>SXGR01139297.1_pt1 | contig 69257 bp, 69 predicted proteins | sample 3174711 | NCBI WGS metagenome assembly SXGR01 (sample SAMN11356860, study PRJNA531348) | freshwater metagenome | isolation source: freshwater sample F1-60 | place: China: Fuxian Lake, Yuxi | collected 2017-12-25 | reverse complement strand
TGGCCCAGGGCTATGGCTCACTCGGCCTGATGACATCGGTATTGTTGACACCCGATGGAAAGATCGTTGAATCTGAGGCCGCTCACGGCACTGTGACCCGTCACTATCGTGAGCATCAAAAGGGAAGGGCGACCTCTACAAATCCCATCGCATCGATCTTTGCCTGGACTCGTGGATTGGCCCATCGTGCAAAGCTAGATAAGAACGCCGAGCTAGCCACATTTTGTGCAACCCTTGAGCGCATCTGTATCCAGACCGTTGAAGAGGGAAAGATGACAAAGGATCTAGCGATGCTAATCTCCAAGGATTCCCCGTATCAGAGCACCCAAGAGTTCTTGGCATCTATCGATGAAAATCTCAAGAAAGTGATGGCCTAAGCCCAGACTAGATACGCTCTCCCGTGTTGGAGTTGAACAGATGCACTGCAGATGCCTGCGCACTCACAGCGATCGTTGATCCCTCTTTCGGAGGGTTCTTTGGATCCCAACGTACAATGATTTGGGCTCCCTCCTCATTGGCATTTGCAAACTTCACATTGGTATCGGCAGGCTTTCCATAGACGAAGGCATCTGAGCCAAGCTCCTCGACGACCTCTACCAAAACATGGAAGCCATCACTTGCAGGGGTAAAGCCCTCTGGACGGACTCCCACAGTGATCTCCTTACCTGCAGATGCTGGAACTGCGATCCCAAGATCTCCCAGCATCGCCTTGCCGGAAACGATAGGGGCGTTGAGAAGATTCATTGCAGGCGAGCCGATAAAGCCAGCTACGAATGCATTTGCTGGATTATCGTAAAGATTGCGCGGTGTATCTACTTGCTGGAGCAGGCCATCTTTAAGGACCGCTACGCGATCACCCATGGTCATGGCCTCGACCTGATCATGTGTCACATAGACAGTTGTGATACCAAGACGGCGCTGCAGCGCAGCGATCTGTGTACGAGTTGCTACACGTAACTTTGCATCAAGGTTTGAAAGAGGCTCATCCATAAGAAATACTTGAGGCTCACGAACGATCGCACGGCCCATGGCAACGCGCTGACGTTGTCCACCTGATAGCGCCTTTGGTTTGCGCTCAAGATATGGTTCAAGGTCTAGAAGTTTTGCCGCCTCAAGGACGCGACGCTCGCGCTCTGCCTTGGGCGTGCCGGCGATTTTAAGTGCAAAGCCCATATTCTCTGCCACCGTCATATGTGGATATAAGGCATATGATTGAAAGACCATCGCGATATCACGATCTTTTGGTGCAACGTTTGTTACATCACGATCACCGATCAAGATGCGGCCAGTATCGACCTCTTCCAAACCTGCCAACATACGAAGTGATGTGGACTTTCCACATCCGGATGGGCCGACCAGAACCAAAAACTCACCGTCATTGACAGTCAGATTTAGCTGATCGACTGCAGGAGCGGTGGTGCCTGGGTATATCCGTGATGCGGCTTCAAAGACTACTGATGCCATGAGATTTCTCTCCTTCTCCGGGCAGGTACGTGCCCGACGGTCCGAGGATGAAGGTGATGATCAGGTGATCATCGCCCCACAGCGTAAGGGGCAGGGGCGGAATTGGAAAGAGTGGCTCCACCCAGAGGTGGCGTATACTGGGCACCCTCATGGAACCTCCCCCGTTGGGCTCTCTCCTTGGTGATCTAGCGATAGTGGTGGCCCTGATCCTTACAGCCGCCTTTTTCGTCGCCGCCGAGATCGCATTGATATCCCTGCGAGATGGCCAAATCCGCCAAATCTCCACCCGTGGAAAACGTGGGGCTCGCGTCGCCCAGCTTGCCCAAAGCCCCAACCGCTTTTTAGCTGCAGTCCAGGTCGGGGTGACGCTCTGTGGATTCTTATCGGCCGCCCTTGGCGCTCAAAGGCTGGGTACCTACGTCATCCCGTGGCTGAGAGATTTCGGGCTCTCCGATGGTCTCAGCACAACACTCTCTATCGTGGGGGTGACCCTGATCATCGCCTTCTTCTCCCTTGTCTTTGGCGAGCTTGTACCCAAGCGCCTTGCCATCTTTCGCTCTGAGGAGATCTCTCTTGCCTGTGCAGGAGTCATCGACATCGTGGCCACGGTATTTCGCCCGGTCATCTGGCTGCTCTCACACTCAACCGACCTGATCTTGCGCATATTTGGCATCGATCCAAAAGAGCAACGCAGTGCGATGAGTGAGGAGGAGCTCTTAGATCTTGTCGCCGGCCACTCAGCGCTCACGGCCGAAGAGAGAGATATCGTCGAGGAGGTATTCAACGCATCGGAGCGACAGGTCCATGAGGTCATGGTTCCACGCACAGAGGTCGATTTCATGGATGCCTCCCTCTCGGTGGGCAAGGCGATCGAATTAGCCGTTGATAAGGCTCACTCGCGTTACCCGCTGGTGCGCGGATCATCGGATGAGGTAGTGGGCTTTGTACACGTGCGCGACTTATTGGATACATCTCTTGCCAACAAGTCGACCAAGATCCTTGAACTCTCACGCAGCATCATGTTTCTGCCTGGCACAAAAGGGGTCTTACCTGCTCTAACAGAGATGCGGGCCCAGCGTCAACATCTTGCGATCGTTTTGGATGAATATGGTGGTACTGACGGCATCATCACACTAGAGGATTTAGTGGAGTGCTTGATCGGAGATATTCATGATGAGTACGACGATATCGAAAGCGATGGGGCGATTGAGCTCGGCACAGGAGGGTTCGAAGTCGATGGCCTGATCTCTATCGATGAGCTCACACAACAAACACAGTTAGTGATCCCCGATGGCCCTTATGAGACGGTGAGCGGCTTTGTCATGCATCATTTGGGCCGTATTCCACGCCAGAGCGATGTCCTCAACCTCAACGGCCTGCGTATCACAGTGCTATCGGTGGAGGGCAAACGCGCTGGGCAGTTGCTAATCTCTCGCAGCTCATGATGTGTGAAAGGATTTCTTCATGAGTATCAAACGAGTCTTATCCGGGATTCAACCCACAAGTGACTCTCTTCATCTGGGAAACTACCTCGGGGCGCTCAAACAGTGGGTCGCTCTGCAAGATGGACATGAGGCCTTCTACTGCATCGTCGATCTTCATGCCCTGAGCACCGAGACCGAGCCGGCCTTGCTGCGCAAGCGCACACTTACAACGGCGGCCCAGTTGATCGCACTCGGAATATCCCCAGAGAGGTCAACACTCTTTGTGCAATCACAGGTTCCTGCGCATAATCAACTCGGTTGGCTGATGGAGTGCATGGCAGGCTTTGGTGAGGCCGCTCGCATGACGCAGTTCAAAGATAAGTCATCCAAATCCGGTGCAGATAGCGCACGTGTGGCTCTCTTCACCTATCCCATGTTGCAGGCCGCCGATATCTTGCTCTATCAAGCCGACCTTGTTCCAGTGGGTGAGGATCAGCGCCAACACATCGAACTCACTCGTGATTTAGCTGGACGTTTCAACACACGATATGGGCACAGTTTCACGATTCCAGAGGCTCTGATCATCAAGGGCGCGGCCAAGATCAACGATCTACAAGAGCCAACGACCAAGATGAGCAAATCATCGGGTTCGGCAGCTGGAGTGATTGAGATTATGGACAGGCCGGAGGTAAATGCCAAGAAGATTAAATCATCGGTGAGCGATGCCGGTGGTGAGGTGCGCTTTGATGAAAAACAGAAGCCGGGGATCAGTAACTTGATGAGGATTCATAGCGCTCTCTCAGGTCAATTAATCACAGCCCTTGAAGATGAGTTTGCAGGTAAGGGCTATGGTGATTTCAAAGGTGCAGTTGCCGATGTGGTCACCGAGCATCTGCGCCCGATCCGTGAGCGGGCCCTTGAGCTCTTAAAGGATGAGGCGCACCTGATCGAACTTCTGCATGCCGGAGGGGCTAAGGCGCGAAAAGTGGCCGCGGCCACCATTGAGAGGGCCTATAAGAACCTGGGGACCCTCGCCTAGCAGGTTCAAGGCTTGGTTGAGGGTTTTCTCAAACGTTATACCAATGACACCAAAATAAAGGAGCGAGGGTTGAGAATCCCTACCCTCAAAGACTAGGCTCTTAGATACACATCAACTCTGCGCTTAACCCTATCAGGCCAGCGCGGAAGACCCCTTGGAGGAAAATTGAAAAAGATATTTCGTCTGATAGCAGTGGTAGCTGCAACCCTGATGGCTGCGACAACATTTGTTGCTCCAGCAACCGGGGCACCAAAGGTAAAGGTCGGCCTTGCATATGACATCGGTGGACGTGGCGATAAGTCATTTAACGACTCAGCGGCGGCAGGTCTTGATCTGGCAAAGAAGAAGTTCAAGGTTGCTGCGAAAGAGGTAACTGTCACCACAGGTTCAGATTCAGAGCGCGAGGACAAACTACGTCTGCTCGCTAAGGCTGGCTACAACCCAATCATTGCAGTGGGATTCTTGTATGCAGGTCCAATCAAGGCCGTTGCCTCAGATTATCCAAATACCCAGTTCGGAATCATCGATGACTCATCGGTTGATCTGCTCAACGTTGCAGGTCTTGTCTTCGCCGAGGAGCAGGGTTCATACCTAGCAGGTGTGGCCGCTGCGCTTCAAACCAAGTCTGGCAAAGTCGGTTACATCGGTGGAGTTCGCATTCCACTTCTTCAAAAGTTTGAGGCCGGCTTCGTCGCAGGAGTCAAGGCAACAAAGAAGTCAGTGACTGTCGATGTCAAGTACGTCACAGAGCCACCAGATTTCGGTGGATTTAACGATCCAGCCAAGGCAAAGGTCATCGCTAAGGGAATGATCGATAAGGGAATCGATGTCATCTACTCAGCTGCAGGTGGATCAGGTGCGGGTAACTTCGCAGCTGCAACCGATGCTGCAAAGGCTGGCAAGAAGGTATGGACAATCGGAGTGGACTCTGATCAGTACCTATCGGCCTCAGCTGATGAGAAGAAGAACATGCTCACATCGATGATCAAGCGCGTTGACCGTGCCGTCTATGATGTCATTGCAACAGCAGTTGCAGGATCATCCGTTAACGATGTTCTCGATGAGGCCGGTATCTATGGTCGTAAGTACGACCTAGCCCTTGATGGTGTTGGTGTCTCCTACTCTGGTGGCTATATCACCAAGTTCAAGGCACAGATCGACAAGGCAGCGGCAGCAATTAAGTCGGGCAAGATTAAGGTTCCAACAAAGCCATAATCACCTATTCCATAATCACCTATTCGTAGTGGCGTTTGGCCCAACAATGGAGTTAAATCTCTCTTGTTGGGCCAGATGCTTGTTATGAGGCTGTCTATAAAAGGAGAGAAATTAATTGTCGGTGGCGGTTGAACTACGACATATTTCCAAGCGCTTTCCAGGCGTCATCGCCAATAAAGACGTCTCGATGAGCGTAGAGACAGGCACAGTCCACGCCCTTGTGGGTGAGAACGGTGCGGGTAAGTCCACCGTGATGAAGATTCTCTATGGCATGTTGCGCCCAGATAGCGGGCAGATCCTTGTCAATGGCGCCCCCGTTCACTTCAAGAACCCCAATGATGCCATCGATGCCAGTATCGGAATGGTCCATCAGCACTTTATGCTCGCCGATAATTTCACGGTCCTAGAGAATATAATTTTAGGCTCAGAGCCCGGAAGAGGCGTGAAGATCGATTTTGCCCTGGCTCGGGCCAAAGTGGTCGCCATGGCCGAGCAATATGGCTTGGAGATCGACCCAGATGTTTTAGTGGAGGAGTTAGGTGTTGGCGTACGCCAGCGTGTTGAGATTCTCAAGGTCCTCTATCGCGGCGCACGAATCCTCATCTTTGATGAGCCGACGGCAGTGCTCGTCCCACAAGAGGTCGATGATCTATTCAAGGCCCTTGAAGGTCTACGCGCACAGGGTATGGCCATCATCTTTATCTCCCACAAGTTAGATGAGGTCTTGCGCGTGGCAGATGAGGTGACCGTTGTTCGACAAGGATCCACGGTTGCACAGGTTAAATCCAAAGATGTCACTGCAAAGCAGTTGGCCGAACTCATGGTGGGTAGCGAACTGCCAAAGCCCACGACAGTTGGCCATACACGCAGAGAAGAGATCGCTCTCTCCCTCAAGGATGTCTCTATCCCAGTGGCAAAAGGTCGCAGAGATTTGATCTCAAAGATAACCTTTGATCTTCATGCCGGTGAGGTAGTTGGAATCGCTGGAGTAGAGGGAAATGGTCAAGCCGAATTAGTCGAGGCGATCATGGGGTTGCGCGATTACACAGGCAGCATCAGCTTTCAAGGAAGAGCCATTGATGGACTCAGCGTTGCCAGCCGCCACCACCTTGGTATCGGCCTGATTCCAGAGGATCGTCAGCGTCAAGGACTGATGATGGCCTCTGCTCTCTGGGAGAACCGAATTTTAGGTCACCAACATAAAAGACCTGTGATGCGTGGATTTATTATCGATAAGAGAGCCACGATGACAAGTACACGCACCATCATGGAAGACTTTGATGTTCGTGCACCAGGTCCGCAGACAGCAGCGGCCGCACTTTCAGGTGGGAATCAACAAAAGTTCATTGTTGGCAGAGAGATGAGCAAGATTCCCTCTCTCTTGGTCGCATCACATCCAACCAGAGGCGTCGATGTCGGGGCACAGGGTGCGATCTGGGAGGAGCTTCGCAGGGCGCGAGAAAAAGGCATGGCGATTGTGTTGATTTCAGCAGATCTCGAGGAGCTCATCGGAATGTCTGATCGACTGCTGGTCATGTTGCGTGGGTGCATCACTGCCGAGCTTGACCCAGCAAAAACTACGCCAGAGCAACTCGGCTCTGCAATGACGGGTGCAGTATGAAGAGGATCTCTGCCACCACGATCTCTTTGAAAGTGGCCGCACCTCTTGCCGCTGCCCTGTTTTCAATTGTCGTCTCCAGTCTTGCTGTGATTGCGACCAAGAAATCACCACGCCAGGCCTTCTTAACAATGTGGGAGTACGGCACTCAGGCCGGATCTTTGATGGAGGTCATAAACACAGCGACCCCTTATTACATCGCAGCGATAGCCATTGCGGTGACCTTTAGGGCTGGTTTGTTTAATATCGGTGTGGAGGGTCAACTACGTTTGGGCGCTCTATTTTCTTGTTATCTAGGGGCGATGTTCGTTTTGCCACCCGTACTGCATGTTCTAGCCGTCTTCATCGTTGCCATGACCTTCGGTGGCCTATGGGCCTCGATCGCTGCCTATCTCAAGGTCAAGCGTGGGGTCAATGAGGTCATCTCTACCATCATGCTCAACAGTCTTGCTGGCGGGCTCTCTGCCTATTTGTTGTCAAAGCGTTTTGCCTTGGTGGAGGAGGGCTCAAATAATCTTGCGACAAAGCAGCTTCCAGCATCTGCACAAATACCTGATTTGATGCCTCTTTTGCGCAGGTTCGGAGTAGAAGATCAGCCTGGTGGTGGAGTCTATGGAATGTTTTTTGTGGCAGTCGCACTAGGTTTCATCTTCTGGTTTGTCATCAACCGTACTCGCTTCGGCTTTGAACTTCGTGCAACAGGACTCAACCCGATCGCAGCTCGTTTTAGCGGGGTAAATTCTAAGAAGATGACGGTATGTGCCTTAGTCATCTCAGGTGCGATTGCAGGTCTCTCGGGTCTACCCGAGGTTCTTGGCCAAACCCACTCCTATAACCTGGGCTTTAGGGCAGGTATTGGCTTTACTGCCATCGCTGTTGCACTGTTGGGTCGAAATAGCGCAGGTGGAATGGCCGTGAGTGCACTCCTGTTTGGATTCCTTGAGGTGAGTTCGCGCGCACTCGAGCTCATTGATATCGCTCCTGAGACCTATGTCATCATGCAGGGCTCCATCTTACTGAGTTCAGTGATCGCCTATGAGGTCGTGCGTAGATTTGAATTGACTCTCCAGAGCAAAGAGCTTGCAAAGGTGGTCGCTGCATGAGCGCCATGAGGATTGTGCGCTATGCCACGATGCTTATCTTCGTTCTAGCATCGATACGAGTCATCACTGGAGCATCTGATTTGACGAGTACTGGAACAGCATCTGCAGCCTTACTCCTCTCTGTGCCTATCATTTTGGCCGCACTTGGCGGCCTGTTCTCAGAGAGGGCAGGTGTGGTCAACATCGGTCTTGAGGGCATGATGATTATGGGCGCATGGGCCGGTGGATTTATCGGAGCAAAGCATGGTCCTTGGCTTGGCCTTGTCGCTGCAATAATCTTCGGTTGCGTTGGAGGGCTGGTCCATGCAGTTGCAACGGTCGGATTCGGTGTGGATCACGTCGTCTCTGGTGTTGCGATCAATATCATCGCCGCAGGATTAGCCCGATATCTCTCGACGATTTTATACCAGAGTGGAACTTGGCTTGGTCCCTCACAATCTCCCGATGTGCAGCCGATCCCCCTTAATGGTCTGCCTCTCTTATCGGGGGGTCATTACTTCGGGTGGAAGAGCCCGGATCTATTGGGCACATTGGCACAGAAGAACTGGTTCTTCATCTCGGACTGTGCCGCAGTGCTGCGGGGCCTGACCGGTGATCTTTCCTACGTCACCATGGTCGTAGTGGCCTTTGTGCCACTTGCCTTCTTCATACTGTGGAAGACCACCTTTGGTCTGCGCCTTCGTAGTGCTGGTGAGGCACCGATTGCAGCTGAATCACTCGGGGTCAATGTATATGCGATGAAGTATGCAGGTGTCCTTATCTCGGGTGGACTTGCAGGTCTTGGTGGTGGCTTCTTGGCTATCGTTGCAGCCAATCACTATCAGGAGAATCAAGTCTCAGGACGTGGTTATATCGGTCTGGCCGCCTTGATCTTCGGTAATTATCGTCCCGGCGGTTTGTTGGCAGGTGCAGGATTATTTGGATTTGCAGATGCCCTGCAACTTCGTGACTCAGCGGCGATTCGCGCTCTGATTCTCTTTGTCGTTTTGATCCTTGTATTTGCTGCATTCAGAAGTTTTAAGAGAGGCAACCAACTGAATGCAGCGCTGAGCTTAGCAAGTGCGGCATTCTCACTATGGATATTCTTCACCGTTGCCGAACTTCCTGGACAACTTGTAACGATGACACCCTACATTGCTACGATTTTGGTGATGGCACTTGCATCCCAACGCCTTCGTATGCCCGCCGCCGATGGTATCCCCTATCGTAGGGGTGGCATGCGATGAGTCAGATAGATTGGCAGCGCCTTCATAGCTGTGCAGTTGCTGCGATGAAAACCGCGTATGCGCCATACTCGAAGTTTCCAGTAGGTGTTGCAGCCTTGGTCAATGATGGTCGGATTGTCACCGGGTGCAACGTTGAGAATGCAAGTTATGGCCTTGGGCTCTGTGCAGAGTGTGGTTTGGTCTCTCATTTGTGTTCAACAGGTGGTGGTCGCCTAGTTGCGATTGTGTGTGTGGATGGGCAAGGAGATTTCCTGGCACCATGTGGACGTTGTCGCCAACTTTTGTTCGAGCACGGTGGGCCAGAGGCGCTTTTGATGACAGATGATGGGCCGCAGTCGATGGCCGCCATCTTGCCGTGGGCATTTGGTCCTGGGGATCTAGATCGCAACGAGCGATAAGTGATGGAGGCCTTCTCTGCCGCGCAAATCATCGCGGCCAAGCGTGACCACCATAGCCTCACGGATGCACAGATCGACTGGGTTATCGATGCCTATACACGTGGGGCAGTTGCCGATGAGCAGATGTCGGCGCTGCTGATGGCAATTCTGCTCAATGGTATGGATCTGCGTGAGATATCTCGCTGGACCGATGCGATGATCAATAGTGGCCAGCGAATGAACTGGTCTGGGCTCTCACGCCCGACGGTAGATAAACACTCTACGGGGGGAGTGGGCGACAAAATTACATTACCCCTTGCACCATTGGTTGCAGCATGTGGTGGGGCAGTTCCTCAGTTATCAGGTCGAGGCCTGGGCCATACAGGTGGCACGCTCGATAAGTTGGAGTCGATTCCAGGTTGGCGAGCATCGCTATCAAATGAAGAGATGCTCGCTGTCTTAGAGGAGTGTGGCGCTGTCATCTGTGCAGCCGGTGCAGGCTTGGCCCCAGCTGATAAAAAACTCTATGCCTTGCGCGATGTGACTGCAACGGTTGAGGCTATCCCACTCATCGCATCATCGATTATGAGCAAGAAGATCGCCGAAGGCACCAGCGCATTAGTTTTAGATGTCAAGACTGGTGTAGGTGCATTTATGAGTGATCCTAAGAAAGCAGCAGAGCTGGCACATGTCATGGTCGGACTCGGCCAGCGCGCAGGGGTAAAGACAATTGCACTGGTCACGGCGATGGATATTCCACTTGGATTGACGGCCGGCAATGCACTAGAGGTTGGGGAATCTATCGAGGTTCTTCAAGGGGGTGGTCCAGCAGATGTTGTGGAGTTAACTGTCCTGCTCGCCCGAGAGATGTTAGAGCTAGTCGGTATAAAAGATGCCGACCCTGCTAGGGCCCTTAAGAACGGTAAGGCAATGGATATCTGGCGCAGGATGATCACCGCGCAAGGCGGGGATCCCGATGCCAAGCTCCCAGCTGCCAAAGAGAGATTGACTATCAACGCACATTCATCGGGAACTGTTTTGACTATGGATGCTATGAAGGTCGGTATCGCAGCATGGCACTTGGGTGCTGGGCGCTCCCGCCAGGGTGAGGCGGTACAGGCTGGTGCAGGTATCGAGATTCACGCCAAACCCGGTGATCTAATCTCACATGGAGCAGCGCTATTTACCTTACATACCGATACACCCGAGGCATTCGAGCGTGCGCAGGAGTCCCTGACCGATAGTGTGAAGATTGGTGGACTATCGGCCGGTTCAGCGATAGATAGATTGCCACTTATAATTGAGCGAATCACCGATTAAGGGGCCAATCAAATGGCGATGAGTAGCGTTCCAACCGCCGATCAAATCAAACGTGTCCCGAAAGTTCTCTTACATGATCACCTAGATGGAGGTCTGCGCCCTCAGACACTCATCGATATCGCCAGTGAGGTCGCTTACAAATCCCTGCCCACTCACAATGCAGATGAACTTGCGACATGGTTTCGCGAGTCCTGTGATTCAGGTTCACTCGTGAGATATCTTGAGACCTTCTCACACACGATCGCACTGATGCAACGCCGCGAGGACATTGTCCGTGTTGCACGTGAATGTGCACTCGATCTGGCACACGATGGTGTCGTCTATGCCGAAGTCCGTGGAGCCCCCGAGTTATTTACTCAAAAGGGCTTAAGCATGGCCCAGGTCGTTGAGGCAACACTTGAGGGATACAAGCAAGGTATGGCTGAGGCAAAGGCCCAAGGCCATGAGATCGCCGTGTACTCCCTGCTCTGTGGAATGCGACAAAATAAACGCTCACAAGAGGTTGCAGAGTTGGTAGTGCGCTATCGCCACCAAGGTGTCGTCGGCTTTGATATCGCCGGCCCAGAGGATGGTTTTCCACCCAGCGATCAGAAAGAGAGCTTTGATTACCTGCGCAAAGAGGATGCCCACTTTACGATTCATGCGGGTGAGGCCTATGGACTGCCATCTATCTGGGAGGCGATTCAGTTGTGTGGCGCCGAGCGTTTGGGCCATGGTGTGCGCATCATCGATGATATTGATTTCTCAGGCTCTGAGCCCAAGCTCGGACAGCTCGCATCCTATGTTCGCGATCGCCGAATTCCTCTTGAGCTGTGCCCAACCTCCAACCTTCAGACAGGGGCTGCCAAGAGCTATGCCGAGCACCCCCTTGGGGCGCTAGCAAAGCTGCGCTTTCGCGTGACCCTTAATACCGATAACCGTCTGATGAGCCAGACATCCATGTCATTTGAGATGAGCCAGGCGGTCAAGGCCTTTGGCTGGGATTTCACTGAGCTCCAACGTGTGACTATTAACGCCATGAAAAGTGCCTTTATCCCATACCCGCAGCGATTGAAAATCATCGACAATATTATTAAACCTGGTTATCAAAAGATCGTATCGGAGTGATGATCGATTTTAGCGATAGAGCATTTGTCGCCAATCCCTATGCTGGCCTAGAACAACTACGCAGCTTTGGCAAACCCATCTGGCACGATGGTTTGGGGATGTTCTTGGCAGCACGTCACAGTGATGCCAACGATGTCTTTCGAAATAAGGCATTAGGGCGAATCTTTACTGCAAAGAAGCCAGAGGGTGATTGGGCAAGCTTTAACTGGCTGCACTCAGACTCGATATTAGATAGCGAGCCACCTAAGCACACACGCCTGCGCTCACTCGTTGCCAAGGCTTTTAGTCGAAACAAGATCGAGGCCATGCGTCCTCAGATCCAGGCCATCACGGCTGAACTATTAGCCTCTATCGATGAAAAAGTCAGATCAGGGCAGAGCTTTGATTTGATCGCAGATTATGCCGAGCCACTGCCAGTGAAGGTAATCGCAGAGCTGTTGGGATTTCCAGCCTCTGATGAGCACTTGTTACGGCCATGGTCACAAGCCATCGTCAAGATGTATGAAGTGAATCCATCGCAGCAGTATCAAAGAGATGCACAGATCGCAGCTAGTGAATTTGCAGCCTATGTACTTGGCTTGGCGCAGCAGCGTAAGAGAAATCCAGGCTCAGATCTCATCACAGATTTGGTGATGGTAGAGGAGAATGGTGAGAGGTTACAGATGCACGAGCTCATCGCAACCTGTGTCCTACTATTAAACGCCGGTCACGAGGCCAGTGTGAACGCCTTTGGTAACGGCATGGTCGAAGTGCTAGGCCGCCCCGATCAGATGGAGTTATTGCGCTCTGACCCGCGCGCTCATGCCAAAACTGCGCTCGAGGAGTTCATGCGCTTTGATGCCCCGCTGCAGTTATTCGAGCGTACGGCTACTAGCAATACGCAGATTGGTGGTGTGGTGATCACCGAAGGTCAAAAGATTGCAGCCCTGATCGGCTCGGCCAATAGGGATGACACAGTCTTTGAACGGGCAGATCAGATGGATCTTAGGCGTGATCCCAATCCTCATATCGGCTTTGGTGCTGGGATTCACTTTTGCTTGGGAGCCCCACTTGCACGTCTTGAGATGGGCATATCTCTTACCGCTTTGTGGGAGAAGTATCCCGATATGTATCTTGCTAGCCAGCCAATACGCAGATCAACCTTTGTCCTGCGAGGTTATGAGAGCATCTCTATCTCTGCCTGAGTTGGATAAGAGGATTGTGCACCTTTTCGAGTGACAGTCAAAGATGCGACTGCAACTCCTAGGCGGGCAGAGTCAATTGGGCTCATGCCATTGGCCAAAGCACAGGCAAATGTTCCAACGAAGGCATCTCCTGCACCGGTCGTATCAACGACGCTGACAATCGGGGCGTTGATGGGCACGATAGATCCATCTGCAGTGACTAAGACTGCGCCCTCAGAGCCAAGAGTGATGATTGAGTTCTTATTGGGCCTAAAGCTCTTGAGGATCTCATCACTTCTCGGAGGCGAACCATGCAGCTCTTTGAACTCACTCTCATTGGGGATCAGCCAATCAGTGAGCTGCAAGAGTTGTGGGCTCAATGGCATGAATGGGGCAGGGTTTAATATTGTCGTGACACCACGCTCTTTAGCTACGCTAAAAGCTGCAACTGTCACATCTTGATTGATCTCACACTGTGCGATGACGACAGATAGATTCTTGATAGCACTGATGGCATTAGATGCCTTTGCAATTTCAATCTCACTATTGGCACCCGGGATGATTACTATTCGATTCTCACCATTACCATCGACCCAGATATGAGCCACACCCGTGGCCACATCACTGTATTGGGTATAGGAAATATCTATCCCCAACTCTTGGAAATTAAGAGCAATCGATTCACCAAATGAATCTCGCCCTAACTTGCCGACAAAGAAGGTCTTGGCCCCGCAGTGGGCGGCGATAACAGCCTGGTTGGCCCCTTTGCCACCAAAGCCGGTCGTGAATAGATCACCGACCAATGTCTGACCAGGTTGGGGAAGAGTCTTGGCATAGGCAGTCAGATCCATCATCGCACTACCGACTACAGCGACTACTGCTTTATCCATAGCGATAGGCTATCGCGTATGGATAAAACTTCAATGATTCTCGATGTCGATACGGGGATTGATGATGCTTATGCAGTGCTTTTTGCTGCGCTGCACCCAAATATCAATCTTCTGGGTATCACATGCGTTGATGGCAATACCAACGTTGATCAAGTCGTTGCAAATACATTGAAAGTACTCGATGCCGCAGGTGCTCCAGATATCCCTGTGGCACGTGGTGCCACACGTCCCTTACTGGGTCCCTCTGTCTATGCCGAGTATGTCCATGGCGCCGATGGTATGGGTGATCTTTCGATTGAGAGATCCTCTCGCACGGTAGATTCACGCGCTGCAATCGAATTATTGCGTGATTTGATCGAGGGTTCGCATGAGCCGGTCACATTAGTACCCGTTGCACCACTGACAAATATCGCACTTTTCTTACGGGCATTTCCAGAGAGCGCTAAAAAAATCCACCGTATCCTTCTTATGGGCGGCTCTGCCTCTGCCGGTAATGCAACACCTGCAGCTGAGTTCAATATCTGGCATGATCCCGAGGCAGCGGCAATCGTCTTTCACAGTGGTGTTCCCATTACGATGTATGGCCTTGATGTCTTTATGCGCCCTGGAATTACACAGCAAGAGGCGGCAAAGTTAAGGAGTTCACAATCTCGCCCAGCACAGTTTGCTGGCGAGTTGATCGAGGCATTCATTGCACGCCTAGGGATTGCGACAGTGACTTTGGGGGACTATGGGGCAGTTGCAGCGGCAATCCACCCTGAGCTCTTCTCCACTGAGCTCTTTGATGTCGTGGTGGATACCTCACCAGGGCCAGGGCGTGGTGCGACAATCTGTGATCGCCGAGATGCCTTCCTGAGAGATTTTGAACCGATATCCCTTGAGAATCCAGCCACAGTGAGTGTTGTCATGGATCTAGATGTCGAGGCGGTGCGCCAGTTATGGCTCAAAACGATCGATAAAGGCTGGTCTTAGAGCCCTATAGGGTGCCAAACGCTCTTATGTTCTAAAAAGGCCAGGATCCTTTCAGGCCCACCCGATTGGAAACTGTAGATTCGCTTGAGATTCTCAGCCCCTGCGATCCGTAGTCCACCATGTGATTTCTTTCCAAGGCCTGAGATATCCATGCCATCAACATCCATATGGGATGCCATCCATGGCGCGATCTCATCTTTTTTACCGGTCAGGATATTAATGACACCAGCCGGCACATCACTTGTGGCGATGACTTCGGCAAAGCTCATTGCACAAAGAGGTGACTGGGTACTAGCCAGGACAACAACTGTATTTCCACCCACGATAATCGGTGCGATCGTATCGATCAAGCCAAGCAGTGAGGGCATCTCAGCTGCAATAGCGGCGATCACCCCCATGCTCTCTGGCACCGTGAAGTTGTAGTAGGGACCTGCTACTGGGTTGAGCGATCCTGATAGTGAGGCCAGTTTGTCGCTCCAGCCTGCATACCAGACGAGACGATCCACCGAATCATTCACCTCTTTCTCGGCCTTGACTCTTGATACCCCAGTAGTCATAAAAATCTCTTCAACAAACTGCGTGCGACGAGCCTCTAGCATCTCAGCCAGACGATAGAGAATCTGCCCCTTGTTATATGCCGTAGACATACTCCAACCAGGTTGGGCTAGCCGAGCTGCGACAACGGCATCCTTGAGATCTTTGCGAGAGGCCAGACATGGGTTCGCAATAAAGAGACCTTTTGCATTTTTAATTTCATATGTGCGCCCAGATTCGCTACGGGGGAATGCGCCGTTGATAAATAACTTATAAGTCTTCTTCACATCTATACGCTCAGCCATGGCCGATACCCTTCAAATATGCACTCAGGCCGTGTCGTCCACCCTCACGGCCCCAGCCAGACTCTTTGTACCCACCAAATGGTGATGTGGGATCAAACTTATTGAATGTATTTGCCCAAATGACTCCGGCACGAAGGCCTTGGCTGGCCCATAAGATGCGCGAACCCTTCTGACTCCATACCCCGGCAGAGAGGCCAAAAGGGGTGTTATTGGCCTTATCTATAGCCTCTTGCGGGGTTCTAAAGGTCAGGACCGAGAGCACTGGACCGAAGATCTCCTCGCGGGCGATGCGATGTGAGTCTGTGACGCCTGTGAAGATGGTTGGTGCAAACCAGAAACCCTTTGTAGGTAGCTCACACGGCGCACTCCAACGCTGGGCACCTTGCGCATCACCTGATGCAGTGAGCTCGCCAATCTTGAGCAACTGCTCTTTGCTATTAATAGCACCTAGATCAGTGTTCTTATCCATAGGATCACCCACTCTGATCTTTGCCATTCGATCTTTGAGCTTGAACAAAACCTCATCGGCAATATTCTCCTGTAAAATCAAACGAGATCCTGCGCAACAGACATGGCCTTGATTAAAAAAGATTCCATTGACGATACCTTCAATAGCTTCATCGATCGCAGCATCTTCAAAGATGATATTGGCCGCCTTACCACCGAGTTCAAGGGTCACACTCTTGCTTGTTGGTGCAACTGCTCGGGCAATGATCTTGCCAACTTCGGTAGAGCCTGTGAAGGCGATCTTGTCGATGCCTGGATGATTGACAATATGTGCACCGGTTGAACCATCACCAGTGATGATATTGACAACTCCTGCTGGCAGCTGGGCCTGTTGGCAGAGTTCGCCAAAGAGCAGTGCGGTAAGGGATGTGCTCTCTGCTGGCTTGAGAACCACTGTGTTACCGGCGGCAAGTGCTGGGGCGATTTTCCAGGCCAGCATAAGTAGGGGAAAGTTCCAGGGAATGATCTGTCCGGCAACACCATATGGCTTAGTCGATGTGCCCAGACCTGCAAACTCGAGTTTGTCGGCCCAACCGGCGTGATAGAAGAAATGTGCCGCCGCTAAAGGGACATCTACATCGCGTGATTCTCGGATTGGTTTGCCATTGTCCAAAGTTTCAAGAACTGCGAACTCGCGAGAGCGCTCCTGTAATAGCCGAGCGATTCGAAAGAGATACTTTCCACGCTCTTTTCCACTCATCTTTGACCACGTTGATGTGTAAGCCTTGCGTGCTGCCTGGACCGCCGCGTCCACATCGGCCTTGCCTGCCAATGCGATCTGGCTCAGAACCTCCTCAGTGGCTGGGTTGATGGTGGGAAAGTGCTTGCTCCCTGCAACGAACTTGCCGCCGATGAAATGCCCATACCTGGGTTTTATGGAGAGATTTCCCCTGGATTCAGGGGCTGGGGCGTAATTAAAGCTCACAGGTATCTCCACTAATCGATCGTTACATATTGAGGACTAGCGTAGTAGCCATCATCGAGTTTCATGCGCTGCATTAACAAATCATTGAGCAGGGCACTGGCACCAATACGAAAGAGAGAGGGGGTGAGCCACTCTGGGCCTGCCGTCTCATTGACGAGCACTAACTGCTTGATCGCATCCTTTGTGTTCCTGATTCCACCGGCTGGTTTGACACCGATACGCCTCTGACTCATCTGATAGAAATCACGGACCGCCTCAAGCATGATCAATACGACTGGTGCGGTTGCAGCCGGTGCGATTTTGCCAGTGGATGTCTTAATAAAATCGGCGCCTGCTGCCATCGCCAAAAACGATGCCTTACGAACATTGTCATATGTGACAAGCTCTCCAGTCTCAAAAATCACCTTCAGATGAGCCCTAGTCCCACATAGATCGCGAATCGCCACAATCTCATTAAATACTCCAATCAAGTCACCACTTAAAAATGCTCCACGATCGATCACCATATCTATCTCAGATGCACCTGCATCCAGGGCGTCACGCGTGTCTTGGAGCTTGACACCCATTGAGGCGCGTCCAGATGGAAAGGCAGTTGAGACTGCGGCGAGCCCGACATGGCTACCACCTATGGAGTCCAAATGTGCCCGTGCAATCGCGACCATATCGTTATAGACACAGACTGCACCAACACTTGGTACCGATGAATCGGTGGGATCAGGCCTAACAGCCTTTGAGCACAGAGCCGCGACTTTTCCAGGGGAATCGGCGCCCTCTAGCGTTGTTAAATCCACCATAGAAATCGCCGTATCAATCGCCCAACGTTTGGAAGTTGTCTTGATGCTGCGTGTTGCCAACATGCCAGCGCGCGCATCCGCACCGACTTGATCCACAGCAGGAAGAGCCTGTAGATACTTCCTGAGAGAGGCATCAGAGCCATCAACTAAGCCATAAAAACTCATGATAATAGTTCCTTCAAAGGTGTCCGTAGTTGATTCATGACAATCTGTGCGCGTGCTGAATCTTTTTCAATAACCTCAATGTAACACTTCATCTTTGCTTCGGTTCCACTAGGCCGGATAATTATTCGGATTCTGCCATCCAACCATATGCGCAGCCCATCAGTCGGCGGTAATTCATCGATTGGCTTGGATAAATCATCGATGGAAGTAACACTCAGACCTGCAATTTTTGTAGGAGGGTTCTTTCGTAGCCTACCCATAATGCTATCGACCACAGAGAGATCATCTAAGCGGATTGAGATCTGCTCATTCGCATGAAAGCCATATCTGGCCCAGATCTCATCGAGTAGATCTAAAAGAGTCTTGCCCTGAGCTGCTAAATCACTGGCAATCTGGGCCACTGTGATCGCTGCAGATAGTCCATCCTTATCATTGACGGTTGCTGCATCAACTGCGTAGCCAAGTGCCTCTTCGTATCCAAAACTCAAGCCATCAATCTTTGCCAGCCATTTGAAGCCAGTCAAGGTCTGCCGAAACGCCAAGTTGTGATGTGCAGCGATCTTGCTCAGAATCGTTGAGGAGACGATCGTATTGGCCAAGATACCTCGAGTGCTCTTTCGTGCGATAGATTCACCAAAAATCGCACCTAACTCATCCCCGTGCAACATCCGCCAGCCAGTGACTGGGTCATTCACGGCCACTGCGCATCTATCGGCATCGGGATCACTAGCAATCACCAAATCTGCATCACATGCCCGCGCAGTCTCGAGCGCTAAATCTAAGGCACCAGGCTCTTCAGGGTTAGGAAATGCCACAGTTGGAAAATCTGGATCAGGTTGAGCCTGTGCCTCAACGAGAATGGGTGCATCAAAGCCTGCCGCTTTAAAGAGCTGAAGGAGTGTGTGTGTACCGACACCATGCATCGCGGTGTACACAATCTTCAGGGTCCCAGGCTGAGTGGCTATCGCTGCAGTGATCCCTATATATTTTTCAATAGTATCCTCACCAACAATGCTCCATCGTGCACCTCTGGGGACACTTGCCAAAGTCGTTATCGCATCTATATGAGCGGCGATGGATTCATCGGTAGGTGAGATAATTTGCGATCCTCGGTACTTGATTTTATCGACAGTGCCACCTAGATAAACCTTGTAACCATTATCTTGGGCAGGATTGTGGCTGGCCGTAATCATGATCCCAACATCACACTTCAACTCATTGGTAGCAAAGGCTAGGACAGGTGTGGGTAATGGACGGGGCAGGACGTAGACATTCATCCCAGCACCGCTCATTATCTGCGCAGTCTCCTGTGTGAACTCCTGCGAACCATGCCGGGCATCGCGCCCGATCACGACCGAGTCCAAATTTCTCTCTCTCATATAAGTGGCGATCGCCGCAGCGGTACGGCCCACCACTGCTCGGTTCATACCTGATGGGCCAGGACGTACTGGCCCGCGCATGCCCGCAGTCCCGAAAGCCAGGAAGCCAGAGAAGGATCTGCGCAGCTCTTCCTGATTATCTGTATCGAGCCAGAGTTGTAACTGCGCAGCGGTGAGCGGATCTGGATCATCATCGATCCATGCCTGCACGTGGCTGCCTAGATCCATGTCCTTAGAATAACTTTGGAATGACACCTTTGAGAAGTGCGCCCATGCGTGCGGCTGCAGCCCTACCCGCGGCGATAACCTCTTCATGATTGAGTTTTTCACCAGTGACTCCAGCAGCTGCATTCGTCACCAAGGATATTCCGAGAATTTCAGCACCTAATGCATGTGCTGCTATCGCTTCAGGCACGGTAGACATTCCAACGAGATCCCCACCCATCGTGCGCATCATATGGATCTCTGCAGGTGTCTCATAGGTCGGTCCACGCCAATGGACATAGACACCTTCATCAAGAGTGGCATCCTCTTGCTTGACAATCGCACGGATTCGCCTGCTGTATAAATCTGTTAGGTCCACAAAAGTAGCCCCAGATAATGGTGAAACCGCGGTCAATGAGATGTGATCACGGACCAGGACAGCTTGTCCGACCGAGAACTTGGTATTGATCGCCCCACATGCATTTGTCAGAATGATAATTTTGCAGCCGGCTTTGACGGCGGTGCGCACATTATGAACAACGGGCTCGACACCTTTGCCTTCATATAAATGAGTGCGACCCAAAAATACGAGCGCACTGAGCCTCTTACCACCAGATTCAATACGGTATGAACGAACCTTTCCTGAGTGGCCTTGGACGGTAGGAGGTAGAAATCCAGTCAACTCTTCGGCATTACATTCATAAGTTGGAGTCCCAAGAGCATCAACGGCGCTGACCCAACCTGAACCCATGACGAGTGCAATATCGTGGGATGCAACTTTCGTGCGTGTGATGATCTCCTCTGCCGCCGCGCTTGCACACCCAAGAGGATCGCTATAGAGAAGTTCACTCGATGTCATGCGTCAATAATCTCACAGAGTATCGTCGCACTAGAGACAGTAGTACCGATTACTGCCGTGAGATTAGAGATAACACCTGATTTATGGGCCGTGAGTGGTTGCTCCATCTTCATCGCCTCAAGGACGATGATCAAGTCACCGGCTTGCACGTGCGCACCCTCGGTGACGGCGATCCTCACGACTGTGCCTTGCATGGGACTGATAAGTGCCGACCCGCCGGCTCCGCCAGTCATACCGACCTTGGCCCGATGACGTTTAACTACAGGAGCAGGAGCATGCACCAGAATCTCAAAGCGTTTTCCATTGACCTCAGTGACTAAGTACTCTGGAGCCATATGGGTTTGTAGTGGCTGCAGAGTTGATACGAAAGGCTCGATAGTATTGACGAACTCACTCTCGATATAACTTGTATATACCTTGAACTCTTGCGTAAAGGCAGAGTCCTCAAGAATGGCCCGGTGAAAGGGCAGTACCGTCGCTAAGCCATCGATGGTGAACTCGGCTAAGGCTCTTCGGGCACGCTCTAGGGCTTGGGCACGAGTGGCTCCTGTGACAATTAACTTTGCAAGCAGTGAATCAAAGTTTCCACCTACTGCATCGCCAGCTCCAAAACCTGCATCGATACGGATACCAGGGCCACTCGGAGCTACCCAAGTGGTGATACGGCCAGGGGCCGGCAGAAATGAGCGAGCTGGATCCTCTCCATTGATGCGAAACTCGATTGAATGAGCACGGATGACTGGATCATCAAAGCCTAGTGGCTCACCCATTGCGATGCGGAACTGCTCTCGCACTAAATCGATGCCGGTGACCTCTTCACTTACTGGATGCTCAACTTGAAGGCGTGTGTTCACCTCAAGAAAGGAGATCGTGCCATCTCTACCAACGAGAAATTCACAGGTACCTGCTCCTACGTAACCAGCCTCTTTCATGATCGCCTTACTAGAGCGATACAACTCCTCGTTCTGGGCATCTGTTAGAAATGGCGCAGGTGCCTCTTCTACTAATTTTTGATGACGGCGCTGCAGTGAGCAGTCACGTGTACTCACCACGACTGCATGCGCATACTTATCGACAAGAACCTGCGTCTCTACGTGGCGAGGCTTATCCAAATAACGTTCTACAAAACACTCACCACGGCCAAATCCAGTGATCGCCTCACGCACTGCCGATGCAAAGAGCTCTGGGATCTGCTCAATGGTTCGTGCGACCTTTAACCCACGCCCGCCACCACCGTGTGCGGCCTTGATGGCAACTGGCAGGCCGTGCTCTGTGGCAAAAGCTATTACCTCTTCATATCCTGCAACGGGATCTTGCGTGCCTGCAACCAATGGTGCACCGACCTTTGCTGCAATCTTACGGGCAGAGACCTTGTCTCCGAGTAAACGAATAGCCGCCGGTGTAGGTCCGATCCAGATCAGACCTGCATCAATGACTGCTTGCGCGAACTCTGCATTCTCAGATAGGAATCCATAGCCTGGGTGCACTGCATCTGCGCCAGAGACTTTGGCAATAGCGATGAGTTTTTCACTATCAAGATATGTTTGAAGGGCACTCATTCCAGATAATGAGTATGCAGAATCTGCCATGCCCGCATGGATAGAGGTGCGATCCTCCTGCGAATAGACTGCAACGCTCTCAAGATTGTGATCCCTACAGGCACGAATGATGCGCACTGCTATCTCACCGCGATTAGCGATCAATACCCGCTTCATCTCATCACCTTGGCCTCTGGCCATGTATATCCGAGCTGTGCGAAGGCCTTTCTTACAAAGGGCATAGAGATTCCAACGACGTTGGTGTAATCGCCCTCAATCGATGGGATGAAAGGGGAGCTAAAGCCATCGAGAGTAAAGCCACCTGCAACATGGAGGGGCTCACCACTAGCGACATAGTCATGGATCTCAGCATCACTCATCTGATCAAAGGTGACCTTCGTTGTCACGATGCTAGAGATTTCACGTCCCTTGTCGGTATCAATGATGCAGTGGCCGGTGTGGAGTAGACCTGAGTTGCCTTGGACGCGCCGAGCGCGATCAACTGCGATCTGTGGGCTGGCTGGTTTGCCCAAGGATTGGCCCTCAAACTCAAAGGTAGAGTCACATCCGATGATGATTGCAGGGAAATCTACCTGCTCACGTACTGTGTGAGCCTTTGTGATCGCAAGTGCGATGACCATATCCGATGGGCAGAGCGCATGGAAAAACTCTGTCTCCTCATCGACATCGCTGATCATGATGATGGGATTCAACCCAGCGGATTCAAGTAAGCGACGGCGCGATGTGGAGGCAGAGGCAAGGATGATCTTTGGCATCAAGAGGTTAAGAGGTCCTGCGCCCGAAGCGGAATCTGTTATGCAGAGGTTTACGTAACTGTGGAGCTGCAAAGAGACTCTTTCGGATGACAGGGACAAACTCTTCTCGTGTGTGTTTGGCCATGGCATACTCAATCGCGGCCAGCTCATCGCTTGTGGCTTCACCCTTGATGATCGAAAACTCCATCACAATGGGATATTTCCATGCTTGCGTGCGGGCAATGTATCGCGCTTGGTCTTTAGGGTTCTAAAAGCCTTCGTGATGTATGCACGTGATTGATTGGGTTCGATGACGGTATCGATCGTCCCACGCTCTGCAGCCAGATAGGGGTTGGCTAATGACTCGTTATATTCATCGATGAGCTCACCGCGCTTACCTACCGGATCTTTAGCCTCGGCCAGCTCTGTGCGGTAGAGAATATTCACAGCACCCTGTGCCCCCATCACAGCGATCTCGGCACTTGGCCAGGCAAAATTGATATCACTACCGAGATATTTCGAACCCATGACTATGAATGCACCGCCATAGGCTTTGCGGGTAATGAGAGTGACTAAGGGAACTGATGCTTCAGCATAGGCATAGAGGAGCTTTGCACCGCGCCTGATGATGCCACCCCACTCTTGCTCGGTCCCGGGCAAAAACCCGGGCACATCTACAAGGGTAAGAATCGGAATATTGAAAGCATCACAAAAACGCAGGAAGCGGGCGGCCTTTTCACTTGAGTTGATATCCAAAGTTCCAGCCAATTGGGATGGTTGATTTGCGATGACTCCAATCGACTCGCCTTCGATTCGGGCAAAGCCCACGATGATGTTTGGTGCATAGAGGGCATGTACCTCCAAGAATTCAGCCTCATCAACAAGGGCTTGAATCAAGGTTTTCATATCATAAGGCTGATTTGTGCTATCTGGGATCAAAGTGTCGAGTGCGATATCCATCGCTGTTTTTTCCAGAGACTGCGTGGGTGGTAAATTTGGAGTGCTATCCATGTTATTTGATGGCAGATATGAGAGCAGAGCTTTGACATAATCAATCGCATCGGCCTCATTCTCGGCCAAATAGTGTGAGTTACCCGTCTTTGTGTTGTGCGTGCGCGCTCCTCCGAGGGACTCCATATCTACTTCTTCCCCAGTTACCGTCTTGATCACATCTGGACCAGTGATAAACATGTGTGATGTCTGATTGACCATGACGGTAAAATCTGTGAGCGCGGGTGAATATGCCGAACCTCCTGCACATGGTCCAAGAATTAAAGAGATCTGGGGGATTACTCCCGATGAACGAGCGTTCAGGCGAAAGATCTTGCCGTAGCCCGAGAGGGAGGCAACGCCCTCTTGAATTCGCGCGCCACCTGAGTCGTTGATACCGATCAGGGGAATCCCACTCTTGAGGGCAAAGGCGGCAATCTTGACGATTTTTTCTGCATGAACCTCACCGAGGGAGCCGCCCATGATTGTGAAGTCTTGGGAGTACAAAGCCACTGGGCGGGCATCGATGGTCGCTGTGCCAATCACAACTCCGTCACCATAAGGACGGTTTTTCTCCATGCTGAACTGGGTCGAACGGTGGCGGGCAAACTCATCTATCTCTGTGAATGAATCCGTATCAACGAGCATCTCGATGCGCTCACGCGCAGTGTGCTTCCCTTTGGCATGTTGCTTCTCCACAGCTCGCGCCGAGCCTGCGTGGATCGCCTCTTCGACCCGATCTCTGAGCTCTTGGATTTTTCCAGCAGTTGTGTGCAGATCCCTGTCCATGGCCCTACGGTACTAGGCGTGGAGAGAGAAATGCTAAGAGCCCCCCTTGATAGTTCGGCAATCACCGCCGCTCTTTCGCGGTACTGGCGGGTAAGCGTGGTTGATCTCACGGCATCGACACAGAGGGATTTACTCGCACTGGTTCACCAAGACAGTGCGCATGCAGGTGATGTGATCGTGGCTGAATATCAAAGTGCAGGACGTGGACGCCTGAGACGAAGTTTTGATGCGCCTAAATCCACCGCCCTCTTATTTTCCCTCTATATCAAACCACAGAGAGCCAATGATGATTGGGGATGGATTCCCCTGATCGCTGGAGTCAGTGTTGCACAGATACTCTCTGATTTTGATGCCCAAGTGAAATGGCCTAACGATGTCTTGATTAGAGACAAGAAAGTTTCTGGCTTAATTGCAGAGGTAGTGGGTGATGGAATCGTTGTGGGAATTGGAATAAACATCGCGATGACACCCGCAGAGTTGCCTGTATCGACTGCCACATCACTTTTCATTGAGGGTGCCACAAATATGACACGAAACGATCTATTACCTAAGTTCTTGAATCTGTTTGAAAGAAACTTTACGGACTGGGATTGCGGTAGTGATGAGATAATCCATACCTATGAGCAGATGAGCGCAACGATTGGACGTGAGGTACAGGTCCACTACCCGGATGGGCGTATAGAGCGTGATACTGCGGCGTCAATCAGTGGTAGTGGCGAGTTGATACTGGCCAACGGTGCCCACGTTCAAGCAGGTGACGTAGTTCATCTACGATGAGCAGGTGAGCGAGTCTTTTCCTACCGTTGGCATCATAGGGGCTGGTCAACTCGCACGGATGAGTGTGGCACCTGCGATAGGTCTGGGTGTGAAGCTGCTCTTATTGGCCCAGGATTCCAACGATAGTGGCGCACAAATCGCTGATCACATTATTGGAGATCACACAGACCTAAAGAGCGTCCTAGAGTTTGCCAAGCGTTGTGATGTCATAACTTTCGAACATGAGCTCATCCCATTGAGTGTTATCAAGGCCCTGGAATCTGCAGGAGTGGTTGTCAGACCAGGCTCTGGTTCATTTATCTACTCACAAGATAAGGCGCAGATGCGTGAGCGCTTGAGTAGTTATCCTGCACCGAAATCTCATGTCGTAACAAGTACCTCGCAGGTGAGCTCATACCCAGTGATTGCTAAGGCGATCACGGGCGGATATGACGGTCGTGGAGTCTGGAAAATCGATTCAGATAAAGAGTTAGGTGAGGTACTTGCCCAGGTTGGCAAAGTGCTCATCGAGGAAGTCATCGAATTTGATTACGAGATAGCTGTGATGGTCGCACGCTCTGCGCATGGTCAGGCCAGCACCTGGGCACCAACACAGACAGTGCAGGTCGATGGAGTGTGTACGATGACAATTGCACCTGCACCGCACTTGAGTGCTGAGTTAAATGCCAAAGCACAAAAGTTAGCTCTGGATATCGCACACGAGGTGGGTGTGATCGGTGTGATGGCAGTTGAGATGTTCGTCAAAGGTGAGGAGTTATTGATCAACGAGCTTGCGATGCGTCCTCATAACTCGGGCCATTGGACGATTGAAGGCTCAGTGACATCCCAGTTTGAGCAGCATCTGCGCGCAGTCCTTGACTTGCCTCTAGGGCAGACATCCATGAGAGCACCCTTTGCCGTGATGGGAAATATCCTGGGCTCGAGCACGCTGGATATGTATCGACCGTATCTGCATCTGATGGCGCGGAACCCAGCCTTGAAGTTTCATCACTATAAGAAGGCCCTACGTCCAGGTCGTAAGATCGGGCATGTAAATCTTCTGGGTGATGACATCCTAGAATTGACTCACGAGGTCCAGCACGCCCTTGATTACATGAGTGGAGAAGTCGATGAGTGATGTAGCAATAATCATGGGCTCAGACTCGGATTGGCCCATCATGGAAGAGGCCGCCAAAGCCTGCGATGAACTGGGCATCTCCTACGATGTTGATGTCGTCTCGGCTCACCGTATGCCACTTGAGATGGTGCAGTTCGCACAGAGTGCAATTACTCAAGGCTACAAAGTGATCATCGCGGGTGCCGGTGGGGCGGCCCACCTACCAGGCATGGTCGCATCGCTGACAACGCTGCCAGTAATCGGTGTCCCGATAGCACTCAAAAATTTGGATGGGATGGACTCACTTCTCTCCATTGTGCAGATGCCAGCAGGTATTCCCGTTGCAACAGTGGGTGTAGGGAATGCAAAAAATGCTGCGCTCTTGGCTGCACGTATTTTAGGTAGCTCTGACAAGGCTCTCTCTGCCAGACTGGCCCAGTCTCTCAAGGATCTTAATGCCGAGGCAAAGGCGAAAGCGGCCAAGCTAACATCGCGTCGAAATCAAAAGACCGGATTTTAATCAGCGCTTTCGGTATTCAATCGCTGGGCACCGGTTCATGACGGTCAACAAACCCGCAGCCCTAGCTCTAGCAAGCGCAGCCTCATCGATAACATCGAGTTGAAGCCACACTGCCTTGGCACCGATCCCAATCGCCTCATCCACAACCTTTCCCACCAGGGATGAGTTCACAAAACAGTCGACTACATCGACTTGTAGGGGTATATCGCTCAGAGTTTTATAGCCAATCTCTCCATGAACGAGTTCTGCTCGTGGATAGACGGGGATGATTGTGTGCCCCTTTTCCTGCAGTAACTTGGCCACACCAAATGCTGCACGGTCAGGATTATTGCCAAGTCCTACGATCGCCCACACTTTGAATGCAAGGAGCGCATCTATTACTTCATCCTCGTTAATCGCTGCGCCCTAATGCATGGAACTTCCAGCCTGCACTGCGCCAAAGCTCTCGATCAAGGGCGTTGCGTCCATCGATGATCATCTTGCTCTTTACCAAACCTGCGATTAGTACTGGATCAAGTGCGCGATACTCCTTCCACTCAGTCAAGTGAAGGATCAAATCAGCATCCTTGACACACTCGATGACAGATTCGGCAAAGGTGAGATCAGGAAAACGTCTACGTGCCGGCTCGATTCCCTTAGGATCATGCACCACTACATGGGCTCCAGCGGCGTGAAGTTGCGCGCAGATATCTAAGGCGGGGGAGTCACGAACGTCATCGCTATCTGGTTTGAAAGTTGCACCTAACACAGCGATCTTGTACTGAGTCAGATCATCTGATAAGTCTGCACGCACTACATCGATCACACGCTGGCGTGCACGCAGGTTGATCGCATCGATTTCGCGTAAAAACTCAAGAGCCTGTTGTGCGCCAAGCTCCTGGGCACGGGCCATAAATGCACGGATATCCTTTGGCAGACATCCACCACCAAAGCCAATACCGGCCTGCAAGAAGCGGCTACCAATGCGTGGGTCATATCCAATCGCCTTGGCAAGAACCGTCACATCACCACCAGCTGCCTCACAGACTTCAGCCATTGCATTGATGAATGAGATCTTTGTCGCCAAAAATGAGTTTGCAGCAACCTTGACGAGTTCAGCTGTTGGAAGATCGGCACGAATCCAAGGCGTACCCAGGGCCAAAATAGGTTCATATACATCTTTGAGAATCTCTTCGGTGCGATCATGAGTAACTCCGACGACCAGGCGATTTGGTCTCAAGGTATCTTCAATGGCAAAGCCCTCACGGAGAAACTCAGGGTTCCAGGCAAGATCTGCCTGTGGTGCCACCTGTGCCAACCGCTGGCGAAGAGATTGCGCAGTGCCGACAGGAACAGTGGATTTTCCAACGACTAATGCACCATCTTTCAAGTAAGGAGCAATCTTTTCAAGAGCAGACTTTACGTAGGTGAGGTCTGCGGCTAAACCATCTTTACTCTGCGGTGTCCCCACACATATAAAGTGAATATCAATATCGGCAAGGCTGGCAAAGTCAGTTGTAAATGTGAGGCGGCCAGTTGCAATCTCTTGAGCTAAGAGCCTATCCAGACCAGGCTCATAGAAGGGAAGCTCTCCACGAGAGAGCATCGCCACCTTTGTCAGATCTGTGTCGACACCGATAACGCGAAAACCAAGGGAGGACATACATGCAGCATGGGTTGCCCCGAGATATCCGCAGCCGATCACTGAGAGCGTTGCCTTCATAGACATGAGTTTACTTGAGCACTCCACACGAGTTTTCATCAGCGGTCCGAGTCTTGAACTTATCAACAATCCTTGTTTGGCTAGATGAGCTCGCCGATACCGATGGTGAGGGTGTGAGCTCATCAACAAGGGGTAGATCCTCACGCAGGCGATTAAACAGATCCAAGGCCAACTCTCTGTCCCATGTCACAACGGAGCCCACTCCGGCTGCGCGCGCATTCGTATCTTCCAGTGGAATTGTGAGAGTACGAACCTTGCTAGCTGAGAGATTTTTGAGCTGCTTGGCAAGAGTGAGTAGATCACTGCTATCGAGCTGTGAGTCAGTCTTGACAGTTGCCATAGCTGCATTGAAAAAATTTACTAATTTGACTGGATTGAGTAACACACCGGTACTCGTCACTTTTCGTAGTACTGCGCTCATGAACTGCTGTTGACGTTGCATACGACCAATATCACCCATGCCATCGAATTCACGAGTTCGCACATATTTGAGTGACTCAATCCCATCAAGAGTATGTACACCGGCACTCAATACAAGATGACTTTTGGAGTCATTGATATCTCTCTTCGTACAGATCTCTATCCCACCCAAAGAATCGACCATTCCGGCAAAGCCGGCGAAACCAATCTCGATATAGTGATCGATACGGACACCGGTCTCATTCTCAAGTGTTTTGATCAAGAGAGGTGCACCCCCCCATGCAAAGGCAGAGTTGATCTTGCCGGGTGCAGCCGCGACTGTTCGATCCTTGTAAATCGAGGATTGATGTTCTGGGATCATCACCAGTGAATCGCGTGGGATGGAGATAATCGTGGCCTTATCACGGGCTTTACTAATGTGGACTATGAGCATCGTGTCTGAGCGGGCACCGGCTGCAGCTTTGGTTGTCCCAACTCGCAAGAGTTTTGACTGTTCTTTTGTGAGTCCTTGGCGTGTATCAGAGCCAACGAGTAAATAGTTGAGAGCAGATGATGGTCTTTCTGGGCGATTACTAAGAGAGCCAAAGACGTCAACGCGCTCGATGCCACCACTGACTTGTCCGAGTCCTAGCCATGAGAAGGCCGAAAGTGCGACGATACCCAGTGAGAGAGAGGTAATAATTCGAATAGGTCGCGTTGCTCTCACAGACGAAGAGTACTTGAGCGATACGGTGGTGGGGTTATGTCGACATCAGCAAATGAGTTATACGGCTCACCGAGGCGCGAAATCTCCGTAATCCTTGCCGTGCGCAATGAGGGCGCGCACTTAGCAAACTCTGTGCATGCGATCTTGTCACAGGATTTTACGGGTCCTCTAGAGGTAATTCTGGCTCTTGCACCATCAGATGATGGCAGTGAGGTCATCGCCCAAAAACTCGCAGAGTCAGATTCGCGGATCGTGATAATTGCTAACCCGAGCGGACGTACAGCTGTAGGTCTAAATCTGGCACTCAAGGCCTCCCAGTACTCAAATATTGTACGTATCGATGGTCACGCACAGATTCCACAGAACTATCTGACACTGGTTCTTGAAACTCTCACCCAGAGTGGGGCGGTCAATGTAGGCGGTGTGATGGCAGCAGATGGTCAGGGCGTATTTGAGCGTTCGGTTGCTCGCGCGATGCGAAGTCCACTGGGAGTGGGTGCATCACGCTTTCATACAGGTGGTTTAGCAGGTGCCGTTGACACGGTTTATTTAGGGGCCTTTAGAAAACAGGCCCTTCTTGCCGTTGGTGGTTTTGATGAGCGCTTTACTCGCGCGCAGGACTGGGAGTTGAATTTTCGCTTGCGTGCCGCTGGAGGCGTAATTTACTTTGATCCTCGCTTGATTGTGAGGTATCAGCCCCGTTCGAGTCTGAGTGCACTTGCTCGCCAATACTTCGAGTATGGCCGCTGGCGACGGGTTGTCTCTCGTCGCCATCAAGGAACAATCAACTTACGATATCTGGCTCCACCCTTCACGGTTTTAGTTTCGGCTCTATCGATAATTCTCGCTACCCTGATATCACCTATATTTCTCCTACCAGTCCTTATCTATGCATTATTTATCCTGATCGCCTCAGTAGTAATCGGAAAATCTTTAAGTGAAGTTCTCTCTCTACCATCGATTCTTCTGACTATGCATATGTGTTGGGGTACAGGCTTCCTCACTTCACCGCGCTCACTTGTACCGTAAGGTAGCCTTGAGACTGTGAGCACGCCTTCGCAGGTCTATGAGCCCTTCAAGGCAGGCCTGCCACCCCTTGTTCGATACTGGAAATCACTCTGGTCTCGACGCAGATTCATCTCTGAATACTCCCGCTCTGAACTGCGCGAACAACACTTCGACTCGGCCTTTGGACAGCTCTGGTTGGTTCTTAACCCACTTCTGCTCTCGGCCGTGTACTTCCTACTGATCATCATCATCGGTGGTGCATCTGATGCTCTTAGGTATGCCCATTTGACTGCGACGCTCTTTCTCTTCTATCTGGTGGCAAACTCTCTGACCGGTGGTGTCAAATCCATTACAGCAGGACAAAGGCTCATTCTCAATACCGCCTTTCCACGAATCATGCTTCCGATCTCAGCAGTTGTTATTGCAGTATTCAAGTTCCTTCCGACCCTTGTCATCTTTTTCATCATCCGCAGTGTCTTAGGTCTTGCCTATTCGTGGCAGATGCTCTGGGCGCTGCCGATTTTGCTCATCACCATAGTCCTCGCCCTAGGTCTTGCCATCACGATCTCCTGCATCAATGTCTACTTTCGTGATATCGCTAGCTTTCTTCCCTACCTCACGCGCACGCTCTTGTATCTCTCTCCGATTCTCTACGAGGCATCTGCCCTCAAACCGGCGTTGAGATCCTTACAAGCTCTCAATCCTCTCTTTCCCATTCTTGATAGCTGGTCGCAGGCTCTTGTGTATGGGCAAGCCCCGCAGGGCTCCAACCTGTTGGCCGCCCTTGCATGGGCCATGGGGATATTTCTGATAGGAACGTACTTCTTTCTCTCAAGGGAGCGTGAATTTGCCGTCCGCCTCTAGTCCTCATAAGACCAAGGAGATCGCGGTCTCAGTTCGCGCTCTGGGTCTGACATATACCACTGCGATTGATCGCAGACCAACGTTGAGGGCACGTGCTAAATCTCTCGGACGTGGTTCAAAACAAACTCGAGTGATTCGAGCACTCGATAATGTGGATCTTGATGTTGAATATGGCCAAGTCCTAGGCGTCATCGGGGCAAACGGTGCCGGTAAATCCTCCATGATGCGCGTTATTGCCGGAATCATCCCCCCATCACAGGGACGTATAGAGGTATTTGGAAGTGTGAGCACTTTGCTTGCACTCGGCGTTGGCTTTAATCCATCGATGTCAGGGCGCGATAATGTCTTTCTTGGCGGACTTGCAGCAGGAATGTCACGAGATGAGATCGCTGATCATTTTCAAGAGATCACAGATTTCTCTGAACTGGGAGAGGCTATTGATGCACCCATGCGCACATATTCATCGGGAATGTTCTCTCGATTGGCCTTCTCAGTTGCTGCCACAGTCAGGCCCGATATCTTGATTGTGGACGAGGCTTTGAGCACCGGGGATGCGAAATTTAAGGAGAAATCCCTCAACCGCATCAAGGAGTTGCGTAGCGATGATCGAGCATTGATCCTGGTCAGCCATGCAATGGCAACCTTACGTGATGTGTGTAATGACGTCGCGTGGCTACACAAGGGTAAGTTGGTGCAACGCGGTGCACCTGGTGTAACAATCGATGCTTATCAAGAGTTTTTGCAGCTAGGAAAGAGCGCAGCCATCGATGAGGATGTCTAAAAGGTTTCTAGCACTTCTGCTTGTTCTATTTCTCAACACATACCCTGCAGTTGCAGTAGATATCCCAATAGATTTCTCGTTCACTGGATCTGGTTATGGCCACGGGGTCGGTATGTCGCAGATGGGTGCTCGATCGATGGCGATTGGTGGGTCAAGTGCACCCCAAATCCTTCAATACTTCTACAAAGATGTCGTCATTGAGCCGATCGATGATTCAAAGATAGTAAGAGTAAATATCGGTCACCTACTCACCAATACCAAGATCTCAGCTGGCACAGATGGCGCAATCGTGCAGTTTTTTAGCGGTGATATTGGTGATCAAGTCGATGTCCTACCTCTGGCAGTTCTACCAACTAAGGCATCGCTCAATCTCACAGTATTAGGTGCCAGTCTCGTGCCTAGTATCAGTGTTGGGAAGAAAATAACCTCTTTTGCCAAGGGCCGTAGCTTCACCATTCGATGGAGCGGTACACGCTACTTAACAGGAGCCGATGCACTGATCTCCATCACGCACAATGGGGCAACAAAGAGGTATCGCTACGGTCAGATGCAGGTGCGTGCAGTCAAGGATCCTGCTCTGGGATATCGACTCGAACTTACCAACTCTGTGCGCTTATCCGATGAGTATCTATGGGGGATAAGTGAGATGCCATCTTTTTGGCCAGTCGAGGCGCTCAAAGCCCAGGTGATTGCATCGCGAAGTTATGCCATGAGCAAGGCAGGTACCTACCGATCGACGTGTGATTGCGAACTCTACGGTGAGATTTCAGATCAAATGTTTCTCGGTTATGCGAAAGAGATAGAGAAAAAATATGGTGTGATTTGGAAGGAGGCGGTCTTACAAACCGCTGGATTGGTGATGACCCAGGAGGGTAGGCCTATCACGGCATACTTCTCCTCATCCTCGGGAGGCAAGACCGAGCTTGCACTCAACGCTTGGGGCAGTGCTAAGCCCTATACACATATCGTCGATGATCCTGGCAGTTTGGATAGAGCCTTGAACCCACGCTTTGTGACATGGAGCCGCACTGTTGCTCAGCCGATGATTGCAGCGGCATTTTTGCTCCCCGACGTCGTGGCGCTAGAGATAGTTTCACGAAATGAGAGTGGAACAGTCGGACAGATACGTGCCAGATCGAGCACTGGAGCACAGTTTACGATTCGTGGTGAGACCTTTAGAAGTCGAACGAAGATTCCATCGGCCTACTTTGATCTAGTTGGCGTGCAGAATTGAGTTGAGCCCGCCCCATGTACCAGTGCGACTGACTACTTCAAGTGCGCCATCAAGTGAGTTTCGACGAAACAGGAGATCATGAGCACCCGATAGGGATGCAGCCTTAACAATCTCGCCATCAGGAAGGCGAATTTTGGATGCGGCAGTGATATAGGTTCCAGCCTCAATCACGCAGTTATCGCCAAGTGAGATCCCACAACCAGAGTTGGCACCTAAGAGCGTAGCTTTACCGATTGAGATTACTTGTTTACCTCCTCCGCTGAGGGTCCCCATGATCGATGCCCCACCACCGATATCACTACCATCTCCAACGATGACACCTGCAGAGATTCGCCCTTCCACCATAGATGTGCCCAAAGTTCCGGCATTGAAGTTAACAAAGCCTTCGTGCATGACCGTTGTTCCAGGAGAAAGGTAGGCACCTAATCGGACTCGATCAGCATCTGCGATACGCACACCACTGGGAACCACGTAATCAACCATTCGCGGAAACTTATCGATACTAAAGACTGTGATATGGCCATGAGTGGCAATCAGGCGTGCACGTGTGATCTCGAAATCTTCGACGACACAAGGACCTGCAGATGTCCAAACAACGTTGGTAAGTAGGGCAAAGATTCCATCTAGATTGGCATCGTGAGGCTTGATCAATCGATGTGACAAAAGATGCAGACGCAGGTAGACATCGAGTGCCGATGTTGGAGCAAGGTCGATATCAATCTCAATACTTTTAATCTCACGCCTTATTGCTCGCGCATCATCCTGTCCAACCAAAGCCTGGAGTTCGGCCGGCACTTGAGGCTTTAGAGCCCTTAATACTGGCGAGGGAAACCACGCATCAAGCAGTGTCCCACCTGACATCGAGGCGATCGCGTATCCAGATGCGATAGTCCCCATGCTCCAAGCCTAACCCCTATCCTTTCGCGTATGCATATCGCCGTCTTTTGCTCATCCTCACCGACAATCGACCCAAAGTATGTTGATCTTGCCTATCGCTTGGGAGAAGGCATTGGCGGTGCATCGTGGGAGTTAGTCACAGGTGGCGGGCATATTTCCATGATGGGTGCGGTCTCCCGGGGCGCTCGCGCCGCTGCAGGGCGCACAATCGGGGTGATTCCACAGTCATTAGTTGATATTGAGTTTGCAGATCAGGAAAATGATGAGCTCCATATTGTAAAGACTATGGGTGAGCGCAAAGCCATGATCACTGATCTCGCCGATGCATTCATCACATTACCTGGAGGCGCGGGCACGTTGGAAGAGTTCTTTGAAATCTGGGTTGGGCGATACCTTAAGTTTCACGACAAGCCAGTCGTAATTCTTGATCCCTTTGGAGTCTATGACCCATTACTTGATCTAGTCATTCATCTTGAATCACAGAAGTTCATAAAGCCAGGCATGCGCGATTTGATTTTATGGACAACCACGGTCGAGGATGCACTCAAGGCCTGCAAGCAATGAGAAAGAATCATCTTGCAATCTCCCTGACCATTGATGCACCACTTGCGCAGGTGTGGGACTCACTCGTTGATTGGCAGAGACAGGGTGAGTGGATGCTTGCGACAAAGGTCTGGGTGAGTTCACATATACGCGATGGTCTGGGTACATGCATCAGCGCCTTCACCGGTATCAAATCTTTCGGGATACTTGACACAATGGAGGTAATAACCTGGACCCCTCCGTATCTATGTGATGTTGTTCATACGGGACGGATTATCAAAGGTACTGGTCGCTTTGAGCTCAGTGAGATTAACCCAGGACTTACTCGATTTGATTGGTCAGAGGAAGTTCTGGCTCCACGATTAATTTTCATCCTCATCTCACCGGGGATCTATCTCGGTGTGCGCCTGTCACTGGCGCGATTTGCGCGATCATTTCACTAAAACTATAAAGCCAACGCTTCACGCAGGGGGCATGCCTCCAGCGATAGCCTTAGGACATGAGTGATCCCCTGATGCTGGCGCAGGTTCTAGCATCCCTGCCCGAAGAGGAGCGATTTATTCTGACTCTGCACTATCTGCGATCTAAGTCCTCGGCCGAGATCGCCGAGCTTTTATCGGTGCCCGTCAGGGCCGTGGATGCCGTTATTGCCAGCGCAAAGGCGCGGCTGAGCGGGCTTCTGGGGCTCTGACTTTGATTTCCCACCAGCCAAGGAAATACGAGATACTTAGCCCCTTGCTTGTACAGCCTTACATATCTCAAAGGAGTCTTCCCATGGCAGCCATGAAACCGCGTACAGGTGATGGTCCCATGGAGGTCACCAAGGAGGCGCGCTCGCTGGTCATGCGCATCCCTCTTGAGGGGGGCGGACGCCTGGTAGTCGAGCTCAAACCCGAGGAGGCAAACAATTTGAGCGCCGCTCTTCATGCCGCAGTCGGATTAGTCAAGAAGTAAAGCAAACTCAGGCGATAGCCTTCAACGCATGTCTTGGACTCTTGCCAGCGCACCTATTAATCTCAAAGCCGCTATCTCTGCAGATGTGATTGCACTGGCCTATGCCAGTGATGGTGCTGGTGGCTTCACTTTTCAAGGCCCAGAGCGGATAATAGAAGATATTGCAGAGTATTTTGACATCGATCTTCAAGACAAACTCTCGTTCTTTTCCCCTACAGGCAAGGTGGGTGAGCTATTTGAGATCCCCGTCAGTGCGAATAACTGTGTGACAGATCGAATTTATTTGACAGCGATCGGTGATGCTACAACACCATCTTTTCGTGTCGCTGCAACGGCGATTGCTCGGAAAGTACGAGGAAAAAAATTAACCCTCTACTCTGCCTGTGCAGTCAAGAGCTTTGATGTTGGTGCCCACGCCATCTCATTGACTATGGGTGCATACCTATGGAGCTTAAAGAGCACAGAGTGCGCACAAGTCCCCACTTTCTTAGTTGCAACCAATCAAAAGGAGATATGTGATACTGCTCATGTCTTTGCGAAAGCTATTGCGCTGGCTCGCGATCTGGTCCATACGCCTTCTAATATTAAGACTCCTGCGTGGTTGGCTGGGCAAGCCCAAGAGTTAGCACAATCAAATGGATTAAAGGTCACGGTTCGCAGTGGAAGAGATCTCAAAGAGTTCGGTGGTCTGCGGGCCGTCGGTGGCTCATCACCCAAGCCAGGACCACGCTTTATCGAGATCTCCTATGCTCCGAAAGATAAGAAGAGATCCCATGAGGCACTACCGCATGTTGTTCTCGTCGGTAAGGGAATCACATTCGATACAGGTGGGATCTCACTCAAGCGTCCCTACGATTCCATGATGGCGATGAAGTCGGATATGGCAGGGGCTGCAGCAATCCTGGCAACACTCACGGCCGTTGAAGAGTTACAACCAAATGTCCGGGTCACTGCGCTCATGATGTGTGCTGAAAACGCTATCTCAGCCACTGCCCAACGGCCTAGTGATGTCATCAAGCACTACGGGGGTACAACCGTCGAGGTCATTAATACAGATGCAGAGGGTCGCCTCGTCCTTGCAGATGGCCTTGCCTATGCCGATATCAATCTAGACCCCGACTATTTGATCGATATCGCAACTCTCACCGGAGCCGTGACGTTAGGTCTTGGGCGTCAGTTTGCAGCCATGTACACACGAGATGACAAGTTGGCACAATCCTTCCAAGTCGCAGGTGAGCATTCAGGCGATCGCATCTGGCGAATGCCACTTATTGATGATTACAAAGACTCTTTAGCAAGTGATGTCGCAGATTTTAATCATGCCGCTGAAAAAGCAAACTACTCTGCAGGCTCGGTGACAGCGGCCCTGTTCCTTGAACACTTTGCTGGCAATCGTCGATGGTTACATCTAGATATCGCAGGTACAGGCCGTAGCGAGGTGGATGCAGGAGAAAATCCAAAAGGTGGTACAGGTTTCGGTGTCCGCCTACTCACCTCATGGATCACTACGCTCAAATGAAGACCGATCCACACTCATACGCTGAAAACTTCATCGCTGAGGATCACTTTAAGTCGCAGGCGCGTGCACGCGGTGTTGAAGTTGGAGCATCGGATGTCACACCGGGCGCCGGAGCCTATCTTCGTCATCTAGCATTCTCATTATCTGCCCAATCAGTCGTCGAAGTCGGCACAGGCTCAGGAGTCGGCAGTCTCTGGCTCCTTGATGGCATGCTCACCAGTGGAACTCTGACCTCGATCGATGATGAGCTAGAGCACACCCGAATCGCGAAAATCGCCTTAAGTGATGCAAATATTGCTCAAACACGATATCGCCTCATCACCAACTCTGTATTAGATGTGATCTCAAAGTTGACTGATCGTGCTTATGATTTAGTCGTCTTGCGCCATGACCCGCAAGAGTTGGCCTTTGTAATGGGAGAGGCACACCGGATCCTGCGAAGTGGTGGGGCATTGGTCATTGATAACTTTTTTGGGGGATCCAAAGTCTGTGATCCTGCCCAGCGAGATCCCAAGACGGTCTCACTGCGCGATGCCGGGAAGATCATCAAAAACGATACAGAGCACTGGATAAGCACTCTTATTACAACGGGCGACGGTTTGTTAGTCGCCACGAAGTTGTAGGAGACTAGAGACATGATTTTTCCACGGGCAAAGCGCAGTGAGTACTCACCCCCCTGGTGGGAGAGTGGGAGCAAAAATAAGAGCTCACGGCTCAGTATTGTTCTAGTCGCTCTTTTGGCCAGCAGTATCGGTGGCCTTCTGGGAACCACTGCAACTGGGGGCTCTCTTTTTCAAGGGGCGAATCTAGTCTCCTCATCAAGTGTCGTTGAGAGAGCACCTGATTCTGTTGCAGGGATCGCCGCACGTGTTCTTCCATCGGTAGTCTCCATTACTACACGAGGCAGAGGTGGTAGCGGTACTGGATCTGGCTTCATTATCGATAGCTCTGGTTTGATTTTGACGAATAGTCATGTGATTGCATCAGTTGCTAAATCTGGTGGCACATTGCGTGTGCGACTCAATAATGGTGATGTCTACAATGCAAAGATTATCGGACGAGACTCCTCATACGATCTTGCGGTTATCAAGATAGTTGCCACAAATTTGCCTGCGCTGCAATTTGGAGATAGCGATAAGATCGAAGTTGGAGATTCCGTGATTGCCATTGGATCACCACTTGGATTATCTGGCACAGTGACTCTGGGAATAATCAGTGCAAAGAACCGCCCTGTGACCGCCGGTGGATCATCAAGTGAGAACTCCTTCATCAACGCTCTACAAACAGATGCCGCTATAAACCCAGGTAACTCAGGTGGGCCATTGGTCGATGCGACTGGTGCGGTAATCGGCGTCAACTCTGCAATCGCATCGCTGGGATCATCATCACAAACTGGCTCAATCGGCCTAGGTTTTGCAATCCCTATCAACCAAGCGCGCAAGACTGCTGAGCAGTTGATCAAGAATGGGAAGGCGACATATCCGATTTTGGGTATCTCATTAGATATGAATTTCACAGGCTTAGGCGCACTCGTTTCTAAATCTGCATCTGGAGTCATGGCAGGTGGGCCAGCACAAAAGGCGGGGTTAAAACCTGGCGATATTATCTTCGAGTTTGAGGGGCGAGAGATAAATGCCGCCGAAGATCTCATAGTCGCTATTCGTGCTAAAAACGTGGGAGATAGTGTGGATATCAGATATCAACGCGATGGCAAAGAGTTCTCGGCCACAATAACTCTAGTCGCAGCAAAAGACTGATCACATGTTCTTTGATATCGGTGCTGGCGAACTCTTGGGTCTAGCAGTCTTGGCCATGATCTTGGTTGGGCCTGATCGACTACCAAAGGTCGCCAGTGAGGCGGCAAAGATGGCAAAGAAGCTGCGCTCTCTGTCCCAGAGCGCAACAAGTGAGTTGAAGCAGAGCTTGGGACCTGGATTTGAAAATCTTCAGCCCGCCGATCTTCATCCTAAAACATTTGTCAAGAAGCAGTTGGCAGAGCTCATGGATGATAAGCCCGTAGTAAAAGTGAATCGTCCTGAGCCACGGATCGATCCAGATCTCATATGAGCCTGATAGATCAAATAACACAGGCCCTTACTGCCGTGCAAGACCCTGAACTGCACCGTTCGATCACCGAACTTGGAATGATCGCACAGCTCAGTGAAGATGCAGGAGATGTTTCTATTTCTATCCTATTGACAATCTCAGGCTGTCCGATGCAGGATCGATTACGCTGCGATATAACAGGTGCACTCACCGCTGTGCCTGGGGTTAAGAGTGTGAATCTAAGTTTTGGCGTGATGTCGCAGGAGCAACGCGATAATGTGAAGAAGATTATGCGCAATGGCCGCGAAAAATTCATTCCCTTTGCACAGCCCGACTCTTTGACCCGTGTCATTGGGATCGCATCAGGCAAAGGTGGGGTCGGAAAGTCCTCACTCACAGCAAACCTTGCCGTCGCAGCAGCTGCCAGGGGTTTGCGAGTAGGGATCCTAGATGCCGATGTTTATGGCCACTCCATCCCGCGCTTGATGGGCTTGATGGGCCAGCGCCCAACGGCCATCGATCAAATGTTCATCCCCCTGGAGTCATTTGGGGTGAAAACCGTCTCTATGGAGATGTTTAAGCCAGAGCGCAGTGATGCAGTGGCATATCGAGGTCCACTTCTGCATCGAGTCCTCGAACAGCTCTTATCGGATGCTTACTGGGGAGATCTAGATCTGCTCCTTATCGACCTTCCGCCTGGTACCGGCGATCTTGCAATCTCACTCGGGCAACTGATTCCAACCTCAGAGATAGTAGTGGTAACAACACCGCAGGTTGCAGCCGCTGAGGTCGCTGAGCGCGCAGGCAGGATTGCCCATCAGATTCACCAACGAATCATCGGTGTGATAGAAAATATGTCGGAGTATACCGATCCTCTCACCGGGGCAGTTATCTCACTCTTTGGAAACGGTGGAGGAGAGGAGACAGCCAAGCGTCTCTCCCTACTAGTGGGAAGTGATGTCGCCTTACTCGGCAAGATCCCATTTAGTACCGATCTTCGCTTAGGGGGAGATGCTGGTATTCCAATCGTGATATCTGACCCCGAGTCTATGAGCGCTCAAGCTCTCTATCAGATCACTGAGAAACTTATCAAGCGCAGCACATCACTTCTTGGCCTCCGATTGGGGATTACTTCCTAGTTCGCTTACGACCTCTTGAGCCAAATCTGAGAGCTCGCTACCAAGGGATTTGCATCTGGCCACATCTGCAAGTCAGACTCACAAAGATGCGATTTCCCTGCTCATGAGCTAGGGGTACCTTTGTCTCATGAGTGCAGGCGAAGAGTCCTCCAGCCATCATCACGTTCGTGATAGCCATACGGCCATGCCTGCACGTCCTGACCTGGTGCGCCTGGGTGTAGGAATGATTGGTATCGGTACATCAGGTCCACTTATTGCCATGAGCATCATGCCGATTCCGACCCTCATCTTTTGGCGAAATTTAGGTGGTGCCCTATTGAGCCTGCCATTTGCCATACGCCAGAGAGGTAACCGCAATGGCGTGAAATGGTCAATAATCGCCGGCATCATTCTGGCTCTTCACTTCATTGGATTTTTTCTAGCGATGCGCTGGACGACGGTGGCCGCTGGTACGGCCCTGGTTGCACTGCAACCAATTTTTGCCGCACTTTTCATCAAAATCACAGGTGGCCATATTCCATCAAAGGTATGGCTAGGAATGCTCATTAGTTTTGCAGGAGTCATACTCATCTCTGGTGTGGATCTGACTATCTCATTACGAGCCTTTTTGGGAGATTTGGCGGCGCTGGTTTCGGCAGCCCTCTCTGCCCTTTATGTCATGGCTGGAGGGCGGGCACAACGTACGATTGAAACCTCAACATACACAACGATCTGCTACTTCGTGTGTGCGATGAGTGCACTGCCGTTGGCTCTCTTATCTGGGTACTCACTCTTTAATTTCTCAGCCCGTGAGTGGTGGATTTTGCTAGCCCTCATAATTGGCGCGCAAATCCTGGGTCATACGATGTTGAATGCGACGCTCAAGCGTGTATCACCTGCAATCGTCTCTCTCATCATCTTTTTCGAGGTCCCGATCGGCTCACTCCTTGCATTGTGGTGGCTTAATCAAAGACCTCCTCTTGGAATCTTGCCTGGTATCGCACTGATCTTGTTCGGCTGTGTTCTAGTCGTTACCCGGACCCGAACCGCTAGCCTAGAAACAGCACAATGATCGACTTACATACACATACGAATAAGAGTGATGGCACTGATACTCCACGTGAACTCATCAATAAGGCGATATCAATGGGCATAAGCCTGCTTGGTTTGACTGATCACGATACGACCGCAGGATGGGTGGAGGCGGCGCAGACGGTGCGCGGGAGTATCTCACTTGCATTAGGTAGTGAGATCTCTTGCCTCAGTGATGATGGGACGAGTGTGCACATGCTAGGCCTGCTCTTTGATGGAGATGATCACCAGATGCAGGCGATGCTAGAAGAGGTGCGTGATGGAAGGTTGCCCCGTATGCGAAAGATGATTGCAAAGATGCAGGCAGCGGGTTTGGATATTTCGATGGAGGATGTGGAGGCGGCCCGGCCTCCAGGTGCAACTCTCGGGCGCCCACATCTAGCCGATGCCCTCGTTAATAAGAAGATAATCAAATCTCGTGATGAGGCCTTTCAAGGCATGCTCAACAATGATTCTCAATTTTATGTCTCTCATGCCGCGCCAACTCCAATAGATGCGATCAGGATGATAAAAAAAGCGGGTGGAGTCTCAGTTATTGCACATCCATTCGCCTCATTGCGAGGCAAGATCCTCAAGGCCGCTGATTTTGCAGAGTTAGCACAGGCTGGTCTGAATGGAGTTGAAGTTGATCATCGGGATCACAACCCAAATGAGCGTGGAATGTTACGTGATATCGCCAAAGAGTTAGGGCTAGTAGTAACTGGTGCAAGTGATTATCACGGCAGCGGTAAACTCAATGCTCTCGCTGAATTTCAAACCTCCCCTGACCAATGGGAGAGGTTAGAGTCACAGGCGAGCCAGCGACGGGTGGTGGGCACATGGAGGTAGTTCAGATAAGCGCACTCACATTTGCGATCCAGTCCTTTGTGACTCTCTTTGTCATCTTGGATCCACCAGGAGCCACCCCTGTCTTTTTAGCCCTTGTTGCAGACAAAGGACCGAGAGAGCGTCGTAGCCTTGCAATCAAGGCTGCGGCAGTCTCTTTCCTGGTCATCACACTCTTTGCTCTATTTGGCCGCTTCATCTTGAGTTATCTCAATATCTCCATGGCCGCCCTCCAAGCCGCTGGGGCTTTGCTCCTACTCCTGATCTCACTTGATCTGCTCACAGGTGGCTCTGGTGCCTCAAAAAATAAGAGCTCAGACTCGAACATCGCACTGGTTCCACTTGGGACACCACTTCTGGCTGGCCCTGGGGCGATCGTTGCAACGATGATCTTCGTGCAAAACGCCGATACGACCTCTCGGGTCGTTGGTTTGGTTGCAGCCGTAGTTGGGGTTCATATCGCCATTGCCGCAGCACTGATGGCCTCAACCTTTATCTTGAAGGTAATTAAAGAGTCGGGAGTGAGATTAGTGGCTCGTATCGCCGGTCTTCTCTTGGCAGCAATCGCAGTGCAGATGTTAGTCAATGCGATCCGCATCTTTATCTCTGAATAGAGCTATTTGAACCTCTTGGTCCTTGTTCGTGTTCTCTCTAATTTTTTCTTCGGGGCCGCGGCTTTGCGCGAAACAGTATCCCTTCGTGATGGTGTGGAGCCCTTGTTTTCTGCTCGTACGACTGGCTTTGCCACCACCATACGACCGGTTGAACCAATTGGAATATCGAGAACTTCAAAGAGATGAGGTGATGACGAGTATGTCTCCTCAGGTTCGGTGAGTCCTAGATCAAGGGTTTGATTAATCATCTTCCAGCGTGCGAGCTCGTCCCAATCGACAAAGGTGACGGCGATACCATCAGCACCAGCACGCGCTGTGCGACCAATTCGATGAACATATGTCTTCTCATCCTCTGGACATTGATAGTTAATCACGTGAGTGATGCCCTCAATATCGATTCCACGTGCGGCCACATCGGTAGCCACCAACACATCTGATTTACCGGCCTTGAAATCACCTAGGGCTTTTTCACGTGCTCCCTGACCAAGATCGCCATGGATAGTATCGGCTCTAAAGCCCCGCTCAATCAGGTCATCGGCCGTCTTTTGACAGGTCCGCTTAGTACGGCAAAAGACGATAGTAGGTCCACGTCTATCGGCTTGAAGAATTCTGGCCAGCATCTCGATTTTGTCCATAGCGTGCGCGCGCAGAACATGTTGTTTGATCTTTGTTACGACGGCACCCTCATCTTCACTATCTTGAGTACGGATATGGATCGGTTGATCCATGAAACGGCGTGCAAGAGCGATGATATCTCCAGGCATCGTTGCCGAAAAAAGCATGGTCTGTGTGCGCTTGGGGGTATTGGCAAGAATTTTTTCAACATCGGGCAGGAAGCCTAGATCTAACATCTCATCGGCCTCATCTAAAACTAGACGAGAGACCTCCTTCAACTTCAACTGTCCCTGACGAGATAGGTCTAACAAACGACCTGGAGTCCCAACTACAATCTCAATGCCAGCTTGTAGCGCTTCGATCTGGGGTTCGAATGCACGTCCACCATAAACAGCCAATGTGCGGATCCCGCGATTGCTGCCTAATTCGTCAATATCGCGTGTGACCTGGGTGCATAACTCTCGAGTAGGCACAACGATAAGAACCTGGGGTACTCCTTTGGTTGCAAAGTTTGCCCACTCAGGATCATGAGGGGCAATGACACGCTCAATCAGCGGAATCCCAAAGGCTAAGGTCTTACCTGTGCCGGTCTTTGCCTGTCCGATGACATCCCCATCACCAAGTGCGATCGGCAAAACCATCTCTTGAATTGCAAATGGTTCGGTGAAGCCATGGGCATGCAACGCCTCGATGGTCTCTGGGCGAAGTGGAAGCTCGGCGAAGGTCAGCGACACGTTATGCAGCGCCGAAGCCGACTCGACGCGAGCCAGTTTCGCCAACTTCTACAAATCCAATCTTGTCTGCCGGGACGATAATCTCATGTCCCCGTACATCGGTGAGAATGAGCGGTTTGCTATTGGTAAGGGCCTCATTGACCGCGTTTTTGACATCAGTGGCGCTCATTGCGCTCTCGAAGACAAGGTCACTAGCAACGCGTATCACAGCGATGCGAACCTCAGTTTTGATTGCGACTTCACTCTTCTTTGTGGCCATGTCCATAGTCTATCTGCCTTTAATTGCGTGGGAAACCTGAAATACCTCTCCACATGAGGTTGTACACCAGTTCTACTGCTTGTTCGCGAGTCAATGTGCTGTCCCGGTCCAACCAATGGCGTGCTGTGACCTGGGCATAACCAATCAGCCCTACACCTAAGAGCATTGACGCCTCTCGAGGTAATCCAGTATCGATTGAGATGACGGCACTCACAGCTGCTGCGCAGTCATATGTCATACGATTGAGCCGTTCTCTCACAGATGGCTCGACACTCATGTCACTTTCAAATAGCAGCCTAAATGCCTCACCCTCCCTCTCAATGAAGGAAAAATAAGCATCAACGGTTGCATGAACACGATGAGCATTATCTGGGGTTGATGCGATCGCTCTCTGAATTTCAAAGACAAGTGAGTCAATATGCAGATCTAGAACTGCCAGATAGAGCTCGAGCTTAGATGGGAAGTGTTGATACAAGACGGGCTTACTGACATGTGCCCGGTCAGCAATATCATCCATTGCCGCAGAGTGATAGCCAGCAACGGTAAATATCTCAAGGGCCGCCGAAAGCAGCAGTGCCCTGCGCTCATCCCGAGGCAGACGTGCCTTGCTCAATGCATCTGTAGTGGTCATCCAAGCAATCGTAGAGGAGTTTCACCGCTTTTCGCCAATGCCTAGCACCATAGCGCGAGCGAGGCAGGCCCGCTCACTTTAGAGCCAGAGTGATCCAAAGGCTGTCGCCATGGAGCCAACATATCTATCCAACAGGTACGGTGTACTCATGAAGGATTCATACGTCGGCTATCGAATCCTCTTAGTACATGCACACCCCGATGATGAAACGATTAACAACGGTGCGACGATGGCATTGTATGCAGCACGGGGCGCCAAGATCACTCTCGTAACATGTACGCGAGGTGAGGAGGGCGAGGTTCTGGTACCAGAGCTCGCTCATCTTGCAAGCACACAGGAGGATTCACTGGGCATTCACCGCGAAATCGAGCTCAAGAATGCCATGCTGGCACTTGGAGTCAGTGATTATCGTTTCTTGGGTAACTATCGTGATAGCGGGATGATGGGAACTCCCACCAATGATCGCCCCGATGTCTTTTGGCAGAGTGATCTTGATGAGGCAGCAAACCTGCTTGTAAATATCATTGATGAGGTCAAACCTCATATCCTGATTACCTATGACGAGATTGGTGGTTATGGACATCCCGATCACATCAAAGCCCATAACGTTGCCATGCGGGCAAGTGAGATATCAGATTGGCAGATACCGAAAATTTATTGGAATACGACACCTAAGTCAGTAATAGAGGCTGGTATGGCTGCCATGAAAGAAGCGGGCTCTGATTTCTTTGGTAGCGATGACATCGATGATATCGCCTTTGCTAAGGATGACTCATTTGTCACAACCCTAATCGATGGAAATGAGTTTGTAGATGCGAAGATGGCGGCGATGAGGGCTCATAAAACTCAAATCGCTCTCGATGGACCATTCTTTGCCCTATCCAATAATCTCGGTCTTGCGATCTGGGGTCAGGAGTACTACACCCTTGTCCGCGGTGAGAAATCCCCACCATTCAATGTCGATTCACGCGAGATTGATCTCACCTCAGGAGTTGTTCTCTAGTGCCTCTCTTCTACTCGATAATAGTGGGATCGGCTCTGGGAGCAGGATCAGTCTTTCTGCATGGGTCCCTCAAACCATTTGGATTACTTCTGAGCCTTGCAGCGACTTGCGCCGGAGTCTGGAGTATCGGAAGGATTTGGGGCGGCCGAAGTCTGCGAATAATGGCGGGCTTTGCATGGCTGATCGTTGTTCTTCGAGCCGGATTTCCTGGAGTGAGCGATGAGTATCTCATTGAAGGAACTTCCGTCGGGGTCTCGCTCATAAATGGTGGATTTCTCATCTTGCTTCTTGCGGTATTGCTCCCTGTTTAGCGCCAACTCCAACGTTGTCCATCTGCGCTATCACTAATCTCTAAGCCAGTCCGCTCTAACTCGTTGCGCAGATTATCACTATCACTCCATCGCTTTTGACTTCGGGCAATCACACGTGCATCCAGAAGGCTCTGCTGCTCCTTTGAAATCTCTCTCACCTCAGGGGCTCGGGATAAATCTAGGGCTAGAACCTTATCGGCGTATAAGAACGTAGCCCGCTTTTGGGCATCACTGATCTCAGTATTTTTCTCTATTGTTCGTATTCGCTGGAGTGCTCGGGGTGTATCAAGATCATTCTCCATCGCATTGAGGAACTCATCATCCTCAAATATCTCCTGTGAATCTCCCCATTGGAGCATCTTCTTGCGCCACTTTCCCAAAGTCGAGTGAGCACTGGCAAGTGAGGTCCAGGTCAGATCCATTTGGGAGCGGAACCGATTCTCTAAAAAGCATAATCGTGCAGCAAGAGGATCTAAGCCTCGCGAGATAAGATCAGAGATCAGGACAACATTTCCCGAGCTCTTTGACATCTTGCGTCCTTCGAATAAGAGATGCTCACCATGTACCCATAAATCAACGGTTTCAAAGCCGAGAGTGGCATCGGATTGAGCTCGCTCATTCTCATGGTGGGGAAAGCGCAGATCGATACCACCAATATGTACATCGACATGTTTGTTCAAAAAATGCATTGACATCGCTGAGCATTCGATATGCCATCCTGGAAAACCTGCGCCCCATGGTGAGTCCCAGATCATCTGGCTGCGCACACCTGCATTTTTCCAAAGCGCCCAATCTGCATGGAAGCGCTTTCCACCTTCATCTGTGTACTCAGACCTATGGCCTGGCTTGAGATCATTCAAGCGATTACCGCTGATCTGCCCGTAACCTTCAAATCTCTGTGCATCAAAGTAGACCGATTGATCACTACCGACGTAGGCAAAGCCTTTCTTGATCAGATCGGTGATCATCTCGATCATCAATTCGATCGATTGGCTAGCACGCGGATATTTATCTGCCGGCCTAACGTTTAGGAGCCCTAAATCCTCATGAAAGTGCTCCTCATACATTCGAGCGATCTCAAAAGGATCCTTTTTTTCGGCCTGGGCTTGGGAGAGCATCTTGTCCTGCCCCACTACATCCTCGGACATATGGCCCACATCCGTGATGTTTTGGACAAGATTGACGCTACCGCCAGCTAGCTCAATAGTCCGGCGGATCAGATCGCTCAGTACGAAAGTTCGCAGATTACCGACGTGGGCATCGCGATATACGGTAGGTCCGCAGCAGTAGATATTGGCGCGGCCATTGGTGGTGTTGATGGGCCTCACCGTGCGAGTGAGAGTGTCATAGATTGAGAGTGTCATGACGAAGCGATCACTTCTCTCCAGATAAAGATCTCATCATGAGAGAAATCTATGAGTTGACCATGGCGATTACGTAAGGAGCTTGTGCTCTCAAGGATCCCGACGATATCGCGGAAACCCCCATCGGGCTCGTGCAAGCGGATAGTTACTCGCTTGCCGATTAAGGGTAAAAACCTACCCTCAAGCTCGCCCGCCATGGGACAACGATAATCCCTTGCTTCAATATCGCGCGTCATCACCGGATACGATTAGAATCAGCGCACTCGAAAGCACTCTTACTGGAGGCAAGGAACATGACCTACATAATCGCAGAGCCGTGTGTGGATGTGAAAGACAAATCATGCATCGAAGAGTGTCCTGTGGACTGCATTTATGAGGGCTCTCGCATGTTATATATCCAACCCGATGAGTGCGTCGACTGCGGAGCCTGTGAGCCCGTCTGTCCCGTTGAAGCGATTTATTATGAGGATGACGTTCCTCCGGCGTGGAAAGACTCTCTTAAGATCAATACAGAGTTTTTCCTTCAGATTGGCTCTCCAGGTGGTGCGGCCAAGATGGGTCCGACTCAAGGCGATCACCCACAGATAGCCGCTCTTGCTCCCAAGAGTGAGTAAGCAGCTTTGCGCACACGACTCCCAGATTTTCCATGGGATGCATTAGCCCCCTTTGGTGAGATTGCTCGTGCACACTCTGGGGGAATCATCGATCTCTCCCAAGGGACGCCGATCGATCCAACTCCAGATTTCATACAAAAGGCCTTTCAAGCGGCATCGAACTCCCCTAGTTATCCATTGACGGCTGGGACCCCTGAGCTGCGCGCAGCGATTAGAAAGTGGGCCACAGATCGCCTGGGGGCAACGGGTGAGTTTGATGTGCTTCCAGTCATCGGCTCGAAGGAGTTAGTGGCCTGGCTCCCAACGATTCTGGAGTCGAAAAAGGTTTTGATCCCAAAGATTGCATATCCGACCTACCATGTTGGCGCATTGATCGCCGGGGCCCAGTCGATCCCCGTTGAGATTGATGCAACTCACTGGCCCGCCGCTGACTTTGCCTGGCTTAACTCTCCATCAAACCCTACTGGCCGGGTCCATACTCTTGGCGAAGCTCAACAGGTGATCGCCTGGGCAAGGATTAACGGTGCAATTTTAGTCTCTGATGAGTGCTATATCGAGTTCGATCACAGTGCCAGATCGTTCTCAATCCTGTCTCAAACGGGTGCAAACAATAAAAATATAGTGGCGGTGCACTCATTATCAAAGCGTTCATCCATGGCTGGCTATCGCGCCGCATTCATCGTCGGTGACTGCGATCTGATTGCCCAAGTTCGCGAATTTCGAAAGCATGCCGGAATGATGGTCTCCCTACCTGTCCAAAAAGCCATGACAGTTGCCCTAGAGGATGATGTACATGTTGCCGCCCAGCGTGCGCGCTATAACACAAGACGTGATGTGCTTCGCCCTGCACTTGAGGGTGCGGGATTTCGCATTGAGTTCAGTAACTCGGGTCTGTATCTGTGGTGCACACGTGATGAGGATGCTTGGACAAGTATCGAGTGGTTGGCCCAACGTGGAATCTTGGCGACACCGGGTAGCTTCTATGGACAAGATGGTGCACGTTTTGTCCGTCTGGCAATGACCGCCACTGATGCTCACATCAGCGAAGCCGTTGGGCGACTGAGGGCTTAAAGCCATGGCAGTTGGGATTCTTTTAGTCGGAGGAATGGGTACTCGGCTGATGCCACTGACAAAGCACAGGCCTAAACCCATGCTCACAGTTGCAGGATTACCTGTGACAGAGCATCAATTAGCAATGGCACGAAAAGCTGGGATCACAACGGTGGTGCTCGCAACCTCGTATTTATCTGGACTATTCACCCCGTACTTTGGGGATGGCTCCAGATGGGGGATGAAATTACTCTATGCCGTTGAAGACTCTGCCTTGGGCACCGCAGGTGCTATTGCTAACGCTGCTCAGTTATTACAGACAGAGGATTCTATAGTGGTTTTGAATGGAGATGTCCTGAGTTCACATGATCTCTCTGAACAGATTCGTCAGCATGAATCTAATCGCGCTGATGTGACCTTACATCTGACAAGAGTAGAAGATGCCCGGGCATATGGCTCTGTCTCAATGGATTCATCGGGCCAAGTCAGTGCATTCCTAGAAAAAATGGAGCAACCAGTTTCAAACATCATCAACGCAGGCTGCTATGTCTTTAAGCCAGAGGTTATCAAGGAGATTCCTCGTCATAGAGTCGTGAGTGTGGAGCGTGAGACTTTCCCCCAACTCATCGATAGCGGTGGGAAAGTACGTGGTTTTCTCGATGACTCTTACTGGCTCGATATCGGTACACCCAAGGCTCTTCTTCAGGGCTCAAGAGATTTAGTAACTGGGATCGCCGATGCATCGGCATTGCGCTCGGCAGATATCGCCCACCATGATGCACACTCTTTGATTATGGTAAGGGCCAAGATGGATAGCAGTGCCATCATCGAGCATGGATCTTGTATCGGCATTGGTGCAACCATCGGAGCAGGTGCCTATATCTCAGGCTCTATCATTGAGGATGGAGCGGTGATCGGTAGAGGAGCCAAGATCCTTGATTCATACATCGCCTTTGGTGCTCGAATCGATGAAAATGCCAATATTTCCGCGCAATTTGTCACAGATTCTGAGATTCTCTCGATTCCTGCCTAAATCTCTCAGATTTGATGCATATGTGCCCACCCAGAACTTGACATATGCGACTTACACGCGTGTAATTTGATATTAATTACGGCTCTTCCATCAGGGATGAGTTCTACAGCTAATGAAGGAGAGTCGGTATGCCGATCCGACCTGAAGCCAATAACTCCCCCATATCTGGTCCAAAGATAACCCTAGCCAGTGGTGAGAATCTCGAACTCTCCTGGCAGGAGCGCTCACTGTGTGCCCAAACCGATCCCGAGGCTTTCTTTCCTGAGAAGGGAGGCTCTACTCGTGAAGCAAAGCGTGTATGCCTGTCCTGTGATGTTCGTGCCGAGTGTCTTGAATATGCCCTGGCCCATGACGAACGTTTTGGAATTTGGGGCGGACTCTCTGAGCGCGAGCGCCGTCGCCTCAAGCGTCGCACTGCCTAAGCTCACAGCACCTCGAGGGTTAAAAATATGGCTGCACAAGCCGGATTAGATCGACACCGCGTTAGCGCAATCATCGTCACTCACGATGGCCAAGTATGGCTGCCTAAAACCGTTGCAGCTCTTACATCACAGACTAGGGCCATTGATCACCTCGTCGCAGTCGATACAGATTCTCACGATACATCGCGACAGTTGTTAAAGTCTGCACGAATTCCAACGATATCTGCGGCACGGGACTGTGGCTTCGGTCAAGCCATCTCAATTGGCGTTGCCTCATTGTCAAAACCGCGCACCGAGGTGATTGAATGGATTTGGTTGATCCATGATGACTGTGCTCCAGCACCAACTGCTCTTGAGTTTTTGTTACAGGCAATTGATGATCGTCCACAAGTTGCCATGGTCGGTCCAAAACTTCTGGGCTGGCATGATCAAACCCATCTTCTTGAGGTGGGTATCAGTATCGCTGGTAATGGGGCGAGATGGACTGGATTAGAGACACTTGAATATGATCAAGGCCAACGTGATGGAGTCCATGATGTGCTCTCGGTCAGTACCGCTGGAGCATTGATTAGAAGGGATATCTTTGAGGAGATAGGGGGTTTTGATAAAAACCTCTCACTTTTCCGAGATGATGTTGATTTTGGTTGGCGTGCTCGCGTAGCCGGCCACACTGTGATCGCAGCAACCTCTGCAGTTGTCTACCATGCACAAGCAGCGGCTACTGAACGCCGAAGCATCGATGTTGATGGTGCCTTCTTACATCGTCCACTTTTACTCGATCGTCGCAATGCCGCCTATGTACTTCTTGCAAACTCATCGTGGTGGGTTATCCCTTGGCTGTGCATTCAACTTCTTGGCTCGGCTATGGCGCGTTCAATCGGCTACTTACTAGCAAAGCTGCCGGGATATGCAGGTGATGAGCTCCTGGCGGTTACAACTCTGTTCATCAAGCCTGGGGTAATAATCAAAGCACGTAAGGATCGTAAGGCGAATCGATACGTCTCATCTCGAGTGGTCGCTGCCTATATTCCACCACGATGGTCCCAGTTTAGGCTCTTTTCAGCGGGCTTTTTCGAGTCCATTCGTTTGCGACTATTTTCAGATTCTTCTAGCCAATCATCAGTGCTCGAATCAGTTGAAGATGATGATCTCCTTGTGCCTGCTACGGGCCCGCCTCGCTTCTTTATGCTTCGCAAACCAGAGGTTATAGGCTTTTTATTGTTAGCAGTTCTCACTTTGATTGCATCGAGAAATAGGTTGGGCTCATTGATCGGTGGCGCACTACCTGCATCTCCTAGTGGGGCTCGGGATCTATGGCGCAGCTATTTCGAATCATGGCACCAAGTCGGTATGGGTAGTTCTTCGGCATCCCCGCTTTGGATAGCACTTCTTGCAATCTTGGCTAGCCTGCTTTTTGGGAAAGTACCATTGCTGCTCACTCTCATATTCCTCACCGCCCCGCTGGCGATGATGTGGTCTGCACTTACTCTCTTGAGAAAATTGACGCGTAATGCCTGGATTAGCGTGCCAGCCAGCTTCATTTATGCAATCTCGCCTGTGGCAATCGCTGCCGTGAACTCGGGTCGATTAGCCACGGTCATCACTCTCATCCTTGCCCCGCTGATTCCAATCCTTATCAATAATTGGAGGAGAATCCATCTACACTCCTGGCGGCAGATTTTCACAGGGGTTCTGCTCGTTGCACTGCTCTACTCTTTTACTCTTGTAGCGTTTCTCATTTGTTTGGGACTTGTCGCCTTTGCATTAGTCGGAGACTATCAAGAGCTATCTTCTGACAGACCAGTTTTTCTTGATCGCCTATACAAGCGCTTGGTGCTTCTAGTTGCACCATTTATTCTCACCGCACCCTACTCCTTTGAAGCTCTCCTTATACCCTCAAGATTTTTGAGTGAGCCTGGACTATCTATACCCGGCGGCGTGGCCCATGTCGTGCTTTTTGGAAATCCAGGTGGTGAGGGTTCACTGCCATGGTGGTTGATAAGTCCGCTCCTGATCATCCTTGTGCTGGCCTTATTCTCAACGAGTAAGGCCAAGGAAATCGCCCTCTATGGCACAGGTTTCTTATCGGTAGCGCTCCTTCTCTCAGCTCTTTCAATCGCAACTCATGGCGATGCAGGACGTGCGCGGGTGTGGACAGGCACGTTTTTGGTGGGCGCAACTTTGGCTGCGATCTCAGCAGGAGTGGTAATTCTTGATCGTCTTCGAGCAGTCTTGGTCTCGAGTAACTTTCACTACCGACACATCTTGGCAGCACTATTACTTTTCATCACCGCTTTGTACTCGATCCTCTGCCTTGGCTGGTCTGTTACGGCCGGGGCGACATCACCAGTTCAGAGTAGTAGATCTACGGTAATGCCAGCATTTTTGAGTATAGAGAGAGATACCAAAACACTCGTACTTCGCAACGTCGGAAGTCGAAGTGCAAAGAGTATCCAGTATTACATCTCACGTGGTCAAGATATTTCTCTAGGTGAACCCGATGTGGCTCCACGACAAACCAAAGAGATTGTGCTCGCAGCGCAAGCTCTCATCGATGGTTCTGGAATATCAAGTAGTAAGACATTTGCAGATTACGGGATCAAATATGTCTTTGTTAAATTACCGTTTGACCGAAACATTATCCGGACCATTGATGGCCTTGGAGGCTTTACCCGTGTATCTGCTACTTCAACTGGGGTCGTTTGGCGCGTCGCAGGGGTGACTGGACGATTAATCTTTGTGAGTAATGATGGTGTTCGCGAACTTCTTGATTCTGGAGAGGTTGGGGCACGCACAACAGTTACAGGACCTGGAAAAGTTCTATTGACTGAGAGTTTTGATCGCTCGTGGCAGATTTTTGCGGATGGTTATCGATTAGATCGTGAGAAAAGTGAGCAGGGTCTTCCACTCTTTATTGCAACGCAATCTGGTGAGATCTCACTTATTCACGATGGGACGATCCGCAGGGCTTGGCTCTCCTTTGAGATAATCACATGGACTCTTGTGCTCGTCTTAACCGCGCCTGCAGGACGACGCAAGCGAGAAATTTCTGAGAAGGAGCTGGCATGAAGCGGGCACTGACGGCCATCATCGCCCTGGGCCTGTGCTTCTTTTTGGCAACGCTTCTGACTGTGACGACCAAGGGTCTGGGTTATTCAGAGTCATATCCAGCCGTTGTTTGTCCACCAACATTGAGTGGTCTTTCCTCTCAGATATCCCTATCCTCGCGAAAAACCCAGTATCAAAGACTTCAAGCTGCCAGCACTAAAACCCTTCCATTCAAAGCCCTCCGCTTTCCTATCGCTAAAGATGTCGTTGTAGTCTCGGCAACCGGTGTCACACCGGTTGCCTGGCAGAGCCGTGCAGGTAGTTGGGCAGGGGGCACACTCTGTTCTGGTCCTGCATCATCACAATGGTTTGTTGGCGCAAGTTCAGATGTGACCACTCGAGGAGGCCTGATCGTAATCAATAGTGGTTTGAGTGAGGCCACCGTTGATGTGCAGACTTACTCTGAAAATGGGAAACAACCTCAAATCTCCATCAACCTCAAGGCCAAGAGTTATTCGTTGCTCAAACTCGATACCTTAGCAACCGGTGATAAATCCCTGACTGTCCAAGTTCTGGCACGCTCGGGAAGAGTGAATGCATTTATGATCGATGAACGTGGCGCGGGTCTAAGGAGTTTAGGTGGTGACTTCGTTAATCCAATCACCACAGCCTCAACGACCCTAGTGATTCCTGCGATTCCAAACCAGCCTGCACAGAAAGGTCAAAAAACTCAGAGCTCACATACGCTACGTATCTTGACACCATCGGAGGCAGGGAGCAACTTTACTCTAGAGATCATATCCTCTGATGGAAGCTTCGTACCACTCGGATTTGGCTCACGAAACATCTCGGCAGGTATTGTGAGTGAATTTTCAATCTCGCCCAAAATCTCCTCTAAGAGTTTTGCGGTGCGCATCCAATCTGATGAACCCATCGTCGCGGCAGTAACATCAACTGTCAGCGTCAATAAGCGCAAAGATTTCGTCTGGAGCACACCGACACCGCCACTGGTACCAATGGCAATGGCGATTACTGGCCTTGCCCCTGTGATTGTCTTTACCTCTGACTCGATTGCAGTCAAAGTCGAGATGACTTTCCTCAATGGCAAGAGGGTTACCACCACGATCAAGGGGAGTGATATCGCGACCTGGCGGGTTCCAGATGCCGTTCGCTCCTTTGAGATACTCAAAACTAGCGCTAATACCTTTGCTGGGGCACTCGTTGCATCAGAGAATGGTTACGGGTATCTACCGATCACTCCAGGAAGTCTTTTAACCAGGGTTGAAGTTCCGCGTGCAAACATTCGAGTATTAAATCCATGACAATCCCGAAAAAGAGCGACTTAGCCCACTAACCTTTCATGTATGAGTTCTCATGCACGGTTGGGACGAGGCTGCTCTCGGGTGGGATGTCGCTCCATTGCGACAATGACTCTGACCTACATCTATGCCGAGTCTGCCGCCGTTGTTGGCCCCCTTGCAACCTTTAGTGAACCCCATGCATATGATTTGTGCGTGATGCATGGTGAGAGATTAAGAGTGCCACATGGCTGGAGTGTGATTAAGAAAGAGATTTCAGGTGATGCCCACGGACCATCAGAGGATGATCTCATGGCCATCGCCGATGCCGTGCGCGAAGTCGCACTTGTAACTCCTGATACGCAAGAGATAGTGAAAAGTGATGGTGCACAGGTCCGTATCGGTCGCCGAGGCCATCTTCGCGCTGTACCAACGTAGAATCTATGTATGAACCCTGTCCCCGATATTTTCAAGGCTTACGATATTCGGGGGTTGGTCGATTCGCAGATAACACCGGATTTTAGCTTTGCAACAGGGTTGGCTTTTGCTCGCTTTATCCAGCAAGAGCGCGAACCGGCAACGGTCGTTGTGGCTCAAGATATGCGCCCCTCATCGCCTGAGCTAGCCGATGCCTTCTCTGCTGGGGTTACATCGACGGGCTTGGATGTCATACGAATTGGCCTTGCCTCAACTGACATGTTGTACTTTGCATCTGGAAAACTTGGCCTGCCGGGTGCCATGTTCACAGCTAGTCATAATCCAGCGGCCTACAACGGCATAAAACTCTGCCTGAGCAAGGCACGTCCAGTCGGAAAAGACTCAGGCCTTCGCACTATCGAGGGCTTTGTCCGCCAAGGCTCCGCACTTGAGATCCGCTCGGTAGGTGTTGAAACCAAGCGTGAGATGCTCGAAGAGTATGTCGATCACTTACTTAACCTTGTAAACCTTGATTCGATTCGTGCGCTGCGGATTGTGATAGATGCTGGAAATGGAATGGCTGGGCACACAGCTCCTGCAATCTTCTCAAGGCTTAACTGCACAGTAATTCCGATGTATTACGAGCTCGATGGCAGCTTCCCCAATCATGAGGCAAACCCAATAGATCCCAAGAATCTCATGGATTTACAGCAGGCAGTTAAAACACACCAGGCAGATTTAGGCCTGGCCTTTGATGGCGATGCCGATAGATGTTTTCTCGTTGATGAACATGGTGTCGCTATCAACCCATCGGATCTGACATCACTCATTGCCCACCGAGAGTTAGTCAAGAACCCTGGATCAACGATTATTTATAACCTCATCTCATCGCGCGCAGTCCTTGAGGTTATCCAAGAAAACGGTGGGATCGCACTTCGAAGTCGTGTTGGACACTCCTATATTAAAGCGTTGATGGCCGAGAGTGGTGCGATCTTTGGGGGCGAGCACTCCGGTCACTTTTATTTCAAAGAGTTCTGGCGCGCAGACTCTGGAGCATTAGCTGCACTCCATGCAATCGCAGCCCTGGGCGAAAGCAAGAAATCGATGTCAGAGATTTTAAAGCCATATCAGCGCTACGTCTCTAGCGGAGAGATCAACTCCACAGTGGGTGATGCCCAGTCGGTTATGGCTCACGTCGAGAAGACATTCTCAACGCGAGCCCTCGTCGAAGTAGATCATCTCGATGGCCTCACCGTGACTGGCGGGAGTTGGTGGTTTAATCTTCGAGCATCTAATACTGAGCCCCTCCTGCGCCTCAATGTTGAGGCAAGGACGGCTACAGCCATGAAGAATCTACGTGATGAGCTTCTCTCGTTGCTCGCTTTAGGCTAAAGAGCAGTAATCTAGGCTCCTATTGATTCGAGCCTAAAAGGAGCTTTTCGTGAACCCACCCATTACTGCAACCCTTCCACGCCATGACATCACCGATGCATCCTTGGCATCTGATGGCCGAAAGAGAATCGAGTGGGCAGAGCGTAATATGCCGGTCTTAGCCCAGATTCGTGAGCGCTTTGAAAAGTCACAGCCATTTGCTGGAGTCCGGATTGCAGCGTGTATGCATGTGACTGCCGAGACTGCCAACCTGATGCGTGTTTTGAAAGCCGGAGGCGCCGATATCGCACTGTGTGCCTCAAACCCGCTTTCAACTCAGGATGACACTGCAGCTGCCCTTGTTCACGAATATGGGATCTCCGTGTTTGCCCGCCATGCAGTCGATCGTGATGGCTATTACAGCCACATCAATGCCGCGCTAGATATCGCACCTCACCAGGTATTTGATGACGGTTGCGATCTTGTGAACACAATTCACACGACTCGCAAGGAGTTGATTGCCAATATTACTGGTGGATGCGAAGAGACGACTACTGGCGTCATCCGTCTGAATCAGATGGCAAAAGATGGTGCCCTTCTATTTCCAATGATTGCAGTTAATGACACAGATACTAAACACATGTTTGATAATCGCTATGGAACTGGACAATCAACACTCGATGCCGTTTTCCGCTCAACCAACTTTCTTATCGCAGGACGCATTGTGGTGGTTGCTGGATTTGGCTACTGTGGAAAGGGAGTTGCAGAGCGCGCTAAAGGAATGGGCGCAGATGTCATCATCACTGAGATCGATCCCACCAAGGCACTTGATGCCATGATGCAGGGCTTCCGTGTCCTTCCAATGATCGAGGCTGCGAAGGTCGGTGACGTATTTATCACTGTTACAGGTAACCGCGATGTACTTCGTGAGGAGCATTTTCAAGTGATGAAAGATGGGGTCATCATGGCCAACTCTGGGCACTTTGATATTGAGATCGACGTTGCTTGGCTAGAACAGAACTCAAAGAGCAAGAATGTAAAGATGCGCCACGAGACAGATGAATATGTCCTTGCCGATGGCCGGCGCCTTCTTCTTTTGGCAGAGGGACGTTTAGTCAATCTGGGTGCTGCAGAGGGCCACCCAGCATCGGTCATGGATATGTCCTTCTCGGATCAGGCTCTAACAGCTGAATACCTTGTCAAAGAAGCGGCAAGTCTTAAGCCAGGTGTCCATGATGTTCCCAGCTATATCGACAAGGAAGTTGCAAGCCTCAAACTCCTGAGTATGGGTGGTCGTATCGATACGCTCACACCTGCACAAGATATGTATCTGAACTCTTGGGAGCACGGTAGCTAATGACTTTGGTTATGGTCGTCGATGACGATCAAGACCTATTAGAGATGCTCGGAATTGTTTTAACTGGTGCAGGAATCGATGTTGACTTGGTGTCTCGTGGAGATGAGGCCCTAGATGTCTTTAGGAGCAATCCACCAGATCTAGTCCTCCTGGATGTCATGTTGCCAGGATTGGATGGAATCGAGGTCTGCAAATTGATCAGGGCAGAATCAATGGTGCCGATCATCATGCTGAGTGCAAAGGGCGATTCATCCGATGTGGTGCTAGGCCTTGAGGCGGGCGCAGATGACTACATGATTAAGCCTTTCAAGCACCCGTCCGAGCTCGTCGCACGAATTCGTACCCGCTTGCGTCGCATCCATACCGATGCTCCAGCTCTACTCACTATCTCAGATCTCACGATTGATGTCGCTGCCCACCAAGTACGACGTGCTGGCCGCCAGATTGCTCTGACACGTCTCGAATTCGATTTATTGGTAGCCCTTGTGAAAGAGCCAGGTCGGGTTTTCGCGCGCGATGCACTACTGATTGAAGTATGGGGATATCGCCACTCCACCGATACGCGATTAGTGAATGTTCACGTTCAGAGGTTGCGTGCAAAAATTGAACACGATGCCGAGCGGCCAGAAATAATCCTGACTGTACGGGGAGTTGGATATAAAGCGGGAGCCATGGGAGGCTAATAACTAATGAACCTCCGATTGTCACTTTTTCGTAACTCCCTGGCTCTGAAGGTAATTATTTCAACCCTTGCACTCTGCCTAGGGGTTATCTCTATCGCCGGATCTGCTCTTAATTCGCAGTTATCCGCGGGTATAAAGCGTGTAAACATTCAATCATTCACGAGTGAGGCACGCTCGACCATATTTAACGCTGAGTACAGGCTTTTCATTGCCCTGGGTCAAAAAGAAGAGGAAGTTCGAAAAGTAATTGATAATGTAGTCAGTGCTGCAACATCACTGACTTCGAGTGAAAATACTCGAGAAGTGATATTTTTGCGAAGTCCTGGAAACTCCAGAGAACTCAATTATGAGGTAACCTCAAATTTAGTTGATCCAGATTCCATTTCAGAGACTTTCAGTCGCAGGGTGCGTATAAGTTCGGACTTGGCTGTTAGTTATGTCACTATTAAATATACCAGTGGAGCACAAATTCCTGGTTTGGCTATCGGTCAGAAAATGTTAATCCCAAATGCAGGACAGTATGAGATGTACATTCTTTACTCTCTTGCGAGTCAAAATGCGACACTTAATCTGATTCAGAGTTATCTCTTACTCACAGGATTTGTTTTGATTGTTTTGATTGGTTTTATTACTTGGTTAGTGGTCAGGCAGGTGGTTCGTCCAGTACGGCAAGCTGCCATGATTGCTGGCAACTTTACAATGGGTGATTTCTCTCAGCGTATGAGCGTGCCTTCCAAAGATGAGATATCGAAGTTAGGAGAAGCATTCAACGAGATGGCCGAGTCTCTTGAAAGGCAGATTGCTCGTCTTGAGAACCTCTCACGAGTTCAGCAGCGATTCGTATCCGATGTTTCACATGAGTTACGCACTCCCCTCACAACTCTGCGCATGGCATCGGAAGTCATCAATACAGCGCGTGGGGGCTTTGATCCCTCTGTCGCCAGAAGTGCCGAACTTATGGTCGCCCAATTAGATCGATTCGAGCGATTGCTCGAAGACTTGCTAGAGATTAGTCGTTTTGATGCAGAGGTTGCAGTCCTTGATATCGTTGATTTCGATATCCTCATGCTAGCCCAACGTAGTGCTCAGGATTTGGCACTTCTTGCCTCTGAGCAATCGACACAGCTACGAATCCAATCACTTGAAGGTTCCATAATAATTAGCGCAGATATTCGCAGGGTTGAGCGCATTTTGCGCAATCTGTTTTCTAATGCAATCGATCATGCTGGAGGAAAACCGATTTTAGTATCGATTATCACAAGTGATCATGATGTAGCGATAGGTGTGCGTGATTATGGGGTTGGCTTGGATGAATCGGATTTGAATCAGGTCTTTGACCGCTTTTGGCGAGCAGATCCCTCACGTGCACGGATCAGGGGTGGTACAGGACTTGGTCTATCTATCGCACTCGAAGATGCACGTCTACATCATGGTGAGCTTGAGGCTTGGGGAAGACCAGGTAAAGGGGCCCATTTTGTCTTGACACTTCCACGTGTGGCCTCTACTGGAGTGGCAATGAGATTAATCAAATTACAGCCAGATGATAATTAAAAAATCTTTCCACACGGGGCTCTCATCCCAATTCTTTGGATTTAATATCAGGTGATGCTCTTCATCGACTCCTTAAATCAACTCCTCTTTCCAACTAGGTGCTTTGGTTGTGCTGCACTTGGTCTTTCAATCTGTTCAAGCTGTCGGCGTGATTGGCATCCTGGTTATTACACCAGACATATCTCCCAGTTGAGTGTTCACTCAGCGGTACCTTATTCATCTACGGCAAGTAGAATCATCCTTGCCTCAAAGGAAGATGGTCTAGAAGGGGCGGATAATCTAATAATTAGTGCGATTGTTCACGTCCTGTCAAAAGCTGACTTTGATGATCATAATATTCGTCTTGTTCCTATCCCTTCCTCACCATCTGCACGTCGCCGACGTGGCCGTAATTTCATACTTGACATTGCAGGCAGCGTCGGGCAGCGCTCTGGATTGCCTTTAAGTGACTCTCTCGAGCTCACCCGCAGGGTGCGCGATCAGAGTGGGTTGGATGCAACTGCGCGCTCTTACAACATGCAGGGTGCCTTTGCTCTCAAGAAAGGTACATATCCACGAGGCGATCTCGTTCTCATCGATGATGTGGTTACAACTGGGGCGACTTTGCATGAAGCGGGCAGAGCCTTAAGGAGTGCGGGTTTTAACGTCATTGCCGCGATTACCGCCTGCCATGCCCAGCCTCTACGATAGGGGGGTTGATTAAGAGTCGATGTTCGAGAGGGCCTAGCGATGCCAGCGTTTTTTGACAAGATTTTGCGTGCAGGTGAAGGCCGCCTTCTACGCGAACTTGGCAAGGTAGTTGCCGGCGTCAACAAGCATGAAGCTCGTATGAGCGAACTCTCTGATCTGGATCTTCGCTTACAGACCACTCTGCTGCAAAAGAGATATACCGAGGGTGAGAGTCTTGATGAGCTTATGTGCGAAGCCTTTGCTGTTGTGCGCGAAGCGGCCAAGCGAACCCTGGGCCAGCGTCACTATGACGTTCAGATCATGGGTGGCGCCGCTTTGCACCGTGGAAATATCGCTGAAATGCGCACTGGTGAGGGTAAGACTCTCGTTGCGACACTTCCTTCCTATCTTAATGCCTTGGCAGGACGTGGGGTGCATGTTGTCACCACAAATGATTATCTGGCAGAGCGAGATAGTGAGTGGATGGGCCGTATACACCGCTTCTTAGGATTAAAAGTTGGGGTCATTCTTGCCAACATGAACCCGGCCCAACGACGTGAAGCCTATCTAGCCGACATTACATATGGGACAAATAATGAGTTTGGCTTTGATTATCTGCGCGATAACATGGCATGGTCACTGGAAGAGTGTGTGCAGCGAGACCACTTCTTTGCAGTAGTCGATGAGGTGGACTCAATTCTCATCGATGAGGCTCGTACTCCATTGATCATTAGTGGGCCAGCCGATAAGGCTACAAAGTGGTACGTCGAGTTCGCAAATCATGTCGGTAGGCTGCAGCGCGATATCCACTATGAGGTAGATGAGAAGAAAAAGACCATCGGAATCTTGGAGGATGGCGTCACAAAGGTGGAAGAGTTATTGCAGATAGGTAATCTTTATGAGGCTGCAAATACACCGATGATTGGCTATCTCAATAATGCTGTGCGTGCCAAAGAGTTATTTAAGCGTGACAAAGATTATGTGGTGATGAATGGTGAGCTTTTGATCGTAGATGAACACACTGGTCGAATGTTGGCAGGACGTCGCTACAGTGAGGGCCTACACCAAGCACTTGAGGCAAAAGAGCGTATTGAGATCAAGGATGAGAATCAAACTCTGGCTACGATTACTTTGCAGAACTATTTCCGCCTGTACTCCAAACTATCGGGCATGACAGGTACTGCTATGACCGAAGCCTCTGAGTTTTATCAGATTTACAAGCTTGGTGTTGTTCCAATCCCGACTAACCGCGACATGATCCGTATGGATCAGGCAGATTTAGTCTATAAGTCAGAGGCCGGGAAATTTTTGGCCGTTACCGCCGATATCGTTGAGAAGCATCGTAAAGGTCAGCCGGTCTTGGTCGGTACCGTCAGCGTTGAGAAATCTGAGGAGCTCTCAGCCTTCCTGCGCAAATCTGGTGTACCCCATGAAGTATTAAATGCCAAACATCATGAGCGCGAAGCCTCGATCATCGCCCGCGCTGGAGTCCGTGGAGCAGTTACCGTTGCAACAAATATGGCAGGTCGTGGTACCGACATTATGCTCGGTGGAAATCCAGAGTTCATGGCCGATTTCGAACTTCAACGCCGAGGAATCTCTCCGGTAGAGCATCCAGAAGCTTATGAAGTGGCATGGCCTGATGAGATCGCACGCCAACGGGCCGCTGTCATGAAAGGACATGAGGAGGTGGTTGCACTCGGTGGCCTCTATGTCCTTGGTACCGAGCGCCATGAATCAAGACGTATTGACAATCAGTTGCGTGGCCGCTCAGGCAGACAAGGTGATCCCGGTGAGTCACGCTTCTATCTCTCCTTACAAGATGAGCTCATGCGTCGATTCAACTCAGGTATGGTCGAGCGCTTCTTGAGTGCAGCTGGAATTCCAGAGGATGAACCGATTGAATCCAAGATGGTGAGTAATGCGATTCGCTCTGCTCAGACCCAGGTTGAGGCACAGAATTTTGAGATGCGTAAGAATGTCTTGAAGTATGACGATGTGATGAATCGCCAGCGCCAAGTTGTATACGGTGAGAGGGGTTTGGTCCTTGAGGGCCAAGATATCAAGGACCAAGTCGCCGACTTTGTCGGGGAAACATTATCTGCCTACGTAGGCGTTGCAACTTCACAGGGCTATGCCGAAGACTGGGATTTGCAGACGCTGTGGAGCGCGATAAAGACTATCTATCCAATCTCATTCACAGTTGATGAACTCATATCTTCAGTGGGCTCACGCGGGGCACTTGATGCAGATTTCCTTACCGCACAGATTATCCAGGACTGTCAAAGGGCCTATACGGCGCGGGAGCAGAGCCTGGGCGTTGAGGTCATGCGCGAGCTTGAGCGTAAGGTCTTACTCTCGGTCTTAGATCGCAAGTGGCGTGAGCATTTGTATGAGATGGATTATCTCCAAGAGGGGATTGGACTGCGTGCGATGGCACAACGTGATCCTCTCGTTGAGTATCAACGAGAGGGCTATGAGCTTTTTTCTGCGATGATGGATGCAATAAAAGAGGAGATTGCTGGGCTTTTGTTCAATATTGAAGTCACTGTGGAGAGCTCGAGCAATGAGCTCACTGGGGCTGGGCTTGAAGCAAAGCCACTTCCAACCGCTGGTCTGCAGTACACAGCCGCTGATCAATCTGGGGTCAAAACCTCTGGTCAAGTCTCACGTAATGCACCATGTCCTTGTGGTTCGGGAAAGAAATATAAGCGCTGTCATGGTGCTGATTAGAGCAAAGTCAGGGCAGTACAGAGCCAGCGACGATCAACGCCCTCAAATCTAAAGATCAGGGCTCGTAAGCGATTCCCATATCTGACGGTGACGGTAGTTTCGCAGATTCCATCCAGAGGCTCACTGATGTGAAGTTTTCTGATCCTACCCACCTGTTTTTCGCTCCCAGATTTTTTGATCAACTCATTAAAAATATGGTGATGAAACTGCTGAGACAGCTGAGTAGGTGATCTGCGTCCAGCATAGATTTCTAAAATATTGCGTGCAAAATTCGTGGACCACTTGACTAAATCTGGGAGATCCTGTGCCGAGGTTGGTTCGGGGGCACAATCAGGATCAAACTCGTCATCAAATACGCTGGGAACTAGATAAAGCCGGCTTTTTTTCACAGGTTGCGGAGCAGGATGTGGTCTGAAGATCTCAAGGACTGGGTGAAGCCAATCTTCGCTCTCATCACTTGAAATCGGTGTGAGTGGTATTTGATTGAATATGGGCGAGAGGTCATAGAGCGGATCAGTAGTCATAGAGATAGGTTTATGAGTAGTTCAAGAGTTTTCCTCAACTAGAGTGCTGAGATTGACTCATCCCTATGGGTGATTGTGGATAAAACTAGTATTCCTTGCGGTAATACCCTTGAGTTCATGCCATGACACTGAGAAAAGATGCCTCGCGTACCCGAACCCCATTAGCTATTGCACTGATTATCGCCTCATTCCTGTCTGCATTTTTTATAGCCAGTTTTTCGCAACGAGGAGATGATTACTGGGTAGCCCTTCTTGATATGGTGCCAGGGCATCAAATCGTCACAGGCGATCTCGTGCTCCGGCATCTAGATTTAGATTCAAGCGCAGCCCTGTATCTAGCCAAATCAGATGATCCGCTCGGCTTGATAGTGAGACATGCACTCATGCCAGGTCAGATTCTAGATAGCAAGAGCGTGAGCTCAAGCAGAGAACATGTAGCAGCGAGCGCAGTTCCTTTGAGTATCAGAGGCGCCGATGTCGCCTCAGGGATATCGGCTGGTGAGGGTGTCGATATCTACTGGGTGGTGGATAGCAGCAATGGGGAGTTACCAGTTGATCCTGTGTTAATCCTAGGGGGAGTCACACTCCTTAATTTTGATACTAGGAGTAAGAGTTTTGGAAGTGATGCATCATTGACCGTTGCAGTCGAGCAGACCCAGGTTCTCAGACTCCTGAGTGCGACAACTCATGGGCGCTTGGTCGTGGTGCGCTCGCATGTCTGACCCTGAGCTTCCGACTGTGATTACCGCTATTGCAAATCCTGAAATCGAAAGCTTTGTCGCTGGCACCCTCTATGCACAGGGATGGAGTGTCATCTTTCGTGCAATTGATAGTGAGGCATTAGAGAGTTTTATAAAAAGTAGTCCAGAGAGTGCGTGTGGGGCGATCGTGATATTTGCCCCAGACCTATCTGGAATCACACACGAGCTCCTGGATGCAATCACCCCAAAGGTGAAGCAGCTCATCGGATTTTCCAATACCCCCTCCAAGGACCCATCATTTGGTGAACTCCACGCCATGCCAATAACGAGCACCGATTTGATTAGCTTGGTGCGAGGATATATTCGTGCACCTTTGCTACGCCAGAACACACAACTCTCGCGCCAAGCACGTAGATCACATGTGCTCGCAGTTGGTTCAGCTGGTAGCTATACGGGCTGTACAACCTTGGCGATTAATATCGCAATGGAGCTTAGCATCATCGAAAAAGCCACTCTCTTGATCGATGCAAACTTTAGAGCACCATCAATCGCTGCATTACTTTCCGTGCGCAATGTGCAAAGCGAGGCAGGTTGGCGCTCAATCGCACCCTCACTGTGCATCACTGAGATTTCCCAAGAGCAGGCTCTCTCACTGGATACCTTTATGAATCAAGCTACGCAGTCATTTGATCACATCATTATTGATCTTGGCTCAATCTCGGGTCTGTCCAATCGTCTGACTGATCGACGATGGACATCTACGATGACGACATGGTCATGTGATCAAGGTGATGAGTTGATGGTCATAGCTCGCCCTGATGTCTTAGGTCTTCATCGCTTAGAACAGGTCGCCTCCTTGATCCAGAAGACCTCAATTCGAACTGCTCTGAGTTTCACACTCAATATGCGCTCTCAGGGGCGTAAAGGTAGTCAAGAGGAGGCTAAGTTTCATGCAGTAACGACGCCACTACATCCACGCAAGCTCCGAGTCATCCCTCGTGACACACGTGCAATCACGGCGGCACAGGCACAAAAATCAACTCTTATCGAGGTCAATGAGCGCTCTGGGCTGCGTAAATCTATAGCGGCAATAGCCAGTGAGCTGGTGTGTTAACTTCTAATATCATTATGACATGCGTGCATACCTTCCGATCAGTCATGGTGATCTCGTGGGATTTCTTTCGAGCCAAAGCCTTGAGAGAGATCGAGTCTTTACATCAACACCAGATTTTTTGGATGAAAATCCAGATTGTGATATCGAAGAGATTGAGTACCTTCTCTCCCTGCTAGCAGGCTCCTCATCGCTAGAGCTACGGAGTTCAAGTAGCTCCCCAGGCTTAGTTTTAGCCCTTGAACTTAGGCCAAGTCAGTGTGGTGAGAGCATCGGGGATTCAATCACCTTGAGCGCACCTATCATGTGGGGGCAGGTTCAGTGTGCTCTTTTGGCATCTGAAGGTGTTGATGAACTCATCTGGTTTGCAACTCAGGAAATTGCACAAGAGATAGATGGTTGGGGATAAAGATGCCAGAGTTTGAGTCTTTGATCCATGGGCGCAGCACTATTACAATCGATCAAGCTCGCCGTTTGAGAGAGCTTGTCTCGTATTGGCAACTACTCTCGGATCTCTCCTTTGCCGATTTGATTCTCTGGGTCCCACTGAGAAAAGATGTGAAGTTATGGCCAACGGGCCATGTGGCATTCGCTCATATCCGCCCCACCACTGCCGCTACGGTCTTTACCGATGATGTGATTGGTAATGAGGTTTCATGGGGGATACGAAGCAACATCGATGAGGCGCTCTCAAGTGGAGAGATTATGCGTGACTCTAAGCCTGAAAAAATAGATGGACTTATGATTAAAGAGGAGACAATCCCAGTCTTCTTCGATGGATCGGTGATTGCCGTCATCTCACGCCATCGAAATGCGGACCTGATGCGCTCTCCTGGCTCTCTTGAACTCAATTATCGAGAGATCGCACACGCCCTTTATCGTATGGTCGCAGAGGGAGCATTTCCCTATGAGGATCCTGATTCGATCCTCCAGCCAGTGCCCCGTGTCGGTGATGGATTAATTCGCCTTGATGTCAATGGTGTGATCTCCTTCGCCAGCCCCAATGCTCGATCTGCCTTTAGTCGTATGGGATGGAAAAATGAGATCGAGAACAACAAGTTGAGTGAGCTATCAGAGATGCTCATCAGAAAGTCAGCCCACCCACATGAAGAAGGTATTAGCACGCAACTAAATGGTAAGACGATGCGTAGAGTAGAGATTGATAATCAAGGGGCAACAATCGATCTTTTGGTGCTACCACTCCTGGCTGGAATCGACCGTATTGGTGCCATAGTTTTGCTTCAAAATGTGACCGAGCTACGTCGACGCGATCGTGAACTTGTCACAAAAGATGTGACGATTCGTGAGATCCATCATCGTGTCAAAAACAATCTACAGACTGTTTCGGCTCTACTTCGATTACAGGCCAGGCGTATTGAGGATCCAGGAGCGGCTTTGGCGCTGAATGAGGCCGTCAGGAGAATTGCATCAATCGCACTCGTGCATGAGACGCTTTCGAGTAGTAGTGATAACGACGTCGCCTTTGATGCCGTCCTAACAACCTTGATCACACACGCACTTGAGCTGAGCCCACGAATGGGCGAGCTGAGAATAGTGCGTGAGGGTGAGATGGGCTCACTTGAATCACGACTTGCAACTCCCTTAGCCTTGGTGATCACAGAGCTTATGCACAACGCACTTGAGCATGGTCTAGCCGAGCAAGGCTCCACCCTCTCCCTCAAACTTGCACGCTATAGCAATGAGTGTGTTGTCACAATAATCGATGATGGAGTTGGACTCCCTGAGGATTTTGAACTAGCCACGTCATCTCATCTAGGTTTACAGATCGTCCATACACTCACAGAAAATGAGTTGATGGGCACTCTTGTGCTCGCCTCCTCAGATTTAGGGACAACGGTCACGCTGCGATTCCCACTCGGTAGACCCGGTCTGGATTAAAAAGAGTTTTGCTGCTCCTGGAGGCGTGCACGGTTACGGGCGGCACGGCGCTTGAGGGCGCGGCGCTCATCCTCTGATAAACCACCCCACACACCAGCATCTTGGCCACTCTCAAGTGCCCAAGCAAGGCATGGCTCTCTTACGATGCAGCGCTGACAGACTTTTTTAGCCTCTTCAATCTGACTGATGGCAGGGCCCGTATTACCCACTGGAAAAAATAACTCGGGATCCTCATCGCGGCAGGCCGATTTATGGCGCCAATCCATGTGCGTGCCTCCTCAAGCCCCGTTGTGGCGAGGCACAGTTACTTAAAACCATCATTGGTAGTACGCATACTTTTGCCTGCGTAAGGAGACTATTCTCTCGCCTTCTGGTCGCAATAACAAGGATAGATGCGACAAAATTCCCACAATATGAGAGCAGGTGCATCGCGCGTGCCCCCGACAGGAATCGAACCTGTGCACCCGCCTCCGGAGGGCGG
>SXGR01203502.1_pt1 | contig 69853 bp, 66 predicted proteins | sample 3174711 | NCBI WGS metagenome assembly SXGR01 (sample SAMN11356860, study PRJNA531348) | freshwater metagenome | isolation source: freshwater sample F1-60 | place: China: Fuxian Lake, Yuxi | collected 2017-12-25 | reverse complement strand
CTGCCACTGGTAAGTCGTGCTGACATAGCCGCTGAGGGAGGTGGTCGCGAGCTTGGTCGCCACTTGGGCTTGAGCCACGGAAGTGAGGCTCAGCAACCCTGCGGCAGCCAACCCGACTGTCCATTTGTTCATAGTCATGGTATTATCCTGCGATTGGTTGTTAACGTTTATACTGCAGTCTGCTATCCGGAGCTTGACGTGAAACGACAAGCCCCCACGCCCGAAAAGGCGCTTCGGGGGGGATACTTAGCGAGGATGGGCGTCAGAAGGCAAGGATTATTTTCGGCGGCCGACGTGCTTGTCAAAAGAGACAGCCCAGTGGGGTTGCGTGCGTGAAAAGCCGAAGTCGCCGGACCAGACCGTACGGGCACGTATTTTCAGAAGGCGTGTGAATAAAGCCCCCGCAGTCGTGGTCGGACAGCTTGAGCAAAGGCAGCAATGCTGGTGCTCAAAGGGGGATTCTAAACAGGTTGGGTAGCCCGCCGCGAGGAAAGCCGCGCGGCGGGTTTTACTTTCGCCAGGAATTCCATTGCCGCGGTGCCGTGGGGTGGTTTACACAGCCCTTGGATGGCAGAGAGTGGGCTGGAAGCGCAACTTAGCCGCCACTTACTGAAGCAGCCGCGGCTGGGAAGCGGGGTGTACATCGCCAAAACCGCCGTGGTGCTGGGCGACGTCACGCTGGGAGACCACGCCAGCGTTTGGTACGGCGCGGTGCTGCGTGGCGACATTCATTTCATCCAGATCGGCCACCACACCAACATTCAAGACAACGCCGTCATTCACCTGGCCGACGACTTCCCATGCCTCATTGGCAATTGGGTGACGGTGGGCCACAACGCCACGGTGCATGCCTGCACGGTGGGCGACGAATGCCTCGTGGGCATGGGCAGCACGATCCTCGATGGGGCCCAGATTGGCGCCCAAAGCATCATTGGCGCCAACGCACTTGTCACGCAGCACTCGCGCATCCCCCCGCGGTCGCTGGTGTTGGGCGCGCCGGCAAAAGTGGTGAGGGAGCTGACCGAGGCAGAAGCTGCTGGGCTCAAGTCGTGGGCGGCCAAATACGTCGAGAACGCCGCCTTTTGCCTGCGCCACGGCATCCAAGTGGGCGCGCCCATGGCTACCTAAACGCAATTGCACGCTTGCCCGCCCCCTGGGCTTGCGCCAGAGTCCACGGCCTGCGCGGTTAGCTCAGTGGTAGAGCACCACATTGACACTGTGGGGGTCAGAGGTTCGAAACCTCTACCGCGCACCAATTTTTCCAGAAAAAAGGATTTGCCAAGGATGGGCTTGTGAGTGAGTGTCCCCGCTAATGGCAAGCAAGGCGAAGTATCTCTTGGCGCTTGCGCTCTTGATTTCCCCGCTGGTGGCGTGGAGCGGTGGCGAACCTGGCGAATCTGGCGGCAGCAGCACCAAGAAGGCTGGCAGCATTGGGCGCCTTGGAACCACGCGAAAGAAAGGCTCCAGCAGTTCTTCTTCGGGAGGCGGAAGTCAGTCTGGCACGAACAACAGCGGCCTGCGCGCCATTCTCCGGGGCACTATCCGCCGCTAGATTTCCCAACCACCTGCATGGCGGCCATCATGAAACTGCTGCTCATCCTGCTCTTGGCCCTCGCGCCGCTGGCACCGCTCGGTGCTTCCGAGCAGGGCGGGGACGGGAAGAAAGAAGGCAGCGGCAAAAAAGAGGGCGGCGGCGACGGCAAAAAGGAAGGGGCGCGCGGGGAGAAGAAAAGCTCCGGCAGCAAGGGCGGAAGCGTCAGCAAGCTGCGCGGGGCCGCGCGCGGCGGCCGGGCTTCCAAGTAGGCGCCCTCCACAAACGAAACGGATTTGGAAAACCGCCTTGGTCATCCAAGGCGGTTTCTCTTTTGGGCTCCGCTCGTGCTACTTCGGGGCCGCGCCGGGGGCCACCAGCAGGAACATGCCCCCGTGCTGCGAGGAGAGCTGCTTCAAATTGCGGTGTGCCGAGAAATGGGTTGAGCCGAACGCCGCCGTGTTGATCTGCACCGAGCGCGACGGGTTCAGTTCATCTGCCAGCCCTAGCACCGCGCGCGAGAAGCCGCCGTCACTCATGAGCCAGATGGCGGTGGGCTGAAGTTCAAACGCGGCCTGCAACGCCCCCGCCGGGTCGGTGCCGCTGCGGGGCTCCTGCGATTCCACCCAGTTGCGCATGGCGAGGATGTTTTCCGGCGTGGCCGGCAGGGCTGAAAGCGCAGGCATGCCCTCGAAGTCGCGCGCAAAAAAGTAGATGAAAAACTCGTCCTCGGGCGGGAGTTTTTCCAGGGTCGCCATCAAGGCCTGCTTGGCGGCCGAGAGGCGGTCGGGCGACACATCCTTGGCGGCCATGCTGCCCGACTTGTCGATGAGGAACACAATGCGCCCCTTGTTCACGGGGAATCCCCCCTGCTTGAAGGCGTCGACCGTCACCGTCGACTGCGCCTCTTCGATCACCGCGTGGGCGAACGCACTCGCCCCCAGAATCACCTCGCGCACGCGGCCCTCAGGATCCGAGGCGGCCGGCTCGTCCAGAGTGATGGCGATGCGCGCCCGCTCGGGCAGCGTCTCGGGTTGGGGCCAGTGGGTGATCCACGATTGGCCGCCACCGGGAAACTGCACCTGGAAGGTGCGCACACCGCGGGCAACCACCGTTCGATTCGTGGCCGGCGCGCCCGAGTGGACCACAGCCGCCGACTCGCTGTGAACCAATTGCAGGCCCTCCCCGCCCTCGCCCGGCTCTACAGCAAGGGACACGCGCACGAAGCGCATGCCGCGTGCGCTAGCGCCCCCTTCCGGCCGGCCGGACACAAAGCTGAGTCGGGAAAATCCCTGCTCCAATCGCGCCTCGAATTGGTGCCAGTCCTCGCCGCTCTGCACCATGAGCGCACTGCCCAGCGCGTCGCCGACAAGCTTGAGGGCCACGCGCTCGCGCTGCACACGCGCCGCCGAGGCCGACCCCGACCGTGAGGAATGCAGCAGCGCCGTCCAGCACGAATAGAAAATCCCCACCACCAGCGCCAGCAGCGCCACCACACCCATGAGCTCCACCAGCGTGAAGCCCAACACGGCCGCGCGACGGGGCGAGGTGGATGGGCGGGCGGTGAACATGGGGTGCAATCCTTCCCCATCGTAACCTGCGGGCGGGTGCTGTGCAAACGCGAAGCGCGCTAGAGAGCCACCGATTCGCCCGGGCGCGGCTGCAGCACTTGGGCACTTGGCAGCCGACGGGCAATCTGCCCGGCCAGCCACTTGCGTGCCGGCGGGTCGCCATGGCCCAGCAGGACGGTGCGTGGCGCCAGTCCTGCGGCAAAGCCAACCAGCTCCTCGCGCTGCGCGTGGGCCGAGAGGTCAAACACGTGCAACTCGCAGCGGCGCACCACCTGCGGCGCGAGATCGCTGAACCGGAACGTGCGGCCCGCCTCGCTCGCCTTGAGCCTGCCGCCGGGCGAATCCGGGTCGGCGTAACCCACAAAGCAGATGCACTGGCGCGCCTCTCCCATCAGTCGCACGGCTAGGTCGTGCGCAGCGGTGCGCTCGGTCATCATCCCCGCCGTGGTGACAAAGAGCTTGCCCCCTTTCAGGGACATGTTCTGGGCGTCGCCCTCCTCCAGCACCTGCAGCTCCAGCGCCTGCTGCAGGGCAAGATCCGGAAGCAACCGCTCGGTGCGGTGCGCCTGCTGGTCGTAAATCTCAGTGAACGCACGGCCCAGCCCGCCCACATGCACCTTGCGGCGCGGCAGCGCGCCCTCGCGCATCTGCATGGCGAGCCAGGCCAGGAGCTCCTGCGTGCGCCCCAGCGCAAACGCGGGCACCAGCACTGAGGCTCCGCGCGAAAGTGCGCCTGCGATCGTGTCTCGCAGCCGCGCAAGCTCGGCCTCGCGCGAGAAGCCCTTGGGCCTAGCCGTGGCGCCGCGGGTGGACTCTGTGAGCAACACGCGGGCGCGCACCTCCTCAAAGCGTGCGCCGGCCAGCAGGGATTGCGGGGCGAAGCACACGTCGCCGGTGTAAAACAGCGAGTCCTTGCGGCCGCGCACCAGCACGCCCGCAGAGCCCAGCACATGCCCGGCATCGAAAAACTCCAGCGTGGGCATGGGTCCCGCGCGAGGGCGCGGCGGCACGCCCCATTCCACCACCTGGCGGTAACGGCAGGCCTGGACGACCTGCATGAGCTGATCCACGTCGCTGTGGTCAAAGAGCGGGTATTCGGCGATGCCAGCCTCGGCGCGCTGCCGCTTCATCACGTTGACCGAGTTGTGCAGCACGCGCGGGAGAAGAAAGTAGCTCTGCTCGGGCACGAAGACGCGCGCGCCAGGAAATTGGCGCAGGGCCACGGGCAGGGCGCCCACGTGGTCGTGGTGGCAGTGCGAGAGGGCGATGGCGTCCACCGCAAGGCCCGCGGCGGCGGCGAACAGCGGCAGGGCGGCGTTCCCGTCGTGCTTGGGGTGCATGCCCGCGTCGAGGAGCAGGCGGCAGCCGTCCACTTCCACGAGCCAAGCGCTGGCGCCGATGTCGTCGGCGCAGTTCAGGTTGGTGATCCGCATGAACGCAGGCTAGGGCTTGGGCGCAGGCAGCCGGCCGGCGGCTTCCTTGAGCACGGCCTGAAGCGAAGGGAATTTCTTGTAGGTGGCTGGCGGGGCGAACGCGGCGGCGTCCGGCGGCGTCCACTGCACGGTGGAGAGCAGCATGCGCGCCGTGAAACGCCCTTCGGGCATCTCGCACTGGATGGGCATCGCGTTGAGCGCGTCGGCCCGCCACACGCGCAGGCGGATGGGCTCGCCCTTCTCGGGCGTGAGCGTCACGCGCTGGCGCTGGCAGGACAGGCCCAGGATTTTCTCGGTGCCGTCGGGCTCGACGGCCGCCTTCAACTTGGCGTTTAACACCGCCGCGTCGCGCGGGGGCATGGGGATGTCGCAATACGCGCGCAGGGCGGGGTACATCGTGCGCAGGATGTTTTGCTTGGGCAGCAGGCAGGCCGACGACTGATCCATGCCCAGCTGGCGCAGTGCCGCAATCGACTGCGGAGTGAGTTTGTCACTGCGCACCTGGGCCAGATTGATGTCCATCCGGGCCATCCCCTCGCGGTAGGCGAATTCCATCTGCGAACGCATGACTTCTTGGGCGCCCACGCCCAGCAGTCGCAGGTCGGCTTGGGCTGTGAAGGGTTTCTGCCCTTCCAGCAAGAACAGGACGACGGCCAGCCCGCCGGTGCCATCGGGCAGCGCCGGAGGCGCCGGTGGCGGGACAGGGGCCGCCGCAGACATGCGTCCTGCAAGCGTCAGGCAAAACGCCAGCACCATTGCTCTCATGGCCTGACGCTAGACCAAGCCGGGCGCGGCGGAAACCCAAATCCGCTGGACTTCACGGCGGCCGGCCGCGACGCTCCCGCCCTTGGGGAGGATGACGGCCGCCGCGACGAAAACTTGGGTGCATGTGCTGGAGGGGATGAACGCCTTCGCGTGCACGTTTTATTTTCAATACCTCCTCTTCCACCTGCGCGACCAGTTCGGGTTTGGGCAGCGCGAGAGCCTGCTCTTTCTGGCACTGCACGGGCTGATTTACACGGGCGCGGCTTGGGCCGGCGGGCGCTTTGGGCAGCGGCGCGGCTACCTTGCGGCATTGCAACTGGGCTTCGCGGGCATGACTCTCTCGGTGCTGGTGGCCGGAGCTTGGCCGGCGCACTGCGCGGTGCAAATTGGCGCCATGGTGTGCTGGACGGTCTCGCAGTGCATGACATGGCCCATCATCGAGGCGCTCGTAAGCGAGAACGAATCGCGCGCGGGCGTCGCACGGCGGGTGGGGCTGTACAATGTCATCTGGGCGGCGGTGGGCGCATTGGCCTATTGCTCGGGCGGCGCCCTCATTGAACGACTCGGCCCGGGCGCCCTCTACGCGTTGCCTGCGGGACTGCACCTCGCGCAACTCGTGCTGCTCTCACGCATCGCACCGGGGGTGCGCGAGGCACATGCGCAGGCTGGTCGGGTGCCGGTCGAGACGGCCGTGCCGGAGGCCGCCGCATTCCAACAGAAGGTGCCGCCGGCCCTGTTCCTCAAAATGGCTTGGCTGGTCATTCCCTTCACGTACATCGCCATCAACACTCTGCTGGCGGTCGTGCCGCAGCGGTCGCTGGCGCTGGGGCTGGACACGGCGAAAGCGGGGGCGTTCTGGGCGGTATGGTTCTTTGTGCGCCTGGCGTCGTTTGTCCTGCTGTGGCAGTGGACGGGCTGGCACTACCGGTTTCGTTGGCTGGTGGCCGCCTTCGGCGCATTGGCGGTCAGTTTCTGCGTCCTGATGCTCTCGCAGTCGTTGCCGGTGTTGGTGGCGGCGCAGGCGGTGTTTGGCTGCGCGGCCGGCCTGATCTACTACTCATCGCTCTTCTACGCCATGGACGTGGGCGAAGCCAAGGGCGAGCACGGGGGCATCCACGAGGCGGTCATCGGCGCGGGTATTTGCACCGGGCCTGCGCTGGCGGCGCTGACACTGCATTTGTTGCCAGACCAGCCCGAGAGCGGGGCGTGGGCCGTGGCGGTGATGCTGGCGTTGGGCTTGGCGGCGCTGGGCGTGGTGCGCGCGCGGGCCGCTCGCTGACGGGCGCGCGGGGAGTTTTCCGCGTTGCGCGAGGGGTGGTTTTCTACTACTGCTGGCGGCCGCATGGCAACCCTCGAGGGCAAGCTGGGAATCGTCTTTGGCGTGGCCAACAAGAGGTCCATCGCTTGGGCCATCGCGCAGGCGTGGCACGCGGCGGGCGCGCGGCTGGCCTTCACGTATCAGGGCGAGCGGCTCAAGAGCAATGTGGAGGAGCTGGCCGGCGCCTTCGGTGCCGACACGCTGATTCTGCCCTGTGACGTGACGCGCGATGAAGAAATCGCCGCCGTGTTTCAATCGGTCGGCAGCACGTTTGGCAGGCTGGATTTGATGCTCCACTCGGTGGCCTTCGCGCCAAAGGAGGCGCTCGAGGGCCGGTTTGTCGACACCACGCGGGAGGCCTTCCGCGTGGCGCACGATGTCAGCGCCTACTCGCTGGTGGCGCTCGCGCGCGCGGCGGCGCCGCTCATGAGCGGGGGCGGCAGCATCGTTGCCATGAGCTATTACGGCGCGGAAAAGGTCGTCCCGCATTACAACGTGATGGGAGTGGCCAAGGCGGCACTCGAGGCCAGCACGCGCTATCTGGCGTCCGATTTGGGCACGCAGAAAATCCGTGTCAACTGCATCAGTGCCGGCCCCGTGAACACGCTGGCGGCGCGCGGCATCGCCGGCTTTTCCGACATGCTTCGCCATTACGAGGCGCACGCGCCGCTTAAGCGCAACGTGCTGCCCGAGGAGCTTGGAGCCACGGGAGTGTTCCTCGCCAGCGAGGGTGCTGCGGCCATCACCGGCCAAGTGCTCTACGTGGACTGCGGCTACCAGATCATGGGAATGTAGAGCGCGAGGCGCGCCCTCACTTCGCAAACCGGCGGAAGACTTCGAGGCAGCGGTCCACATCCGCAGCAGTGTTGTAGCCATGCAGCGCCATGCGCATCCGGCCGGCATTGTGCATCACATGAACCTCGGCCGTCTCCAGTGCGGCGTGCAGCGCCCCGCTCTGGTCGCTCACCACCGCGACAATGCCGCTGCACCGGTGCGGATCCTGCGCGGCCATGGGCATGAACCCCAACGCCTGCAGACCCGACTCGAGCCGCAACACCAAAGGATCGGCGTGCGCGGCGATGGCGTCCACGCCCACGGCGTCCACGTAGCGCAGGGCCGCGTCCAGCGCGTAGATCGCCGCGAAGTTGGGCATCCCCACAGCAAAGCTGGCGGCGCCGGGTTTTCCCACGGCGCGTTCAAACCGGTCTGGGCCAAAGGCGTTCTCGAGATGGAACCAGCCGCCCGCGCGCGTGGTCATCGCCTTCGCGCACCGTGCAGGGACGCCCACGATGCAACCGCCGTGAATGCCCAACGTCCACTTGTGCGTGCTGGAAATGACGCAGTCAGCACCCGCGCAATCCAGAGCCACCCGGCCCAGCGCCTGCGTCACGTCCACCGACACCAGCGCGCGGGGGGCGTGCGAGCGCACGGCGGCCAGAAATGGCGCCCAATCCAGCCGGTGGCCGTTGAGAAAGCTGACCAGCGACACCTGCACCAGCCGCGTCCGCTCGTTGAGCAAGGGTGTTAAATCCGCCGTCCGCAACGCGCCCTGCTGTGCGCGCCAGAGCCGGGTGACGGGGGGCGAGGGGGCGTTGAGCCAGGGCGTGGCGCCGGCGGGAAAATCCAAATCGCTCAACACGACCTCGTCCTGCGGGCCCAACTGCAGCGCGGTGGCCAGCAGGTTGTACGCCTCGGAGCTGCACGAGCAAAACGAAACCTCTGCGGGGCCAAGGCCAATCATGCGAGCGGCAATTTCGCGGCAACGCTCCACGGCCGCGTAATGCGCCACGCGGCCTCGCATGCCCTCGGTTTTGTCCCGCATGTACTGGCTCACGGCGTCGTGAACGCAGGTGGGGGGGATGTTCTCCGCGGCGGTGTTGAGATAGGCCCGGTGAGCCAGCGAAGGAAAGTCGCGCAGTCGGGATTGAGCGGTGAGCATGAGTCAGCGGGGAGGTAGCAGCGCGCGGGCGAGGCGCACGTACGATTCAGCGCCCGCCTCCAGATCGGTCAGCGCGATGGATTCATCGGCCGTGTGCGCCTGCGCAATGTCGCCGGGGCCAAAGATGATGCTGGGGACGCCGCAGGCCGAGAGCTTGCTCGCGTCGCAACCGAAGGCCACGACGTCCGACGCCGCTTGCCCCGTGAGCGCGCAGGCGGTGCGCACCAGCGGATGGGCGCCGGGTGTTTCAAAGGCGGGACTGGAATGCGCTGGCGGGTTGTCAAAGGCCAGCGTCACGCCAGCAAGGCCGACGCACCGCTCGCGCACATGCGCCTGCATCGCCTCGTAGGTGGCGGCGCAATCCTGCCCGGGCACGGTGCGGATATCCACCTGTACGCGGCATTGGTCGGGGACGATGTTGATGCCACTCCCGCCGTCAATGAGGCTGACGGAGCCGGTGCTGGGGCCAAAGCCCTCGCGCGAAAACTGCCGCAGGCCCGTCTCAAAGAATTCGGCCAGCACGGGCAGGGCGCGGGCCATCCCCAAAATCGCGTTGCAGCCCTTGTGCGGCTCGCTGCTGTGGGCGGCGCGGCCGGCGGCCCGGAGGCTGAAGCGGAAGCTGCCCTTGCAGCCCCGGACGACGCGGCCGCGCGTGGGCTCGCCCACGACCGCGTAGTCATAATGGGCCGGGCGGCGCAGAAGCGCGAGGATGCCGCGGTACTGCGTCTCCTCGTCCACGACGCAGCCCACGGTGAGCGTTCCCCGCCACGTGCCGGGCGAGGCGCGCAGCTGCAGCAGGGTGGAGAGCATGCACGCCAGAGGCCCTTTCATGTCCGCGGCCCCGCGGCCCCACAACCGCCCCTCGCGCACCTCGCCGCCAAAGGGGTCAATCCTCATGCCGGCCACGCTGACGGTGTCGGTGTGGCCGTTTAACAGCAGGTGGGGTCCTTCGCCGTTGGCGAGCACGAAGAAAATGTTGTCGCGCGCGGGCAGCACGGCTTGGCGCTCAGGCGCAAGCCCCTGCCCGCGGCCCCAAGCCTCAAGCCAGTCCACCACGGCGCCTTCGCCCGGGCTGGCGGCGTCATAGTGGGGGTTGACGCTCGGAATGCGGACGAGGGCCTGGGCGATGTCCAGCGGGGTGGCGCTCATGCGGGGCGACCAACTTATGGGGTTGGCGTTCGGAAGAAAACTGAAAATAATGGGGCCCGTGCAGGAACTTGAGCCATTGCCCGCGCCCGATGTCCACCACTTTGACGCCGCGCAGGGCTGGCTGGGCCTGCGCAACGCAGCCGAGGCCTTCGCCGAGCTGGCGCGCATCCGGCCGGAGCTGCAGTCGCACCCGGTGGTGAGGGCGGCGTGGCTGGACGCGTGGATCGCCAACGGCGACTGGGCGCGGGCGCGGGAGGCGGCGCAGGCGCTCTGCGGGGAGTTCCCCGACGAGCCGGGCTTCTGGCTGCATCTGGCCTACGCGACGCGTCGGGCGGCCGCGGCCGGCGGGCTGGAGGCGGCCGAGCTCATCCTGCGGGGTGTGGAGGCGCAATTCCCGAAGCAATGGGTGATCCCGTTCAACCGGGCCTGCTACTACTGCCAGATGGGCCAGCTGGCCGACGCCAAGGGGTGTCTGGCGCGCGCCCTTGAGGTTGGCGGGGCGCGCATCCGCAGGCAGGCACTGGAGGATGAGGACCTCAAGCCGCTCTGGCCCATGCTCACGCGGATGGGACGCGAGACGGGGTGAGGGCGATCCTCTTTGGATTGCGGTGGGGTTGACATTTGTTGGGGCGCCGCCAATCTCGCCGGCGCGAACCATGGGCACCAAAGTTTTCAACATCGGCATTGTCGGGCTGGGATTTGGCGCGGAGTTCATTCCCATCCATCAGGCGCATCCCCATGCCCGCCTCGTGGCCGTGTGCCGGCGCGACGAGAAGGAGCTGGCCAAGGTGGCCGACGCCTTCGGCGTGCCAAAGCGTTACACGAGCTATGAGGCGATGCTCAAGGATCCGGAGGTGGACGCCGTTCACATCAACTCGCCCATCGGCGACCACGCGCCGCAATCGCTGCGCGCCTTGCGCGCGGGCAAGCATGTCATGTGCACCGTGCCCATGGCCACGACGCTGCGCGAATGCGAGGCCCTCTGCAAGGAGGTGGAGCGATCCGGGCTCAAGTACATGATGGCCGAGACGGTCGTCTACAGCCGCGAGTATCTGTTCCTCAAGGAGCTGCTCGACACCGGCAAGCTGGGAAAGCTGCAGTACTTGGCCGCAAGCCATCCGCAGGACATGGACGGATGGCCCGCCTACTGGCAGAAGATGGTTCCCATGCACTACGCCACGCACGTCGTCAGCCCGTGCCTGGGGCTGGCGGGGGGCCGCGCGGAGTACGTGAGCTGCTTTGGCAGCGGCACCGTGCGGGCGGACATCCGGAAGAAATCCGGCAGCGGGCACGCCGTCCAAAGCTGCCACATCAAGATTCAGGGCAGCGACCTCTCTGCCCACATCTGGCGGTGCCTCTACGACGTGGCGCGCCAGTACCGCGAGAGCATTGACGTGTACGGCACCAAGCGCAGCTTCGAGTGGACGCTCACCGAGGGGCACCCGCACGTGCTGCACACGGCGAAGAAACCCGAGCACCAAATCGCGCAGCCCGTGAAGGTGCCCGACTACGCGCATCGCCTGCCCAAGCCGCTGCGCAAGTTTACGCAGTCCATCCAGGACGCGGGGCATCTCTCCTTCGTGCAGGGCGGCGGCCACGGCGGCAGCCACCCGCACATGGTGCACGAGTTCATCAGCGCGCTTGTGGAAGACCGCGACCCGTGGCCCAACGCCACCACCGCGGCCAACTGGACGTGCGTGGGCATCTGCGCGCATGAATCGGCGCGGCGCGGCGGCAAGATTGTGCCGTTGCCACCGTTCACGCTGCGCTAGAAAGCAGGCGTCACGGGGAGCGTTTGCGGTGGCATCGCTGGCCGCCGGCGGGTACGCTCGGCTTCGTGGCAATGGAGCCCCAGCCCGTCGCGTTTCAGAGCAGCCTCGCCGTCGTTCAGGATCACTCGAGGCACTTTTCCGACTTCACCTTCGTGTATCCGGTCATCTCGCGGCGATCCAAGGGCCTTTCGATCGGCGTCAACGTCAATCCGGACAAGGTGTGCAATTTTGACTGCATCTACTGCGAGGTGGATCGGCGCGTTCCCGGCGCTGTCACGCGTGTGGATCTGAACCAGCTTCGAGATGAGCTGAAGGCGATGATTGCCTTTGCGCGCGATGGCGGCCTCGCCAAGGAGCCCAAGTTTAACGAGGTGCCGTGGCTCACGCGGCAGGTTCGCGACATCGCCTTCAGCGGGGATGGCGAGCCCACCATGATCACCAACTTTGACGAGGTGGTGCGCGTGGTCGCAGATGTGAAGCGCGAGGCGGGGCTGGCGGCGGCGAAGATCGTGCTCATCACCGACGGCGCCGGGCTCGACAAGGCCAGCGTCCAGCGCGGGCTGGCCATCATGGACGCTGAGAACGGCGAAGTGTGGGGAAAGCTCGATGCCGGCACGGAGGCGTATTACCGGCTCGTCAACCGCAGCAGCATCCGCTTCGAGCGCATTCTGGACAACCTGCTCGAAACGGCCCGCGTGCGGCCCATCATCATCCAGTCGCTGCTGATGAAGGTGCATGGCCGGGCGATGGACGGCGCCGAACTGGACGCCTACTGCGCGCGGCTGGGCGCGATCGCCGCGCAGGGGGGCGCCATCAAGCTGGTGCAGGCGTACACTGTTGCCCGCCCGACACCCGAGGCATTTGTGTCGCGGCTGGATAAGGCCGAACTGGAATCGCTCGCCGACACCATCCGCACGCAAACCGGGCTTGTCGTGGAGACCTATGACTAACGGTCGCGCGGCAGCCAGCCCGTGGGTGCCCCTGCTGGTCGTCTTCGGCGGCGGATTCGTGGTGATGGTGCTGGAGATTTACGGCGCGCGCTATCTACTGCCACGCTTTGGCAGTTCGCAGGAGGTGTGGCTGAGCCAGATCGGCGTGGTGCTGGCGGCGCTGGCGGCCGGTTATTACGTTGGCGGGCGTATGGTGGATCGCTGGCGGCGCCCGGCCGTCCTGGCGGCGCTGTTGTATCCGGCCGGCGTGTGGATTTTCTTTCTGCCCCGGCTGGGCGCGCCGCTGCTGGGCTTGCACTGGATGCAAGAAGGGCCGGTGGTGGCCGCCAGTGCGGTGGCCAGCAGCGCGCTCTTTCTGCCGCCCTGCCTCGTGCTGGGGATGCTCTCGCCCTACATGATTGGACTCACGGCATGGGATGTGGATCACGTGGGCGGCGTGAGCGGGCGCATCTACGCGGCGAGCACCGTGGGTAGTTTGGCAGGCGTCTTTGCGCCGGTGCTGCTGGTGCCGCAGACGGGTGGACTCAACCTTCCGCAATGGGATCTGGACACGGTGTTCCATGCCACGGGCGGTTTGACGATGGGCTTGGCGGTGCTATGCTGGGCGCAGGATCGATGGCGAGCGCAGGTTCAAGTTCACTCAGGCTAGCCAGAGGCGGGGCGGTGCTGGCCGCGTTGGCGGCAGCCCTTTACGTGCCGGCGTCGGCGCAGGCGGAGACGGTCTACTCCGCGTACTCGCAGTACAACCTCATTACGGTGGAGGACAAGGGCAGCTTTCGCACGCTGAGCTTCAACGGCTCGCAGGAATCGCGCGTGTCGCGGAGCAATGGGCTCCTCGGGCATTTTGAGTACACCGAATTCTTGCAGATGCCGCTCATGTGGGCGCCCAAGGCCCGGCGCGTGCTGATGATTGGGCTGGGCGGCGGCAGCACGCAGAAGGCCTACCAGCATCACTACGCGGACATTCACATCGACACCGTGGAGCTGGACGCGATGGTGGCAACCACAGCGCGGCGCTTCTTCGATGTGCGCGAGACCGCCAAGTTCAAGATTCACATCGCGGATGGCCGCACCTATCTCAAGCGCTACGAAGGCCCGAAGTACGACATCATCCTGCTCGACGCCTACACCTCCAGCCGCAGCGGCTCGCACATCCCCTATCATCTGGCGACGAAGGAATTCTTCGAGCTGGTCTCCGAGCAGCTCACGGCCGGCGGCGTGCTGGGGTACAACGTCATCGGCACCTACGACGGCTGGCGCGCCGACAATGTGGGCGCGCTTCACCGCACGATGGCGACCGTGTTTCCGCACGTGTACCACTTCCCTGCAACGGAGACGAAGAACATCGTCTTTGTGGCGACCAAGGACCGCGTTGCGCTGACGGTGCCGCTGCTCGTGGAAAAAATGGGCGCGCTGCACGAGGTCCGGCCGAAGCTGGCCCCCAATTTCAATGCGCGCATTCAGGCGGTGCGCAATCAGGCGCCGCAAACCTCCGCGCAGTCGCCCGTGCTAGTGGACAAACTTGCACCGGCCAGCGGCCTGCTCGGAACGCGCTCGCCAGAGTAGGGCTTAGGCTTCCCGGCGCATCCGCGCCGCGTACATTCCGTCCACGCTGTCGTCCGAGGGCGTCAGCGTGCGTTCCACCTCGAGGGAAAACTTGGGATGCGCCGCAAGGAAGGCCGCCGTCTGCTCGCCGTTCTCCTCCGATTCAAGGCTGCAGGTGCTGTACACCAGCACGCCGCCGGGCTTGACGTGGCCGGCGGCGCGGGCCAGCAAATCGCGCTGAGTGGCGCAGGCCTGTGCGAGCGCGCGACTTTGCAGGCGCCACCGCAGATCCACGCGCCGGCGTAGCACGCCGGTGTTGCTGCAGGGCGCGTCCACGAGCACGCGGTCGAACACGGCGCGTGGAGGGAGCTGCGCCACGTGAAGCGGCTCCACGCACCGCGCGCCCAGCCTCCGGCAGTTTTCTTGCAGGCGCGCCAGCCTCTGGCGGTCCACATCGCAGGCCACCACCCTGCCGGTGTTCTGCAGACAGGCTGCAATGGCCGTGGCCTTGCCGCCGGGGGCGGCGCAGAGGTCGAGAATGTCTTCGTCCAGCTCCGCCGCCAAAAGCGACACCGCCAGCAGCGTGCCCGGGTCCTGCACATAGAAAAGTCCTTCTTCGTAGCCAGGCAGTCCGCTCACCGGGCCCGGGTCGCCGACGCGGAACATGGGCGCGGTGAGCCAGTCGAAATGCACGGGATTGTGTTTCACTGCTGCAGCGGTCCATCGCGCGGAGAGATCGCCATCGCGCAGCGGATTGGGACGCACAAAGTTCACCGCGGGCAGATTGTTCCACTGCAAAAGCGCGCGGGTGCGTGCGTCTCCCCAGCGAGCCATCCAGCGGGTGACCAGCCAGTCTGGATGCGAGAACCCCAGAGCGGGCTGCGTCAGCGCGAGGCGTTCAAGGGCGGTGCGCAGCGAGTCGCGGTCGCGCAGGCAGCCGCGCAACGTGGCATTGATGAAACCGGCGGCATGACCAACGTCGCACGCGCGGGTCAACGCCACCGTCTCATGCACGGCGGCATGATCGGGCACGCGATCCAGCCAGAAGATTTGGTAAAGCCCCAGGCGCAGCAAGTCGCGCACGAGCGGCGCCTGATGTCGGTCGGGGGCCCGTTGGGCGATGAGCCAGTCGAGTGTCGCGCGCCATCGCAGGACACCGTAGAAGAGCTCCTGGCACAAAGCGCGGTCGCGCGCTGCCACGGCCGGCAGTGCCTCCGCGAGCAGCGCGTCGGCGCGCGCCTCGGCCGTGTCCCACTGGCGCAGCAGGCGCAGGGCGATTTCTCTTGGTCTTTGCGAAGGCACCGGGCTAGATTCCTCAAACCCACCGGTTGAAGCGAGGAGTTTGGGTGGGCGGAGCCTTTTTTAATGAAAGCTGAATTTGAAAAGCTGGCGGCTGCCGGGAAAATCTCCGCCGGCGACGTGGGCGTGCTGGTGGCGATGGCCACCGAGGGATTTTGCAGGCATCGCGCATGGGGCGTGGGCCGCATCACCACGGTGGATACGGTGCTGGGCCGGCTCTCCGTGGATTTCAAGGGGCGGCCCGGCCACCCCGTGGCCATCGGATTTGCGGCCAGTATGCTCGTGCCCATCAGCAAGGATCACATCGAGGCGCGCAAGGAAACCGACTTGGGCGCGCTCCGGCAGATGGCCGCGCTGCACCACTTGGACGTCATCAAGCTCATCCTTGATAGTTATGGGCCTGAGGCCACTCCGGAACGGGTGCAGGCGGTGCTCGTGCCCGATGTCATCCAAGAAGACTACAAGAAATGGTGGGAGGTGGCGCGACGCGAAATGCGCAAGGATGGGCGCTACCATTTTACACCCAAAAAGAACGACCCGATTCTCTTCGAGCCTGAGGATCATTCCGCGCAGCGGCGGCTCCTCGAGGAATTCCGCACGGCGCGGGGGTTGAAGGCCCGGCTGGTGGAAGCACAGGAGATCGCTAAGGACATCGGAAACTTGGAGGACCGCGCGGCCGTGGTGGGCGAGATTTCCGAGACCCTCCAGTCGGACATCCAGAGCCACGCGCGCACGCAGCCCGCACTGGCTTTGGAAGGGGTGTTTGTGCGCGATGACCTGCGCGCCGCCGCGGGCCTCTCCGCCGTGCCGGGAGAATTGGGCGAGGCGCTCGTGTGGGGCTTGGAGCCGATGTTGGCGGACGTGTTGGCGGCGCTGCCCGCGGCCAAGCAAGCGCGCGCGTTGGAGAGCTACCGTGCGCACACCGCCAACTGGGCGGGCGATCTTTTGGGCATCCTTAACCGGGTGTCCGCGCGGCTGTGCCACGCCTGCGCCCAGATCCTCGCTGACCAAGGCCAGATCGAACCGCTGCGGCACACGCTGGTCTCCCTCATCAATCAGCACCAGGCCAGCGGCGAGTTGCTGCTGTGGCTGGCGCGCGAACGCTCCGACACGTTTACCGAACTGCTCGGCCCGGATCTGCTTCGCGCCATCGTTCATTCCATCGACCGCGATTCGGAGCGCAAGGCCAACAAGCTTCGCGACTATCTCGTGGACGACCCCGACATCATCGAGGTGCTGACGCAGTCGGCCGACATCGAGGTGGTGCGCGATCTCACGCGGGCGATCCAGCTCTCCCCGAGCATCGAGGCCATGGACAAGCGCTCGTTGTTAGGCAAGCTGGTGAAGTGCCACCCCGCGCTGCAGAGTTTCATCGCCGGCGATCAAACCCGGCAGGATCAGGCGCTGGTGGTGTCGTGGGAGAGTCTGGAGCGGCGCAAGACCGAGTACGAGGAGTTGGTGAAGCAGAAGATCCCCGCCAACTCGCACGAGATTGCCATTGCCCGCAGCTACGGCGATTTGCGGGAAAATCACGAGTTCAAGGCTGCCAAGGAAATGCAAAAGTTCCTGATGGGGCGCAAGAATGAGCTGGAACTGGAGCTGGATCGCGCGCGCGGCACCGACTTTTCCGGCGTCAGCCCCGATCGCGTGGGCGTGGGCACGCGCGTCACGGTTCGCGATCTGGAAAGCGGCGGGAACGAAACCTACACCATCCTCGGCGCGTGGGACGGCGATCCAGATCGCCATGTCATCAGCTACCTCACGCCCATCGGGAAGGCTCTGCTGCAGCACGTCCAGGGCGAGGAAGTGGAATGGGAGCTCGGCGGGAAAACACACCGGTACCGGATTGAAAGCATCACGGTGGCACGCGGCGAACCGGCGGGGGCTTTGCCCGGCTAACCAACACCTGTTTTTTAGAGCGCCGCGGCCATTCTCCTCCACTGCGCATGCGTCAAATTAATGTGCAGCTGGGTGCGCGCTCCTACGCCATCCACGTCGGCCACGGGCTGCTAGCGCGCCTAGGAACCCACTGCCGCAAGCTCGGGCTGGGCGCCCAGTGTGTGCTGGTCACCGACACGCACGTGGCGCGGCTGCACGGCGCGGCCGCACGTGTCTCGCTGAGCAACGCCGGCATTTCCGCCGCCTGCATCACCCTGCCCTCAGGCGAGCGTTCCAAATCGCTGGAGCAAGCCCGGCGCTGTTATCGCGCGATGGCGGCTCACCGGCTGGAGCGCGGCTCCTTCGTAGTCGCGCTGGGAGGCGGTGTTGTGGGCGACGTGGCGGGGTTCGTGGCGGCCACCTATCTTCGTGGGATGGCGCTCGTGCAGGTTCCCACAACTCTGCTGGCGCAAGTGGATAGCTCCGTCGGAGGCAAGGTGGGGGTGAACCTGCCGGAGGGAAAAAACCTCGTGGGCGCCTTTCATCAGCCGCGCGCGGTGTACTGCGACCTCGAGCTGCTGCGCAGCCTGCCGGAGCGCGAGTTTCGCGCGGGACTGGCCGAGGTCATCAAGTACGGCATCAGTGCCGACGCCAGACTCTTCGCGCGGCTGGAGCGCGATTTGGAGGCGCTGCTCAAGCGGCACGCTCCCACGCTGGAAGCCGTCGTGGCGCGCTGCTGCGCCATCAAGGCCGCGGTCGTGGGCGAGGATGAGCGCGAGGGCGGCCGGCGGGCGATTCTGAATTTTGGCCATACCCTCGGGCACGGGCTGGAAGCCATCTCGCGCTACGGGCGCTACCTGCACGGCGAGGCCATCAGCATTGGACAGGTTGCGGCCGCGCGCCTGTCTCAAAAGCTGGCGGGGCTGCCCGCGCGCGACGCCGATCGCATTGAGGCGTTGTTCATCCGGGCAGGATTGCCCGTCCGGGTGTCGCTCAAGACGGCCGAACGCCGGCGACTCCACGACGCCATGCGGCTGGACAAAAAGGTGAGTGCGGGCGAAATCCGCTTCGTGCTGGCGGGGGCGCTGGGGCGCGCCACGGCGGGCCATCGCGTTCCGATGCAAACGCTGCTCACGGTGATGGAGGGGACATGAGCGCCGTCAGCGAGGCCATCGTGAGGGAGTTTTTTGAGGCGCACGGATTCTTTGTGCGCCAGCAGCGCAAGCATGTGTCGCCCTCGCGCCGCGAGGAGGACGCGGTGGACTTTTATGTGTGCAACCCCCGCGCCACAGACGATGGCGCGCCTCCGTTTGTCCTGGGCACGGCCGATCTGGCACGCGTGGCACGCGCTGTGGTGGTGGTGAAGGGCTGGCACACCGAGACCTTCAGCCCCGCAGTGATGGCGCACGCGCCGGGAATGTTTAAGTTCCTGAGTCCTGCCATGTTTAAGCGGGCGGCCGAGGGGTTTGGGTGTCGGGAGCGCTTTCTCAAACTGTTGGTAGTGCCGGCGCTGCCGCAGTCGGGCGAGGCGCGCACCAAGAGCATCGAATGGCTGCGCGCCAAAGGCATCGACGGGGTGTTGCCCTTTCGCAGCATGCTGGCCTTTCTCATTGCGCACACGGCGGCAAATCGAAACTACGTCAAGAGCGACCTCCTGCAGGTGTTGCGAATCCTCAAGAGCTACGGGCTGCTCGTCGAGGGCGACCAACAGATGGATTTGTTTGGCAAACGCCGCGGCCGCTGAGAGAGGCGCGTGTATTGCCGCTGGCGGGGGTGCCTGACGGCTGGTAGGCTTTGCGCCGGTGTTGCTGGTTGTCGACAACTACGATTCCTTCACGTTTAACCTTGTCCAGTATCTGGGCGAGATGGGCGTGCCGATGCAGGTGCACCGCAATGACCAGATTGCGGTGGAGCGCGTCCGCGAGCTCGGGCCCTCGCGCATTCTGATTTCGCCCGGGCCCTGTTCGCCGCGCGAGGCGGGAGTCTCCAACGACATCATCCGGGAGTTTGGAGCGACCATCCCGCTGCTGGGCGTCTGCCTGGGCCATCAGTGCATCGGGCACACCTACGGCGCGCAGGTGGTGGTGAATCACCGGATGATGCACGGCAAGACCTCGCCCATCCTCCACGACGGGCGCGACCTCTTCGCCGGGATGCCCAACCCCTTCGCGGCCACGCGCTATCACTCGCTGGTGATCCAGCGCGACACACTCCCCGCCTGCCTGCGCATCACCGCCGAGACGGCCGAGGGCGAGATCATGGGCGTGCGCCACAGTGAGCACCCCGTCTGGGGCGTGCAGTTTCATCCGGAGAGCATTCTCACGGAGGAAGGCCGGCGGCTGCTGGCCAATTTCCTGGCGTTGGAACGCTAGGGGGTGCTGGTGCGCGCGCGCGCCTTGGCCAGCACGTCGGCCAGCCTCACTTCCTTGCCGCCCTGGCGCTTGCTTTCGTCGGCCGCCTCCATGAAGGCGAAGAGCTCGATGGTTTCCTCCGGCGGAACCGGAACCTTGCCCGTCTTAAAAAACCCCACCGCCTGCGCCACCAGCGGCGCGTAGCCGTCAAAGGCACCCACCGGGCTCTCTCCCTTGTCGCCGACGGCCTTGCCGGAGTAACCCTTGCCTTCGCGGAACACGCCGGTGCGCCCTCCCTTCCACTGGCCAGTGACCTCGATGCGCCCGTCCGTGGTGGCACTGCGCCGCACGCTCTCGCAGCCGGTGCCCATCACCGTGAAGAGCGCCTCGCATCCGTGCACTCCATACCAGAACAAATCAGGGTGTGTTTTCTCCAAGCTGGCGGGGCTGGTGCACTCGGCGGAGAGCACGCGGCCCACGGCACCCGCCCGCACGGCCTGCGTGGTTATGCCGTAGCGCAACGAAGAGGAGCTAAACACCGGCACGCCCGCGGCCTGAGCCAGCCGGAAAATCTCCAGCACGTCGCGCAGCGATCCGGCGAGAGGCTTGTCGATGAAAAGCGGCCGGCGCGCCGCGATCGCCACACGCGCCTGCTCCAGATGCACGCGGCCGTCCACGCTTTCGATCATCACGGCATCCACGTCGCGGCAGAGCGCCTCCATCGAGTCGTAGAGCTTGACGCCATACTTTTCCTGCAGGGTCTTGGTGAAACCCTCCACGCGGCTGCGGCTGGTCTCAAGGTCGGGGCTGCCGCCCTTGAAGGCGCCCACGATGCGCGCGCCGGCGACGTGGTCCTTCGCCTTGGGATTGTGCAGGATTTCAGCGAAGGCAACACTGTGCGAAGTGTCGAGCCCGATCATGCCGATGCGCAGATCGGCGGCGAGGGCAGCAGTGGCGAGGGTCATTCCCAGAAAGAGGAGTGGGGCATTCATGGCAGGAGATTGCCATGGAGCGTAGCGCAGCCAGCGCCCGTGTAAATGCCAAAGCCTAGGCCTGCGTGGTGATGGCATCCCAATCGATGCCGTGGCGGCGCGCGTACTCGGCAAAGGCCTTCTCGTGGGCGATCAGCACGGCGCGCACCACCGAGGAGTCGTCGGCGCGGCCGATGGTCGAGGAGTGATTGATGATGAGGTGCGACTGGTTGTGTGCGTAGGCCAGCGCAAAGCACGCGTCGGCCAGCGCGGCGTACGGAGTCTCCTGATCGGCGCCCTCGGCATAGTCCTCGACCACGCCGGCCAGAAACTCCAGCTGATCGACCAAGTGCGGAAACCGGGGCGCGTTGATTTCGGCAAACTCCAGTTTCAGCTGCGGGAGTTTCTTGTGGATGCCGTGCAGGATTTTCGGCGACACGCGGGCACCGTTGTGGCGCACGAATTCTGCAACCTCGGACATGGAAGGACTCTAGTGCGCGCGGCGCCGATGGCAAGCCTGACCGCGGGGTCACACAACTTCCACCGGGCAGGGGGGCAGCGCCTCCAAAAACGCCCTGCCGTAGCGCTTGGTCAGCACGCGATTGTCCAGCACCGCGATGATGCCCGTGTCCTGCCGCGTGCGGATGAGCCGGCCGACGCCCTGGCGGAATTTAAGGATGGCCTCCGGCAGCGAGTAGTCGGCGAACGCGTTGCCGCCGGCCGCCTCGATGGCTTCGATCCGCGCCTCGATCAGCGGGTGGTCGGGCATGGCGAAGGGCAATCGCGTGAGGATGACGTTGGAGAGTGCGGGCCCGGGCACGTCCACCCCCTGCCAGAAACTGTCGGTACCAAAGAGCACCGAGTCGATGTTCGCCTTAAACTTTTCAAGCATCAGCGCCCGGGGCATGCCCGTGCCTTGCACGAAGCACTCCAACTTCTGTTCAGCGAGGAAGGGCGCGAGCGCGGCGGCCGTCTCGCGCATGAGGCGCGCGTTGGTGAAGAGCACGAACGCCTTGCCATGTGTCTGCCGGATGAAGTGCTCGATCCATTGCACCAGCGCCCCCTCGTAGCCGGAATCCTTCGGGTCGGGCATGCGTCCGGCCACATAGAGCGTCATCTGCTTCTTGAAATCGAAGGGCGATCCCAGCTGCGCGCGGTCGGCCGCTTCGGCGCCCGCTTGGCGGACAAAATAATCCAGGCCGTGGGCGCTCCGGCTGGTCCGGTCGGCGCGCGCCACATCGGCCACCGACAGCGTGGCGCTGGTGCAAATCACGGGCGAGGGCGACGAAAAGAGCCGCCGGCGCAGGTGGGCGGCGATGTCCACCGGTGCGGCGTGGAGCGAGAGGTTGGCGCGCTGGCGCCCGCTGCGCTCCACCCAATAGACATGGTCGGCAGCCCCCTGCCCGAGAAAGGCCGCCACCGAATCGCGCAGCGCGCCCAGTTGCCGGTTGCACTCGGCCAGTTCGGCCGTGGTTTCCTCGTCGTCCGTTTCGCGCGCCAGCAATGCCACGGCTTCGCGCACGCGCTGCAGGGGCAGCGAGAGCGGGTCGGCCACCAATCCGGGCCGGCGCACGCGAAGCTCCGTCCATTCCTTGGCGCGCGGCGACGACGACTGCGCCGAATCGCAGGCGGCCTCGACGGCTTCAAAAAGCGCCTCGCCGGCGCTGAGCGCCTGCGAGACCAGCGGCACCATCGGCCCGCGCCGCAGGGTGGCGAGCAGGCCCTTCTCGGTGCGCGGATTCCACAGCCGGTGAAGTTGGAAGCGGACTTGTCCGCTGGACACGCTTAAGCCCGCATGACGTGCGGCGACGTGGGGCAGGTGCTGGGCCTCGTCGAGAATCAGGAAGTCGTTCTTGAACAGAAATCCTTCGCCGCAGTCCGCCTCGTCCTTGTCGTCGGATTGCGCCGCCATCAGGGCGAAAAGCAGCGCGTGGTTGAGCACGAGCACGTCGGCGCCCAAGAGCTTGCGGCGGGCACGCTGGAAGAAGCATTCGCCGTGGTCGCGCGCGAAATCCGAGGCGGCACCGCAGAGCTTGGGCGAGCAGAGGCCGCGCTCCGAACACACCTCGCTCCAGACGTGTGGATCGGGCTCCACTTCCCAATCGGAGCGACAGCCCGTCTCGGTGGCGGTGCTCCACTCGAGCACGCGCTTGAGTTCGGCCATCTCCGGCGAGGTGAACAGCGCATCGGCACGAGCCAGCGCGCGATGCAGGCGGCGCGTACAAAGATAGTTGGCGCGGCCCTGCAGCATTTGGAAGGAGAAGGACGCGGGCAGGATGCGCTGCAAGAGCGGCAGCTCCTTGCCGACCAGTTGCTGCTGGAGATTGATGGTGTGCGTGGCGATGAGGGCTTTGCGCGTGCGCGCAGCGGCATGCAGCACGGCGGGGATGAGATAGGCAAGACTCTTGCCCACACCCGTGCCGGCCTCCACCACGAGGTGCCGGCCCTCCTCCAGCGCGCGGGCCACCGCCACGGCCATCTGCTGCTGCTGTGGGCGGTGCTCAAAAGTGCGCGATCCGGAGAGCAGGCCGCCGGGCCCAAAGATGTGTTCCACCTGAGCGGGGAGGTCGGAGCCGGAGCCCGTCGGCGACTCGTCCGAGGTGTGGATCATGGGCGGGGAGAAGGCGCGCGGCTCAGGCGGTGCCGGAGCGGCGGCGCGCAACGACCTCCTGCGGGGCGCGGTTCTTGGCAATCATGTCCGCGGGCAGGACGCCGCGCCAGCTCGTCAGCGCGTAGACCACGGCGCGCCGACCAATGATGCTGCCGGGGTTTAACACCGCATTGCACCCGATCTCGGCGTGGTCGCCAACCATCGCGCCCAGCTTGCGCAGGCCCGTGTCTAGGGGCGCGCCGTGCGCGTCATGGACATCCACCGTCACGTTTCCGGCCAGCGATTTCACGTTGGACAACACCGCCCCCGCGCCCAGATGGGCCTTGTGGCCGAGGATGGAGTCGCCCACGTAGTTGAAGTGCGGAACCTGGCAGCCGTTAAAAAGGAGGGAGTGCTTGAGCTCGCTGGCATTGCCGATGACGCAGCCCTCGCCCACGATCACATCGGCGCGGATGTAGGCGCCGCGGCGGATTTCGCAGTTCCTGCCAATGATGGCCGGCCCCTGAATCATGGCGCCTGCCTCGACCACCGTGCCTTCGCCGATGAACACGCAGGGGCCGATCACCGCACCGGTGTCGCAGCGGCCGTGCTGTGCTGGCCGCACGTGCGACTGGAGATAGCCGCGAAGGCCCCGGAGTGCGTCCCACGCAAATTCGGCTCCGTCGAAAAGGGCCGCGTGCTCTGTCTGCGCCAAGTCAAACAAGCTGCCGGGACTGAACATGGCCACCACGGTAGGCCAAGGGCCCGGGCTGCGGAAACGAAAAAGTTCCCCCGCGGGCTCAGACGTTGAACTTGAAGAGGAGCACGTCGCCGTCCTTCACGACGTACTCCTTGCCTTCCATCCGGTAGAGACCCTTCTCGCGCGCGGCGGCCACGGAGCCGCACTCCATAAGGTCGGCGTAGGCAACCGTCTCCGCTTTGATGAAGCCGCGCTCAAAGTCGGTGTGGATGACGCCCGCGGCCTTGGGCGCGGTGTCGCCGTTGTGGATGGTCCAAGCGCGGACCTCCTTCTCGCCCGCCGTGAAATAGGTGCGCAGGCCCAGCAAATGATAGGTCGCGCGGATGAGCGCGCCCACGCCGGATTCCTCGACGCCCAGTTCTTTGAGAAACTCCCCGGCCTCCGCCGCCGAAAGATCGATGAGGTCGCTCTCGATTTGCGCGCTGATGACCACAGCCTCGCAGGCCATGTGCTGCTTCACATACTCGCGCACCTTCTGGACATGGGGATTGGTGTCGGCCGTGGCGAGATCGGCCTCCTTGACGTTGCACGCAAAGAGCGTGGGCTTGTCGGTGAGCAGCCAGAAGAGGCGGGAGAGAGCCTTCTCCTCGGGGGTGAGCTCAAGCGTGAGCGCGGGCTTGCCGGAATCAAGGTGCGGCTGGAGTTTCTGCAACACGGCCTGTTCCGCCAGTGCCACCTTGTCGCCGCGCTTGGCGTCTTTGGCGACCCGGTCAAGCCGGCGCGTCACCGAATCCAGATCGGCCAGCACGAGTTCAGTGGTGATGGTTTCGATGTCGCGCACGGGATCCACGCCGCCGGCCACATGGTGGATGTCGGCATCTTCAAAGCAGCGGATCACTTGGACGAGGGCGTCCACCTCGCGGATGTGGGTGAGAAACTTGTTGCCCAGTCCTTCGCCGGCGCTCGCGCCCTTCACGAGTCCAGCGATGTCCACAAACTCCACGGCGGCCGGGATGACGACGCTCGTCTTGGCGATCTTCTGCAGCGGCACCAGCCGCTCGTCGGGCACCGTGACAATGCCGATGTTGGGATCAATCGTGCAGAAGGGATAGTTTGCGGCCTCGGCCTTGCGGGAGCGGGTGAGGGCGTTAAAGAGGGTGGACTTGCCCACGTTGGGCAGCCCGACGATTCCAGCTTTGAGCATAAAAGTTTCCCCGCGAGCGATCAGGCGCCACGCACGGCCGTCACGGCCTCGCGCAGGCGATTGCGAAAATCCTCCATCCCCACGTCAAACGCCGCCGCCATCGGCAGGACGGGCACCCCGCGAATCTTGCGGCGAAAGAGCTTCAGGTTCGCCGTGGCCGCCGGCTCGTCCATCTTGTTGGCCACCACCAGGCGCGGCTTTTCCAGCATGGCCGGATCGTAGAGTTTCAACTCGGAGAGAATCTGGCGGTAGTCTGCCCACGGCTCGCGGGCGTCGGTGCCGGCCATGTCCAGAAGCAGCACCAGCACAACGCAGCGGCGGATGTGACGCAGAAACGCGTGGCCCAAGCCCACGTTTCGGTGCGCGCCCTCGATCAAGCCCGGCACGTCGCACACCACCAGCCGGTGCCAGTCGGGATATTCCATGATACCAATCTGCGGGTGCAGTGTGGTGAAGGGGTACGCGGCAATCTTGGGCCGCGCCTTGGAAATGGCCGTCAGCAAGGTGGACTTGCCGGCGTTGGGATAGCCCACAAGACCGGCGTCGGCGATGAGCCGCAGTTCAAAAAGGAAGTGGCCTTCGCCGCCCAGCTCGCCGGGCTGCGCAAAGCGTGGAGTCTGCCTTCTGGCCGTGGCAAAGTTGCGATTGCCCAGTCCGCCGCGGCCGCCACTGCAAAGCGCAAATTGCTGGCCATGCTCCACTAGATCGGCGACCAGCTCGCCCGCATGTCCAGTGGCCAGCGTTGCCTCTGCTGCTTCCACGGGCTCATCGGCTCCCATGTCCACCGCGAAGGCCTGCTCGCCACCGGGGGCTTGCACCACGCGCGCGCCTTCGGGCGCAATCACCGTGGGGATGGGGCTTGGCAGCCGCCACACTACTGTGCCGCAAGGGACTTTCACCACGCAGTCCTTGCCCGCGTGGCCGTCCATGCCCTTGCCCAGACCGTGCTCGCCATTCTGCGCCAGCAGCCGCGAGTTGAAAAACTGGGCGATGAGGTTGTTGATGTCGTGGCTGGCCTCGAGAATCACATCGCCACCGCGGCCGCCATTGCCGCCATCGGGGCCTCCCTTGGGCACGAAAATCTCGCGGCGGAAGGCGACGCAGCCACGTCCGCCACGGCCGGCGCGCGCAAACACTTTCACCTGATCGACGAACATGGTGGGCTAAAAAATAAAGGCGAGGCAGCTCACCTCGCCGTGGGTGCCGCAGGGCGGTGGACTGGCGCTAGTTCTGTGCAGGGGCCGCAGCGGGCCTGACGCTGACGAGGCGCTTGCCCTTGGCAAACTTCACGTGCCCGTCGGCGAGCGCAAAGAGCGTCCAGTCACGACCGATGCCCACGTGGGGACCGGCGTGAAACTTGGAGCCGCGCTGCCGCACGAGGATGGTGCCCGAATGCACCAGTTCGCCGTCGCCGCACTTCACGCCCAGCCGCTTGGAGTGGCTGTCGCGACCGTTCTTGGATGATCCCTGGCCTTTCTTGTGTGCCATGGCTAAGCCTTGATTTGGGTGATTTTGACGACGGTGAGATCCTGGCGATGGCCCCGTTTGCGGTGGTGATTCTTGCGGCGCTTCATCTTGAAGATGATGAGCTTGGGGCCGCGCTTGTGCTTAACCACCTCGGCTTCCACCGTGGCCTTGCCGACGGTGGGGGTGCCCACCAAAACCTTGTCAGGCTGGCTCACCAGCAGCACGCGGTCGAAGGAGACGGCCGCACCTTCCTTCACCAGTTCGCCGGTGGCCGTCTTCAATTCCTCCACCTCCACCACGTCGCCCACGGCGACGCGATATTGCTTGCTGCCTTCCTTCGCCGCAGCGTTGTAACCAGTCTCGATGATCGCGTACATATCCTGCCCAAAAAACGGGGGCGCAAAATAGACCAAAAACGGGCGGGTGTGTCAACCGTTCAGATTGCCGGGGGTGCGGGGGCCTGGCGGCGGGTTGAGGCGGTTCAACAGGGGCGAGAGGGCGAGGATCACAATTCCTGCGCCCACCGAGGTCACCACAAAGAGAAAATAGAAGTCGGCCTGGCCGCCAAAGCGCCACGGCAGCCCGATTTCCCCCCGCGCCACGGCCTCCACCTTGGAGGCCACCATCCCGCCGCCCAGCCCCGCCAGAAAGCTCGAGATGAACCAGATGCCCATCAGCAACGACAGGAACCGCTTGGGCGCCGTGCGGGTCACGTAGGAGAGCCCCGTGGGCGAAAGGCACAGCTCGCCCACCGTGTGCCAGAAATAGGTGAGCACCACCAGCGACATCCCCGCCTTGGCCACGCCGTCGCGGGCGACGTACCCGGCCCAAGCCATGAACAGGAACCCCAGTCCCAGCAGCAACAGGCCCATTGCAATCTTGACGGGCTGGCCCGGGTTGTGGCCGCGCCGGCCCAGTGCCGTCCACAACGCGGCGAATCCCGGGGCCATGAGAAAGATGAGGCCTGCGTTGATGGACTGAAACCATGTCGTGGGCACCTGGTACGAGGCCAAGAAGCGGTCTGTGTGCCGGTCGGTGAAGAGATTGATGCTTGAGCCTGCCTGTTCAAAGGCCACCCAGAAGAACGCGTTGAAGAAGGTGAAGATGAAAATCGTGGCCACGGGCCCGCGATCCTGCGGCTGCTGAGCCTTCACGAACCACGCCGCCAAGGCCAGCACGGCGGCCGCGAGCAGCACGATGACCCGCGTGTGGCCCAGCTGGGCCATGAGCGCGGTGTTGAGCCACGAGAGCGCCCCGCGGTGGAAGGCCAGCGCCACCAGCGCCGAGAGCACCAGCGCCGCGGGGATGAACCACGGCGCCCACCGGCCCTTGTCGCCGGGCGGCAGGCCGATGTCGGCGAGATATCTCGGGCGCAGCGCCACGTACAACGCCAGCCCCCCCAGCATCCCCAGTGCCGCCGAGCCAAAGCCCCAGTGCCAGCCGACTCGTTCGGCCAGCGTGCCGCACACAAACCCGCACAGAAAGGCGCCCAGATTGATCCCCATGTAGAAGATGGTGAAGGCGCCGTCGCGCCGCGGGTCATCCGCGCCGTAGAGCTGCCCCACCATCACCGAGACCGTGGGTTTGAAATGGCCGGTGCCGATCACCACCATTGCCAGCCCGCCCACAAAGAGCGCCATGCCGGGCGCGTTGTGGGCCAGCTCGCCCAGGCCCGAAAGGGCGAGCAGCACGTGCCCCAGCGCGATGATGATGCCGCCGGTCACCATCGAGCGGTGCGTGCCAATCCAGCGGTCTGCGATGAGGCCCCCCAGAATGGGCGTCAGATACACCAAGCCCGTGTACCAGCCATAGAGCACCGTGGCTTCGGCGTCGCCCCAGCCGCGGCCGGGGTTGAAGCCGGGCGGCTGGTGCGCCGGTCGCACCGCGTCGGCCATCCCGTGCGGCGACGTGGTGAGGTAGAGCACGAGAAACCCGCGCATGCCATAGTAGCTAAACCGCTCCCACATCTCCACGAGGAAGAGCAGGAAGAGCCCCGGCGGATGCCCCAGCCAGGGCTTCGGAGAGGGCGTCAGCGGGGCCATTGGCGCGCATGGTGGTCAACGCGCATCGCGTTGACGAGGCAAAACAACCCGTGCAACGTGCCGCCCGGCACGCATGACAAACCCCATTCTGGAGCACAACCGGCGCGTATGGGACGAGCGGGTGCGTGCACGCCAGCGGTTCACCGCGCCCGCCAGTGCGGAGGAGATGAAGACCCCGCTCAAGGCCATCGACCCCATGGGCTGGCTGGGCGGCGATGTCGCCGGGCGGCGCATCCTTTGCCTCGGCGCGGGCGGCGGCAAGCACGGGCCGCTTCTGGCGGCCGCGGGCGCGCAGGTCACCGTCGTGGACTTGAGCCCGGAGATGCTGCGCCTGGATCGCGAGATGGCCGCGCAGTACCAGTTGCAGTTGGAGACGCTCGTGGCCTCGCTGGACGATCTGGGCGCGCTGCCCGCGGGCGTGTTTGACGCCGTCATGCAGCCCGTCAGCTCCTGCTACGTGCCGGACATTCAACTGGCCTACCGCGAGCTGGCGCGCGTCACGCGCCCCGGTGCCGTGTACATCAGCCGTCACAAACAGCCCACCAGCCTGCAAGCCGGCCTCTCCCCCGGGCCGCAAGGCTTCGTACTCGCCGAGGCCTACTATCTGAGCGGCGCTCTCTCCCCCGCATCGCAGCCCGGGCCGCACCGCGAGGGCGGCGCGCTGGAGTTTTTACACCGCTGGGGGCAACTGCTGGGCGGCCTCTGCCGCGCCGGGTTTGTGATCGAGGAGGTGTTTGAGCCGCACATGGCCGACGCCAGCGCGGCGCCCGGCAGCTTCGAGTACCGGTGCCACTACATCGCGCCCTACATCCAGCTGCGCGCCCGGCGCACGGACGCGCCTGCGCCAACGGCCGCTGGGGCGTTGTGGACGCCCCCCAAGGGCTGACGAGGACGCCCGCGGTCAGGGCAACTGCAGATTCACCTTTCGCTTCGAAAGCAAATCCTCCACACGCGCAAGGAGGCCGGTGCCCTCCTGCCGGGCATCCCGTGCGATGGCGCCCATCGCACCGTCCAGTCGCGCATCGGCCAGCTTTACCAAGGCGTCAAGCGCGGCCAGGCGGGCGGCTTCCTCCGCCTCGGGATCGCTCAGCAGCGCGAGCAGCCTGTCGCGGGTCTGGGCTGGCTGGTCGGCCTTTAACAGCTTGGCGGCAGCGCGTGCGCCAGCCATTGCAAGGCCGGCATTGCGCGAACCCAAAGCCTGCTGGATTGCGGGCAGCGCTTTCACTTCGCCAAGATCGCCCAGCCCGATGAGTGCGGGTGCCGCCAGCGTGTGGCGCAGATCCTGCACAATCTCGAGCAGGCGCGGGGCGATTTCCTTCCTGCCCAGCGCCGCCATGGCACGCAGCGCTGCGGTCTTCCACTCGCGATCGTTGCTGGTGTTCCAGATGGCCATGAGCTCGGGCACGGCTTTGGGATCGGCGATGGCGGCCAGTGCCACGACAGCGTCCTCCAGCAGCGGCGGCTCGGAGAGATGTTCCAGTGCGTAGGGCGCGCCGTCGGGCAGGCCATGCCGGCCGAGAAACGCCGAGATGCGCAGCTTGCGGTTGAGATCGGCCTCCTCTCGAAGGCGCGGTTGCAGGGCGCGCGCCGACTCGGGGAGGTTGATCAGCATCAACGCCTCCGCCGCGGCCCAGCGGGTGGAGTGATGGCGCGGATCCAACAAGCGGGAGAGGCTGGCGATCAGTCGCGCGTCGGGGGTCTTCGCGCAGACTCGGCGGCAGGCGTCGGCGTAGGCGTGCCGTTCACTGGCGCGCGTGGCCACGGGGAAAAGCTCCAGAAGCACGGGCACCGACTGCGCGGCAGGCACCGCTCCCAAGAGATGCAACTCAGGCTCGATGCCCAGCCCGGCGGCCAGTTTGGCGCGGGCGCGCTGCAAGAAGGGGGCGGCGGCGGCGGGCGCGTCGAGCTTGATGAGAGTGTCGCCCAGAATTGGGGGCAACGAATCCGGTGCGTCCAACGGCAATTGCTCGAAGCGGGCGAGCAGCGCGGGCCGATTGGTTTTGGAGGAGAGCAGGCCGATGGCGCCGACGCGCGCGGACTCCGCCGCAAGCGTGCGGGTGGGTCTTTGCAGGTGCGCGCTCGCGGTGACGTTTTGCAACGCGGCCGGCCCGACTCCTCCAAGGGCCCACAGTAGCGACACTCGCGCGGCGTCATCATTGCCTTCGCGCTCCAATGCCCCCGCCAGTCCCGCAAGCGCAGCACTGCGCAGGGCGGGCTGGGCAAGGTAGTCGGCGCGCAGGATTGATCCCAAGGCCGTGGCGGCGGCGGTGTGGACGGCGGGCAGCGGATCTTCCAGATGGCGCGTGAGAGCGGCCACCGCGCCGGGGATTTGCGCGGCCAACAGGGGGCGACGCTGCACGGCGATGAGCAGAGGGATGGCTGCGGGCCCGCGGATTTTTCCAAGCGCCTCGACCAACAGCCGTACGCGTGCGGCGCGGTCATGGTGGTTGGCCACCTCCAGCAGGGTCAGTGCCGTGAGAATCAGTGGATCCTGCCGATCGGCCAGCGGTGGCGGCGAACGGTCCAGCGACCCGCCGTAAAAACAACTCTGGTAGCCGGATCGCGAACGGCCGAGGAACAGGAGGTGCAGGCGCCCGCGTTCGAGCATCGCGCCTTCGTCCTCGCTGATGCCCAAGTCAGCGCTGGTGAGAGCGAGCTCGGGGCGGGCGAACACGCCCTTGAGCACGCGCACGGGCTTAAACTTGTACTGGCGCGTTGTGGTTTCCATCTTGCCACCGCTCACCGTGGTGTTCAGCCCAACCTCCGCCACCTCGGCGACGATCAGCAGATTGGCCTGCGCCACAGCGGCCTCCAGATCCAATCCGCGGTACCATTCATCGCGCGCGTGCGCCGACGAGAGTAGAAGCAGGATCAACCCAACGGAGAGATGCGTGGTTTTCATGGCAGGCAGTGTGCCTTTGGCCGAGATGCGGGCGCGCAATGGCGCGTCCATGCTTCCGGCCGGTTGGCAACAACTAAAGAGACTAGGTCACGCGAACTCCAAAATCAAGCGGCCAGCGACCACGGGGTGGCAGAGGCGTGGGAAGTCTGGCCACACACCGCGCCGTCCTCAAGCCAGCGCAGCTTCCCGTCGAGCACCTCTCGCGCGAGGCGTCGGCTCGCATCTTCCGTCTTGGCCGAGCGGGGCGTAAGCGCTTCCTTCACCCGCCGCAGCGATCCCCGCGCGAAGTGGTCTGCCACAGTGATCGCGGCCGTCTCGCCATTGCGCTCGAAGTGCGCCTCGGCATGGGCCAGCGAGGTGGAGAGCGCAAAGAGTTCCGTCCCCGCATCGACCAACCGGCCTAACAGCAACTGCCGGCGCTCCAGCGCCGGACCGTGGCGCAGCATGGCGTGGAAGAGCGCGCGGGCCAGCGCGCGGCTGGCCACGGCTGCCTCTCGGAGATGGTGCTTGATGACGGGATGGGCCACCTCGCCCCCCGCGTCCAGCACGGGCCACCACAGCCGCGGGTACCACCCGCCGTAATGGAATGCGGCATGAAGCGCCGCGGCGACACGCCGGCCGACCGGCAGCCGGGTGTCAAACACCTGGCCTCCGTGAGCAAGGTGCGGGTCGAGTGCCTCACGGGCGATGAAGAGGCGCAGAATCTCGCTGGAGCCCTCAAAGATGGTGTTGATGCGGCAATCGCGCAGTAGGCGCTCCACGGGCTCAGGCCGCTCGCCGCGCGCCGCCAGCGACGCCGCCGTTTCATAACCGCGCCCGCCGCGGATTTGCATCGTGTCGTTGACGATGCGCCACGTCGTTTCCGTGGCCCACAACTTGGCCATTGCCGCCTCGATGCGGATGTCGGCGTGCGGATCGCGATCCACCATCGCGGCGGTGTGGAGCGTCATAGATTCCATGGCAAATATGTCGGACGCCATGCGCGCAAGTTTGTCGGCGATGGCTTCGTGCCGGCCGATGGGCGCGCCCCATTGTTCGCGCCCGGCGGCCCAATGCCGGGCGATGGAGAGGCAGCGCTTGGACAGGCCCGTGCAGGCGGCGGGAAGCGTCAGGCGCCCCGTGTTCAGCGTCGTGAGCGCCACCTTGAGCCCGCGGCCCTCCCCCAGCAGGATGTTCTCGCGCGGCACGCGCACGTCATGGAAGCGAATGACGCCGTTGTAGAGTGCGCGCAAACCCATGAAGCGGCAGCGCCTGACAACCTCGACGCCCGGCCAGCGCGTTTCCACGATGAACGCCGTGGTCTGCACCCGGCCCTCGCGTTCAGGCGTTTTCGCCACCACCACAATGATCCCGGCGCGCGTGCCATTGGTGCACCAGAGCTTTTCGCCATTGAGAAGGAAGGCGCTCCCGTCGGGTGTGTGGGACGCGCGCATCGTCATCCGTGCGGGATCGCTGCCGGCGTCGGCTTCGGTGAGGGCGAACGCGGAAATCTCCCCGCTCGCGACGCGCGGCAGGTAACGCGCCTTCTGCGCCGGCGAGCCAAAAAGCAGAAGCGGTTGCGGTGCGCCGATGGATTGATGGGCCGAGAGCAACGCGGTGAGATTGCCGCAGTGGCTGCCCAGCAGCATGGCGGCGCGGCAGTAGTTGGTCTGAGAGAGGCCAAGCCCGCCGAAGTGCGGCGGCACCTTGATGCCAAAGGCGCCGCGTCGTGCGAGCGCGGCGATCACAGGGTCCGGAATTTCGCCGGTGCGATCCACCTCGTCGGCGTCCACATGATCGCGCAAGAACTCCTCAAGCCACGAGAGAAACGTCTCGCCTTCGGCGGCGTCGCCGGCCGGCTGTCCGGCGAAAGGCAGCAGCTGTGCCGAGTCCATGCGGCCCATGAAAAGGCCGCCGGCGAAGCGGGTGTGCGCGGGCTCGCGCGCGGCCTCGGCCAATTCCAGTGCGGCGCGCTTTCCGCCGTTCATGCCCGTGGTGTCAATGGAGGTTTGCATGGCAGGATTCCTCACTTTGGGTGGATTGTGGCGCCGATGGCGGAGAGGTGCTGGAGCAGCGCGCAGGGTGCGAACCGCGGATGAGTTTCGGCAAGCGCGCCCAATTCCTCCACCACGCGCCGCGCGCCCCACGCGTCCAACAGCCGCAAGGGGCCACCGCGGAACGGGGCGAATCCAGCGCCCAGCACCATCGCCAGATCCGCGTCATCCGCATCGCGCGCCACGCCTTCCTCCACGCATCGCGCAGCCTCATTGATCATGAGCAACGCAAGCCGGGACTGCACGGCGCCTACCGTCAGCGCGGGCGCGGCGCGGGGGGCGCGGCGGGGAAAGGCATGAGGGCTGGGCACGGCCGTGTCCCCGCGATGCACATAGATGCCGCGGCCACTCTTGTGGCCCAGGTCGCCTGCGGCGGCCAGGCGACGCAGTGGTTCGGGCACCGCGAGACGTTCGCCCAATGCCGCAGAAAGCGTGTCGGCAACATGCAGCGCCACGTCCACTCCCACTTCGTCGAGCAGGCGCAAGGGCCCTGTCGGCATGCCAAACTGCCGCATCGCACGGTCCACGAATTCCGGGGATGCGCCTTGCTCGCAGAGCCACACGGCCTCCAAGAGGTAGGGCATGAGGATGCGGTTCACGAGGAAGCCCGGGTGATCTTTCACCAGCACGGGCACCTTGCCCAAAGCGCGGACCCAATGCGCGGCTCGGGCGATCGTAGCATCGTTCGTCGCCCGGCCGCGCGCCACCTCCACCAGCGGCATCCGGTGGACGGGGTTAAAAAAATGGAGTCCCACCACACGCTCCGGAAATACTGTGGCGTCGGCCACGGCGGTGATGGAGAGCGCCGAGGTGTTGGTGGCAAGGATCGTGGCCGGCCCCGCGAGGCGCGAGATGCGGCCCAGCACCTCCTGTTTAACAGCGAGACTTTCGGCGACGGCCTCGACCACCAGATCCACACCTCGCAGCGGGGTTTCCGAGGTGGACGGCGTGATCCTGTCCATGCCGTCACGCGCCTCCAGCGCCGTGCATTCGCCGCGCCGCACGCTTCGCTCAAAAATGGAGCCCGCCCTGCCTAGCCCTGCCGCGACGCGGCCCGTGTCCACGTCGCGCAGTTGGACCCACACGCCGCGCGCCGCAAGCCATTGGGCAATGCCCGCACCCATCACGCCTGCGCCCACAACCAACGCGTGCCGCAGCGGTGGCGCGGGTGCGACTTTGCGGGCGCGTTCGCGCAGCAGCGCCAGCCGGAGCAGATGAGCGGCCACATCGGTCTGCGCCAGCGCCAGCACCGTCTCCCGTTCGGCGGCAAGTGCCGCATCGCGCGGAAGGTGAAGATTGCGCGTAATCAGCCGCGCGGCCGCGGGCAGTGCCGGGTAGTTTCCAAACGTCGAAGCGCGCACGCGTCGGCAGGCCCACCAAGCCCGGGCCGTGGCGAGTGGGCGCAGCAACCAATGCGCCGAAGCACGTGGTGCGGGCTTACCCGAGGCAATGCACAGCCGCGCTTGCGCGAGCAGGTGCTCCCGTGGAACCACGGCATCCACCAGCCCCAGTTGCAAAGCCCGCGCGGCCGTGACAGGCGAACCTTTCAGGACGAGATCCAACGATCGGGAAAGCCCGACGAGGCGCGGCAGGCGCGTGCAGCCGCCCCATGCAGGCACGATGCCGAGCGCAGTTTCGGGCAGGCCGAGCCGGGTGCAGGGCGCGTCGCTGGCCACGCGGTAATCGCAGGCGAGAGCCAGTTCCAATCCTCCGCCCAAGGCGGCGCCATGGAGGGCGGCGACGGTGGGCGCGGGAAAGTCTGCCAGGGTGTTGAACACCTCTTGGCCCAGCGACACCAAGCTGCCAAGCTCTTCGGGAGTGGCGCGCACCAGCGCGTTGAGATCGGCGCCGGCGATGTAGATTTCGGGCTTGGTACTGGCGAGCACCAGGCCGTGCAGGAAGGGCTGCTGTCCCAGCCGCTGAAGGTGCAGGCGCAAGTCGCCCAGCGTGGCGGCATCCAGAATGTTGGCGGGCGACTGCGGCCGATCGAAGGTGAGAACCACCGTCCCGTCACCCAGCCACTGCCGGTGGATGCGATCGGATTCGAATCCCACGGGCGAGGCAGGCACCAGCCCGGTGCCCGACGCAGTCCGGTCGTTGCCGGCGCGGCTGGATGGGGAAAGGGTCGCGATCATGTGATGGCCTCCAGCCATGCGGCACTTCCTTGGCCGCCTCCCACGCAGAGCGTCACGAGGGCGCGATGACCCTTGCGCCGGCGCAGCTCCCTTAAGACCGTGAGCACGAGGCGTGCGCCGCTGGCGCCCAGCGGATGGCCCAGCGCGATGGCGCCGCCATTGACATTGATGCGGTCGGTGCGCATGGGGCCTAACACGCGGGCGCAATCGGGATGGGCGGCGCAGCGCAGCACGGCCAGAAGTTGCGCGGCAAACGCCTCGTTGATTTCAATGAGGTCGGCGCTTGCGGGCGCGAGCCCGGTGGATTCTTGGGCGCGCATCATGGCCGGCACGGGGCCCAGACCCATGCGGCGGGGGTCGCAGCCGGCGTGGGCGTAGCCGATCCACCGCCCAAGCGGGGGGTGGCCCAGGGCCTCCGCACGGCGCTCGCTCATCACCAGCAGGGCGACGGCGCCATCGGTGAGTGGCGAGGCATTGCCCGCCGTGACGGTGCCGTGGCGGGTGTCAAACACCGGCGGCAGGGAGGCGAGCGCGCCAGCCGATTGCGAAGGGCGGGGGCCGTTGTCGCGGGCGACGACAGTGACCGTGCCGTTGCGCAGGTACACGGGCGCGATCTCCTCTTGTAGGAAAGCCTGCGCGGCACAGGCGCGCTTGTGGGATTGCAGCGCCCAGTCGTCCTGTTCAGCCCGGCTGATGCCGTATTCACGGGCCAGCAGTTCGGCCGTTTCGCCCATGGTGTGGCCGGAAAGCGGATCCCGGAGCCCGAGCTTGAGGGAGTGCCGCGGCCGGAAGTCCGCGGGCCTCAGCGCGGCGAGGGCGCATGTCCTTTTCCAAAACGATGGGGCGCGCGCCACTCGGGCAAACTTCTCGGCCGCGATGGGAGAAAACTGGAAGGGCATCGAAGACATGCTTTCGACTCCGCCGACGATGAAGACCTGGCCTTGGCCCGCGGCCATCTTGTCCGCGGCCAGTGTGAGCGCTTCCATGCCCGAAGCACAATTGCGCTGCACGGTGGCGGCGGGCACGTGCTCGGGAATGCCGGCGCGCAGCGCGATGACGCGCGCGGGGTTGGGGGCATCCGCGGAGGGGCTGACGCAGCCGAGGAGAACGGAGTCGATGGACGCGGGGTCAAGGCCCGTGCGCGTCAGCAGCGTGCTGACTGCGGTGCGGCCAAGCTCCACGGCGTCGGCGCCCGCAAGGTCGGTGCCCAGCCTGCAAAACGGCGTGCGGCCCCCCTCCACAATGACCATGCGCCCGGTGTTCATCTGCGTACCTCCTTGATGGAAGAAGTGGGCGCAGTCATCGCGGCGGACGGACGGTGGTCCACCAGCCGCCGTTCTTTCAGCTCGGCACCGACCCCCTGCATCCGGCGCAGCTCGCCGGCCTCGTGGAAATGGATCCGGTTGGGATGGACTTCGACGCGCGCGAACTGGGAGTCAATCCTGTGAACCAGCTGTGCCTCTGTAGCGTCTCCGATGGGCGCGATGTGCAGAATGATTTCATCCAGTTCCAGCGGGTCGTCGTGAAGCTTGCGCAGCTCAATCTGCCACGCCCCCACGCCGGGAAGGTCGTCCAGGATGTGCTCAAGCACATTGAAGTCGACCAGGGTGCCCTTGAGCTTGTCCAGATGCATGGCCTGCATCCCGGAGCGGCGGGAGATGTGGCCCAGCAGGCGCGGGACTTCACGGCCGCAACGCGGACAGCGGGTGAAGTGCAGGCCGCCATCGATGAGGTCGCCCGTGCGATAGCGCAGCACGACGGTGCCGCGAGCGTCCAGAGGTGTAAAAACAATCTCGCCAGCGTGGCCGGGTGGCAAGGGAGTGCCGGTGTCGGGGGCAACCACTTCCACGATGCCCATGTCGGGGAAGAGGTGATATCCCGGAGAGGGTGCGCCAACAGGGTGCGGGCACTCAGCCCATGCCATTTTGGCTTCGGTGAAGCCGTAGGTGGCAAGCACTTCAACTGAAGGCGCGCCACATTCGGCAGCGAGTGACGCCAGCTTGCGCCGGAGGCCGTCGGGCACTTTCTCGCCGCCGAGCACGATGCGGCAAAGCGTGGGCAGCCGCAGTGACTGTGCGGCCGCCTCGTGCAGCACGTGGTACATGAAGGTGGGCATACCAATGAGCACGTGGGGCTGCAACTTCTGCAGGAACCGAAGCTGGCCTTCAGTGCCCATCACTTTGCCGCCGCCGCTGGACAGCGTGAACACACCGGCGGCGGCCCCTCCGTGGACGGCCAGCCAGAAGCCCAGATGCGGCGCGTAGGGAAACATGTTGAGCACTTTCATTTCGGGCGTGGCGCCGCACACTTCGAACAGGCGCGCCCCCGCGAGTGAGAGCCGGTTCAGATCATGGACAGTGTACAGAAAGGGCACGGGGTCGGCGGAACGACCTGTCGTGCTCGTCATGAACACCGGACGGAATTCGCGCTCGAGGTTGCGCAGGACGGCAGCGCGCCCGCGCAGCAGTGTCTGAAGCAGGATGGAGGGACGCTTGGCCAGCACCCCTCGATCGGGCAGCAGGACAAACTCGCGTGGGGTCGCCGGATTTGCGGGAGAGCCGGCCAAATCCTCCTTCGACGCGAAGGGTATTTGGCTCAAGTCATCGAAGGTCCGCATGTCTTCTGGAAGCAGGGAGTGCTCGCGGAACACCCGGCGGTAGTGTTCGGAAAACGGCAGCACGGTGCGGCGCAGATACCGCCGGAGGCGCGCCATCTGGTCGCCCTGAATGCGTGCGCGGAAATCAGATGGGCCGATGAGATTCATGCCGCCGCCTTTCTCACCAACAGAGCGCGCAGCTTGGGCAATTGCGCCAGCGCAGCGGCCCGTCCAAGGGCGATGTGTTTTGCGGGCAAATGGAATTCGTACCAGAGTGCGTCCTCGCAAAGCGGGCGGATCACCACCTCGGCCTGACGGCACGCGCCCTCTGCCAGGATGCCTTGGGCGGCGCCTAGGCTCCGATACACCGTGTCGAGGAGGTTGCCCTTCGCAAAGTAGTTGAGGCGGCGGTGAAGGGCGCCCCAAAAACCCGTGTCACTGGCGGCGCGTTCCGATTTGCGCGCCGGAGTGCCTACAGTGTCGCTGGGGGGCGGCATCACATTGACGGCGATGACAACGTCCAGTCCCCGGTCGAGCAGCGGCGACACAGGCACGGGGGCGGTGACGGCGCCATCGGTGTAGCGCGAGCCGCCCCGCATCACGGGTTCGCAAATGCCGGGGATTGCACAACTGGCAAGCACGGCTTGCGACACATCCCCGCTGGTCAGGAGTTCGCAGGCGAGCGTATCCAGGTTGGTTGCGGTGACGATAAGCGGTGTGCGCAACTGGCTAAAGTGGGCTGCACAGATGGTGCTGGAGAGGCGCCGCCTGATTTGGTCGCCGCGCAGAAACCCGCGCCGCGGCGGCACGACTGGATCAATCAATTCCGCCAGTGCACGCCATTGACTGGTGTCATGGGCCTCGCGTTCCAACGCCGCGCCATCAAGCCCGGAGCACCAGAGCGCACCAATGTACGCCCCCATACTGCTGCCCGCGACGATGTCGGGAGCAAGGCCGTTTTCTTCCAGCACTTGAATGACGCCGATGTGGGCCAGCCCCCGAGCCGCACCGCCAGAAAGTGCCAGGCCCCACTTGGCTTTCACCGGGCCGTTCGCCGCATGCCTTCGAAAAAGGGCGGGAGGGCGGGTGGCTGCAGTTTCTTCGTGCGCGCGTTGGGTCGCCTGGCAGAGCCCCTCGCGTCCCTGCAACGCGGATCCATACCGCATTCTGGCTTCCGGTTCCGTCATATCCGCCGGTGCCGACGGCGGATGCTGCGTCCGGACAGGCTGCCGGGCGTGTTTTTATTTGCCCGGGGACGTCAGCATTCCACCGTCGGCTTTTTCACTGGGTTCCACCACGTTCATGTCATCCACCATCTCAGTGGCATAAGTTATTCTAAAATAACCACCCTGTCAAATTAGCAGAACGAATTACGCTTGGGGTCGGTGGAGCTGCCGCGAGCGAGGCCGCGGGCCCGGCGGATCAGTTGCGGTTGCGGAGCTTGGAAAGCAGGCGAAGGAATTCGACGTAGAGCCAGATCAGCGTGACCATCAGCCCGAAGGCCGCGTACCACTCCATGTATCGGGGCGCGCCGCTCTCGCAACCTTGCTCGATGAAATCAAAATCGAGCACGAGGTTGAGCGCGGCAATGACCACCACGAACAGGCTGAATCCGATGCCGACGACGCCGCTTTCGTGGATATAGGGAACCTGGATTTGGAACAGGTTGAGTATCATCGTGACCAGATAGACCAGCCCGATGGCGCCCGTCGCGGCAAAGACGCCCAGCTTGAAATTCTCAGTGGCCTTGATCCAGCCGCTTCGGTACGCCACGAGCAGGGCGAAGAGGGTTCCAAAGGTGAGCCCCACCGCTTCGACCACGATGCCCGGATACATCTTGTTGAAAAACGCCGAGACAACTCCCAGAAACAGGCCCTGACACGCCGCATACAAGGGCCCGGTCACGGCCGCCCATTGGGGCCGGAAGATGGTGGCGATGGAGGTGACCAAGCCGCCGATGAGTCCGCCAATCATCCACGGCATGAGGTTGGGATCGCCCGCTTTCACCTTGTCCCAAGTCAGCGCCGCGGACAGCACCACGAGAATCAACAGCGCCGCGGTCTTGGCAACGGTGCCGTTGAGCGTCATGACGCCTTCGGCTGTGCCTCGCGACTTGGCGAACACTTGAGCGTTGAGTGCAGGATTGGCGGATCTCATAAGGCGGCCCTCATTGGGGGCCAGTGCCTTTAGCACGGGATGGCTCTGATGTCAAAATGAGCGCCCTGTCTGTGCTCACGGCGCCTTGATGGCACGAGAAGGGGCAGCGGGAGCCGGAAACGCCGGAGAATTGATGTCCACCACATTGGCTGCAGGAGGCTCTGACACTTCCGTGGCGGGGGCGGGCTTTTGAGATTTTGGGCCGACGGATGGTTGCGACGTTGCGGCGGCCGCTGGATCAGCTTGCAATTCCGGCGCGGGGTTTGCGTGCACGGCAAACACAAGGAATGAACCCGTCAACAACGCCAGTCCTCCCGCCGTGATACCGCCCATGGCCAATCCACTATCGTAGCGGCCACGCGCCCGCGCCGAGCCGCGCAGCAGCGTCAGGGTGCCGCAGCCAATGGCAAGGATGGTTGCCCCAGCCAGAAGCGAAAAGCCCCAGTGACGGTGGAGCACCACCACGCCCAGACAGAGCACGCCCAGCACGCCAAAAAACACGGACGCGGCGGCGCTGTGCCCGACGGCATTTGCAGAATCGATGTCCGACGAACTCTCGTCGGCCTCACCGTCCAAGCCGCATTGCAGGACGTGTTCAACCGGCAGCCACTGTTCGGCATTGTCCGTGGCGCATAACGTCGCAGGGTCAATGGCGCCTTTGGCCAGCAGCCGCTCCACCTGCTCGCGCGAAAGCGGCCCCTGAACTTGCTCTTGGTGAAAAATGAAATACGCCCCCGTTCTCTCAGCCACAATCCGACCCTCCTCTCACCGGAAAGACTAAACGCTTTGAGAGCTTGAAGGCAACTCAAAGTTCCTCGCTGGCGCCTAGCGAGGAGGAGGGGGAGGCGGTGGAGGTGGCCCCTTGCCAGCGCTTGGGGGCGGCGGTGGGCTCCCTGCGACACGTGGCGGCGGCGGAGGTGGAGCAGTCGCGCCCAGTGGGGGCGGAGGCTTGGCTCCTGCTGCGGGCGGTGGAGGTGGCCCTTTGCTAGCGCTTGGGGGCGGCGGCGGGCTCCCTGCTGCACGTGGTGGTGGTGGCGCACCCGCGGGAGGAGGCGGAACTTTACCGCCAACCGGAGGCGGTGATGCGCCTGCGGAGCGAGGTGGCGGGGGGGCTCCTGCCGGGGGAGGCGGCTTGGCCACGGACGGCGGCGGCGGCCCGGCTGCCAGTACTGGCATGGGCTTGGCTGTCCCCGGAGGCGGAGGCCCCTTGGAGGGCGGCGGCGGGCCTGCAGGTTGCGGTGCGGGAGCGTATGCGTTGATGGGCCGCTGCGATGGTGGCGGGGCATGGGCGGGATGCGCCGCCCCCGGCGGAGCCGCCGCCAGTGCCGAACGATCCACCCGTATGGTCTGCCGCGAAGCGTCCATCGGCGGCGGTGCCTGAATGCTCTGCGTCGGCTGACTCTGCGGAGTTGCTTTGGGAACTTGGGGGGCGGCATGGGCCGGTTCGGTCGCCGCCTGTAGCAATTCAGGAGCGATCCGTGGCACCAGAAGCAAAGTGACCTGCTGGCAATGCGGGCAGCGGATGCGCTTGCCGCACATGTCCGGCGGGTATTCCAGCCGTTCCGCGCAGTGCTGGCAGCGGCACTTGATGACGACGTCGTCGATCATGAGTGCCCGGCTTTAGCCAAGGATGGTTGGGGCACGCATGGGTGCGCACACTATGCGCGCCCGCGGCCGCCTTTCAAGGCATTTGTCCCGTCCATGGACACGCAATGCCAACCCATGCAGCATGAAAGCTGCTGGCTTGCCCGTGGCTGGGATTAACTTACGCGCGAGCTAAAGGCCCTCAGGGCCTAGTTCTTCTTGGGCGCGACGAGTTGCGGGCGGATGATCGCGCCGCCACCGCCACCACTCCATCCGGTGGCGTACGGGAAGTCCTTGAGCAGCGTGTCAAATTGCTTGCGCTGCTCATCGGTGAGCACCTCGCGCTGCTTGGCGCGCATGCCTTCCTGAAGTTCGCGTTGTTGGGCCATGAGCGCATCCTGCAACTTGCGCATCGCGTCCTGCTGCTCCTTTTCCACGGCAGCCCATTTCGCCTTCTGCTCGTCGGTCAGCCCAAGCATCCCGGGAAACCCGCCCTTGGTGCTGAATTCCGTCCACTTCTTACTCTGTTCCTGGGCGCGCTTGCGTTGTTCCTCCTGGAACTTGGCCAGCTTCTCCCGCTGTTCGGGGGTGTACACTTCCTCGACCTTCTGCTGGTACTCCTTCTGCAGCGCGGCGTATTGCTCGCTGCGCTGGGCGGGGGTCAACTCCTTGTTCTGAAAGATGGCGGTGATTTGTTTGGACTGGTTGGCCGACAAATCCGCGAGCGCCGCCTTCTGTTTGTCGGTGAGATCGAGCGCGGGGGCGCCGTAGAATCCCTGTCCGGGCACGGCCGCCCCTCCCAACGGGCGCACTTGCAGCCGCCTAGGCTCGGCTTTCTCCTGCGCCGAAGCTTGGGAGAGCATCCCTGCCAGAAGTATTGTTCCAGTGATGGTAGCTCGCATAGTCATGGGTTCTTCAATGTCTGGTTCTCGAAAAGGTTGGACGGGGCCGGCCGTCATTGGCTCCCAAAAAAACCGGGGCGCAGAACGCGCCCCGGTCTTGTAAAGGATGGTGGACTAGCTCTTCTTGGGCTCGGTGTCCTTCTTTGGCTCCGTCCCCGGACGACGTGTCGGACGGGGCGTGGTTCCATCGGGATTGGTGCCCGGTCGCCGTGTCGGCTGCGGGTTGGCGCGGATTTCTTTGAGCTTCTTTTTCTGCTCGTCGGTGAGGATGCCTTCGAGTTTCTTCTGCAATTCCTCATTGGCCTCGCGGTACTTGGCCGCGCGGTCTGCATCGGGCACTTCGCGCAGTTTGCCAAAGATTTCCTGCTGCAGCGCACGCACCTTGGCTTGTTGATCTTCTGAAAGATTGAGCTGCGCCAACTCGCCGCGACCGCCGCCGAAGCCGCCGCCAAAACCCCCGCCACCGGGGCGCGTCGGCTGTTCCTTGTACTGCTTGAGTTGGTCGGCGCTCAATATGCCCGCCAGCTTCTCCTCGATGCCTTTGCGGATGGCCGCCATCTTTTCCTGGCGTTGCTCCTGGCTCAAATCGCGGTTCTGGAAGAGCTCGCGCATCGCCTCGCTCTGTCCATCAAACACCGCCTTCACCTTGGTCGTTTGCTCAGGCGTGAGCTTGAGTTGTTCGGCGATGGCCGCCGCGCGGTCGCGTACGCCTCCGGGCACGCCTTTGCCCGGTGCGCCCTTGGCGGGGTCGCTCTTGCCCTGCGGCGGGCGTTGAGGCCGGCCCTTGGGTTGTTCCTTGGGCTGATCCTGAGCCGCCGCCGGCAGCGCCAGTGCCAATCCTGCCGTCAACAAGAACTGTTTCATGGATGGGTTCATGGATGGGTTGTGGTTCGGGAATGCGATTAATTGCCGCCCGGTACCATAGTTTCGGCAAGACGCGCAATCTCAGGATTTGTTACCGACGGTCACCGGTCGGCGGGGTCACACCACCGCCACGCGGTTTTCCAGCACGCCGATGCCGCTCACATGGATGCGCACCACATCGCCGGCCGCCAGCGTAAAGGCGTCGCCGGGCACCACGCCCGTGCCGGTCAGCAGCACCGCGCCGTGGGGGAAATGCTGGCTGCGGCAGAGCCAGCCGGCCAGCTCTTCAAACCCGCGCTTGAGGCTGCCCACCCGCGTTTGCCCGCGGAACACACTGCGGCCGCGCCGCCGGATGTCCACGCCGATGGCCCAACGCCGCGCCGCCGGTTCATCCACCCCCAGCACAATGCAAGGGCCCATCGCGCAGGAGCGGCGGTACACTTTGGCCTGGGGCAGGTAGAGCAGGTTTTCGCCCTCGATGTCGCGGGAGCTCATGTCATTGCCGATGGTGAGCCCCGCCACCTTGCCGCGGGAGTTGATCACCAGCGCCAGTTCCGGCTCGGGCACGTTCCATTTTGCGTCGCGCCGGATGCCCACCTCGTCGCCCGGGCCGACGACTTTTTCGGGCAGCGACTTGAGGAACAGCTCCGGCCGGGGCGCGTCGTACACGCGGTCGTAAGCCGTCGCAGAAAACTCGCTCTCATCCATGCGCGCCTTGCGACTGCGCAGGTAGGTGACACCGGCGGCCCACACCTCCTGCCCTTCGACGGGCGCGAGAAGCCGCACGGCGCGCAGGGCGTGGCGCGGAAGCCGCTGCCGGGCCAGCGCCGCCAGCAGGCGCGGGGCGTCGGCGTTTTCCAGAAGCGGCGTGAGCCGGTCGATGCCCGCGCACGTCAAGTCCAGCACCGCGGCGCCCGAGAGAAGGCCCGGCCGCGCCGGCTGGTCGCGGAGCTGGAACCGGCAGAGCTTCACCCACGCGGCGCTCATGCGGAGTAGTCCAGATAGACCGACTTGACGCGGGTGTAAAAATCAATCGCGCTCGCGCCCTGTTCCTTGAACGAGTTGCTGCTGGAATGCTTGACGCCGCCAAAGGGCACCTGCAGCGCGAGCCCCGTGGACACCTGATTGATCTTCACCACGCCCGCCTCGATGCGGTCCACGTAGCGCATGGCCTGGGTGAGGTCGCGGGTGATGACGGACGCCGAGAGGCCGTACTCGATGCCATTGGCAATGGCGAGGGCCTCGTCGAAGCCGCCCGCCTCGATGACCGCCATCACCGGCCCAAACACTTCCTCTTGGGCAATGCGCGCGCCTGGCTTCACGCCCGTGAGCACCGCCGGGCTCATGAAGTGGCCGTGCTCAAGTCCGTCACCATCCAGGCGCTGGCCGCCCCAGACGAGCTCGGCACCTTCGTCGCGGGCTACCTTCACGTAATCCAGATTGCCCTTGAGTTCGGCCGCGTTCACCGCCGGGCCCATCGTGACGCCCGCGTGCAGGCCGTTGCCCACCTTGATGGCGCGCGCCTTCTCCACGAGCTTCTCGGTGAAGGCGGCGGCGATTTTCCGATCCACAATGGCGCGGCTGGTGGCGGTGCAAACTTGGCCGGTCTGGCCAAAGCCCGCGGCGGCGACCAAGCGCGCCGCAAGATCCAGATCGGCGTCGGCCAGCACGATGGTGGGATTCTTGCCGCCCATTTCCATCTGGGCGCGGGCCATGCGCGGTGCGAGCTGCTGGTAGATGGACTGGCCCACCGCGTGCGACCCCGTGAAGGACAGCGCCACGACATCCGGGTGGGTGGCCAGCGTGTCGCCCACCTCCTTGCCGCTTCCCACCACGACATTGAGCACGCCCTTGGGCAAGCCGGCCTCGGCAAAGGCGCGCGCCAGTTCCAGCGCCATCGCGGGTGCCTGACTGGCGGGCTTGAGGACGACCGTGTTGCCCGACACCAGCGCAGGCGCCAGCTTCCACGCGGGCAGCGCGATGGGGAAATTCCACGGCGTGATGAGCGCCACCACACCCAGCGGCTCGCGCTTGGTGAAGAGCATGTTGTTGGGAAGGTCGTGGGGCACCACCTGTCCGCCGATGGTGTAGCTTAAGCCCGCCATGAACCGGAAGATGTCCACGGTGCGGCCCACCTCCATGCCGGCCTCGGTCTTGGTCTTGCCTTCCTCGCGCGTGAGCAGCTCGGCCAGCTCCTCGCGCCGGGCGGCGATGTGGTTGGCGACGGCGCTGAGAATCCGCCCACGCGCCGGCGGCGTGGTGTCGCGCCATCCGGGAAACGCCGCCTTGGCCGCCTCGATGGCCGCGAGCGCGTCGGCGCGTCCTCCTCGGGCGTAGGCCGTGACGGCTTCGCGCGCGTCGGCGGGGTTGTGGTTCTGGAATTGGGCACCCGACTGCGCGGGGGCCCATTCGCCGTTGATGAAATTGCGGTATTCTTTCATGCGCGGGAAGCGGGCAGGAGTGTGCCCGAACGCCCGCGCACCGCAAAACAATTTCACGGCGCGGCCAGCGCGTCGGCCTTGGCGGCCAGAACAAAATCGGCCTCGCTCAGGCCGTTAATCTTGTGCGTCCACACCGTGACTCGCACCCGGCCCCACGCCACGAGCAGGTCGGGATGATGATTCACCGACTCGGCGAGCGCGCCCACGCGGTTGGCAAATGCCAGAGCGTCGGCAAAGTTTGCGAAGCGGAACTCCTTTTCCAGATGATGCTCATCCACCACCTGCCAGCCCGGCGGCAGCAGCGCGTGCAGTGCCGCCAGTTCGCGCCCCTTTAGTGGCGGCACCCTGCCACGGCAGGGCACACAGGCACGTTGATCGAGTGGGCAAGCGGAGTCCATCGCAGCGGGGTCGATGCACGCAGGATAGCGCCGCGGGGGCGCTTGTCCACCCTGCAGGGCTTTGACGCGGCACTAGCCCGCGCGTAGAATCTCCTTCGTGCGCTTTCCGCCGGAGAAGCACTGCGTGATCTACGACGATGCTTGCGGTCTTTGCATCGCGCAAATGCAGCTTCTGGCGCGGCTGGACTGGCGGCACGTCTTGAGGCTGGTGCCGGCGTCCAGCCCCGACTGCCACTGGCTTGTCCCGAATCTACCGCCTGCCCAGCTGATGGAGGCCATCCATTGCGTGACCACTCGCGGGCGCGTGTTGCGCGGTGCGCGGGCGCTGCGGTTTGTCGCGCTGCGTCTTCCCCTGTTGGTGCCCGCAGCAATCATGCTGTGGATGCCGGGCATGATTTGGATGGCCGAGAAGGGCTATGCGTGCTTTAGCGTACAGCGCTACCGCTTTAGCAGGGCGTTGGGCTGCCAGGACGCGTGCGTGCCGGTGCCGCCTGAAGCGCCCGCCCAGCCGCCGCGTGAATCCTAGCCGGTGGGGGCGGGCATTTTTGCGCTTGTCAATTGCCGCGCATGGGCTAATTTCTCAGCCCATTTTTATGAAGACGGACTCGCACCCCAAGGAATATCGCCCCGTGGTGTTTCGCGACACCAGCAACAGTGAGGCTTTTCTGACGCGCTCCTGTGTCGCCACGAAGGAAACTACCACGTGGGAGGACGGCAAGGTGTACCCGCTGCACCTCATGGGCATCAGCAGCACCTCGCACCCATTCTTCACCGGCCACCAGAAGTTTGTGGACACGGCCGGCCGGGTGGACCGCTATCAGCAGCGTCTGGCCAAGACGCAGGCGATGCAGGCCACCCGCGCCACCGTCAAGCCCAAGCGCAAGTAGCGCCGTTGACTTGTTCCGCCCGCGGGCCTGCGCGCCAGCGGGCGGTTTCGTTTTTCAATGATGGATCTGCGTCCGCACATCGAAAAAGTCGCCGCGCGGCTGGCGCATGCCGAGGCGCAATTGGGCGATCCGTCTGTGTTCGAGAACAACCGCCGCGCACAGGAAATCGCGCGCGAGTACGCCCGCCTCAAGGGCCTGGCGGCGCGGGGCGAGGCCTACCTGCGTGCCCAGAGGGATCTGGAGGAGAACCGCGAACTGGCCGCGGGTGCCGACAAGGAACTCGGCGCCATGGCCCGCGACGAGGTGGCGCGCCTGGAGGGGCAGATGCCCGCACTGGAAAAGGACGTGCAGCTGGCACTGGTGCCGCCCGATCCGGCGGATTCGCGCAACACCATCATCGAGATTCGCGCGGGCGCCGGGGGCGAGGAAGCCTCGCTTTTTGCCGCCGAGCTCTACCGCATGTACCAGCACTATGCCCGCGCCCGCGGCTGGACATCCGAGACCATGAACTCCAGCCCTTCGGAACGGGGAGGGTTCAGGGAGGTCATCTTTGGCGTGGCGGGCGAGGACGTTTACAAGCGCCTCAAGTTTGAGAGCGGCGTCCACCGTGTCCAGCGCGTGCCTGCCACGGAAGCCTCCGGGCGCGTCCACACCAGCACCGTCACCGTCGCCGTCCTTCCCGAGGCGGAGGAGGTGGAAGTGGAGATCAAGCCCGAGGAATTGGAGGTGTCCGTCTGCCGCGCCAGCGGCCCGGGCGGACAGGGTGTCAACACCACCGACAGCGCCGTCCAGATTCTCCACAAGCCCAGCGGGCTCATCGTGCGATGCGCCGATGAGCGCAGCCAGCAGAAGAACCGCATCAAGGCCATGAAGGTGCTGCGCTCGCGCCTGCTGGATCAGCGCGTGGCGGAGGAACACGCCAAGTACGACGCCGAGCGCAAGGCGCAGGTGGGCACCGGCGAGCGCAATGAGCGCATCCGCACCTACAATTTTCCCCAGAACCGCGTCACCGACCATCGCATCGAGGTGACGCAGCATAACCTGCCGAAGTTCTTGGAGGGCGAGATTGACGGGCTGCTCGATCCGCTGATCGCCAACGACTTGGAATCCAAGCTGTCGGCCCTCAAGCTGTGAGCGGCCCGCGCGCCCTCATCTTCGACTGCGACGGCACGCTGGCCGACTCCATGCCGCTGCACTGGCGCGCATGGGACACCGTCTGCCGGCGTCACGGCATCTGCTTTCCTGAAGAGCGTTTCTATGCGCTGGGCGGCGTGCCCTCGCGGCAAATCCTGGCGATGCTCAAGGCCGAGCAGCGGCTGGATTTTGATCCTCTGCAAGTCTCGCAGGAGAAGGAGGAGGCATACCTTCCCCTCATGGCGCAACTGCGGCCGGTGGAGGCCGTCGCGGCCATCGCGCGCGCCCACCGGGGCGTGCTGCCCATGGGCGTGGCCACGGGTGGACAAAGCCGGGTCATCGGAAAAATCCTGCGCCACTTGGAAATGGCCGACTGGTTTGGCGCCGTCGTCACGAGCGAAGATGTGGTGAACCAGAAACCCGCACCCGACATCTTTTTGGAGGCGGCACGCCGCTTGGGCGTGGCGCCCGGGCATTGCCGCGCCTATGAGGACACCGACTTGGGCATGGCGGCCATTCGCGCCGCAGGGATGGAGGCGGTGGACGTGCGCAGCCTTTGAGTGGCCGCGTGCGCCCCTCACCAAGACGCAGTCACCAAGCTGTGATGCGGCGCAATTCGCGCACCCGCCGAACGATGTCGGTTCGTGAGATCCCCGCCAGCTTGCGAAGGCCAAAGCCCTCGCAACAGATGCTGGCGGCGGCACTGCCGTGCAGGATCGCCGCTCGCAGCGACTTCTCCGGAACACCGCCGCGGCTGGCCACGTAGCCCATCAAGGCGCCCGCAAAACTGTCGCCCGCACCGGTGGGATCCACGAGGCGCCCCACTGGGAACGCCGGCGCAAGGAACAAACCCGACGGCCCTGAAAGAATCGCGCCGTGTTCCCCCTTCTTGACGATGACAAAGCGGGGCCCAAATCGGTGCAGCCGGCCCAGTGCGGCGATGAGGTTGTCCTCGCCGGCAAGCTGGCGGGCCTCACCCTCGTTGAGCACCAGCGCGTCCACGCGCCGCAAGAGCTTGCGCAACGCGGGCATCGCGATGTTCAGCCACAGGTCCATCGTGTCGGCCATCACAAAGCGCGGGTGTTGCATCTGGTCGAGCACGCGCAGTTGAATCTCAGGCGCGATGTTGGCCAGCAGTACGTAGGGCAGGCGACGGTGGGCAGGCGGCAATTCCGGTGAGAAATGTTCCAGCACCCCCAACTCGGTGTGGAGCGTGCGGCGCTCGTTCATGTTCGCCCCGTACTCGCCAGACCAGTGAAACGTCGGGCCCGGCGCGCGATTGAGGGCCGCGAGGTCAATCCCGTGCCGGCGATAAAGGCGCAGGTATCGCGCCGGAAAATCCTGGCCAACGACGCCCACCAGGTGCACGCGCGTGAACGGGCTGGCGGCCACGGCCGCAAAGCTTCCCGAGCCGCCCAAAAGGCGGGGTTGTTCCGCTCGGGGCGTCTTGATGGAATCGAGCGCCGTGGTGCCTACAATGAGCAAACTCATGGGATGAACCGCCTTGTCAGGCCGCGCAAGCTAGCCGGTCGCGGAATTGACGGCAAGCGCCGGCGATGTCCGGCGCGTTGAGGAGGGCGGAGACCACCGCGACGCGACGTGCGCCCGCGGCGAGCACACGGTCCAGGTTTTCCAGCGTGATGCCGCCAATGGCGAACCACGGAACACGGATATTCTCGGCCGCCCAGCGAACGTACTCGAGCGTCACAGGGGCCCTTCCTGGCTTGGTGGGCGTGGCGAACACCGGGCCGACGGCGAGGTAATCGGCCCCTGTGGCCAAGGCCCGGCCGGCCTGTTCGGGCGAATGTGTGGAGAGGCCGATCGCAAGCGGCGAGTCCCCGCGCAGCTTCCCAATGTGTCGATGGCCGGCGTCAAAGAAATCCTCCTGTCCCAGATGGCAAAGCTCCGCGCCGGTTTGCCGCGCAATGTCGGGATGGTCATTGATCACCAAGCCGACACCGGCGCGCCGCGTGAGGGGAGCCAGGGCGAGTGCGGTGGCAAGGATGGCCTCGCGCGGCCAATCCTTGGCTCGTAGCTGAATGAGGTCGGCGCCGCCCTCGCAGAGGGCGCGGCAGACATCGACGGGAGACCGCCCGCGCAAGTAAGCCGCGTCCACGAAGGCGTAGAGCCGGCACTCGGCGATGGGCTTCATGGAGCGGGGCGAAGCTTCAGGCGTCCTGTTCGATGCGCTCGCGCCGGCTGCCCTCGAGCAGTTGCCCAACATAGCTCGTGTTGTAGACACCGCGCCGGAAGTTGGGATCGCGCATGATTGTCCCCAAGAATGGGATGGTGGTTTTGACACCCGTGATCATAAATTCAGCAAGAGCCCGCTGCATCAGCGTGAGGGCTTCGCGGCGATCGCGCCCGCGGGTGATGAGCTTGCCAATCATCGAGTCGTAGTGCGGCGGGATCGAGTAGCCGCCGTAGGCATGCGTGTCCACGCGCACGCCGCGCCCGCCCGGAGCGTAAAACATTTCGATGCGGCCGGGAGAGGGCGCAAATCCGTTGTAAGGATCCTCCGCGTTGATGCGACATTCGATGGCGTGACCCTGCAGGGTCACGTCGCCCTGGCTGATGCGCAGGGGCTCGCCCAGCGCAATCAGGATCTGCTGCTTGACCAGATCCACGCCCGTGACCTCCTCGGTGATCGGATGCTCCACCTGGATGCGCTTGTTGACCTCGAGAAAATAAAAGTTGCCCTTGTCGTCCACGACAAACTCAACCGTGCCCGCGTTGACGTATTTAGCATGCTCGGCAATGCGGATGGCGGCCTTGCCCATCTTCTTGCGCAGATCCTTGTGGGTCTCGAAGAGGGGCGAGGGCGTTTCCTCGATCAACTTCTGGTTGCGCCGCGGGACGGAGCAGTCGCGCTCGCCCAGGTGGATGATGTTGCCGCGGCTGTCGCCCAGAATCTGAAACTCGATGTGGCGGGGGTGCTCGATGTATTTCTCGATATAGACGGCGCTGTTGCCAAACGCCTTCTCGGCCTCGGTGCGCGCAGTGTGAAATCCTTTGATGAGCGCCCCGTCATTGTGGGCCACGCGCATGCCACGCCCGCCGCCGCCCGCCACGGCCTTGATGATCACCGGAGAGCCGATGCGACCGGCGACGTCGCGCGCGGCCTGCTCGCTCTCCACCAGTCCCTCGGAGCCCGGCGCCACCGGGACGTCCGCGCGCTTGGCCAGCTCGCGGCTGGTCTGCTTGTCGCCCAGCAGATTCATGGCCTTGGGGCTGGGACCGATGAAGCGGATTTTGCAGCTCTCGCAGATGTCGGCGAAGTGGGCGTTCTCCGAAAGGAAACCGTAGCCGGGATGGATGGCGTCCACGTCGGCGATCTCGGCGGCGCTGATGATGCGGTCGATGCGCAGGTAGCTCTCAGAGCTGGCGGGCTTGCCGATGCAGTAGGCCTCGTCGGCCACCTGCACGTGCATGGAATTGGCGTCGGCCTCGGAATACACCGCCACGGTGCGGATGTTCAGCTCGCGGCAGGCGCGGATGATGCGCACGGCAATCTCCCCGCGGTTGGCGACCAGGATTTTCTCAAACATGCCGGAGCCTTGGGGTGGACGGAGGTGCGGCGCGGGAGGCTAGTTGGGCTGGACGCGGAACAGGGGCTGGCCGTATTCGACCGGCTTGGCGTCGGCCACCAGAACCTCGGTGATCACGCCCCGCGTCTCCGCCTTGATTTCATTCATCACCTTCATGGCCTCGATGATGCAGACCACCGTTTCCGACTCCACCTGGGTCCCCACATCTGCAAAAATCGGGGCGTCGGGCGATGGGCGGCGATAGAAGGTGCCAATCATTGGCGACTTGATTTCGGCGCCCACTGCATGGAGGGACGGTGATTCGGCCCGCGGCATCGATGGGCCGGGTGCAGGTGCTGCCGCCACGACGCGAGGCTGGATCCATTGGGCCGGTTCCGGCGAGTACTCCGCCTTCGCTTGGGCCGCTCCGTCGCGTTTCAGGCGGACTTTGAAATCGCCCTGCTCCATCTCAAACTCCGAGACGGAATTCTTCTTCATCAAGTCGAGGATAGCCTTGATGTCCTTTAAGTCCATGGGGAGAAGGGGCTGCGAGATGCCTCCTCGGCGCAAAAGTGCTCCCGGGGCATGGCTAAAGTTCCTGCGAATGGGAAGTGAAACTCAGTTCTCACGGCGGCCAGCAAGCGGGAGGGTGGTGGGGAGCGGCTGAACCGTCAAGGAAAGATTATAGGCAAGGGACCGGCACCTAGGGCTGCCTGTCTGGGCCGCGCAAACAAGTCACCCGTTCCGTGACGTTATCGATATTGCAGCGGCCAATCCAAGCGAATACGATGCGTTTCCAAAGCCGCAAATCTGGCCTTTGCATACTGGAGCGATAATCGAGTTGTGCCTGAATTCCTCCCGAGCGTGGATATTGGAAAGGTGGATCTCCACCGCGGGCACCGGACTGGCTGCCAGTGCGTCGCGCAGCGCCACGCTGGTGTGGGTGTACCCTGCGGCGTTGATGACAAGCGCGTCGAAAGACCCGGCGGCCTGTTGAACCCACGTCACCAGCTGGCCTTCGTCGTTCGTTTGGCGGAACTCAATTTCGGCGCCATCGGCAGCGGCGCGTTGCCTTACTTGTGCCTCGATGTCCGCTAAGGTCGTCGTGCCGTAGATTTCCGGCTGCCGTTTCCCCAGCAGATTGAGGTTTGGCCCATTGAGAAAAAGCACCTTCATTGGCGCGGCAAGCTATCGGTTTTGAAATCCGGTGTCGAGGCCAAGGCCCAGCTAGAGCCGCAGTTGCAACAGGCCCACCTCCAGCGTGAGCAGCTCGTTGACGTTGGTGAAGAGCATGCGGTGAGTGCGTTCGACCACTTGCAGGTTTGCGGCCGCTTCCAGTTGCGAGAGGCGGCCGGCCGCCGCATGGGCAGCCAAAGCAAATTCTGGCAGGGTGCAGGTGTCGGCAGGCTGCCCCAATTTGAATGCCCAGATATCGCGCAGCCACGCTTGTAACGCCTGAAGCAATCGCGCACGACGCAGGCTGTACTCCGCCTCGACGGCAGCCTTGGCCTCATTTTCCCATTGTTCAGCCAAATCAGGAGGGAGATCTTCGTACTGTTCCATGCGTGACGAGGCGGCGACTTCCGCCTCCACGGCTTCGCGTGTTTGGGCCAAATGTTCAACCAACGAGCCCAGCAATCGATAACGCGCTGGCAAATCGACAGACCCAGCCACGGCTTGCTCGGCGAACCTTCCAAGCCAGGCGCGTTCGGCTTCATGCAGGACTAACCCGCTGGCGCCGCACGTCCAGCGAAGGCAGCGCGAGCGGATGGTTTCCAGCAATTGCTCCGGTTGAGCCGTCAGCAGCAGGTAGAGCGTTCGTGGCGGAGGCTCCTCGAGGGACTTCAGGAACGCATTGGCCGCCTCGCGAGTGAGCCGCTCTGCCGCGACGAGCACGGCGATTTTCCAAGGTCCTTCGGTGGGTTTGGAGTAAACTAGGTCGTGCAGAACGCGAGGCGGGCTCTCGTGTCGCCGGACAAGCTGGCCGATGCGGATCTGCCGCAGCTTGCGTTCGGGGCGCAGCACCATCACGTCGGGGTGATTGCCAAGAGCAATCCGCCGGCAGGCCGCACACTGGCCGCAACCGTCTAAGCCCGCGCCGTTGCCGGCTCGTGCCGGCGGCGCCGTGCAATTGAGCGTCTTGGCCCAGGTCAATGCCAGCCGCTCCAATGACGACGTCTCCTCTCCCGTCAACAGGTAGGCATGGGCCATCCGGTCCTGTTCGATGCTGCGCCGCAGCAGCCGCGCCAGCGGCGCTTGTTCTGGAAAATCTGCCCAGCCCACGCCGAACCAATAGCTGCACAAGCTTGCGTCCGTCGAGTCTCAACCCGGGAAAAAATACGAAGCAAGTGGGCCGGAGTTTTTGTCCAACAGGGGAATTCATCTTTGACTACAGGGCCCCATTGCGCTATTAACAAAATCAGGAGCCGACCTGTGCCCCATCCGACGCCATCGGAAGTGAAGAGGCGATGCGCTGCTGCATTGATGCTTGCGGTGTTGTTGATGGGGTGTGCACCCGAGGTCGAGCCGGAGAATGCCGGGCCCCGTTCGGCCCCGGCGCGTCAGGCACAGGCGCCAGTCAATTCACCAGAAGTCATCGGCGAAGTAAATCTGCCCCTCGCGCCCGAGCCGGTGAAGCCGCATGTGGAGCTGACACCGCTGGCGGCGGCCGTCCCTCCGGTGGCACCGGTTCCGGTGAAACCGCCCGTGGAGATTACTCCCGGCGTGGTCGTCAATCTCCCGCCACGCGCGGGCAGCGGCGCTGCCGACGACGAACAGAAGCTCGTTATTCGCCTGCTCATCAGCGACAACCCGACGGACAATCTGGAGGCGCTGAATGGCGCGCTTGTCCGCTGGGTGGCGACCAAGGACGAGCTGCCCGAGCGCATCGACCAACTGGTGATGGAGTCGTTTCTTCCCATGCTGCCGATGGATCCCTTGGGGCGCATGTTTGCCATCGACCGCGCGGCCAAGCGCATCGTCCTTGTTCGGAAGTAGGCTACTTGGCCGCAGGCAGCGATCCCAAGTAGGCCATCAGATCCCGCAGTTCGCGCCTCGTGATGGCCAGATGCAGCCCGGCGGGCATGCTGGAGAGTCCCTGTTTGCGCGTCAGGATGTCCGCCTTCTTCACTTTCACCAGTCCGTCCTCGGCTGAGAGCAGCACCAGCTCTGCGCCCGTTTCCGACTTCACGATGCCCGCGTGGTTGCCGCCGGATTTGGTGGTGATCAAGACTGTCTCAAAGCCGCGCGTGATTTTCGCGTTGGGATTGACGACCGACTCGAGCAGTTCGGCGCGAGGGCGTGCGGCCAGTCCATCCAGTGTGGGCCCCACATCGCCTCCTTCACCGCCCGCACGATGGCAGCGGGCGCAGTTGAGAGTCTGGTTCTCAAAAAACAAGCGGCGCCCGGCGGCGGGGTTGCCGCCCGCCTGCACCTCGCCAAATGCCGCCGGATCCGAAGGCGACTTCGCCGCGTCGGGGCGGCTTTCTGCAAACTTCTTCAGCCGATCCTGCACGGCCGTGTCCTTGCGGCGCGCGGCGGCCTCCAGCAGTTCAAGCTGCACCTCTGCCTGCCCCTTGCCCGCCAGCATTTGATCCATCCACTGCCCCAGCAGCCGGTCGGCCGCGGGGTCATTGAGCTCGCCCAGTGCCTGCAGCGCGGCCTGTCGTTCTTCCACGGAACCCTTTTGCAATGCCGTTTCGAGGCGTGCAACGGCCTTTTCGGGTTGGACTTTGGCCGCCAGACGCGTGGCCGCGCCGCGCAGTGTTGCGTCGGTGGAGCGCGAGGCGTGCTCCACGGCCGGCGCCAATTGCACCGCATCCCATTTGCCAAGAAGGGTGAGCGCGCTGGCGCGCAAGCTGGCCTTTGCCTTGGCGTCGACAACCAGTGCCAGCAGCGCCGGCGCCGCGCTCTTCAGGTCGAGACGGTCGGCGGCCGTGATGGCCTCGGCGCGCGCTTCGTCGGGAGCTTGCGCCAGCACTGACCTTAGCACGGGTTCGAGCGCGGCACGGGCGGCCATGCCGTCACGGTCGGGAATGGGGCGCCACAAGCCGGAGACTTTGTCGCGGCCGGAAGGATGGGCCCATTCTCCCAGCAGGGAGAGCGCCTCGGCGCGGGCAAGTTTGTCCGCGCGGGGGTCGGCAGCCACGGTCGCCAGCGTTGGCGCAGCGCCGATGCGATAGTTGGCGGCCAGCGCCCGGCGCATCACCGGCTTGGAGAGGTTGGTCTGCGTTGCCATCGTGGCAAGCGCAGCCACGGCGCCGGGAATGAGGTCATCGGCAATGGCGCGCGCGGCCTCGGTGACGATGGCGGCGTCGGGGTCTTTGAGGAAGTTTGCGACCGCGCCATCGCCCAACCGCCGCAAGGCCAGCAGTGCCGCCAGCCGCACGTGGCGCGGTGCGTGCCCTGACAGGCCGGCCAAAGACGAAGCTTGGGCGGCTCCAGCCAAGGCCATGACGCCGGCGTGACGCACGACCGGGTCACGATCGGCGTTGCGTTCGAGCATTTCCAGAATGGGAGCGGTGGATCCGGGCCCAAGTTTGCCAATGCCGATGGCGGCGAAAGCCTGCACACGCGCGCTGGCATCGGCTGTGGCGGCAAGAAGCGCAGGCCGCGCGGCCACGTGGCGGCCATCGCCAAGCACCTTGGCGGCCTGGGCGCGCACTTCGTCATCAGCATCCTTGAGGAACGGAAGCAGCCGGGAGTGGACGGCGGGCTGACGGCGGCTCAACTGGCCCAATCCCCACAGAGCGTGCAGTCGCGCCAAACGCGGGGCTTGGGTGTCACTGGCCACCTTGTCCAAGTGCCCAGCTGATTCGTCCGTGCCCTTCAGCGCGCGCGCCGCCAGCTCAAATTGGGCGTCCATCCTCACGCGCTGGTCGGCATGGCCCAGCAGCCGGGCCAGTTCGGCGGTGGGGGTGGCTTCAAATCCAGCGGCCAGCAGGCGCTGGGTTTGGGCCTGCGCGGCGTCGGCCCCGGGCTGGGCGGCCGTGTTGACGACGCGGTAGAGCCGCCCCTTGTTGGGCATTCCCCAGCCGTCCACCCAATCGCTTAAGTACAGGTGCCCGTCGGGGCCAAACTCGGCATCGGTGGCCAGCACTTTCCAGATGAGCTGGCCGGTGTGCTCGACCTTGAAACTCGCACCCTGGCTGGCCATGCGGATGGTGTGGATGCCGCTGCCGCCGGGCGATCCGCGGAAGTCGCACATGAAGAAGCTGCCGGTGAAGGCGCCGCCCAGGCCCGTGCCGGGATGGTAGGTCAGCCCCGAAGGGCCGCTGCCGATGTTGGCCAGGGGCGCCAGACGATGGGCGGCCGCGCCGTCAGGAAAGCACATGCGCTCGTCGAGCCACGGACCGCGCCGGCGCGTCCACGGTTTCTCCTCGATGAACTGCCAGCCGATGCGCCAGCCCGAATCACCGCCCTCGACGGCGTACACCCAGCGCGCCGGATCGCCGCCGTCAGAATTGTTGTCCCCGGTGAAAAGATTGCCCAACGAATCAAACGCCAGCTCCTGCGGATTGCGCAGGCCGGTGTGGAAGAGTTCCAGCCCGGTGCCGTCAGGGTTGCAGCGGTAGATGGCGCCGGTTTCGGGAGTGTGCAGGCGGCGGCCCTCCTTGGTCATCACTGACGCAGCACGGTCGCCGATGCTAAAATAGAGCCGGCCGTCGGGCCCCATGCGCAGCCCGTGCAGATCATGGCCCAGGAATCCCACGCGCACGCCAAACCCTTGGGCGAGCGACTCGCGCGTTTCGGCGACGCCATCGCCGTCCTTGTCGCGCAGCGACCAGAGGTGGGGGATGTTGGTGAGCCAAACCTGCCCGCGCCGGGCCAGCACACCGGCCGCCAGCCCGTCCACGTCGCCGTTGAACCCTTCGGCAAACACCGTGGCGTGGTCGGCACGGCCGTCTCCGTCGCGATCCACCACCATCCGCACGCGGTCGCTGTGCGCGTTGAGGCCCTTCACCTGATGCCGTTTGTAGAGGGCGCGCAGGTCGTCCACGCTCTGCGAGGCCAGCTCCTCATCCAGCCAGTTCATGTGGCCGCGGATGTCGGTGATGCCGCGATGCAGGCGGTGGGTTTCCACGACAAAGAACCGTCCGCGCTCGTCGATGTGAAAGGCGACGGGATTGGCCAGGTGCGGTTCGGCGGCGAAGAGTTCCACACGAAACTCCGGCGCGAGCTGGAATCCCTTCATCGCCAGCTCGGCCTCGCGTCGGGCGGCGGAAGCCTGCGGGGCATCGGCACCACGCAGAGACGCGGGATTTCCAATGAGGGCCAAAGCCCCCGCGATGCAAAGCGCGGCGGATCGTGCGTGGTGGGCGATTCTCGTCATGTCGGCGGGCAGGCTAAGGGGTGCGCTGGGGTGCGGAAAGCGAGAAATCCAGAAAGGCCCTCGCAGGGCGCGCGGCGTTTTTCGCTGTCCGCAAAATGCGGGCGCGTGCTAGGAATAAGGGCATGCGATGGGGCCGGTGGAAAGCAAGTTGCCGCGCGATTTGCGCGAGCGGCGTGTGGGTCGCCACGGTGGTGGTGGCGGCTGCTGCGGCCCGCGGCGGGTTTTCGCCAGAGGATCGCGCGTGGTGGGCCTTCCAGCCCGTCAAGAAGCTGGCGCCGCCAAAGGTGCAGCACGCCGACTGGCCGCGCAACGACATCGACCGGTTCGTGCTGGCGCGGATCGAGCAGGCGGGGATGAAGCCCGCGTCGGAAGCGCCGCGCCGAACCCTTGTGCGCCGCGTGTACTTCGACCTCATCGGGCTGCCGCCCACGCCCGAAGAGGTGGAGGACTTCGTCGCCGACTCCTCGCCGGACGCCTATGAGAAACTGGTGGACCGCCTGCTGGCCAGTCCGCGCTTTGGCGAGCGGTGGGCGCGGCCGTGGCTGGATCTGGTGCGCTTTGCCGAGAGCGACGGCTTCAAGGCCGATGATTTCCGGCCGCATGCCTGGCGCTACCGCGACTATGTCGTGAAGTCGTTCAACGACGACAAGCCCTACGACCGGTTCGTGCAGGAGCAGCTCGCGGGCGACGAGCTTTTCCCCGGCCAGCCCGATGCGCTGGCGGGCACGGCCTACTTTCGCAACGGCATCTACGAGTACAACAACCGCGACGTGCGCGGGCAGTGGCAGCGCATCCTGGAGGACATCACCGACACGACGGCCGACGCGTTTCTGGGCATGGGACTGCAGTGCGCCCGCTGCCACGACCACAAGTTCGACCCCATCCTGCAGCGCGACTACTACCGGTTTCAGGCATTCTTCGCGCCGCTGCTGCCGCGTGACGACCTCACGCTGGCCACGCCCGCCGAGCGCGCCGGGCACGACGCCAAATTAAAACAGTGGGAGACGGCCACCGCGGACATCCGCTCCGAGATCGAAAAGCTTCTTGCGTCGGTGAAGCGCGACACCGAAAGGGGCGCGGCCGAGAAGTTCATCGAGGAAGTGCGCGTGATGATTGACAAGCCCGTGGGCCGTCGGACGCCCTACGAGCATCAAATCGCCGAGCTGGCGTACCGGCAGGTGCTCTACGACGTCGAGCGGCTGGACTCAAAACTCAAGGGGGACACCAAGGATCGCGTGCTGGCACTGCGCAAGCAACTCGCGGGGTTTGACGCGCTCAAGCCCGCGCCACTGCCCGCACTCGTCGCCGCCACCGATGTGGGTGCGGTCGCGCCGGCCGTGTTCATCCCGCGCAAGGAGTCGCTCGGCGACATCGCGCCGGGCTTTCCCTCGGTGCTTGAGGAGGGGCCCGCAGTGGTGGAGGGGCGCGCCCAGTCCACCGGCCGCCGCGCGGCGCTGGCCCGTTGGCTGACGGCCCCGGCCAACCCGCTCACGGCTCGCGTGATGGTCAACCGCCTTTGGCAGGGCCATTTTGGGCGCGGACTGGCGGCCAACGCCAGCGACTTCGGCAGGCTCGGCGAGGCGCCCTCGCATCCCGAATTGCTCGACTGGCTCGCGGCCACTTTTGTCGAGGGAGGCTGGAGCCTCAAGAAAATGCACCGGCTCATGGTGACCAGCGCCGCCTACCGGCAGGATGCACGCGCGGGCGTGGATGCAGCGGCTGCAACGAAGGATCCGGAGAACCGCCTGCTGGGGCGGGGGAGCGTCCGCCGGCTCGAAGCCGAGCAGATTCGCGACGCGCTGCTGGCGGCCACGGGCCAGCTCAAGCTCGACGCCGGGGGGGCGAGCACGGATTTTCTAACGCCGCGGCGCAGCATTTACACCAGGGTGTTGCGCAACGCGTGCGACCCCATCCTCGACGTGTTCGACTTGGCCGAGTCGTTCCAAAGCGTCGCGCAGCGTCACACCACCACCACGCCCACGCAGGCGATGCTGCTTTTTAACAGCCAGATGATGCTGCGGCATGCGCGCGCCTTCGCCACCCGGCTGGAGCTGGAGTTTCCCAGCGGCGACGAGGAAATGACGGGCGCGGCGTATCGCTATGCGTTTGGGCGCGCGCCCAGTGAGGCTGAAAGGCTCGGGGCGAGGCGGTTCATGGAGGGGCAGTTGCGGCTGCGGCAGTCTGAGGGCGGCGCGCCCGCCAAGCCCTTCGCCACGGCGAAAATGCCCTACCGCGACGGGGTGGCGGCCGTGGTGGCCCCGGAGATGGGTGCAGACGCGCTGGCCGTGCCCGACAGCGCGACGCTGCCCAAGGGCGACTTCACCATCGAGGCGGCCATCCTCGTGCGTTCGGTGGACGCAGGCGGCATGGTGCGCACGATCGCCGCCAAGTGGTCGGGCGACACCCGAAAGCCCGGCTGGGGTTTCGCGGTGACCGGGCGCGGATCCCGCCGCAAGCCGCAGACGCTGGTGATGCAGATCATCGGAACCAAGCGGGACGGCAGCTTTGGCGAAGAGGCCATCTTCTCCGACCAGACGCTGGAGTTGGGCCGGCCCTATTACGTGGCGGCGGTCGTGAAGCTGGCCACGGACAAGGCGCCGGGCGAGATCACCTTCCACGCAAAAGACCTGGCGAATGACGACGAGCCGGCGTCCATCGCCAGGGTGCCCCATCAAATCACCGGGGGGTTCGCCAACGCGCTTGCACTCAACCTCGGAGGCCGGCCTGCCAAGGGCGGCGCGTTCGACGGGATGCTCGACGACGTGCGCCTCTCAGCCGCCGCGCTCAAGCAGGGCGAGTTGCTGTCTGCAGGTGATGCTGCCAACGAGAAGACGGCCGGCTACTGGCAGTTTGAACCCAAGCCCGGCGCGTTTCATGACGCCAGCACCAGCCGCAACGACATCCAGCCCCCGGCCACGGGGGCAAGGGCGTCGGCACTGGCGCGCGCCTCGGCGCTGGCCGATTTCTGCCACGCGCTGCTCAACGCCAACGAGTTCATCTACATCGACTAAAGCCCATGGCGAAGTTTGGCTGCAATCGGGTGGAATGGGCGGTGACGCGGCGCGATTTTATCGAACGCGCCGGCGCGGGCTTTGGTGCTCTGGCGCTCTCGGGCCTGATGGAAGCCGAGGGCGCTGCCGCTCCGGCTGGCGGTGGCGCGATTCATCCCTTGGCAGAGAAGCCGCCTCATTTTGCGCCACGCGCCAAGAGTGTCATTTTCCTCTTCATGGAAGGCGGGCCCAGCCATCTGGACACGTTTGACCCCAAGCCCGGACTCAAGCAGCACGCCGGCAAGCCGCTGCCGACCAGCTTCACCCAGGGGCTCATCACCGCGATGGGCGAGTATGGCGCCCCGGTGTTTCCCGACCGTCGCGAATGGAAGCAATACGGGCAGGGAGGGCTCTGGATTTCCGACTGGTGCCGGCACGTGGCCGAATGCGCCGACGACCTGGCGGTGATTCGCTCGTGCTGGGCCAATGGCATCGTGCATTCCAATGGCGTGTGCCAGATGAACACCGGCAGCATTCTGGCCGGCCGGCCGTCGCTGGGCGCGTGGGCCAGTTACGGACTGGGCACAGCCAATCAAAACCTGCCGGCGTTTGTGGTGATGCAGGACAACCAAGGCACGGTGGTGAACGGCCCGCGCAACTGGGGTGCGGGGTTCATGCCCGCCGTGTATCAGGGCACGCGGCTGCTGCCCGGCGCCGAACCCATCGCCCACCTGCACACGCCCGAGGGCGTCAGCGAGAGCCAGCAGCGGGGCAAGCTGGATTTCCTGCGCGGGCTCAACCGCAACCATGCCGCCTCGCGCACACAGCAGACGGAGCTCGACGCGCGCATTGCCGCCTACGAGCTGGCGTTTCGCATGCAGGCGGAGTCGCCCGAGGCGGTGGAGTTGTCCCGGGAAACAAACGCCACCCGGCGTCTGTACGGGATGGAGGACAAGGACTGCGCGACTTTTGGCCGCATGTGCCTTATGGCGCGGCGGCTGGTGGAGCGCGGCGTGCGCTTTGTGCAGCTTTACAGCGGCGCGGGCAGCAAGTGGGACGCCCACGCGAACATCGAGCAAAACCATGGCGACCGGTTTCGCGAGACGGACAAGCCCATCGCTGGGCTTCTGAAAGACCTGAAGGCGCGTGGGCTGCTGGACGAAACGCTGGTGGTGTGGGGCGGCGAATTTGGCCGGACGCCGATGAGCGAAAAGGGCAACGGCCGCGACCACAACCCCACGGGTTTCACCATGTGGATGGCCGGCGGGGGCGTGAAGGGCGGCCAGACCCACGGCGCGACGGACGACTTTGGCTTGCACGCGCTCAAAGACCGGCTGCACGTGCATGACCTCCACGCGACCATCCTGTGGCTGCTGGGCCTTAAGAATCTCGGCCTCACGTATTCTTACAAAGGCCGGCCGGAGAATCCCACGCTGAACGAGGGTGCCCCCTTCCAAGCCATCGCCCGATGAGCACGGGAAGGAGGGAGCGGATAGCACCGCCTCCCCCGCAGAGAATCTGCTTGCGTCGCAGGGCCGATTCGGACACCTTCCCCACCAAGCTGGAGTAGTCAAGCGGCGGCGCTGCCCATTCGTATAGCGGGCAACATCAAGCTCATAAAGAGGTCTCCGTTCAGGCGCCCAGTTGGATTAGTGAAGTTATGGGAAAGAAACTGTTCGTTGGCGGTCTGTCAAGAGACGTGACCGAGGATGAGATGGGTGAGTTGTTCGGCCAGTGTGGCTCGGTCACAGACAAGGTCATCATCTTCGACAAGTTCACAAATGAATCCCGCGGATTCGGATTTGTGACCATGTCGTCGGATGAGGAAGCACAGTCAGCTGTTTCCAAGCTGCATGATCAGGAATACAAGGGCCGTCGCCTTACCGTGAATGAAGCGCGTCCCAAGGAAGCCCGTCCCGGTGGCGGCTTTGGTGGTGGCGGCGGCGGCGGTGGCCGTGGCGGCTATGGTGGCCGTGGCGGCGGCGGTGGCCGTGGCGGCTATGGTGGCGGCGGCGGTGGCCGTGGCGGCGGTGGCGGCGGTGGCGGCTACGGTGGCCGTGGCGGTGGCGGCGAATACAGCCGCGACTAGTTCGTATCCAACTCCAACCCCCCGAACCTCGGGCGGGACACTCCAGCGGGCCAATGGCCCGCTTTTTTTATGGCTTGGGAAGCAGTCGCACCCGGAGGCTTCCGGGTTTTAGCTCGTCCTGACGGAGACTGTCGGAGAGCGAAGGCACCGCTGCCAGAGTCAGCGGAGCCGCGGCGGGTTCGGTGCGCGGCGCCAATGCCGCCCGCAGGGCGCCTTCCACCAGCTGCGCGCAATGAATCTTCATGGGAGGCAGCGGCCCCAAGGCGCCGGACAATTCCTCGGTACGCAGCGCAAGGGCCTCCGTAGCCGTTTTGCCGCGGATGAGCTCGGTTGCCATGCTCGCCACGGCGATCGCCGTCTCGCAGCCGAAAGATTGGAACGTCGCGCGGTCGATGACCTTGCGCCCGTGCTCCTCCCTGAACTTCACCCAGAGGCGCAACATCTCGCCGCAGTCTGAATTGCCCACGGTGCCCACGGCGTCGGCGCCCTCCAGTGCCCCGACATTCTGCGGATCGGCGATGGCCGCGCGGATTTTCTGTTCAAGGTCTGTTTCCATGGTGTCAGGCCAATTCGTAACGGGGCACTGCAGGGTCCACTTCGCGCGACCACGCATCCAAGCCGCCGCGAAGGCAGCGCACTGCCCGCAGCCCATGCCCCAAAAAATACGCGGCGGCATCAAGCGCCCGCTCGCCCTTGTGGTCAACGATGACCACCGGCGCGTTCGGATCCCAGCGCGACATCGCCTCCTGCATCACCTCGCGCGTGAGGTGCAGCGCGCCGGCAATGCGCGCGGCGTCAAATTCCTCGCGCGTGCGGATGTCCAGCAGGCGCAGCCCCGGCTCCGCCGCCATCAGTTCCTTCAAGGCCGCCGGTTCGATGAGGATCTGTTGATCAGACTCGTGACTGGCGCGGATGAGTGCCAGCACTTCGTCCACGGGCAGGCCGGCATTGCGCGTGCAGACCTCGCCCAGCGTCTCGTCCATGCTAAAACCGCAGCTCGAACAGCCGCCGATGTGGTATTTGCGGAACATCGTGCGGCGCGCGCCCGGATACGCCTCCAGCACATCGCGCATCGGCGTGTGAGCATCCATCGCGTTCGGGTTCATGGGGATCCTTTGAGCATTCGAATCACGCGCTCCAGCACGGTGACAAACCGGTCCACCTCCGCGCGTGTGTTGTAAAAACTAAAGCTGGCACGCGCCGTCGCGGGTACTCCCAGCCGGTCATGCAGCGGCTGCGTGCAATGATGGCCCACACGGATGGCCACGCCCTGTTGATCGGCCAGCGTGGCCAGATCCAGCGCATGCACGCCGGGCAGCACGACGCTGACCAGCCCGCCACGGGCCCCCTCGCGGGGGCCGAAGATGCGGATGCCCCGAAATTCTGAGAGCCGCTCGCGGGCGTACGCCGTGACATCCTGAATCTGCGCGTGGATGGCCGGCAGCCCCACCTGGCCCAAATAGTCCAGCGCGGCGCGCAGCCCCACCGCGCCGGCGATGTTGGGTGTGCCCGCCTCAAACTTGTGGGGAGGCGCCTGATATTCGGCGCCCTCGAAGGTGACGCGGGTGATCATCTCGCCGCCGCCCTGATACGGGGGCATGGCCTCCAGCAGTTCGCGGCGGCCGTAGAGCACACCGATGCCCGTGGGCCCGCAGGCCTTGTGCCCGGAGCACGCCAGAAAATCGCACCCCATCGCGCGCACATCCAGTGGCATGTGGCCCGCACTCTGAGCGGCATCCACCACCGTGACGATGCCGGCGGCGCGGGCCCGCTCGCAAAGCTCGGCCACGGGATTGACGGTGCCCAGCGCATTGGAAATGTGCGTGAAGGCCAGGAGCCGCGCCCCGCGCAGGAGTGCGTCCAAGCCCGTCAAATCCAGCCGGCCTTCGTCGCCCAGCACGGGGATGAATCGCAGCACCGCCCCGGTGCGGCGCGCCAAGAGCTGCCAGGGCACGAGGTTGCTGTGATGCTCCATCTCGGTAAGCACGATGGCGTCGCCGGGTTTCAGATGGGCAGCGCCCCACGCGGTGGCCACGAGATTGAGGCTCTCTGTGGTGCCGCGGGTAAAAATGATTTCCTCCCGCGCAGGCGCATTGAGAAATGCAGCCGCACGGTCGCGCGCGCCCTCATAGGCCGCCGTGGCGCGGTTGCCCAAGGTGTGGACGCCGCGATGCACATTGGCGTTGTCCTCCTCGTAGTGGCGGCGCATGGCGTCCAGCACCGCGCGCGGCTTCTGCGTAGTGGCCGCATTGTCGAAGTACACCAAGGGATGGCCGTTGATGCGCTGGGCGAGCGCGGGGAAGTCGCCGCGCAGGGCGTCGGCGATGGAGGTTGTCGGCGGCGATGCGAGCCGGGACTGCATCAGAGTTCCACGTTTAAAACACCCGCCTCTTCCACCACGCGGTAGGCGCGCACGCTGCACACTGCGGGCGGCGAAAGGTGGCAGCCGGTGGCGAGGTCAAATTCTGCGTAGTGCCACGGGCAGCCCACCTTGCCCGGCGCAACATAGCCTTCGGCGAGCGAAGCGCCGGCATGAGGGCAAGCGTCGTCCAGCGCCCAGAATTGCCCGCCAACATGGAAGAGCGCGATGCGCCGGTTGCCTACGTCGAAGGCCTTGCCTTTGCCTTCGGGCACGTCGGTCGTCTGCGCGATGCGAGTCAGCGTGCCCATGCCATTCTCACATCATGCCCAGCTCCAAGCGCGCCGCTTCGGACATCATCTCCCGGCTCCAGGGTGGATCCCAGACAAGGTCGGCATGGGCTTCCGCCACGCCATCCAGACAGAGCAGCTTGTTTTCGACATCGGCCTTGAGCGTCGGGCCCATGCCGCAGCCCGGTGCCGTGAGCGTCATCTTGATCTCGGCCTTGTAACCGCCGGGTGAGAGCTCGCTCAAGTGGCAGTCATAGATCAGGCCCAAGTCCACGATGTTGACGGGAATCTCCGGATCGTAGCAGGTTTTAAGCTGGCTCCACACTTGCGCCTCCAGCTCCTCGCGCGTTGCCGCCTTCTTCACGCAGGCCTCAGGCAGACCGCCCACCTCGCGGCCCAGCGCGTCGGCGTCCTTGCCTTCGATGCGAAACATATTGCCGTTCACGATGACGGTGTACGAGCCGCCCAGCGCTTGGGCGATGTGGGCCACCTCGCCCTTCTGCAGGGTCACGTGCGTGCCCGAGGGGATCACCGACGCGTTCACATCGCGGCACAACGCCACTGATTCATTGGAGGGATGCACGGTCAATTCAGGGTGTACAGGCCGGCTGCCACGAAGCCGCCAGCTCGCGGACACGGCGCAACATGGCGGCCAAGCCATTCTTGCGCGTGGGGCTCAAGTGCTCGGAAAGTTGCATACGGGCGAGCGCGGGCGCGCCATCGGTGCGCAGAATTTCTGCGGCCGTCTTGCCCGAGTAGATGATGAGCAGCACGGCGATGAGGCCCTTGACGATGAACGCGTCGCTATCGGCCACGATGTCCAAAACAGGTTCGGCGCCTCCGGTGCGCGGGACAAGCCTCATCCACACCTGCGCCTGACATCCGTGGACGCGAAACGCGTCGCAGTGATCCTCGGGTGCCATCGGCGGAAGCTGCCGGCCCAGATCGATGAGATGGCCGAAGCGGGCTTCCCAGTCTCCGAGCAGCTCGAAGTGGGATTCGAGCTCGTCCAGCGTCAAGGCGGCCGGCGCGGTCATCATCAGGCGGCGATGTGAGGGTTTTGCTCCAGACGATCCCACACCAGCCGATCCAGCTCCTCGCGGGCGGGTTGGCAGGCGATGCGATCAATGATCTCCCCGGCGAACGCATGCACCAGCATCCTCTGCGCGCTCTCCTGACTGATGCCGCGCGCGCGCAGGTAGAAAACCTGGTCGGGATTCATCTGCCCCACGGTGGCACCGTGCGTGCAGCGGACGTCGTCAGCATAAATCTCCAGCTGCGGCTTGGTATTGGCCGTGGCCTCGCCGGAGAGAAGCAGGTTGCGGTTGGTCTGCTTGGCGTCGGTCTTCACCGCGCCCGGGTGGACATGGATGCGCCCGTGAAAGACGCCTCGCGACTCATCATCGAGGATGCCGTTAAAAAACTCGCGGCTCTCGCAGTGGCGGCTGACGTGCTCCATCACCATGTGATGGTCGAGCACCTGGGTGCCCGCGCCCAGACACATTCCGTTGAGCAGGCAGTCGGCGCGCTCGCCTTCGAGCCGGGCACGCAGGTTGCAGCGCGCCAGTCGCGCCCCCAGCAAAAGCGAATGGTGCGCCACGTGGCTGCCGGCGGCCAGCCGCAGGGAGAGGGTGCCTACATGGATGGCCGCCGCAGATTCGTCCTGAAATCGCAGGTGCTCCACGCGAGCCTCTGCCGCGGCGTGGATCTCGGTGAGCGAATTATTGAAATACGCGGCATGGGTCTGGCCCAGGTGCGCCTCGATCACGGTGGCACGGCTTCTTGGTCCGGCGATAATTCGGTGGCGAAGGCTGGCCATGGAGCCGTCCTCGGTGGCGGTGTGGATGAAAAAGAGGCGCAAGGGCTCCGACAGTTCGGCGTCTTCCGCAAGCTCGATGAGCGCGCCATCCTGATGAAACGCCGCATTCAACGCCTCGAAGGGGCCTTCGTGCTGAGACGGCGTCGCGGTGGCCGTTTCGTCACAGCCGTCGGCGTGCTCCTGTGCCCACTGGGCGGCGCGATGAGTAATCTTCACTCCTTTTGGCAGCGTGCCGACATGGGAAAGAGAGGGCGCGAAGTGGCCATTAACAAACACCAGACAGGGGCCGGGAAGTGTTCCGAAAACGGCGCCCTCCATACGGGGCGCAGGGCCGGGACGCGCGGGGGCCAGCGGCAGCGCCGCCAGCGCCGCCAGACTGGTGAATCGCCAATCCTCATCCCGCGTGGTCGGCAGGCCGCGTTTGAGAAACCGCGCCCAAGCGGCCTGACGCAGCGGCTGCATCCATGCGGGTGACGCCTGCCTGAGTTGCGCGAACGCGGCGCCCAGGGGATCGGGCTGGCGAAGCGGGGCTGTCAGGGTCGCGGGCATGTCAGGCCGGCTGCAGGGACGGCTTTACGAGCCAGTCGTAGCCGCGCTCTTCCAGTTCAAATGCCAGTTCCTTGCCGCCGGAGCGGACAATGCGGCCGTCGTGCAGCACGTGCACATGGTCGGGCACGATGTACTCCAGGAGGCGCTGATAGTGCGTGATGACGAGCTGCGCTGTCTGCGGGGTCTTAAGGCGGTTGACCCCGCTGGCGACCACCTTGAGCGCGTCAATGTCCAGACCAGAGTCGGTTTCGTCCAGCACCGCCAGCCGCGGTTCCAAGAGCGCCATCTGGAGAATCTCGGCGCGTTTCTTTTCGCCGCCGGAGAAGCCCTCGTTGACCGAGCGCTTGAGCAGGCTCTCATCCAATTCGAGCAGCTTGATTTTCTCGCGCATGGCGCCAAGAAACTTCACCGCATCCAGCGGCGCTTCGCCGCGATGCTGCCGCAGGGCATTCACGGCCGTCCGGAGGAAGTAGGTGGTGTTGACTCCGGGAATCTCCACGGGATACTGGAAGGCCAGAAACACGCCGGCACGCGCACGCTCCTCGGGCTCCATCGCCAGCAGATCCTTGCCCTCGTACCACACTTCGCCCTCGGTGATGATGTAGCCTTCGCGCCCCGCCAGCACTTGCGCCAAGGTGCTCTTGCCGCTGCCATTGGGCCCCATCACGGCGTGAACTTCCCCCGGCCGGATGGAAAGGTGGATGCCCTTGAGGATCGGGCGGCCCTCCACTCCCGCGTGCAGATTCTTGATTTCGAGCATGGTGTCTTGAGACATGACTAACCGACGCTGCCTTCCAGGCTGACGCCCAGCAGCTTTTGCGCTTCCACGGCAAACTCCATCGGGAGCTCCTTAAACACCTCTTTGCAGAAGCCGTTCACAATCATGTTGACTGCATCCTGCGTTTCAATGCCGCGGGCGTTGCAGTAGAAAATCTGGTCCTCTCCAATTTTGGAGGTGGTGGCCTCGTGCTCCAGCCGGGCCGTCGGATTCTTGACCTCGATGTAAGGAAAGGTATGCGCGCCGCAGCGGTCGCCAATGAGAAGCGAGTCGCACTGGGTGAAATTGCGAGCGCCCGCCGCCTGTCTGCCCACTTGCACTAGGCCGCGATAGCTGTTCTGGCCGCGGCCCGCGGAAATGCCCTTGGAGATGACGGTGCTGCGGGTATTCCGGCCCAGATGTACCATCTTGGTGCCGGTGTCCGCCTGCTGTGCCAGATTGGTGAGCGCGACGGAGTAGAAGTCGCCCACGGAGTGGTCGCCGCGCAGGAGGACGCTGGGATATTTCCAAGTGATAGCCGAGCCCGTCTCCACCCGCGTCCAGGAAATCTTGGAATGGGCACCCTTGCACAGGCCGCGCTTGGTGACAAAGTTGTAGATGCCCCCGCGGCCTT
>SXGR01532895.1_pt1 | contig 70380 bp, 71 predicted proteins | sample 3174711 | NCBI WGS metagenome assembly SXGR01 (sample SAMN11356860, study PRJNA531348) | freshwater metagenome | isolation source: freshwater sample F1-60 | place: China: Fuxian Lake, Yuxi | collected 2017-12-25 | reverse complement strand
GCCTCATTTTGGGTTGGGTGGGCGTGGATCAGCGATGCAACATCCTCCGGGTGGGCTTCCCAGTTCACGATTAACTGGGCTTCACCAATTTGCTCGGCCATCCGCGAGCCAACCAGGTGCACCCCAACGACCGGGCCATCGATGACGCTGACGAGCTTGATGAAGCCGGCGGTGCCAAGGATCTGGCTCTTGCCATTGCCGCCGAGGTTGTACTCATAAACCTTGGTCTGATCACCGTACTTTGCGCGGGCTTCGACTTCGGTGAGGCCGACACTGGCAACCTCGGGCTCGCAGTAGGTGACGCGGGGGATATTGACATCGGCTATCACCATCGGGTTCAACCCGCCGATCTCCTCGGCGATGAAAATACCGTGCTGGAAGCCGCGGTGGGCAAGCTGCAGGCCCGGGGTGATGTCACCTGCCGCGTAGACACCAGCCACGTTGGTGCGCAGGCGATCATCAACAAGCACCCAACCGCGCTCCATCGCAATGCCTTGCTCCTCGAATCCCATGCCCGATGCATTCGGCCCACGGCCAACTGCGACTAGCAGGAGATCTGCAGCAAGGGTGGTGCCATTCTCGAGAGTGACATGTACACCGGCATCGTCTTGGGTTGCCGATGCGAACTTAATGCCGGTCGAGAAATTTATCCCGCGCTTGCGGAAAGCACGCTCAAGGGCTTTCGAGCACGCCTCATCTTCATTCGGCACCAGGTTCGGCAGCCCTTCAACGATGGTGACTTCAGCGCCGAATGAGCGCCAGACGCTGGCAAACTCAACGCCAATGACACCACCGCCCAAAACGATGACGCGTTCGGGAACGTAATCAAGGTTTAGTGCCTGATCGGAGGTCATGATGCGTCCGCTGATCTCTAGGCCCGGCAAGGTGCGCGCGTACGAACCGGTTGCGAGCACCACGTTCTTGCCGATGTATCGCTCGCCGTTTACTTCGACCGTGTTTGGGGTGACCAAGCGGCCGGCACCTTCGACGAAGGTGACGTGTCGACTCTTTATGAGCCCTTGGAGGCCCTTGTAGAGGCGGCCCACCACGCCATCGCGGTATTCATTGACTTTCGGCATGTCAATGCCCTCGAATATCGCGCGCACCCCAAAGGCCTCGCTCTCTTTGGCACTATCGGCTACTTCAGCCGCATGCAATAAGGCCTTCGTTGGGATGCAGCCGCGATGCAGGCAGGTGCCACCCAGTTTGTCCTTGTCGATCAAGATGACCGACATGCCCAGCTCGGCGGCCCGAAGCGCGCACGCGTAGCCACCGCTACCGCCACCGAGGATGACCAGATCGGCAGCGGGCACGAAGAACTCCTATCGGGGTGGCGGCTATGACTACTGGTGGTATTGACCTCGTCCTTATCCTGCCGCAAGCCCTTTGGCGACCTGCACGAAGGTGCGCACCGCGGCCCCCGTCCCGCCCTTAGGCGTGTAGCCGTAAGGGGCCTTGTCATTAAATGCCGGCCCGGCAATATCCAGGTGCACCCAGGGCTGGCCATCGGGAACGAACCTGCTTAGGAAAACCCCGGCCGAGAGCATGCCGCCTAAGCCATCACCAATATTGGCGATATCGGCGGTTGCCGAATCCAAGGTGGCAAGTAGGTCATCGGGAAGTGGCATCGGCCACATGGACTCACCACCTGCCTCCGCGGCGGCGCAGACCTGGTCCCGGGCCGCGTCTTCATTGGCCATCACCCCGGCGGTCCTTGAGCCGAGGGCGATGCGCTGGGCACCGGTCAAAGTGGCGGCATCAATGATCAGGGTGGGCTTGTCCTTCGCGGCCATCGCCAGCGCATCACCGAGAACCAAGCGGCCCTCGGCGTCGGTATTGAGGACCTCGACGGTCATGCCGTTGTACATCTTGATGACGTCACCGGGGCGCTGAGCGGTACCACTTGGCATATTCTCGGCCGTTGGCACCCAACCCGTCACTTTGACATGAAGGCCTAGCTCCGCGATCGCTTGCACCGCGGCGATCACGGCGGCGGCACCGGCCATATCGCCCTTCATCTCGTCCATATTCTTGGCCGGCTTAATCGAGATACCACCGGTGTCGAAAGTGATGCCTTTGCCGACGATGGCCAGATGGGCCTTGGCCCCGCGTGGTGCGTAGACCATCTTGACCAGCCGCGGCGGGTTAACCGAACCTTGCCCAACGCCCAAGATCCCACCGCACCCAGCGCTCTTGAGGGCGCGCTCGTCCCAGATCGTCACGGTGACCGGCAACCCGGCCACCGCCTTCTTGGCTGCGGCGGCCAAGGCGCTCGGCGGGAGGGCATTTGGTGGGGTGTTTACCAGGTCGCGGGTCAGGTCTACCGCATTGCCGACGATATTAACTTCTGCGATTGATATTTTTTGGGCCGCGGTGCTGGGCGCGGGCACCAGTAGCACGATGCTCGCCGGCGGCGCGGACTTCGGGTCATTCTTCGATTTGAATGCGGTGAAGGAATAAGCCGCCAGCCGGGCGCCCATCGCCGTGGCTTGCAACCGCACCGGGTCGGGATCGGCCACGATGGCGATCTTCTTGGTGCCGCCAAGAGCCCGGATGGCATTGCCGTAGGCCCGTCTCGTGGCCTCCGGCGATCCTTTGGCGCCCGGCTCGCCCAGGCCCACTGCAACGATGATCGGCGCCTTGAATCCGGTTAGCCCGCCGATCTTGGTGATCTCCCCGGATTTGCCGGTGGCACCCATTGCGGTCAGGGCAGCGGTGACCTTCGTCGCAAGTGCTGGAGTCAAAGCTTTGCCGACGATCTCGATCCTGCGATTTTTGGGTCGAACCGCGACGAGCAGGGCATCGCAAACGGCACTGGCGGCGGAAGTCTGGGCGAGTGTAAGAGTCATGCGGTCAAGAATAGTGGGATACGGTCAACCCTGTGAATTCCCTGAAGCAGACCCCACTGGCCGAGCGTCATGTGGCTGCCGGCGCGAAGATGGCCGACTTCGGTGGCTGGGAGATGCCAATCGAATACACGGGGGTGGTCGCTGAGCACACCGCGGTGCGCTCGGCCGTTGGGATTTTCGATGTCTCGCACATGGGCAAGGTGCGTATTCAGGGGCCGGGAGCCGTGGCATTCCTTAACGAGCTGCTCACCAACGACCTGGATCGAATTACATCGGGGCAAGCGCAGTACACCATGTTGTGCAAGGAATCTGAGGTACTCAGTGAGTCCGGTGGCGTGATCGACGATCTCATCGTCTACCGATGCGCCGATGACGACATATTCATGGTGCCCAATGCCTCGAATGCGCCAACTGTCGTAGCGGCCCTGCGAAGCGCAGCGCCAGCTGGCGTTGAAATTGTCGATCTGCACAATGATCTAGGAATCATCGCGGTTCAGGGCCCGCGCAGTAAGGCCCTGATCGAATCGATGGGCATGCCCGCCGATCATGACTACCTGACCATGGCCGATTCGAAGTTTCGAGGTGAGCCGGTTACCGTGTGCCGTACCGGTTACACCGGTGAGCACGGCTATGAACTAGTGGCGCCAGTGTCCGTGCTGGTTGAGCTTTGGGATGCCCTGCTGGCCCGCCGCGATGAATTTGGCCTGGTTCGCGCCGGGTTGGGTGCCCGCGACACCTTGCGAACCGAGATGGGCTATCCGCTGCACGGCCAGGACCTCAGTTTGGATATCTCCCCGGTTCAGGCCGGGTTGGCCTGGGCGGTGGGCTGGGATAAACCCGAATTTGCCGGTCGTGCTGCATTGGTTGCGGAACGCGAGGTCGGACCAAAGCGCCGACTGCGCGGGCTCAAGTCGATGGATCGCGGGATTCCGCGCCCGCATATGGAGGTGCGCCAGGTAGCCGGCGATGCACTCGCCGGCGCGGTCATCGGCGAAGTGACCAGCGGTACTTTTTCCCCGACCCTGAAGCAAGGGATCGCGCTCGCGTTACTTGATCCGTCGGTAAATATCGGTGATGAGGTAGTCGTGGACGTGCGTGGCCGGGCGTCGAAATTCACCGTGACCAAGCCGCCATTTGTGGAGCCGTCCACCCGGACTTAAAGCAGGGCGCCGATCACGAGGGCGGCAGTGGTGCTGGTCTCGATCACCCCCCCAAGCACATCACCGGTGACCCCACCGAGCCTGCGACTTGCAATTGCAATGACAATCACCCCAATGATGATTCCGGCGATGACCATGCCCAAGCCAACGAGATTGAGGGCGAAATAGGCGGCTAGCAGCAGCGCGATCGTCCAGCCAACAGTCACGAACCATGGCACGGTTCCTGCAACAACGGCCCCGAGCCCATCGGGTCGTGCCGCCGGCACCGGCTTGGTGCAGGCCCAAAGCAGGGCAATGCGTCCGGTGACTACGGCGATGATCAGCATCAGGTAGCCACGGCCCGCACCCAACGAGGTAGTTGCCGCAGCGCTGAGTGCAAATACCTGCAACGCCAAAGTGAAGGCAATGGCCAGCACCCCGAAGGGTCCGATATCGGATTTACGGGCGATCACCAGGGCCTCGGCGGCCGGTTTACCACTGCCCAGTGCGTCGGCGGTATCGGCGAGCCCATCGAGATGGAGTGCACGCGTGCACCAGGTGAGGAGTCCAACGCTAAGCGCCGACAGGAGCAGTGCTCTAGCCAGGTTGTTGCCTGCTAGAAGCACGGGCAGGGCGCAGATTAGAGCCAGCACGAATGCGATGACCGGTGCGAACGTCATAGCCCACCCGGCGGTGGCTTGGTCTACCCTGCGTGGGGCTGGCACCGGCAGCCGGGTGAAGGTGCCAACGGAAAGTCGAAGCCAGTCAGGCATCGCGGTCTGACACCCCAGCCTCAGCGAAGGTCGCCATCTCATTTAATAACGCAATTGCCGACTGTAAAATCGGCAGGGCCAGCAGGGCGCCGGTGCCTTCGCCGAGGCGCATTTGATAACTGAGTAACGGTGTCATGTTCAGGCGATTTAGGGCAAGGGCATGTGCTGGTTCAGCTGATAGGTGGCCAGCCAGCCACCAGTTCTTGGCCCGGTAGTCAATTCGGTCAGCGGCCAGGGCCGCCGCGGTGGTGATCGTGCCGTCAAGAAGCACCGGCGTGCGGCGAATTGCCGCTTGCAGTAGGAAGCCTGACATCGCTGCGATATCGGCGCCCGCCACCACTTGCAGCAACTTCCTTGGTTCACCAATGAAGGGTCGCCCGCGTCGCATCGCATCGCGGACTGCTGCACACTTCCGCATCCAGGTGGCGTCATCAATGCCGGTGCCCCTGCCGGTGACGGTGGCGGCATCATTCGAGGTGAGTAGTCCGATCAACGTCGCCGCCGGGGTGGTGTTGCCTATCCCCATGTCACCTGCGATCAACAGATCCGCCCCGGAGTCGATTTCCTCATCGGCGATGCGCTGACCGAGTGCAAATGCTGCTTCACCCTCGGCTTGGGTCAGCGCATCCTCGCGGTCGATCGCACCGCTACCGCGCCTGACCCGATGTTGTGCGACCTCGGGAGCGATTTTGTCTAGATAGGCGCGGTCGCAGTCAACGCTGACATCGATCACGCGGACCTGCGCGCCAACCTTTCGTGCCAAGACATTAACGGCGGCGCCGCCGGCCAAGAAATTCAGGACCATCTGGGCGGTGACCTCGGTCGGGAAGGCGGAGGTGCCGACCGCACGCGCGACCCCGTGGTCGCCGACGAAGACGACAACACTGGGTCGGGTGAACGGGATCGGTGGGCAACGACCTTGAACCCCGGCGGCCCAGCTGCTGATTTCTTCCAAGCGCCCGAGCGCGCCGGCGGGTTTCGTAAGTGTTAATTGCCGTGCAGCTGCTTCCGAACTGGCGGGCGCATCAGGTAGGGCGACTTCAACTCGATAAGGGTCCGGGTTAGCCATGCGGTCAGCCTCTCACCGTGGTCAAATCATGTAGTGGGACAGATCTGCCGGCGATCATGAAAGTGACCTCATGGCAAGTTTGGGCCACCCGGGCATTGACAACCCCGAGTAGGTCGCGAAAGAGGCGTCCGCTGCTTGTTTCCGGCACCACCCCTTGGCCCACCTCATTCGAAACGAGGATCACTGCAGCCCGCGTATTTTGCAGGGCCGAAACAAGTTGGTCGGTTCGACGATGTATTTCCTTTTGGGCCACCGCACTAGCCTGCGGGTCGGTCGCCCAGCCGTTGATCTCGTCCAATGTCCTAGTTAGCCAAAGGGCCAGGCAATCGATCAGCAGGCAGCTGCCGGCTGCTGCTTTTTCGATCGCCGTGGCCAGGTCAATGGTCTCTTCGGTTCGCCAATGCCCCGGGCGGCGCTGGCGGTGCGCGGCAATCCGGGCATTCCAGTTTGGGTCTTCACCTGCCGGGTAGCCGGTCGCCAGATAGGTGACATGCCCAGACCTGGCTGCGATGGTTTCGGCGAAGTGGGATTTACCGGATCGGGCGCCACCCAAGATGAAGTGGTGGCTGTTACCGGCTATCCGCAGGCCCACCTCGATGGCGGTGCCATCGTCGACAACGCGGGCGCCACAGCCCAAGAGCGAAGCCCGCAGTTGCTCGGTGGGCGGATTGTGGTGGCTCAGGTGTATCGCAACAACATCGGTGTGCTCGGTGGTTGCGTTTATGTCGCGCAGGTCCTGCACGGCCTGCGGAAAGGTTTCTAGATCAAGGTGTCCGTGCCCATGGTCAAATTTGGTGCCAAAAGTCTCATCAAGTAGCACCAGGTCAAAGCACCGTCCACGAACCTGATCTAGCAAAGCCGCACTGAATGGCCCGGTATCAGTTGCATAGAAGAGACGGCGTGCATCGGGGGCGGTGAGGTCGAACAGCACGGCTTCCTCGGCCAGCACGTCGCCATTACCGGTTGCATGTGCTGCGGGCAGGGTGCGCACCGCATAGTCCCCGGTTCGTGTCACCAAGTTCAATTCCTCGCCAGCGGTGATCTGGTGCAGTTGCACCGCATCATTTGGCCCGATCCAGTCGCGGCAGCGTTCGAGGGCAACCGGTGGCGCCCAGATATGTAACGTGAAGCCGGGGTCAACCCAACTGCGCCAGAGCAGAAAGTCCGGGGCCAGGTGGTCCGGATGGCCGTGGGTGATCAAAATATGCTCAAGATCGGCGAACGAGGTTCCGAATCGACCGGCAGCCGCGGCTACCGTCGGCCCGGCGTCCAGCAAGAGGCAGCCATCCACCAGCGCTGCGGTTGGGCATCGGGTGCTACCCGCGGCCCGTTCGCTCGTGCACGATGGGCAGCGACAAAATGGGTTGGGCCAACCGTCCGCGGATCCGGTGCCCATCAGTTGAACGATCATGGCACCGGCACGAAGATCGACTGCGGGTCAAAAGCCGCGCGGCGCGAAACCCGTCGCAGTGCATTCAAGATAGGCGCGCCGGCGATGAGGGTCAACGTGACGGTTAGCACCGCGCGTGGAATGTCGTACCCAAGGGACGTCACAAGAGTAAATCGGACCCAGGACACCAAGTTCTCCACAATTGGTGCGCCGGGTGCGTAGGCGAGCGCGGCCGGCAGGTTGGCGACAAAGGGCCAGAACCAAAGATTCATCAGCAGGCCGTAGGCGAAGCTTGCGAGCGCACCGTAGGCGGCGAGGAGCAGGAGTTCAGGTCGGCCGGTAGCCCTGGGCAGCAGGCCAGCGCCAAGGCCGACCCATGCGGCCCCGAGCATTTGAAATGGCAGCCACGGCCCCACCCCACCGGTTAGCAGGGCCGATGAAAAAAGTGCTACCGCCCCAAGGGCAAAACCAAAACCGGGCCCAAGGGCACGACCACCGAGCACCAAAATGACCCAGATCGGCTCCAGCCCGGCAGTACCACCTCCTAGGGGTCGCAGCACCGCTACGACAGCTGCTAGGACTCCGAGCAGGGCAATTGCCTTGGCGTCCATGCCGCCGTCGGTGAAGGACGAAACAACTACGGCGAGCAGTAGTGGAATGACGATGGCGAACAACCAGGGCGCATCGGTGGCATGCGCGACGACACTCGAAGTCGGGGCAGCGATAAGTGGCCAGCCGAAGGCAACCATCCCGACAAGTGAGGTGGCCGCGATGGTGATGATGGATCGCGGTCCAAGCCGTAGGGCCAAGGAGTTTGTCACTAGCCGACCTGCTCAATCATCGCAGCGCGAACCTCGGAGACCGTTAGCCAGTCCTCGGGGGCCAAGATCTTCGCGACCTGCGGTGCGAACATGGGGGAGGCCAGTACCACTTCGTGGGTCGGCCCATCGGCAACGACCTCGCCCTCGGCGAGCACGATCACCCGCGTTGCTACTTCCGCGGCCAGTTCCACATCATGTGTTGCCAGCACGACCCCGTGCCCGGTAGCTGCCAACTCACGAAGGATTTTTACCAGTCTTGCCTTGGTGGGATAGTCGAGGCCACGCGTTGGCTCATCAAGTAGCAGCAGTGGCGGTCGGGCGGCGAGCACGATAGCCAGCGCCAGGAGCAGCCTTTGGCCCTCGGATAAATCCCGCGGGTGCGTGCCGTCCATGACTTCTGGTGCGAGAAGTGCCAAGAGCGCGCGGGTGGTTCCAAGTTCAGCATTGGCGTCATGGTCTGATGATCGGCACTCGCCGGCGACGGTCGAGGCTTCGAGTAGATCGCCGGGGTCTTGTGGCACCAAGCCAACACTGTGCACGAGTTCGGGACCTTTAATCTCGCGGGGATCCTTACCGTTCGTTCGAACTACCCCCGCACTCGCCAGCCTTAGGCCCACCATTGTGCTCAGCAGCGTAGATTTTCCGGCGCCATTTCGGCCCATTAGTGCGACGATTTCACCTCGGGTGATTGTGGTGCTCACATTTTTCAGGGCGACAACAGCTCCGTAACGCACGGTCAACTTGTCAGTTACGATCAGTGGTGTCGCGTCGCGCGCACCTTTGATGATTCGAAGTGGCGCCGCGTGCCCGGTCAGGAGCTCACGCAGGGGGCCAGCGGCGCGTCGTGCGTCACGCACGGTCAACGGGAGCGGCTGCCAACCAGCGAGTCTGCCGAGTTCAACAACAGGTGGGGCGATTGGTGAATTGCCCATCATTTCGCTCGGGGTGCCACTGATTATTGGTTCACCATCGCCGGGCACGATCACGATGCGATCGGCGTACTGCACCACTCGCTCCAATCGGTGTTCCGCCATCACAACCGTGACGTTGAGATCGTGCACCAAGCGCTGCAGTGCGGCGAGTACGTCCTCGGCGGCACCGGGGTCAAGGGCCGAGGTGGGTTCATCAAGTACGAGCACTGTCGGGTGTGAAGCCAGCACCGAGCCGATTGCTACCCGTTGCCGTTGGCCGGCCGAAAGTGACAGCAGTGGCCGGTTGCGCAGATCCACTAAGCCAAGTAGATCGAGGGTTTCTTCAACTCGCCGACGCATGACATCGGGTGCCAGGCCAAGGCACTCCATGCCATATGCGAGTTCTTCCTCTACCGTGTCGGCGACAAATCCGCTCATCGGATCCTGCGGCACCACGCCCACCAGATCGGCTAGTTCGCGCGGTGGGTTGGTGGCGGTGTCGCGTCCGTCGACGAGGATTCGGCCGGTGAGCGTGCCACCGGTGAAGTGCGGGACCAAGCCGTTGATGGCCCGGAGCAAGGTGGTCTTGCCACTGCCGGTGCGGCCTACGACCAACACGAGCTCACCCTCGGGGATCTGCAGGTTCACCTCGGTGAGTACCGGCTCGGTGGCGCCCGGGTAGGTAATCGAAACGCACTCGAAGTTGATCATGAGGGGACCCCGATCCTTGGCAACTCGCCAACGATGGTGCGGGGCAGCGTGGGTGCCGTGAGTGCCGGAGTGGCAGCAATTAGCAAACCGAGGAGTGGCAGGAGCGGCAGCGCCGGCCAGGTCGGTGGGTTACTAGGGGTAGCCAAGCCCGGCATGGCCACCCAATTGGCGGCGAGAAAGCTCAAGGCCACCAGCACGCCGGCGCCGGCCACCAAATTCTCCGGGAGCGCCCATGGGTCTGGCCGGTAGCGGGTGCGCACGGCAGTGCGCGCTGACCACGTGATCGAAGTGATGCAGACACTCACACCAACAACCAGCATGGGCAGCCCGAGCGCCGCCGGGGACCCGGCGGCGATGAGAGCGTAAGTGCCGATGCAGGCGGCGACCAGCCCGGTTAGCAATAGCACTGAGTTCAGGCGGCGCTGGGCGGCACTAATTGCGCCGCGGCGGCCGTAGCCGCGGGAGTCCATGGCCGCCGCGAGTGTCACGGATTTTTCAAGTGCCCCCTCGAAAACCGGCATCGCTGCGCCGGCAATTGCCCGGACACCTCTTGTTGGGCGACCACGTAAGCGGCGGGCGGTGCGCACCCGATCGACGTCGGCAACGAGTTGAGGTGTAAACGTCATGGCGACTACCACGCTGACTCCGAACTCGTAGAGCGCTGCAGGCACGGACTTCAGCAACCTACTTGGTGAGGCGAGGGAGTTTGCGGCCCCGACGCAGATCAAGATAGTCGCCAGCCGCAAGCCGTCATAGAAAGCCAAAAGCACGCTCTCAAAGGTGATGTCACCACCAAGTCGAACCCCTGCTAACCATGAGGGCAAGGCCACGCCGGGCAGCTGAAGTAGCACCGTGGTGCCGAACGCCGCACCGAAAATCAGTTGGACGCCCACCCGAATGACGATAACCGCCACCCCTAGCCGCAGGAAGAAGATGAAGGATCGCCCCCACGGTGCATCCGGCTTTCGAGCAAAGACCACGAGTGCTGCCACGGCAATGATCAAGGAGAGTAATAACGGATTGGTGGTGCGACTTGCCGCTGCAGCCAGTCCTAGGGCCCAAACCCACCAGGCTGCCGGGTGCAACCACCGTGGGAGGGTGAAGAGTGACCCAGTCATGACGACCGCCTGCGCTGTAATTCCCAAGCGCCGACCAAGCCAAGTGCGATGACCACCCCGACTGCGATGAGCGGCACCGGGCTGCCATCGGCGGCTGCCGGAACCGCAGCGCTGGCACTCTCGCTCACCGCAGTTGACGGCGCCGCCAAAACATCGGTCACCTCAGCTGCGCCAATCGAAGTTGCGGTGGTATCGATGGCAATTGCGCATTCACCGGTTGGGTACGAGTCGATCCCGCAGACCAATCCCGACTGCACGCGCGGTGTCGCCACTGCCATCAAGGCATCGGCACCGGACTTTGATTCGTCAATGACCGCGCACGCGCCACGCGCTGGTGGTGGCGATTGTCCGGCAGGTGCGGTATCGGCAACACCCGGATCAATGACCATGGCAACTCGAATCTGGCCATCGGGTTGCTGAACGGAACCGCAAATCAGTTCGAAAGCCCGGGACGGGTCGGTGCGCGGTTCGCTGGTGCTGCCACTTGCATTTGCAGTGACCGCGAACCGCCAAGCCTGCACATCGCCGTCGACCGGTGCGGTACCCGCCGGACCAACCTGGGAGAAAATCCATTGGCCATTGCGCACTGTCCAAAACGTCCAATAGCGGTATCCGGTCTCGGCCCGGGCCACCGGGCTGAACAACAGCGCCGCAAGACAAATTGCGACGCTGATGCAGCTGGCCCGGGCGACACGTGGCATTACTGCTGGTTCTGCTGCAACGTAGTGATCAAATTGATGCCACCGAAATTGGTTGGCTTCATATTCGTCGCCTCGCTCACCAGCAGCAGCAAACCCAAAGCACCAGGGTTAGCTGCTCCCGCCGGCATCGCGTAGGCACTCGCATTTGCAACCAAGGTGGCGGTGCCTTTGGTTACCGCTTGCCGGCCATTGGAGTTCGCCACGAAACCAAGGACAGCAAAACTTGTTGACGTGTAATCAGGGTCTGACCCAAATGCGCTGGGTAGTGCGCCAGCGCCCGTGATCTTCGTGGCCAGGTAACTGCCGGCTGCGCCCGTTGCCGACCTGCCGCAAGTTGGATTTGCGGCTAGCTTGATGGAACTCGATCCGCTGACCGGCAAGGTCGCAACAAGTCCCAAGAAGCCCTGTGCGGTGGCGAGGGGATCTGCGGCGGCGCCCCTCTCATAGGAAAGTCCGCCACCGCTCGCGCAACCTACGGCCAAGCGGTTCAGGTAGCGGGCGGCTTTTCGGTAAACGGGCACCTGCCGACTTGGTGCCTCGCCCATCAATGCGGACAGCACCAAGCCGGTGGATGCGGGGTCGGTGGCACCACCGAGGAACCAAGGCCAACCCCCATCAGTGTCTTGGTGCTTCGCCAACCAGGTCGCGGCCGCATCGGCACTTGCGGCCTGATCCACTGCCAGGAGAGCGCTTAGGGCCAGCGCGGTGGAGTTGGTGTCGGGGCCGGTGTAGTTGACCGGATCGGAGACACCACAAGCCTTGCTCGGATCGGGGCGGTACGCCTGGAAACTGCCATCAGCGCACTGCTGCTTAAGGAGCCAGGTGATAGCTGCCTTGCCTGGCTTGACGTCATTTGCGACCAGGCCCAAGATCCCCAGGGACTGGCGAAAGACGCCGTCATAAGTGGCATCCCCGCGGCCATAGAGGCCCGAATTGGCCGCCGGGTTGGCAGATGCGGGCTGCGCGACGGCGCCGAGGGCGAGAATCGTTGTGGCCAGCGCCACAAGTGCGGAAAATCGTTTGGACATGGTCACCATATTCTTGGTTGAGTCGGTTTGTCCTGGTGCCCACGTCCTATTCGGCCACAAAAAACCCCTTCAGCATTGCTGCATGAAGGGAGACCGGGTAAAGACCCGGGCTCCGTTCCGTTACCTCGACGGGTGGAGCCGTTCGTAACTGCCAGGTGCTCCGACTCTCCCAAAGACTGGGATCACGGTTGCGGGACAGCGCCGGAATCGCACCGGACTTTCCCTGGATTCAATTACGCGGATTCAGTTGTGGGGTCAACTTCCCACGGCTGACGCGCCGTTGTCAATCCCGACCCGCCTATCTCCACCCCGCTTCCACGATTACCTGATCCCGCCTTAGGCACTCTAGGATGGCGGCCGTAGGACAGACATGGTCGCTTTCGGGCGGTTGAAATGTCGAGCCAAACGGGGTCGGAGGAGTCTTAATGGGTTGGTCTTGGCAATATCGAACGGCCGAAGGCGTTGTGGTTGCTGAACTACCCGATACCTCGATGGCAACGCAGTTCCCGACCCAATCTGATGCCGAGACCTGGATCGGAGAGGTTTGGCCGACCCTGCTCGAGGCTGGGATCGAACAGGTTTTGCTCCTTGAGGAGGATCGAATCGTCTACGGGCCGATGGGGCTGCGCCCGGCTGACTAGCTACTCCTGATGACCCTTGAAGCAGCTGTCGCAATAATTTTGTGACGATGGCCATTTGGCGGTGAACTTCGCTGGCTGCGCGTTGACTAGCTAGCCGGCAAGTGGGTAGCGCGGGCGCCAGTGCGCGGATTAAACCTTTGGCGCTCCGCCGCGGCGTACCCGAGGTGGTGGCAGGCGCAGGCGTCGAAGCTGCAAGGTGCGCAAGGTGGCATAAAGCAGCAGGCCCTTGCGGTCCTTGGCCTCGGGGAACGCCTTCTTGGCCCGAAGGCTCAACTGCACCAGCAATACGACGGTGTCGACGACGATGAGTGCCGTCAGGGCGAAGAACCCGATTGATACCCAACTCTGGATCAGCGGATTTCGGATAAAGCCGAGGGCGAGTACCGCAATGGCGATGAAGATGAAGAACTCTGCCAAGGTAACGCGGCCATCGACGAAGTCGCGTGCGAATGCCCTGGCCGGGCCTCGGTCGCGGGCTGGCAGGTATTTCTCCTCGCCATTGCGCATGCCTTCTCGGGCGCGGGCCCGATCTTCTTGATCGCGTTGCCGCGATGCCTTCTTGGCGGCTTTAGGGTCCTTTGGGATCTTCAGCTGGCTCTTGCGTGCCTCCTCCGCCTCGCGACGTGATGGCGTGGCGTGGCCCTTGCCACCGCCGGCCACCTGGCCCGGGGCGCTTTGCCCCACGACATCAGTGTAAACAGCGTCATTGGCTGCGGCGTTCTTGCGATTAAGTCCGAACATGATTGCGCAGCCTAGTCGGCTTTGGCATCTGGCCCCGGGAGGGCAAGCATGCGGTCCAGTGAGACCTTGGCCCACTTGGCGGTCTCGGGATCGACCTCGATCTGGTTGACCACGGTCCCGGCGATCAACGACTCAAGAACCCAAACGAGGTGCGGTAGGTCAATGCGGTTCATCGTCGAGCAGAAGCACACCGACTTATCCAGGTAGGCAATGGTCTTGTCGGGGTGGTTTTGGGCAAGGCGTTTCACTAGATTCAATTCGGTGCCAATCGCCCATGCGCTCCCGGGCGGAGCTGCTGCGATGGTGGCGATGATCTTTTCGGTCGAGCCAACAATATCGGCCTTGGTGACGACCTCGTAGGTGCACTCTGGATGCACGATGACCGTGACACCTGGGATGCGTTCGCGGACATCATCGACGCAATCGGCGGTGAAGCGTCCGTGCACTGAACAATGGCCTTTCCAGAGGATGACTTTCGCATCGCGCAACTGATCGGCGGTGCGGCCGCCGAGTGGCTTGCGTGGGTTAAAAACCACGCAGTCGGTCAGCTCGAGCCCGAGTTCGCGTACTGCGGTATTTCGTCCAAGGTGCTGGTCGGGCAGAAAAAGCACTTTTTCACCCTGCTCGAAGGCCCAACGCATACTGCGCTCGGCATTACTCGAAGTACAGACGGCGCCCCCGTGCCGGCCGGTAAATGCCTTTATGGCTGCCGTGGAATTCATGTAAGTGATTGGGATCGTGACTTCAGCGATACCGGCCTGCTCTAAGTCTTCCCAGCAGTGCTCAACTTGCACGATATTTGCCATGTCGGCCATTGAGCAGCCAGCGGCTAGATCAGGCAGTATCACCTTCTGGTTGTCAGCGGTGAGAATATCGGCGCTTTCGGCCATGAAGTGCACACCACAGAAAACGATGAACTCGGCTGCTGGGTGTGCCGCGGCTTGCTGGGCGAGCTTGAATGAATCACCGGTGACGTCGGCGAAATCTATGACCTCATTTCGCTGGTAGTGGTGGCCGAGGATGAATAGCCGGTCACCCAGCGCGGCCTTGGCTGCGGCGGCGCGATCTACGAGATCTGGGTCACTTGCCGCGGGCAGGGCGCCGGGGCACTCAACCCCCCGTTCACTCCCGGGGTCGGCATCTTGGCCGAGCAACAGCAATGCCAGTGGGGTTGGCTGAGGCTCGTGCAGTAACCCGGTCACGAGGGTTATTGTTCCCCACCCGGCAGAATCAGGCATCCCAAGGGTCACCGGCCGAAGATTGGGGCTTTCGGGAATAGTGTCGCTGGGCGAATGGTTGAAACTGTCGTAGACTCCACAGTGAAGACTTACTGCACCAGCGCCAGCAAAAATGAAGGGGTAAACATGTCTGCCGACACCACGAGCAAGCAGGTCACCAGCGAACCGATCAGCACCGGGATCGTCCTGACTGATGCTGCTGCGTTCAAGGTCAAGACACTCCTGGACGCGGAGGGCCGAGATGATCTAACCCTTCGGGTGGCCGTGCAGCCGGGTGGTTGCTCAGGCCTTCGCTATCAACTCTTCTTCGACGACCGCAGCCTTGATGGCGATGTCATCAAGGATTACAACGGGGTCGGCGTGGTGACCGATCGGATGAGCGCCCCGTACCTAGGCGGTGCCACTATTGACTTCGTCGACACCATCGAAAAGCAGGGCTTCACAATTGACAACCCGAATGCGGGTAGCTCTTGCGCCTGCGGGGATTCATTCAGCTAACGGGTTAATCATGCGAGCTAACGCCACGATCCTCTTTGACGGAGACTGTGGCTTTTGCACTTGGAGTGCGAGAAAACTCCAGCGGTGGGTCCGGCCGCCGGCCACCATCATCGCGTGGCAGCGAGCCGATCTCACCGCACTTGGGGTCGCACAGGCGGCCTGCGAAAGTGCCCTGCAGTGGGTGCCGGTGGCAGGTCCACCCGTTTCCGGTGGACCAGCGGTGGTGGCGCTACTGCGTGCCTCGGCGCAGCCATGGCGTGCATTGGGCGCTGCACTTAGCACCCCGGGGCTCAGCCACCTGGTTGATCGCGGTTACCGGGTAGTTGCGGCTAATCGACACCGACTACCCGGCTCGACGCCAGCCTGCGCAACTTCACGACTCTGACAGGTAGGGTCTGCAGGCGTGGCTGTCCTAATCACCGGGTCCATCGCGACCGATCATCTGATGACGTTTCCGGGTCGGTTCGCGGATTCGCTCGTGGCCGACAAGCTGGACAAGATCTCCTTGTCCTTCTTGGTCGAGGCCCTGGAGATCCGGCGCGGGGGAGTTGCGGCCAATATCGCTTTTGGCATGGGCTGCCTTGGGCTTAACCCGGTGCTCGTCGGCGCGGTTGGTGCCGACTTCAGCGACTACGGTTCGTGGTTGCAACGGCACGGTGTCGACACCTCCTCGGTTCTCATCTCCGATGTCCATCACACGGCACGCTTTGTCTGCACTACCGATCTGGAGCAGAATCAAATTGCCTCGTTTTATCCAGGTGCGATGTCGGAGGCTCGTGGCATTGAACTGCAGCCGGTCATCGACCGCGTAGGCAGCGCAGACATGGTGCTAATTGGCCCCAATGATCCTGAAGCGATGCTTCGGCACACCGATGAGTGCCGCTTTCGCGGTATGCCTTTCGCTGCCGACCCAAGTCAGCAACTTGCGCGGATGGATGGTGACGAAATCCGCCCACTAGTTGAGGGCGCGGCAGTGCTTTTCACCAACGAGTATGAATCCGCGCTGATACATCAAAAGACCGGTTGGACCACCCAGGACATCGCATCTCGGGTTGAAGTCCGGGTCACGACTCTAGGCCCAGATGGTGCGCGCATAGAGCGACGTGGTGAGCCGGCGGTGACCGTAACCTGCCCCGCTGAGGATCGTAAGGCCGATCCGACCGGGGTTGGCGATGCATTTCGTGCCGGCTTCCTAGCTGGGCAGGCATGGAGCCTTAGTGATGAGCGCAGTGCGCAAATCGGTTCACTCTTGGCCACTTATGTCATTGAAACCATCGGCACGCAGGAGTACTCGATTGCCCAGCGGCACTTCTTGGAGCGGATCGCCAAGACCTATGGCGATGATGCCGCAGCAGATATTGAGCCGCATATTTCCTGCCCACGGCCGTAAGTAGTCCCAAGAAACGCCATGCGGGTAGAGCCAGCCCCCGGTGAATGGCTGTTGCCTGACCCAGCGCAAGCGGCACCCGATCAGGACCTAGTTGGCCTCGGGGCCGATCTGGCGCCGGGCACCGTTTTGCAGGCTTACCGAATGGGCTTATTCCCGATGCACGTGGATACCGGTGAGCTCGGTTGGTGGTCACCTAATCCCAGGGGGATATTGCGCCTTGTGGACCTTCGGGTAAGTAGATCCCTACGCAAATCAACCGGTCAATTCGAAGTCACCGTTGATCAGGCGTTCGCTCGGGTGATGCGAGAGTGCGGTGATTCCCGCCGAGATGGTCTTTGGATTACCGAGGATTTCATCGCCGCTTACTCGGCATTGCACGACATGGGGTGGGCACACTCGATCGAGGTATGGCGCGCCGGGGAGCTGGTCGGTGGTCTTTACGGCGTTGAGGTTGGGGGGATTTTCGCGGGTGAGTCGATGTTCCACCGCGAACGGGATGCGTCAAAGGTAGCCCTCGTGGCGTTGGCGAATAAATTGCGCGCGGAAGGCGATGGCAGGTTCATCGATGTGCAGTGGCGCACCAACCACCTTGCAAGCCTTGGGGCGATCGCCATTTCGCGGGCAGAGTATTTGTCGGCGCTGGACAGCGCGCTGCCACTTGAACCCTGCTTTACCAACTAGGTTGCTGCGGTGACCTGAACGTGAAAAACCGAACCAGCCCCGCCATCTGGTGGCGCACTTTCACTAAGTAGTGTCGCGTTCTTCAGCCGGCACCATGCGGGCACATCGAATGTTGCTGCCGGATCGTCACTTAGCAGGGCAATGACGGTGCCGGCGGGATGCTCCATGGCGGCGCGGTTAAGTGCGATGATCGGCAGCGGGCAGCGCCGGCCGCGTTCATCAAGCCAAATCTGCGGGTCCACTAGTTATCGGCTCGAACCGCGGCAACCGCATCAGGAAGCGCATCGAGGAAGCCCTCAACCGTTTCGGTGGTGCAGCCAAGGGGCAGGGAAATTCGGATATTGCCACCCGTATAGGCACCCATGGCAGCTAGCACGTGGCTGGGCCGGGCCTCCTCGGCAACGCAGGCTGAGCCGCTGGCGACCGCGAACCCGCGCTTATCCAGTTCGAGTACCAGGGCCTCACCGGAGACGTATAGCACGGAGAACGTCAGGATATGCGGTAGGCGCCAGACCCCATCACCTAAGACTTCGACATCGGTGATCTTGGAGGCGATACCGGCTCGAAGTAATTCGATATTGGCGAATGCTTGATCATGTTGGGCATCTTGTTCGGCACTGAGTTCGGCAAGGGCGGTTGCCGCACCAACGGCCCCGGGGATATCGGCAAAGCCGCCGAGCAGGCCGCGCTCACTTGCCGGTGGTGAACCCCACCGCCCGCCGCGGCGCACCACCAAGATGGCGACCCCGGCCGGGCCAGCCCACCCGCCGGCCCCAGCGGTGAGCATGGCCCACCCAGTGGGCAATTGGATCCGCCCCAGCCCTCCGGTGGCGTCCATCAAGATCGGCAGCCCCGGGCTTGCCGCTGCCACGTGCTCAATCGGCTGGCAGGTGCCAACCTCGCTATTGGCCAGTTGCAGGGCGGCTATGGCCTTGCCGGCCGCGGCCTGGCCGAAAGCGCCGACATCCACGCGGCCGGCGGCGTCAACTCCGATTACTTGCGAGTGGTCTCGAAGGTCACCGAGATCAAGCAGTGCTGCGGTTTCAACGGCGCTCATGACAACCGGGCCCGGGCAGCCGGCGAGGGCGATGGTTTGTGCCGCCAGCGCCGACGGGGTGAAATAGACCTCGTCGGCGTGGATGGTCGTGCCCGCGGCGGCGGACACACTGTCGGCGATACTGCGGCGGGCCGCAGCGAGGAGCCCGTCACTGCGGCGGCCAGCATGGTGAAGGGATCGCGGATCTGCCCAGGCCAGCGCAGCAGCAGCACCCTGGGCCGCGGCCGCGGTGGCTGACGCCGGCTGGCCGCCGACGCCATCGAGTAGCCCCGGTGGTGGCTGCCAATTACTACCCATGGACAGCACGTTAGTCGGGCCCGAAGGGTGTGGCGAATACCTCACGTCAATTTGCCCGGGGTGAGAAGGCAACCTCGGCTCTTAGGCGCTAACATCAAGGTGATTTGGAGCTTCCAGCGGAGGGCGTTTCGTGGGTTTGTCTAAGTGGGCGGCTAGTCTGCGCCGTCCGCGGGCGCTGGTTATCATCCTTGGCACCGTGGTCGCAGCGGGCCTGTTGAGTGGCTGTACCGCCAATGAGGCTTTCTTCTTCGATATGCCAGAACCGGCTTCGAAGGAGGGCCACATAGTCCTAAATCTTTGGAACGGTTCGTGGTTGGCCGCCTGGGGGGTCGGGATCGTTACTTGGGGGCTGATGATTTGGGCTGCGGTGGCCTATCGCCGCCGGCACAAGGACGAAGTTCCAGAACAGACCGCTTACAATCTGCCAGTTGAATTGCTTTACACGATTGTGCCGCTCATCATGATTCTCGGGTTGTTCTGGTTCACCGCCCGTGACCAAAGCGAACTTCTGACGATGGAGAATGATCAGGCCCAAACGGTCACCGTGGTCGCCTATCGCTGGAACTGGGGCTTTAACTACCTAGATGAGGATGTTTACGCGGTGGGTAGCCCGGCGCAACCTGCGGTGCTGGTGCTGCCCGTTAATGAAAAAGTGCGATTCGAACTCACCTCGCCGGATGTGATCCACTCCTTTTGGGTGCCGGATTTCTTATTCAAGATGGACGTAATCCCCGGCAAGACGAATGCCTTTGAGTTAACACCCGACAAGGCCGGCACCTACCCGGGCCGGTGCGCAGAGCTATGCGGGGTGGAGCATTCAAGTATGTTATTTACGGTCAAAGTGGTAGAGCGCGCCGAATTTGACGCTTATGTGGAGCAATTGCGAGCCCAGGGGCAGTCAGGTTTGTTGGATACCGGTAGAAGCACCGACGAGGGTCAGATGCCCGAGGAGACAACTATATGACGATTCTCAGCGACCGCGTTGACATCGCAGACAAACTGCCGGAGGCGCCGCAGCACAGGAAGCGGACTCCGGGTGCGCTGGTGGTGTCATGGCTAACGTCTACCGACCATAAAGTCATCGGCTACATGTACCTGATGCTTGCCACATTTTGGTTCTTCGCTGCCGGTGCAATGGCCTTAGCCATCCGAGCCGAACTGGCTGTCCCGGGGCTGCAATTCATCTCCCTTGAGCAATACAACCAACTATTTACCATGCATGGAACGATCATGTTGTTTCTGTTCGCCACCCCACTATTTGTTGGCTACGCGAATGTCATCATGCCATTGCAGATCGGCTCACCGGATGTGGCATTTCCTCGGCTGAATATGTTGGGGTTCTGGCTGTTTGCTTTCGGCGGGCTAACAGTGGCAGCGGGATTCCTTACCCCAGGTGGCGCGGCGGCTTTCGGCTGGTTTGCCTACGCACCGTTGAGCAATGCTTTCTACTCGCCCGAGGTGGGCGGTGACCTGTGGCTATTGGGCCTGGCCATGGGCGGCTTGGGCACAATTCTTGGCTCGGTTAACTTCGTGACAACTATTTTCTGCATGCGCGCCCCCGGTATGACGATGTTCCGGATGCCGTTATTCACGTGGACGATTTTTGTGACCAGTGTGTTGGCGCTGCTGGCCTTCCCGGTGCTGGCTGGTGCGCTAGCACTCGCATTCATCGACCGAAACTATGGGGCGGTTGTCTTCGCGTCGGAAAACGGTGGGGCGATGCTTTGGCAGCACCTCTTCTGGTTCTTTGGGCACCCTGAAGTGTATATTCTGGCGTTGCCATTCTTTGGTATAGCCAGTGAAATCATTCCGGTATTTTCCCGTAAGCCAATTTTTGGCTACAAGGGCTTAGTCCTCGCGACCTTGGGGATCGGTGCCCTTTCCATGGCCGTTTGGGCGCACCACCTGTATGTGACTGGCTCGGTCTATCTGCCTTTCTTCGCCTTCATGACGATGCTGATCGCGGTGCCTACCGGAGTGAAGTTCTTCAATTGGATCGGCACTATGTGGAAAGGCTCTGTCGCTTTTGACACCCCGATGCTCTGGACCTTGGGCTTTATGTTCACGTTCTTGTTCGGCGGTCTCACGGGCATTATCTTGTCGTCGCCGCCGCTTGACTTCCACCTGTCCGATAGCTACTTCGTGGTGGCGCATTTCCACTACACGGTATTTGGCACCGTGGTCTTCATGTTCTTCGCCGGCCTTTACTTCTGGTGGCCCAAGATGACCGGCAAAATGCTCGATGAGCGCCTCGGCAAGATCCACTTCTGGCTGCTGTTCGTCGGTTTCCAGACGACTTTCCTGGTGCAGCACTGGCTGGGCGTGCAGGGCATGCCCCGTCGTTACGGGGATTACCTGCCCTCGGATGGCTTTTCTACGCTCAATGCGGTCTCGACCGTGGGCGCGGCGATTCTAGGCATCTCCTCGCTGTTCTTCTTCTGGAACGTCATCAAGACCGTCCGCACCGCGCCGTTAGTCGGCGTTGATGACCCGTGGGGCTGGGGTGGCTCGCTGGAGTGGGCGACCTCGTGCCCGCCGCCACGCCACAACTTCGTGTCGATACCCAAGATCCGGTCGGAGCGGCCAGCATTTGACCTGCATCATCCCGAGCTGGCGATGAGTACCAACGCACCAGTTGGTGAAGGGTCAAAGGCGTGAGGATCGAAGGTGCCATCTTCGGCCTAGGTGCGATCTTCTTCCCGCCTACCGCGGGCGTCTATTGGTTCCTGTCCCGTGATCCGATCGGCACCACCGCGCTAGCCCTCTCCGGGGCGCTGGCCTTCTTGGTGGCCTTTTACGTGCTCTACACATCCAAGCGGGTCTACCCCCGGCCTGAGGATCGCCTTGATGCGGATATCGATGAAGCCGATCCCGAATACGGGTTCTTCAGCCCGCATTCGTGGTGGCCGTTAGTCGTTGGTTTTGCGACCCTGATGGTGGTTTTTGGCTTTATTTTCGCGGTGTGGTTGTTGGTACTAGGCGTTGGGGTTCTTCTTGTTGCATTGGTGGGTTGGCTCTTTGAGTACTACCGGGGCGAATTCGCCCACTGAGCCCCATGCGAATGACTGGAAAGCAATTTCAGCTCTAACCTACTGATCGAATTGATCATTGGATTTTTTGGCGTAGTCGTCATTGTGGGTGTTTGGAGCAAAGTTGGGCAGCACCCCTTGCAGTGGAATTGCCTATATTTGGAATTTAAAGAATCAAGGGTCGGCAGGATCAGTAGTCTGCCTAAGTGTTAGTGAGGTAACGCCGGTAGTTTGTCCAAGCGCGGTGTTCGGGGGCAGCATCGAGTGCGGGGAGTGCTCGGGGTAAGCGGCAAGAAATATGCATTGGGCGAGCATGAATCTGCTTTGCGCACTCTATTTGCTGTGGTCGTAGCCGGCCCAGGTGGACCCCGTGCTCAGCGATCGCTTCGCCCGGCTAACTGTTCTGCGTTGGTGTTGGCCATCCCGGGGTGGTGCAGCACGCCGCCGTGCGCGTTGCGGATTTCATCGGCGTCCTCATAGGCGTGCAGCGGAGCCTCAAGGGCCGCGCCATGATCGAGATGGTGCTGGGCGGCTTCGATCTCCGCGGCGGTTGGCTTGGAGATGTTGTCAGCGTAGAAGAAGTTGCTGAGCTTGGCACGAAGCGACTGGATCCAGTACTTACGGTTGGCAACTCCGTCGGCGTCGACCTTGACCGGAGCCGGCAACGGCGCGATGTCGCTCTTAGAGGTGATGACCGCCATCTCCTTGTAATTGATGGTTTCGTGCACCTCGATGAATTCGCCATGGGGCAGGCGTAGCACCCGTCCGGTTTCGTAACCGTGCAGTAATTTGTCGCGGTCGCGGCGCTGCAGGGCCAAGCAGATGCGCTTGGTTACTAAGAACGCGATTGGTGGCAGCACGAAGACGGCGATGCGAAGGAACCAGGTAATTGAGTTGATAGTCAGGTTGAAACTAGTTGCGATGATGTCGTTGCCGCCACCGATCCAGAGCAAGCCGTAGAAAGTTATTGCCATGACCCCAATGCCGGTGCGGGTTGGGTTGTTGCGCGGGCGATCCAAGAGGTGATGCTCGCGCTTGTCCCCGGTGATCCAGGCCTCTAAGAACGGATAGAAGGCAAGTGCGGTGAAGACGATCCCGGGCATGATAACCGCGGGGATCAAAATGTTCCAGGAAATGGTGTAGCCGAATAAGTAAGACTCAAGATTCGGCATGATCCGCAGCGCCCCATCGAGCCAACCTATGTACCAGTCCGGCTGTGAACCGGCGCTGACTTGGTCTGGGGTGTAGGGCCCGAAAAGCCAAATTGGGTTAATTGTCACTAGGCCGGCGATCAGGGTGCAGATGCCGAACACGATGAAGAAGAAGCCGCCCGCTTTTGCCATGTACACCGGCATGAGAGGGTAGCCCACCACGTTGTTATTGGTGCGGCCCGGGCCGGGGAACTGGGTGTGCTTTTGGGTCCAAACCAGCATTAGGTGCACAGAGACGAGGGCGAGAATGAGCCCGGGGACCAGCAAGATATGGATGCCGTAGAGCCTGGAGATGAAGTCGGTGCCGGGGAATTCGCTACCGAATAGCAAGAACGCTCCCCAAGTGCCGACAATTGGGATGGACTGCACGATGCCGCGGGCGATCTGCAGTCCGGTGCCGGAGAGGAGGTCATCGGGCAATGAGTAACCGGAGAACCCAGCGGCCAGGGCCAAGGTGGCCAAGCCGACGCCGAGTATCCAGTTGAATTCCCGTGGCTTGCGAAATGCGCCGGTGAAGAAAACCCGGAACATGTGCACCGCGATTGCGGCTATGAAGATTAGGGCCGACCAGTGATGCATTTGGCGGATCAAGAGCCCACCGCGCACGTCGAATGAGATGTCTAGGGTTGATGCGTAAGCCTCTGACATTTCGATGCCCTTGAGGGGCACATAGGAGCCGTTATAGATGACCTCGACCATGGATGGCTTGTAAAACAAAGTTAAGTAGACCCCGGATAGGAGTACGACCAGGAAGCTGTAAAGGGCGATTTCACCGAGCATGAAGGACCAGTGGTCCGGAAAGACTTTGCCGAGGGTGCGACCCAAGAACTTGTTGCTGCCCACCCGCTGATCGACATATGTCGCAACCCCGCCACCGGCTGCCTCGATTGGGCTTGCAGGTATCGGATTGGCCGCCGCCGAATTCGTCGTGCTCATCCACGCTCCCAAAAACTTGGTCCAACCGGTTCAGCGAATGGTGCCTTCGCCACAATGAATCCTTCCGCATCTACGCCAATCGGCAACTGGGGCATGCGGCGGGCAGCCGGCCCAAAGATCACATTGCCTGAGTCCGAAAGGTCGAAGGTTGATTGGTGGCAGGGGCAGAGCAGGTGGTGGGTGCGCTGTTCATACAGGGCGATCGGGCAACCCACGTGGGTGCAGATCTTGGAGTAAGCGAGGATTCCTTGATAATCCCAGCCGTCACCTTGTTGCGAGAGGATTTCGGCCGGGTCCATGCGCACCAAGATGATTGCGGCCTTGCCGCGGGCATTTAGGTTGTGTTCGGCTTCTTGGACTTCGGGTAGGTCGGCAGGTGCCGCTGAGACTAAGCCGCCGACCGGTATGTCTTCAGGGCGGATTGGCAGATAGGTGGCGTCGGTCACCACCCGGGTGCCGTCCTCCCAGAGGGTGGTGGTCAACAGGGTTGAGGGGCTGGGGTTGCCCGGTGGGGAAATCCACAGGTCGCGCAACATCACGACCAGCGGGATGGGAAATAAAACCATGGCCCCGATCAAGGTACGGCGGATGATCTTAAAGCGCGCAAAACCCGATTCTTCCTTGCCCCGTTCGTAATTTGCCGCGGCTTCATTTGTGGCCTCGGTAGGTGAAACCAAATCATGCCGCAGTTGCACGACTTCGACATCGGGCATCAGTTTCTTTGCCCACTGAATGGCTCCGGCACCGATCAGGAAGATCGCTACGCCCATAGTGAACCCGAGGGCGACATTCATTGCCCCTACCGCACCAAAAACCGGGATATAGACGGTGGCGTACTTGTCGATGGCGATGAAGGCAACGACGAAAAGTACGACGAAAAACATGGACAGCATGAACATCGACGCAACTTGGCGCTCTGCCCGACGCGCCGCCCTCGGATCGGTGTCGGCCACCCGTGGGCGATGCGGGATGTCGGCAACGGGGGAGTAACCAAGTTTGGCCGGTGTGTTTTCGCTGGGGCCGTGCCCCGATCCGGTACTGATATCGGTCATCGCGCCTTAATCCCAATCCAGACGGCCACTGCGATCAGGGCACCAAATACTGCAGTCCAAAGGAAGAGGCCTTCGGTCACCGGGCCGAGTCGGCCGAGGGAGAGCCCGCCCGGGTCGGACGCATTTTGCAGATGGTCGACATAGGCCATGATCGCTTTCTTGTCTTCTTCCGGCAAGGTGGCATCGCTGAAGACCGGCATACTTTCGGGCCCGGTAACCATGGCTTCGTACATCTGCGTTGGAGTTGCACCCATCAGGCTGGGTGCGTACTTGCCCTGGGTCAGTGCGCCGCCTTGGCCCGCGGCCTGATGGCATTGCTGGCAATTGACCCGAAAGAGCACCCCGCCCTCGGCCACATCGGCACTTGCGAAATCAACCTGCTCGGCGCTGGGGATGGCCGGGCCCGGGGCCAGTGATGCCACATAGGCGGCTAATGCTGCGGTGTCCTCTTCGTTGTACTTCGGCGGCCCGGCAACTGATTGCACACCGGGGGCGGCCAGCGGCATGCGGCCGGTCGAGACCTGGAAATCAACGGCGGCCGCGCCCACCCCGATCAGGGTTGGCCCAGCAGTGGAGCCCTGAGCCTGCAGACTGTGGCAGGACGAGCAGCCCTCCAGGTATAACTGCTTGCCCATCTCAACCTGGGTTTCGCTGCTGGCGGCGCCTGCGGCTTCGGCCGGTCGCACCGTCCCCGCGGCGGCGTATAGACCCCCGACCGCAACAAGTGCGAAAAGCAGCATGGCCAAGGCAACGACGGGCTGGCGTCGTCGGGCGGCGAGGAACTTCACGCGAGCAAGCCTTTCGTCGTCATTTAAGGATATAAATCATGAAGAACAGGGCGATCCAGACCACGTCGACAAAGTGCCAGTAGTACGACACCACGATCGCTCGAGTGGCCTGATCATGGGTGAAACGCTTGGTGGCGTAGGTGGTGGCAAGCACGAACAGGAAGGCAATGAGCCCGCCGGTCACGTGCAGACCGTGGAACCCGGTGGTCAGGTAGAAAGCAGAACCATAGGCATTGGCGGACAAGGTCAGGCCCTCATGCACTAGTGCTACGTACTCGGTGACCTGGCCGGCGATGAAGAAGGACCCCATCAAAAAGGTGATGATGAACCAGCGACGCAGGACTTTGACCTCACCGCGTTCAGCGGCGAACACTCCCAGCTGGCAGGTAACGCTGGAGAGTACCAAAATCGTGGTGTTCAGGCTTGAGAAGGGAATATTGAGCAGTTTGGTTTCCTCGGCCCAAAGTTCTGGGTTAACCGCCCGCATAGTGAAGTACATGGCAAAAAGGGCAGCGAAGAACATGAGTTCGCTGGCCAGCCAAATGATGGTCCCGACGGCCACGATATTGGGGCGATTGGCGGGGGCGTGCTGATAAGCCGCAGGAACTTGGGTGGTCGACACCATGAGGGAAGTATCTCAGGTAGTCAGGGACTTGTGCTTCCCACCCCGAGTGAATCTGCTCACGGTCGCCCCCGGGGACGAGGGGACCCGCGACCTAGGTAATCGGACCGGGCCGCGGGGAGGCTGATGGGGTCGAACAAGGCCCGGTCTAAGATCGTGCCGTGAGTGATCAGGTGGCGCAAGAGGTGCCCGGGCCGGTAAAGGTTTTGGTCTACAGCAACGACCGCAAGGTGCGCCAGGATGTGCTTTTAGCCTTGGGCCGGCGTCCCGCCGCCGACCTACCCGAACTGTCATATGTCGAATGTGCGACGGCGCCGGCGTTGATTGGGTTGGTTGACAAAGGGGGCTTTGACTTGCTTATTTTGGACGGCGAAGCCACCCCGGCGGGCGGCATGGGCCTGACCCGGCAGCTCAAGGATGAGATATTCAACTGCCCGCCAATTTTGGTGCTGATAGCCCGGCCGCAAGATGCCTGGCTGGCTACGTGGTCGCGGGCCGATGCGGTGTCCTCGCATCCAATCAATGCCGTATCGATCGCCGACGCGGTGGCCGGCCTACTTCGGTCCAGATTGACCAAGTCGTCCATCGTCGTCACCGCGTGACCTGTTGGCCTCGCAAATAATTGAAATCACGATGATCTAGATGGCACCGCTGACCTGGCCGCAGATCCTGCGCTCCTTGCTAGCGGGTAGTGATTTGTCGGCCGATAGCGCTACTTGGGCGATGACCCAAATTCTTGACGGTGAAGCCACAGATGTGCAGGTGGCCGGTTTCGTGACCGCGCTTAGGGCCAAGGGTGAAACACCGGTCGAAGTTCGAGCGCTGGTCGAAGTGATGTTGGCACATGCCAACCGGGTAAACGTGAAGACCTCGGTACTTGACGTGGTGGGCACGGGGGGCGATAACTCACATTCAGTGAATATCTCGACCATGGCCGCAATAGTCGCCGCGGCGGCCGGTGCTCCGGTGGTCAAACACGGTAACCGTGCGGCGTCATCTTCAACCGGTACCGCTGATGTGCTGGAAGAACTCGGGGTGGTGATCGACTTACCGCCCGAACTAGTTGAGGTCTGTGCCAAGGAGATCGGCATTGCGTTTTGCTTCGCGCCCATTCACCACCCAGCAATGCGCTACGCCGTAACGGCGCGGCGTGAACTTGGGGTGCCCACTGTCTTCAACCTATTGGGACCGCTGACGAACCCAGCCCTGGCTCAAAGCGCACTCATCGGCTGTGCGGATAAGTCCCGCGCCCCAATAATGGCGGATGTGCTGGAGCGCCGAGGCGTTAAGGCCATCGTGGTGCACGGCGCTGATGGCCTCGATGAGATTTCTACGAGTGCCATAACCCATGCCTGGGATGTCACGGCAACCGGGATCCGCGAGGTGGTCATTGATCCATGTGAACTTGGGATTGAACTTGTTTCTGCGGAGTTGATAACCGGTGGTGATCGGGTGCGCAATGCAGAACTCCTGCGGAAGGTTCTGAGTGGAGTTCTGATAACCGATTCAGATGCCGATCGGGTAGCCGCTATTCGTGACGGCGTTGCGCTGAACGGGTCGGCAGCACTTGCTGCATACGACGCGGCAACCGGTGTGGGCGATGCTCAGGTGGCTTTGATGGAGCGGTTGCGGCAAGGGCTGCCAAGGGCCCGCGAGGTGATCGACTCGGGGGCGGGATTAGTGTTGTTGGACCGGTGGATCGCTCGGACGCGGTCCCTTAAACCGTAGGTCTTGGCTAAGCGATGCGGGTGACGGGTTTACGCCGGGCAGCCGCCGATAGCCATTGGTAGTCAACGGGCTCTTGGGCGCGAATCTCCTCGCGGACCTGACCGAGCTTGGCAAGGAGTGCACCCCCGCAGCCAATTGGCAGGGCAAGTGGTGCACTGGTGCGCACCAATCGAACGAAGTCACCGCCCAGCCAGGCCAAGATCGCCTCGGCTTCTTCGGTCAGTCCGGCTAGGGCCCCCGCTCTGGGTGCCGGGATGACGTCCGCGGCAGCAATCATGGCCGCCACAACTGGGAGCGGGTCAACACCAGCCATGATCGTGGCCGCGCCGGCAAGTGCGCCGTAGCGAATACAGTGCACCTCCCAGCCGCCCGCCGAAGTCATCTTGGCGGCGACCACTTGTTCAATATGTGCCAGCATCATCAGCTGATGTGTGCGCATGCTGGCATGCACGAAGTGGGCGAGGCGGTCGCGCCAGAGTGCGGCATCTTCGAAACGGCTTTGATCAGCGAGTTCACGCATACGCTCATGTACTGCTGATGCGACGGGTTCGACTGCGCCGGACATTGCCGAGCGGACGCGTTCAACTAGGGCGTCATATTCGAGGTGGTCTATCGCTGATGTGCACGGGGCCAGGCATTTACCGAGTTCAGCGAGGGCGCAGCCCGCCGTGGTGCTACGAGGTTTGCGCGCCAGTTTCGTGGAGCAAACCCGAAGTGGTAACGCGAATTGCAATGCGGCTGCGGCTTCTTGGGCGGCAGCACTGGATCGAAATGGACCCAGGTAGCAGGCGCCGGCGGCGGTGTCGTCGCGAACTTCGCGGACAATGGCTAAGCGTGGCGCAGTTTCGGCGGTTAATTTCAGCCAGGTTTGACGCTCTGGTCGCTTTGATTGCTGGTTATATCTGGGCTGCTTGGTTGCGATCAGTCGAAGTTCACGAACCCGGGCTTCAAGTGTGGTGGCGCACACGATCGGATCAACTGAACTCGCGATGGTGATCATCTGGTCCATTCGGCGCCGAGTCTCCGAGGCGGTGAAGTAGGTGCGCACCCGTTTGCGGATGTTCTTGGAGGTGCCGACATAAAGCGCCTCGCCTTGGGGATCTCGAAAGATATAGACCCCAGGTGCATCAGGTAGACCCGTTGCGAGATGCCTGTTCGTGCGCTGGGCCGAGGTCACGCGGGAGGTAAATGCGGCAAGATCCTCAAGGGTTTCGACGCCGAAGTCGCCGACGCGCTCGAGGAGTCGGTGCAAGACGTCAGCGGTGGCGCGGGCGTCAGCAAAAGCTCGGTGCGTGGGTGTGACGTCGGTGCGAAAGTAGGCGGCGAGGGTCGCAAGCTTGCAATTTGCGACTTCATCGCGGTGTAGCGTGAGCCGGGCCAGCCGGGCCGTGTCGATAACGTGGTTGCCCGGCCATTCGTGATCGAGTTTCAGGCAGGCGCCCTTCAGGAATCCGATGTCGTAGGGGGCGTTGTGGGCGACGAGCACGCTGCCGCGGGCGAATTCCAAAAAGCTAGGAAGTACCGAAGTAAGTCGTGGCGCCGTGGCAACAAGAGAGTCCGTGATGCCGGTGAGGGCCGCGATAAATGGTGGTATTGGGCTACCGGGATTGACCAAAGTCGCGAACTCGCCGATAACCTGCCCCCCGGTTACCTTCACCGCTCCGAATTCGGTGATACCGGCCTCGGCCGGTGGCCCACCGGTGGTCTCGAGGTCAACCACGACGAAAGTCGCGGCACTTAGTCGGGTACCTAGGTCGGTAAGACTCAACTGCTGGTTGACAGGGGCAACGGCCGGCATGTGATGCACGCTAAGGCAACCCTCCGACAAATCCCGGTAAGGTGCTGCCGTGGCCGACACCCCACGCACCCTCCCGGATCCAAAGTCACGCTTTCGCTGTGCCCATTGCGGTAACCTGACCCGCTTTGACGTGGTGCGTAAGGCCAGGGTAAGTGAGTTTTGGCATGTTGACATCTCCGGTGCGCCGGTGGTGGAGGAAACCACCGTGCTGACCGAGGAAATCGAGCAGGTTCAATGTCGGTGGTGCGCCGCGACCGACCGGATCGAGATCGTGCCGCGTCCTGAGTTTGGTGGCCCCAGCACCGAAGGGCCTGGCGATGGCGGTCCGTGATCTGGGCTGGGTGTCAGACCCCCTGATTACCTTTGGGGCATGATCATTGATTGCGGTACCTGCAAACTCGCGGGCCTGGCCTGCGGGGATTGTGTTGTCACCGTGTTGCTGGGTCCACCGGCGGCGACGGTGCAGATCGCCGATGACCACCGGGTGGCTCTGGGCGTATTGACCGATTCGGGCCTGATCCCACCGCTGCGGCTGGTCACTGAAGTAACGGGAAATTGTGTCCGATATGAGGATTTCGACCAGAAATGGGGCACTTAATTCGGGCGGGGACCTAAGGGGAGCTATGGGGGGCAAATGCGGCTTATCCCGGTTGGGCGCCCGGCCGACGTCTGTTACCGTATCCAGAGACGGAAAGGTGATAGCGGCGTTAATCGCCTGAGCAAACAAAGCCGGAGGGAGCCCTGGTCAGTGCGGTTTACGATGCCTCCTCGAACGGCTGCTGGGCGCCGCGCTGGGTTGACGGGTTCTACTGGGAGAGTTGCACTGGCTGCTGTCGGCGCAGCCTTAATCGGCGTCATCGCCTTAGCCGCGCCGGCGGCGGCCCGCGATCTGGGCGAGGTGCGTCAACAGGTTTTTGAGCTAGAGGCCAAAGCAACGTCGGCCAACGAGCGCTTCAATGGCGCCCGAGCCCGGCTAAGTGACATTGAAGATGCGCTGGCGGCCCTCAAGGACAAGATTGCGGTCGAGCGTCGGGAGCTAAATGCGATTTCCGGTGCGGTGGATGATCTCGCCCGGGCTACCTATACCGGCGGCGGGGTCGACGCCTCCCTGCAGGTGCTGCTCGCAGAAAATCCGGCACAGTTTTTAGCCCAAGCCTCCGCCCTGGATCAGGTAGCCAAGGGGCAGGCCGATGCTCTGCGGGCCTCCCAGACCGCTCGGTTGCGGTTGGCCCAAAGCGAGGCGGCCCTGCAACAAAAAGAGGAGGCCGCCCGGCAGGTTCGCGCCGAAATGGCCGACGCGAAGAAGGAAGCCGATGACCGGCTGGCAGATGCGCAGGCGATCTTGAATTCCTTGGAGGCAGCAGAGCGGCAACGCCTGGCCGCAATGGCGGCCAGTGAGCGACAGGCCTCGCTGGCAGCCGCGGCAGCGGCAGCGCAGGAACTAAATAGCAGCAGCTTTAGTGGTGGTGGCTACTCCGTTAGTAACCGGGCGGTGGCTGCGGTTCGGTACGGCCTATCACAAGTCGGCGACCGATATGTTGCCGCCGCATCTGGCCCCACGACATTTGACTGCTCCGGCCTCACGATGAGCGCTTGGCGCCAAGGCGGAGTCGCCCTGCCGCACTACAGCTATTCGCAATACCAAAAAGCGAGGAAGATACCGCTCAGCGAGGCCCAGCCAGGTGACCTGGTCTTCTACTTCGGCGGCAGTGTGCACCACGTTGGCCTTTATATTGGCGGTGGCAAAATGGTGCACGCGGCAAACCCGAGAGACGGCGTCGTCATCACCAATGTGCTCGCGCCCTGGTACGAGCGGCACTTCACCGGGATTGGCCGGGTAGTCGGCTAAACCCAGATTTTCATCGGACGCAGAATTTTACGAATACAGGGCCGCGATATCGGCTTCGCATTCCTTCATCACGATACTGCGTTTCAACTTCATGGAAGGGGTCATTTGCCCACCTTCCTCGGTCCAGTCATGAGGTAAAATGACGAACTTCTTGATGGCCTCAGCAGCTGACACCGCCTTGTTTCCTTCATCTATTGCCGTTTGCACCGCGGCGATGAGATCCGCATCGGCAACAAGGTCGGCAACGGTCGCAGATTCTGGTTTACCAGCTTGCTTGGCCCAAGCCGGAAAGGCCTCGGGGTCAATGGTGACAAGGGCTGCGATGAATGGCTGGGCATCGCCAACGACCATGCACTGTGACACCAACCAGTTGGCACGAATTCGATCCTCGAGCACCGCGGGAGCCACATTCTTTCCACCGGCGGTGACGATGAGCTCCTTTTTGCGTCCGGTGATTCGGACAAAGCCCCTGTCATCGATTTCCCCGATGTCGCCGGAGTGAAACCAGCCATCGGGTTCGATGGCCTCGGCGGTGGCGGCTGGGTTATTCCAGTAGCCGGCGAAGATCTGGGCACCCGCGAGCAAAAGTTCACCGTCATCTGCCACCTTGACACTGGCCCCCGGCAGCGGCTGGCCGACACTGCCGATGCGCAGGGCATTCGGTCGGCTGACCGTGGAGGCTGCGCTGGTTTCGGTGAGGCCGTAGCCCTCCAAGATGGTGACATCGATACCGCGGAAGAAGTGCCCGAGTCGGGAGCCCAGTGGTGCGCCGCCGGAAACCGCCCACTTCAGCTTTCCACCCATGGCAGCGCGCAACTTCTTGTAGACTAAGCGGTCGAAGATCGCGTGCTTGATTTTCAAACCGATGCTCGGGCCACCATCATCAAGTGCTTTGCTGTAGTCGATGGCTACCTGGCTTGCGGTTTCGAAGATATGCCCCTTGCCGGCGGCATTCGCCTTTTGCTGAGAGGAGTTGTAGATCTTCTCGAAAACTCGGGGCACCGCGAGCAAGAAGGTCGGCTGGAAGGACTGAAGGTTTGGTAGTAGTTCCTTGATATCTGCGGTGTGGCCGAGTCGTACGCGGGCTCGAACACACCCCAACTGGATCAAGCGACCGAATACGTGGGCAACCGGTAGGAACAGCAACGTGGAAGACCCCTCAACCAAGAACACGTCCTCGAGGCCCTGCACCACGTTGTCGACCTCGAACATCAAGTTGCTGTGCGTGAGCACGCAGCCCTTCGGGCGCCCCGTGGTACCGGAGGTGTAGATGATGGTCGCGACGGAGGCTGGGTTCAAAGTCGCGCGCCGGGATTCAAGTTCGTCGTCGCTGATACCTAGGCCAGCTGATTTGAGTTCGTCAAGAATGCCGTCGTCTAGCACCCACATGCGCTTGACGTCGGGGATTTCAACTGCAACCTGGTCGAACACCGCCTTGTGCTTGTGCGTCTCGAGGATCACGGCAACAGCACCGGAATCACTCAGGATCCACTGCACCTGCTCCGCCGATGAGGTCTCGTAGATCGGCACACTTGTTGCTCCGGCGTACCAGATGGCGTAGTCGACCAATGCCCATTCGAATCGGGTGCGCGACATGATGCCAATGCGCTGGCCCGGTTCGACCCCGTTCGCGATGATGCCTTTGGCAATCGCCTTGACATCGTCATTGAATTGCTTGGCCGTGATGCCGACCCAAGCGGCCCCCCGGGGAACCGAGAACACGACTTTATCTGGAACCTGGTCGGCATTTTCGGTGATGTGGTCAACCAAGCTCCCCGAGGTGGGGGCCGGGACGATAACCGGGACGGAGAACTCCTTTAGCACGGCTACTCCTTCACTTGAGCCACGAGGCTTTGCAGGTGCGTGAACACCACCCAACGCTAGCCGAACTTCGGCCGGCAGGCGCGGGAAATCGTGAAGCCGGTCACCCCGGCCGCCACCCCAGGATCGGCGCAAGTGGCCCTTCCATGGCATTCTCAGGGGCATGGCCAGTGTGGATCTCGTCGACGAGACCTATCTGGTGGTTGACCGGGCGCAACTTGCCCTAGTGGTTGCCGATCAAACCCGCTGGCAGTATTGGTGGCCGGAGCTGACCTTGACAGTGTTCATGGACCGGGGCCTAGATGGGATCAGGTGGTCGGTATCGGGTGCCATGGTGGGCTCAAGTGAGATCTGGCTGGAACAAGTCGGCGATGGGGTGCTCCTGCACTATTACCTGCGCGCGGACCCAGCACTGCCCGGGTCACCGGCGCGGGCGCGGACGATTCCCGCCAGCCCCCATGGCCGGCGCCAAATTGACGCGCTTCGCAATCGGCACGCGATGGCCTGGAAGCGCACCGCTTGGGCGCTGAAGGATGAACTTGAGGGGGACAGGCGACCAGGTGATCCTCGGTGAGGGCGCACGTGGTTTCCGATGTACATGGTGCTAGCGAGGCGTTGGCGCGCGCGGGGCAGGGATCTGACCTATTCGTCTGCCTGGGCGACCTGATTTTGTTCCTAGACTATGACGATCCAACCAGGGGGATATACACGGATCTTTTTGGGCCTGACCACACGCGGGCGTATATCGAGGCGCGCACCGCTAACCGTTTCGATGAAGCACGTGAACTTAGTGCCGCGGCGTGGCGCGGGCGCGGGGTTTTCGATCATGCTGATCGTTGGAGCTCACTGGAGTTGATGATCCGTCAGCAGTACCAAGAGCTGTTCGAAGCGATGCCGACTCCGGCTCTGCTGACATATGGCAATGTCGACGTACCTGCGCTCTGGCCGGAGTTCCTGAAGGCGGGTCACCAAGTTGTCGACGGTGCGACGCTCACGGTCAATGGGATCCGGATGGGATTCGTCGGTGGCGGCCTGGCGAGCCCGATGCGCACGCCATATGAACTCTCCGAGGAGCAATACGCTGAGAAAATCCAAGCCTTAGGGCCGGTAGACGTCCTGTTTACCCATATTCCGCCAGCGGTGCCGCAATTGACCTATGACCTTGTCGCGCGCCGATTCGAAATCGGAAGTTTAGCCATCTTGGATTACCTAAAGGAATTCGAGCCGGCCTTGCACCTATTTGGCCACGTGCACCAGCCCTTGCGGGCACGGGCCCGAATTGGCAAGACCGAATGCATGAATGTGGGGCATTTTCACGGGCGCGAACTCCCGTTCGTCATCGACCTCTAGCCGGGTCCGGCAAGGTAGTAGCCTTTGGCCAATAAGCAAGGGCATCGGGCCGGTCAAGGGCAGTAATGCGGATAACTGCAGCAGGGGAGTCAGCATGGGCGACAAGACCGAGTCCAGCATTGTCATCGAGGCTGCGCCAGCACCGATCATGTCGGTTATCGCAGATCTGGCTTCCTATCCGCAGTGGAGCGACGGTATTTCATCCGTCGAGGTGCTGTCGGTTTACGAGGAAGACTCCCGGCCGGCCGACGCCCGGTTCAGTTTGGCCTCAGGTCCGATCAAGGACACCTACGAACTTGAATACGACTGGGATGACAACAATTCAGTGTCGTGGACTTTAACCAAGGCAGAGATGCTCACCGCGATGGATGGCAGTTACACGCTAACCGATAATGGTGACGGTACGACAACCGTTTATTACCAACTCGCTGTTGATGTTAAAATCCCGATGATCGGCATGATTAAGCGGAAAGCCGAGCGCGTCATCATCGACACCGCCCTCAAAGGACTAAAGAAACGTGTCGAGTCAAGTTCGTCTGATTCTGTTTAGCGGCAAGGGCGGCGTCGGTAAATCAACCCTTGCGGCTGCGACCGCCGTCCAGTTAGCCGATGCCGGTCGCCGGGTGCGATTAGTCTCAACCGATCCAGCGCACTCATGCGGTGATGTGCTCGCAATACCAATAAGCCCGAGGACTCCGACGGTGGTTAGCAAAGGGTTGTCGGTGACAATTCTTGACGCACATACCCAGCGCACCGACTCCTGGCAGGCGCTTCGGGCAATCGCGGTTGAATTGCTGGCCGAAGCCGGTGTTGACCCAATACATGCGGCTGAGTTGACGGTACTGCCAGGGGTTGATGAGTTGCTGTCATTGCTTGCAGTTGCCGATTTGCTTGCCGACCCCGGAATTGATGTTGTTGTAGTGGATGGTGGGCCGACCGCCGAGACCGCTCGCCTTTTGGCGCTGCCGGAGGCCCTAGAGCACCTGCTTGCCGTGATCTTGACACCCGGGTTTGCGGTGGCCCGCGCAGCGCGCGGCCCGGTTTCGACAAAGGCCACCGTGCTGACCGCGGTTCAGGAGCTGGCAGCCGACTTAGGTCGAGTTAAGAATGCGCTTTCGGGCGTGGGCAGCGTGGTTCGACTTGTTGCGACACCGGAGAAAGTCGTGCTGGCTGAAACCCGTCGACATCTTGCTACTTTGACTCTGCTCGGGCATCACGTCGATGCAGTATTTATAAATCGGTACCCGGTGAGCAGTGATAATTGGCCACGCAAGTGGGCGCAGAAGCAGCGTAAGCGCGTGCGCGCCTTGCGGGATGAGCTAGTGGATACACCGGTAATCACGGTGCCCTTTAAACCAGCTGAGCCAATCGGCAAGTCCGGCCTGCGTAAATTGCCGGTATCGGTTCGGCACCAGCAGGCAGATCGTGCTTTCAACAAGAAAGTTCCCAGTGGGGTGCTGCCGACTGTTTCGGGTTACGAGTGGCGACTTCCGCTGGCTGATCTGGCAGACCAGGTCATCAAGGTGGGCCGATTCGGCGACAACGCGATTATCGTCGTGGGCTCTACCAGGCGAGTGCTGCCGTTGCCGCCGGTCCTATGTCGGTGCATTATGAAAGAGGCAGAAGTTCGAGCACAACAGCTCGTGATCGCTTTCGAGCCCGATGAGTCGATCTGGCCGCAACCATGAGCGATGAACAGCGGTCATTTGACCCCACCGCGATAATGGGCGGACTCCAGCAACTACTCACCTGGGCTGCGCAGACGGTGGTCGGTCCGCACAGTGAGCACGTGGACCCAAGTGAGCATCCAGAATGCCTTGTCTGCCGCAGCTTGGGCGCAATGCGGGCCTTTGGCCTTGACACGGTTATGAACGAGGCGGCAACCGGCAGCGTCACCGAATGGGATTTGGATACCGCTGCCGATGTAACAGAGCATGTAACTTTTGTTGGTAACGACGAAGACGTGACTTGGGTACGCGTCAGGCGCGAGCGCCCCTAGGCGGAATACATGACATTGAGTATCGGCGTAGACGTCGGCGGCACCTAGATTCGCGCCGGCCTAGTCGACGAGTCTGGTGCGATTGTCACCACGGCGCGGCGGGAGTCGCGTCGAAATGATGCCGGCAGAGCCCTCGCCGTGGTTGCTGAAGTAGTTTCGGAATTGAGTGCGCCGTATCCGGGGGCCGTTGTCGGTGTGGGCCTGGTGGTTGCGGGCCCGGTTGATTCGGCGAGGTCCACGGTTTTCTTCGCCCCGAATCTAGGTTGGTCAAATGTGCCGGCGCTGATGTCGATGACTTAACGGTGGTGACCGTTGGCACCGGCATCGGTGGCGGGATCATCATTGACGGAAAACTACTTCGTGGCGCCCACGGTGCCGCCGGTGAAATCGGTCATATGAACTCGGTCCCCGATGGTTTGCCATGTGCGTGTGGCCGCAATGGGTGCGCAGAGCAATACGCAAGTGGTAACGCACTGGTTCGCGATGCGCGGGCGTTGGCGGCAAGTCGTCGAGGAGAGGCCGGCCTGTTGCTCTCACTTGGTGGTGGCATGCCAGAAGGCGTCCAAGGGGTGCACCTAACCAAGGCCGCCTAACTGGGAGATCCGGTAGCAATTGAGGCATTCACCCGCGTGGGTACCTGGCTGGGTCGGGGACTGGCGGATTTGGCGGCGATCTTGGATCCAACAGCATTTGTGATCGGCGGTGGGGTGTGTGAAGCCGGAGACTTACTCCTCGACAGCACGAGGCAAACTCTTGCCGAAAAACTAACCGGTAAGCGCCAACGACCGACGCCGCAGGTCCGCCGGGCAATGCTCGGCAATAATGCCGGCCTGAATTAGCTCACCGGATACGCCAGCGTACTTTCCGGTGCCACCGCTGATGGCGAGCACCTGTGCGGCACTTGGTGGCACCTTGGGAGTAGCCGTGATCAAGGACTTGGCGTAGATGACGCCACCCGGTGCGCTGAGGGTCAAACTGACATCGCGATTTTCCTGGCCGCCGGGCAAGCCCGCTCGCACTGTTATCTGGCTGGTTGTGTAGAAGCCGATTGCGGTGCCGGCGGGCTTACGCTCCAAGGTGCCTGATGAGATTGAGATATCGCCGACATCTGAACCCGGCGCCGATAGATCAACAACGGTTCGAGTCGGTGTGCTGAGGGACCAGACCAGATCCGCTTTGGCGGCGGCGGCGCACGGGCGACAACTCATTACGCAGCGCGGAACTATAGCGGCTCGACTAGACCACTGCACCATCGTCGCGCTCATCGGCGCCCGGCACTCGTTCGCGCTTGCGGGCGACTAACGTGATAAACCCGGCGATCGCGGCAAGGAGTGCCACCGTGGTCAAGAAGCCACCGAGCCCGAGGAGATAAAAGACCACCAGCAGTATCGGTCCGCCAATCGCACCAGCCCAAGCGAATCTGCCGATGGTGTCCGGCATCGGGATAGGTGGCGGTTTCGGTGGCTCAAAGCGGCCCTCGGAAAGTAATTCCTCAATGAATGGGTCCGGCTCGTCCTCAGTGCCTATTTGGTTGTTCAGATCCCCGATTTCCATGCGCATGTCACCGGACAGGTCGGCGACGATGGCCGCCCAGGCACTATCTTGCGTCGAGTCGGATTGGTCGCCTGCCGGTTCAGGCCGTGGTGGCGTCATTAGCTCGCGGTGATTCGTCGAACGAAATCGATGCTGCCGGTTTCGATGACGTCTGCATCATAGTCAAGAGTTGCGACGTGGAAGGACCGAGTTAGCAGCACATCGGTTTTGTCGGCGGATCGGGCGTTCGCCAAAATCCAGGCGGTGTTAGACGGTTCGACCGTGTGGTCGTGCTCACTGTGAAAAATCAGCAACGGTTGCGTTACCTTGGCAATGTCGGCTTTAACCGCGGTCCACAACTTAGTGAGTGAATATGCCGCCTTGAGCGGTAGGCGGTCGTAGGCGCCTTCGTCGGTATCTGGTTTGGCGATGTCATTGGACAACCCGGGGAAGGATGGGATGAAACGCGAGATAAGCGGTAGTAGGTGGCGGTCGGGGCGCTCTGAGTGCACCGCGGGGTTTACCAGCACGACACCGGCGATGGCGGGTCCATGCTGCTCGGCAATTCGCAGGCTGAGCGACCCACCCATTGACAGGCCCATGACGAAGACTTTGTCATGTGTCGCCATGAGCTCGCGAATGGTGCGATCGGCTTCGGCGTACCAGTCCTCCCAAGTGGTGATGTTCATGTCCTGCCAACGGGTGCCATGCCCGGGGAGCCGCGGCACCCGAACCGTCCAGCCGGCGGCGGCCAGGGCCTGCCCCCACGGGGTGACCGATTTGGGGGACCCGGTAAAGCCATGGAGGACACAAATTGCTATCGAGTTGGACGGCGGTCCGTCGAATGCGAACGGCTGTGCATCAGGCATTAGGGGCATAGCCACTAGTGTGCCACCAAGGCGTTTACGAATTCACGTGGTCAAGGAGATCAGGTGCTCTACTGGGTACTTAAGTACTGGGTGATTGGCCCGTGGCTGCGCGTGCTTTTTCGGCCTTGGGTGGAAGGCCGGGAGAATGTGCCCGATTCGGGCGCGGCACTGCTCGCCAGTAACCACCTTTCGTTCTCCGACTCGTTTTTCTTGGCCGTTGTTCTCAATCGCCGGTTGACCTACCTCGCGAAGAGTGATTACTTCACCGGCCGGGGGGTCAAGGGCTTCTTCACCAAGCTCTTCTTCAACGGGGTAGGCCAAGTACCTGTTGACCGATCCGGGGGGCGCAGTGCCGAAGCCGTGATCCACACTGCGACCAGGCTCCTTGGCGAGCAGGCGTTGCTCGGTATCTACCCAGAAGGTACCCGGTCGCCAAATGGCACCTTGTATCGCGGTCGAACCGGTGCGGCTCGAATGGCGCTGGAAGCAAGAGTCCCGATTATCCCGGTCGCCATGATCAACACCTATGAGATCCAACCGCCCGGAGTTGTCAAGCCGAGGCTGCGCCGGGTAGGTATCCGCGTTGGTAAATCGCTGAGCTTCGAACGTTACGAGGGACTTGAGGATGACCGCTTCATCCTGCGCTCGGTAACCGATGAGGTCATGTACGAATTGATGGCGTTGTCCGGTCAGGAGTATGTCGATATGTACGCCACCCGGGCAAAGGAGCTAATTGCCAAGGGTGATCGAGCAGATGCGCAGTCCTTGGTTGATTCGGAAACCTAGTCGCTGGCCCAGGCGGTACTGCGCCTAACGGCAGCGCGCCAACGCGCATGGCCTGTTGGGTCTGCTGCACCCGGGCTAAAAATCCCAGAGCTTCGTCGGGTCACTATTAATTCCTCGGTAGCCGCCCACACGCCGGTGCCGAGGCCGGCCAGGAACGCAGCACCGAGGCCGGTGGTTTGTAATTCGGCGGATCGGTCGACGGGGATGCCGAGGGTGTCGGCCTGTATTTGGCAAAGCAAATCATTGGCGGCAGCCCCACCGTCGACCGCCAACACGCTTAGATCCACCCCACCTTCGGTTCGCATGAGCTCGACTAGGTCAACAACTTCGTAGGCGATCGCATCCAAGGTGGCCCTGGCAATATGGGCTTTTGTGGTAGCGCGGGTGATGCCAATGATCAGCCCGCGCGCATAGGGATCCCAGTCTGGTGCGCCCAGGCCGGTCAGTGCTGGCACAAAGACAACGCCACCAGCATCGGGCACACTTCGTGCGAGGGCTTCAACCTCGGCTGCGCTGGCGATGATCCCTAGTCCGTCGCGAAGCCACTGGACGGCCGCCCCGGTGACGAATACCGAGCCTTCGAGTGCGAAGTCGCGTCGACCATCTAAATGTTGCAAGGCAACTGTCGTAAGTAGGCCCCGCGTTGACGCAGCAGGCTTGGCGCCGGTGTTAACGAGTAAGAACGAGCCGGTTCCATAGGTACATTTGGCCGCTCCTGGGGTGAAACCGGCTTGTCCGACAAGGGCGGCCTGTTGGTCACCGGCAATCCCAGCGATCGGAGCGTTTATGCCGAGAAAGCTTGCAGCGTCGCTATTGCCGATCACCCCATATGAGGACACGATCTCGGGGAGGGCGTCCATTGGCACCCCGAAGAGATCACAGAGCCACCGGTCCCAAGTTCCGGTTTTGAGGTCATACAACATGGTGCGCGAAGCGTTGGTCGCATCGGTCACGTGGTGAAGTCCGCGAGTCATTCGGGCAATTAGATAGGAATCAATAGTTCCGATCGCCACCCGACCACTTAGGACCTGGCTCCAAGTTTGCTCGTCAGTTTCGCGCACCCAGGCGATTTTGGTGGCCGAGAAATACGGGTCAAGGCGCAGCCCGGACAAAGCGGTGACTTTGGTCTCGTGTCCGGCCGCGCGGAGCTGCCCGCACATATCAGCGGTGCGACGGTCCTGCCAAACAATGGCCCGGCGCGCCGCACCTAAGGTCTCGCGGTCCCAAAAGCAGATGGTCTCGCGCTGATTGGTAACACCAATCGCTCCGACGGTCAGGTCGGTTTTCGCTAGGGCCTCTCGGCTTGCGGTCAAGGTGGCCGACCAGATTTCACCAAGGTCGTGTTCTACCTGGTCATCGGCCGGAAAGTACTGCGGGAATTCCGAATACCCCTGGGCCACAATTTGGCCGGCGGTTGACACCACGAGCGCGGTAACACCGGTGGTGCCGGCATCAATGGCCAAAATCGCCGAAGTGGCGCGTGAGTCCGGTGGCTCCATGGGTCGAACTTTAGGCCGCCGGCTGCTGCAACGGCTGCCCGACCTTGATAGCGTTTACATTTCGAGCAAGCCGGCAAGGGGAGGGGCGGGTCTCATGCGTGTTGGAGTATTGACCGGCGGGGGTGATTGCCCGGGCTTAAATGCGGTCATTCGTGGCATCGTGCGGCGCGGGGTAACCGAATACGGCTTTTCCTTTGTCGGTTTTCGCGATGGCTGGAAAGGCCCCCTCGACGGTGTCACGATGCAGCTTGATATACCTGCGGTCCGCGGCACCTGCCCCGTGGCGGCACCATTCTTGGGTCATCGCGCACCAACCCAGTAAAAGTCGATGGCGGTATCGAGGCGATTGAGAAAAACCTTAGTGACCTCGGGGTGGATGCGTTGATCGCCATCGGCGGCGAAGACACCCTCGGCGTGGCAACCGTCCTGCATGAGCATGGTATTTCGGTGATCGGCGTGCCAAAGACAATTGACAATGACCTAAGCGGGACCGATTACACCTTCGGCTTCGATACCGCGGTCACGATCGCGACCGAAGCGATTGACCGGTTGCACACGACCGCCGAGTCACACCATCGGGTACTTATCTGCGAGGTAATGGGCCGACACGCGGGCTGGATCGCTTTGCACTCGGGGATGGCCGGCGGGGCGAACGCCATCTTGATCCCGGAGGTACCATTTGACCTCAATGAAGTGGTGGATTGGGTGCAATCTAGGTTCCGCTCGCACTATTCACCGATTCTGGTGGTGTCCGAAGGCGCCCTGCCGAAAGACGGTGGCCTCATCACAAAGGACGCCACCCTTGATGCCTTCGGCCACGTGAAACTGTCGGGAATCGGCGAGTGGCTGGGCGGCCAGATCGAAAGCCGCACCGGCAAGGAAGCACGAACCACGGTGCTCGGCCATGTGCAGCGCGGCGGCACCCCGACCGCATTTGATCGGGTGTTAGCAACCCGTTTCGGGCTCAATGCGATCGCGGCCGTCAAGGACATGGACTGGGGCAAGATGGTGGCCCTGCGGGGCACCGACGTAGTTCGGGTGCCATTGAAGGTGGCGACCGGGGTATTGAAAACAGTGCCGGTGGCCCGATATGAAGAGGCAGCCACCTTCTTCGGCTGAACCTGCTCTACCCTTGACCCATGTCCGCAGCAGCCGACCCTGGTCAAGTACGCCCGGGGCCGTTGGCTAACTGGCCGGATCTACCGGCCCACCAGCAGCCGCCGTGGCCAGATGCCGGGGAACTAGCCCGGGCGTTGGCTGAGTTACGCGCACTGCCCCCGCTGGTGTTCGCCGGTGAATGCGATGTCTTGCTGGAGCGGCTGGCGGCTGCGTGCCATGGCGAAGCATTCGTCCTGATGGGTGGCGACTGCGCCGAAACCTTCGAGGCCAATACCGCGGACTCAATTCGTTCGCGCCTGCAAACGGTGCTCCAGATGTCAGTGGTCTTGACTTATGCGGCCTCGCTACCCGTTGTCAAAGTTGGTCGGTTGGCGGGGCAGTACTTCAAGCCGCGCACCAAGTTGACCGAGGTGCGCGATGGCATTGAGTTGACCTCGTACTTCGGCGATGCGGTGAACTCGATGGAGTTCACCGAGCAAGCCCGTCGCCCAGATGCGCGGCGATTGGTCCGCGCCTACAACGCATCTAGTGCGGCACTGAATCTGGTGCGTGCATTCACTCAGGGTGGGTATGCGGATCTGCGTCAGGTACACGCCTGGAATCAGGATTTCGTGCGTGACTCAACCGCCGGCCAGCGCTACGACTCACTTGCGGCTGAAATTGATCGGGCACTGTCCTTCATGCACGCCTGCGGCGCAAATCCTGACGAGTTCAAACGGGTTGAGTTTTTCGCAGCACATGAGGCACTTTCCATTGACTATGAGCGTGCGATGACTCGCATTGATTCGCGCACTGGGTTGCCCTACGACGTCTCCGGGCATTTTTTGTGGATCGGGGAGCGCACCCGGCAACTTGATGCCGCCCACGTGCAGTTTGCCTCGGTAATCCACAACCCGGTCGGCGTCAAGGTTGGCCCGACGGCCGCCGCCGATGACATCGTGGAAATAGCCGAACGGCTAAACCCTGAGCGCATCCCCGGCCGACTGACCTTAATCACGCGAATGGGGGCCGGTCAGGTGCGCGAGGTGCTGCCCGGTATCGTCCAGAAAGTCGACGCCAGCGGGGTGCCGGTGGTGTGGGTCTGCGATCCAATGCACGGCAATACCCGAGAAGCCACGACCGGGCACAAGACCAGGGTTTTCGACGATGTCATTGGCGAGGTCAAGGGCTTTTTCGAAGTCCACCGTGATCTGGGCACCTTCCCCGGCGGGATCCACATCGAACTAACCGGCGATGATGTCACCGAATGTGTCGGCGGCACCGGCGGTGTGCTGGAGGACAATCTTGGCGACCGCTACGAGACCGCCTGCGATCCGAGATTGAATCGGGTGCAAAGCCTGGAGCTGGCGTTTCTAGTTGCCGACATGTTGATCACTCGATAACGCGCTCAGGAAGCTATTTGAATGCCGCCATTACCTTTTGCCAGCGTGAAAATACCCGGCGGCACTATCACTGTGGTGGCTGACAATGGGGTGGTGGTGGCTTCGTCATTTCGTGGCATCGCGGACATCAAGTCCAGACTGTCGCCGGTATCAACCTTCAAGAAGGCCGAACTCGCAGACGTCGAAGACGTACTGAAACGTTATTGCGCCGGTGAGCTCTCAGCCCTTGGCGAAGTTGAGGTTGCCCAAGATGGCGGGCCATTCCAGCAGGTGGTGTGGGCGGCCATGCGCACCATCGCGCCTGGCACAGTTGCTAGTTACGGTGGTTTAGCAGCGCGGGCGGGTAGGCCAAGTGCCTACCGGGCCGTGGGTACTGCCTGCTCGGCAAATCTGGTGGCACCATTTGTGCCATGCCATCGAGTTGTCGCCGCGAATGGCATAGGCGGCTATGGCTACGGCCTGGCGATTAAGCGGGCATTACTCGAACACGAGGGCGCTAGCCTCGGCTGAGAAGCTGGGCAAGGCGGGCAACGGTGCCGGCGATGTCATCGGTGGTGGTGCTCGGATTGATGGTGCAAAGCCGTAGGACGGTTCGACCCTTCAGTACCGTGCTCGAGACCGCGGCGTAACCATCCTCGGTGAGGTCAGCTGCTGCTCGCACATGGTTCGCGGCATCGGCATTCATTCCAGCGAAGGTCACGATTCCAAGGGCTGCCGGAGTGATGATCTCGAGTCGCTCGTCCTGCTCCACGAGAAATTGGGCGTATTCCGCCAAGCCAATGCCACGGTGTATCGCAGCTGCCAGGGTCGCCAGCCCATAGGACCGGAAGGTGAGCCAGAGTTTTACGGCGCGACTGCGGCGGGTCAGCTCCAGACTCCGGTTTTGCAGTTCGACGGCGCCACCAGCGACGTCCTTCAGGTACTCGGGGTTCATCGCGAAGGTCTGTTCAAGGGCGCCGGGAGTCTTGACGAACAGGCAGGCGATGTCATAGGGCTGAAATAGCCACTTATGTGGATCGGTAACGAACGAGTCGGCTCGGTCTAGGCCAGGTAGCGCTAATCGGCCGCGTTCACAGAGCGCGGCTGGGCCGCCGTATGCGCCATCGACATGTAGCCACATCTTGTACGACTCGCAGATGGCGCCAATTGCTGGCAGGTCGTCGACGGCGCCGGTATTGGTTGTCCCCGCGGTCGCAACTACCAGCATCGGGGGTAAGCCATTTTCGATATCGATCTCGATGGCGGCACGCAGATCGATTGGGTTGAGTTTAAAGCTGCTGTCGGTCGCGAGAATGCGAATATGCTCAGGAGGCTGCCCGATCGCAAGCAGGCCGCGCGTGATCGAGGAATGGGTTTGATCTGAAAGATAGATGATGCCCGGGCCCTTGAGATTGCGTGCCGTGATCACCGCGGTGATATTTGCCATTGAGCCGCCAGAAAGCAGCACCCCTTCACATGCTGGGGCCAAGCCCAGCCCATCGCGCAGCCAGGAGCAGACGATGGTTTCCAGGGTGCTTGGGCCAGAGCCCCCACCCCATGAGGAAGCCACCGACTGCATGCCGGTGGCGAGCCATTCGCCGAGAATGGCTGGGTAGGAGGAGGGGCCGGGTACGCGGGCGAAATAACGCGGATGCTCACCATGTTGCTGATTGGCCAAAGCGATGTCTGCGAGGTTGGTGAGGTTTTCCGAGATCGAGGAGCCATGGCGGGGGATTGGACCACCTAATTGGGTGGTCAAGGCGATGAGGTCACCGGTGGTCAGTGCCCGTTGTTCACCCAGGGTGGTCAGGTGCTCAATTACTCGATCAACAACCCCGTAGCCAAGGCGGCGCATCTGGTCCGGATCCAACGCCAAGATATCTGCTGGAATATCAAGTGCTCGCCGGGTCTCATCTGGAAGTTCGCGCATGGAGTTCCATTCATCAAAATCGTTAACCTGGTGGGTCTAGATAATACGAATAATGACCTGGCTGCCCTTGGGGATCATGGTGCCGGCCGGCGGGTCCTGCGAATAGACCCGATCAAGTGGGGTCGCTGCCGCCTCGAGGACTTTCGGTTTTAGGCCAAGGCCCTTAAGGGTGCTAATTGCTTTGTTCTTTGGCATGTCAACGAGGCTTGGCACTTCAACCGGCGGCGGTCCTTTGGAGGTGACCAGGTCAACCTCGGTACCGGAGTAGACCACCGTGCCTTCGCCTGGCCGTATCGCGATGACCAACCCGTCGGCCACCTGCTCCGAGAATTTCTCCTTCGTTATCACGATGAGGCCAAGATCGGCCAGTGCGCTGGCCGCTACCGGGGCTTTCTTGCCCACCACAGCAGGAATAGGCACCGGCTTTGGTCCCTTGGAGACCGAAATATCCACGCTGGTGCCCGGTTTGACCTCGGTCCCGATCTCTGGACTTGTCCCAAAGACCGCATTGGCGGGTACCCGGTCGTCAAATACCGTGGTGGTGGAGCCAATCACCAAATTCGCCCCAGTGAGCGCTGCGGTTGCCTCGGCGGCCGTGAGCCCTTGCACATTTGGTATGACATAACGCTCCGGGCCCTTGGAGACGACGGCGCCGACGGCGCCCCCCTCGCGAACCCCAGCACCAGGTGCCGGATCGCTACTGATGACTTGATCGGCCGGTGTCTCTTCACTGAATTGCTCTTCGGCAACAACTAGCGAGAGCCCGGCCGCACGAAGAATCTCGGTGGCAGCCGTGGTGGATTGACCAACGATGTCGGGAGTCGGCACCGATTTGCCGGTGGCTAGTAGCCAACCGCCGATGCCGGCCCCCAGCACGACGAGCACGATCACTAAGGCGACCCAAGGTCCCTTGCGCCGGTGTCTGGTCTCAGCGATTGCTGGTGAGACTGCCGGCGAGGGTGCCACCGGTTTACCGGCGGCGAGACGCGCTGCGACCGAAGCGTCAACCACCAAGGTGTCATGTGCCTCTACGAACGGCCTAGGTGGTGGCAGATTAACGCGGATCCTTCTTACATCGGCCAGGAACTCGGCGGCTCGCTGGTAACGCAAGTTCGCCTCGCGACGCGTTGCGCGAACGACTAGGGCGTCGATCTCAGGTGGCACCGTCGGCCGAATCTTGGACGGCGCCGGAACGTCGTTGTTGACATGGGCATAGGCGACGGAAAGCGGACTGTCGCCCGCATGCGGGACCTGCCCGGTCACCATTTCGAAAAGCAGGATCCCTGCTGCATAAAGATCTGAGCGTTCGTCGGCGTCACCGCGTTCGACTTGTTCGGGTGACAGGTATGCGACCGTGCCCATGATCAGTCCTTGGGTGGCGCTGGTATTTGAGGTTGAAACCGCCCGCGCCAACCCGAAGTCGGCAACTTTCACCCGACCATCGTCGGCTAGCAGCACATTCTCCGGCTTAATATCGCGATGCACGAAGCCGGCGGCGTGTGCGGCAGCCAGGCCCTCGAGGACCGGGTCAAGGATTACCAGGGCCTGCTCGGGGGTTAGTGGCCCGAAGTCGCGCATCACATCGCGCAAAGTGCGCCCGGGCACCATCTCCATGGCCAGGTAGATCAGGTTGTCACTGTGCCCTTGGTCGTAGACGGCGACAACATGTGGGTGCGAAAGGCGCGCTGCCGATTTCGCCTCACGCTCAAACCGGGCCACGAAATCCGGGTCTTCGGCAAGGTGGCGGTGCATGACCTTGAGTGCGACCACGCGGTCCAAACGCAAATCAACGGCCTCGTAAACGGTGGCCATCCCGCCCCGGGCGAGGCGCGCGCGGACCAAATAGCGTCCATCAATCGTCTGCCCGACTAACGGGTCCGGTACAGACTGCTCCACCCTTGTGATTCTAGGTACGTCCCACGTGCCGGTGCTGTTGCCACGCTTGCTTTCCCTGTTCGAGGGCGCCCTATTGCTCCAGCAACTCCACGACTGCCCGCAGTCGATCGTCAACTGTGCCGTCAATTCGATGTACTTTGATACCGGCAGGCACGAGATCACTGCCAACCACCTCGGCGATCAGGCCATCGACCCGGTCTCGGTATTCCGGTCCGTCCCGCTGGTTGCCATCAGGCTCCCAGGGGATGTCGGTGCCACACCAAATGAGAGTTCGGTATGTCGCGGCGTGCAAGGTGGCGGAATCAAGTAACGAGCGATCGCCGAAGTAGGCGAGGCTGTAGATGGCGGTCATTAGGGCAGCGGGGTCGCAAAGGAGCAGCGCATGTGGGCTAGCGGCTAGGGCTGAATTCTCGGCGGCAATTTGCGTGGTCATGATGTCGGATTGCTCCAAGGCAATTGGCACCCGCCCAGTGATGCTGACGAAGTCGCGTAGATACTCGGGTACGACGACCGCATCAAGGTGGTCGCATAAGGCTTTGGCGAGAGTGGTTTTGCCGGTGCATTCCCCGCCCAATAGCCCAATTTTCCGTGATGTTCCAGTTGCCTCGCTCATAGGTGAGTCGAACCCGGGAGCGGTGCCCGCTTGGCGAGCCAACTGCGCAGGCCAATGACCGCCAGCACAAGTAGCGCCCCGTAGAACAACGAGGTGAACCAGAGGTTTTGTGTCGCGTAAAGAGCGGCTCCCACAACATTTACGACAATCCAAAGTACCCACGACTCCGCGTACTCACGGACCATCAATACCTGGGCGACGACACCACCGACAAAGACGAAAGTGTCGGGCCAAGGCGCCGGATCCCCGAGTGCTGCGAGGACGGGCACCAAGGCGAGCCAGGCCACGAGACTGCCAGCCACAAGGATCAGGCGGGTGCGATTACTGACGGTGGTGGGGGTGATGGATTTTGCCCCCCACCCGAACCAACCCCAGATTGCAGCGGCAATAAAAACCAATTGCAGGGCCGCGGTGCCGTAGAGGGCGTACTCCCAGAGCAGCCAGCCATAAAGGGCACTGGAGAGGAAATAGAATGGCCACGCCCACCGCGTCCCGCGGATGGCCAGACCGATTCCGATAAATGCGGTAATCACGGCCAGCAACTCAAGCACCGTTACCTCATTATTCCACGCACTGAAGGCCACGTTCATGAACATTGACATTGGGATCCTCCCTACGCCGGCATTACCCGGACAGGTTCGAACGGTCGGCGACGCCGTGCTGTCGCCCTCTCAGCTCCACTAGGCAGGAGCTCCCGTGCATGTTTAGTTGTGTTAGGAGAGTATATGACCGTGCCGGCGAATTTGTCATATGTGGCGATCTTGATTTTCGTCTTGGCGGGCAGTGCCTGGCTTGAGGTAACTTGCCGCACCCGGGTATTTCGCCGGGCTAAACGATTGGCCTTGAGCATCGTCCCGGCGGTCATCATGTTCTTTTGCTGGGATGCTTACGCAATCGCAAATGGCCACTGGTGGTTTGATGAAGATCGCATATCAGGATGGTACTTGCCAGGCGCGGTCCCCGTCGATGAGGTGCTGTTCTTCATCGTCATTCCGATCGCTTCGATTTTGACCTTGGAGGCCGTGCGATCGGTCAAAGGGTGGGCGGTCGGCGATGCGGACGGCGCGTCATGACTTACACGCAACTTGGGTGCCTAGCCGTGATCCTCGCAGTCTTAATCGATATGTGCCTTCTGCGCACCAAATTAGTGACCCGCAAGGTGTTCTGGGTCTCGTACGCGATCATCGTTTTCTTTCAACTGATAACCAACGGCATGTTCACGGGGTTCGCGATCGTGCGCTATGACGGCTCGGCTATTATCGGTGGTTCTTCACCAGAAGTTGGTGCACCTCCATTCATCGGTGATGGCCGACTCGCCTTCGCGCCGGTCGAGGATCTGCTTTTCGGATTCTCACTCGTGTTGCTGTCGTTGGGCTGCTGGGTTTGGCTAGGGCGCCATGGTGTGCAGCGCACACCGAAAGCCGGACCACCTATCTGGCGCCGCTAACTTGCATTTTGATGTAGGCCGCGCACGTGCCCGGATCCAAATCGTCGACGTGCGCGTCGCGCGCGCAGCCAAGCTGGCCCCGCGACGCTGAGCCGGCGCGTCATCGGGACGGATGCACGCTTGGTGAACACCTCGTAGTCGATTTTTTCGACCTCATCGACAATCCCACAATAAAGGACCCGGGCGGCTTCAATGCAGTCCTGGGATGATGGATGGAGCATCGAGATCCCGGGCCTTGACCGCTCTTCTAGTTCCTTAACCCGGGCAATTTGATAACGCAGGGCACTCTTGATCTCGGGGGTGGCGACCCGTGCCTGCAAATCGGCAGGATAAACCCCAAACTTCTCAAGTTCGTCAAGTGGCAAATACACCCGACCCCGGTCAAGATCTTCGCCGACATCGCGAACAAAGTTAGCGAGCTGAAAGGCGACCCCCAGGTCTTTGGCTTTTTCGGCCGCTTCGAGTGAAGTGGGTTCGAGGATCGGCACCATCTGCAGTCCAATCACGGCTGCCGACCCGTACACGTATTCATAGAGATCGGCAAATGTTTGATAGTGCGTAACTGTCAAGTCCATCTGCATCGAGTGCAGGAAGGCCGCAAAGTGACTTTTCGGGATGTCCCAGCGCTGGACGGTGTCGATGACGGCTCGGCACACTGCATCAGTTGAGTAGCCCTTGTCTAGGTCATCGAGAAATGTTTGACCCCAGGTCAGCAGCCAGTCTGCCTTTTGCTGTTCGGTCAGGGCGGAAGCGAGGTCATCAACTATCTCATCGGCATATCTTGCGAACCCGTACAGCGCGTGCACATATGGGCGTTTGCCGGGCGGCAGTAATAAAGTCGCCAAATAGTAAGTCTTGCCGTGCGCGGCGTTTAATTGCCGGCAAAGTTCATACGAGGCTCTTAAGTCCGGGTCGATGATGCCTGCAGCATCAAGATCCCTTGAACTCAATTTCCACTCCTGCGGGCACGCGAGTGATAGTTCGGGTCCTTGCCGACAATACGCTCAGCAGCAAGCCGGCCGGAGACCAGGACCATAGGTACACCTACGCCCGGCTGGGTGCCCGAACCGGTGAAGACCACATTTTCACCCCAGAGGTTACCTGGCCTAAATGGTCCGGTTTGCAGGAATGAGTGGGCGGCCGCAAATGGTGCGCCGCGCTCCATGCCGCGATCTTGCCAATCCAGTGGGGTGGTGATGTTCTCAACTTTAATTGCATCGCCAAAGCCGATATATCCTCGTTCTTCAAGTACCCGCACCACCTCATCGCGATACCTTGGGCTGGTGTTTCGCCAATCAATATCTGCATCGAGATTCGGGGTGGGAAAGAGAACGTAGTAAATCTGTTTTCCAGCAGGTGCCAAAGTTGGGTCCGAGCGAGAGGGGTTGGTGACAAGGACACTCGGGTCACTCATGAGCTGCTTTTTGTCGATCAGCTCATCGAATACGCCGCGCCAGCTTCGCCCAAAGTGAATATTGTGGTGAGCGATCTTGGTGTAGTTAGCGGTAGATCCGGCAAGCATCAGGAAGCAGGATGGGGAGTAGTCCAGCCGACCGACCGACCAGGGGGTTTTGCCGAGAAGATCTCGGTAGGCCACCGGAAGGTCAGGGTTTAGCACGACTACATCGGCTTCGATCCGGTCACCGGAGGAGGTGATCACCGCGGTAGCGCGGTCACCATTAGTTTCGACCGAAGTGACAGTGGTCGCGTACTTGATACTGACACCATGTTTTTCAGCGGCCGCTGCCATCGCGACGGGGAGTGCGTGCATGCCACCTGTCGGGAAGTACACCCCCGCGATTGAATCCATGTAGGCGATTACGGCATAGATCGCAAGTGCGTCGTACGGGGACAGCCCTGCATACATCGCCTGGAAGGAGTAGATGCGCTCGGTGCGGGGATCTTTTAGATATTCACGCACCTTTGGAGCCAGTTTGCGAAACCCGCCGATGGCCACCAGCTTTGCGAGATCGGGGGTGACTAAATCGAATGGGTTGTCGATATTGCGGTCGATAAAATCCTTCATCTCGTACTTGTAGAGCTTCGAGACAAAATCAACATACCTCAAATATCCCGCAGCCTCATCTGCGCCAATTACTTCGGTAATCTCTTGGGCCATCTGCGCAACATCGGCGTGCACATTAAGAATCGAGCCATCGGGGTAGAAGGCGCGGTAGAGCGGGGCCACCGGCTTAAGCTCAAGCCAATCTTGCATGTCCTCACCTAATGCATCGAAGCAGTCGGCGATCAGGTCGGGCATCGTCAAGACGGTTGGACCGGTGTCGAACTTGTAAGTGCCGTCCACTGTCTCAATGTCTATGCGCCCAGCGCGACCACCCGGCACTAGCTCGCGTTCTAGAACCGTGACCTGGCGCCCGGCTCCGGCTAGACGCATCGCCGCGGAGAGGCCGGCGAGCCCCGCGCCAACAATGACAACGTGATCGGTGGGCCCGCTGACGATTCGCGGGGTCGTGCGCGGCAACCAGCGGGTAAGTGATCGGCCCTTTGACAGGTTCATCCAACTTGCCTTGACATGCGAATTGATCAGCCCGATCTCTTAGTTGCGGCGTGGGCAAGTTCAGTGAAGATTGAACGCGCCTCGGGGTTGATGATGTCAGTCTCAATGGCAATGAGAGAGGTCTCAAGCAGACTGGCGATGAGGTGTTCTGCATGCTCGCGGGCACCGGTGGCCGCAATAATCTCGCGGAGCTCCTCAACCCCGGCTAGATCAAGTGCCGGATCACCAAGGTGGGTGCGGATCGCTGACATCTGAGCACTCGTGGCCCGCTCCGATGCAATCGCGATTAGCACCGTGCGCTTGCCCTCGCGAAGGTCGTCACCTGCTGGTTTGCCGGTTTCCTTCGGGTCGCCGAACACCCCGAGTACGTCATCGCGTAGTTGAAACGCCTCGCCAAGGGGCAGGCCGAATGCCGTGTAGGTTGCGAACACCTCGGGGGAGCCACCAGCAAGTGCGGCGCCCAGGTGCAGTGGCTTCTCGATCGTGTACTTTGCGGATTTGTAGCGCACCACACGCAGGGCTCGCTCAATGGAGCCACCACCGCGGGCTTGTTCGAGGAGATCGAGGTACTGACCAGCCATCAGCTCGGTGCGCATCTCGTCGTAGATGGGCTTGACCCGGTGGAGCGCAGTATCGGGCATGCCGCTGGTTAGCAGCATTTGATCTGACCACGACAGGCACATATCACCCAGCAAGATTGCCGTGCCGATGCCAAAATGCTCGGGGGAGCCAAGCCAAGAATGATTGCGGTGCAGGTTCGCGAAGCGCCGGTGGGCGGCCGGTTGCCCGCGTCGGGTGTCGGACCCATCCATGACGTCATCGTGAACCAGGGCACACCCCTGTAAGAATTCCAGGGCGGAGGCCGCCCGCATCGCAGGTTCGTCAAGTTCGGCCGGTGGCCGACCGCTGGCTAGCGCACCGCGCCAGCCCCAGTAGCAAAAGGCCGGTCGCAGTCGCTTGCCGCCGCCAAGTAAGACCGTCAATGCTTCAATAAGTGGGAGTAGATCGGGATCAATCTTCGTCAGCCGCTCAGATTCCTGCGCTAGGACCGTGTCTATCGCACACTGCACGCGCTTCCTTAGTTCCGCCGCATCAAATGGCGATAACTTCATGGGTGCTGCAGACGGCGCTGGCATCGTCTGAGTCTAGAGGCTAGTGACCAGATCGGCTGACCGGTTGGTTGCTGGGCCGCTCTGCAGGGCTGCTGGGCTAGGGTTTGGGTGTGCCTATCCGCGAAGTCGCACCGAGCCTGGGTGCGGTACTGGCGGGCGGCCGAAGCAGTTTCTCCTTCGAGTTGTTCCCGCCCAAGACCGATGCGGGGGAGCAGGCCCTTTGGCAGACGGTCCGTGAACTCGAGGCCCTAAAGCCCACTTTTGTTTCGGTGACGTACGGCGCAGGCGGATCCACGCAAGATCGCACGGTGCGAATCACCAAGCAGATTGCGGAGGAAACCACCTTGCTTCCCGTTGCGCATCTGACCTGCGTCGATGCGAGCGTTTCGGACCTCCGGCGAGTAATCGCTCAATACTTCGATGCCGGAGTCAATACCATCATGGCGCTGCGGGGTGATCCGAGCTTTGGGCCCGGCGCCAAGTGGGAGCAGTACCCCGGTGGCCTGCAACATGCCGATGAACTTGTTTCACTCGTGCGATCCCTCGGTGCATTTAGTGTCGGGGTCGCCGCATTCCCCGAAGGCCATCCCGAATCCCTTGACTTCGAGGATGATGCGCGCGTCCTGGCGGCCAAGCAGGATGTGGGGGCCGAGTTTGCCATCACGCAGTTCTTCTTCCGGGCGTCCGATTACGAACGGCTAGTTAGTCGTGCTGCCGTTCACGGGTGCACCATGCCCATTGTGCCCGGGTTGATGCCCGTCACTAATGTCGCGCAGATCGAGCGGTTCGCAGCACTTTCCGGTGCCGTATTCCCGGCCGAGCTCGCCCAGCGGTTTGCAGGGATCGAAGATGACCAAAAAGCCGTCCACGAGTTAGGTGTCGAAGTCGCAACCACCTTGGGTGAGCAACTCTTGGCGCTGGGGGCGCCGGGCCTTCATTTCTACACCCTTAATCGCTCAACCTCGACCCGAGAGGTTTATCAAGCCCTAGGACTTAATAACTCCCACTTGCGCTAATGAGTTTTGCAACGATCTCCGCACTCATGCCGACAAGTGGTAAGCCGCCGCCCGGGTGCGATGACCCGCCGACTAGATAGAGCCCACCGACCGGCGACTCATTTGCTGGCCGAGCGAAGGCCGCGCGTGCGCCATTGCTGGAAGTGCCGTAAATCGCGCCCCCGGGTGCCCGGACATCGCGCTCCAGATCCGCGGGGGTTCGAATCTCGCGCCAGCAAATGTTGGGCCTGATATCCATCCCGCGTCTGGCGAGTACGCCCAAGACGTGACCTGCGTACTGCTCGGCTAGGCCGGGCTCATCCCAATTCATCGTGCCATTCGTGCCATCACCATGACGCGGTGCGTTGACAAGAACAAACCATGACTCGTGGTCTGCATCGGGGCGCATGAGTGGATCACTTGGCGAGCAGACATAGATTGTCGGATCGCTGACCGGGGCGGTCTTGCGACCAAATATTGCGTCGAATTCCGCATCGTAATTCTCGGTAAACCAGACATTGTGATGTTGCAGGCCTTTGGTTCGGCCTTTTACCGCAAGAAGTAGGACGAAGCCGGCCAGTGATGGAGTTGACTTCCGGATGTTCTTGAGGGCCTCTTGAACGCTATTGGAGTTAATCAGGCTGCCGTATACCTGTCCGGCGTCAGCATTCGCAACCACGATATCTGCCTTGAAAGTTTCGCCGCCGCGGGTTTGAACACCGGTCACCTGATTTCCGGCGGTATTTATAGACGTTACGTCCGTGCTGGTAAGAAGCTCCACTCCGAGGTCTCGGCAGCGCTGCACCAGCGCATCGGCCAAGGAACTGATTCCGCCGCCGATATGCCAGGCGCCGAAAGTCTGTTCGATATATGGCACGGTGGCCAAGACGGCCGGTGCCTTGCGCGGATCAGACCCGGTATAAGTCGCGTACCTGTCGAGCAAAGTCACCAGGCGCTTGTCGCTGAAGGTTTTCTCACCTAGGGCGCGCAAAGTCGTAAAAGGTGCGACGGTGTGCACATCACCGGGATTTCGCGCAAGTGCCATGATGTTGCGCCACCCGGCCAACGGGGATTGCAAGAATGGCTCCCGGGTGACCTGCCACATTGCGCCGCCGCGCTTGATCAGGTTGCGCCACTCCTGCGCGGCCTTGCCCCCGAGTCCGTCGGCGAGGGCGTCAGCGCACTGGCCAGCTCCGACCCCGGGCAGCACGACGGTGGCACCGTCACCGAATTGGTAGCGAAAAGCCGGGTCGAGGGGTTGGAGGTCAATGGCTTCCTCAAGTGGCCCGCCGGTTTTCAGGAAGAGGTCTCGGTAAACAGCCGGCAGGGTGAAAAGTGAGGGACCGGTATCGAAAACAAAGCCAGCCCTTCGGTAGGAGGCCAACTTGCCGCCGAAATGATCTGCCTGCTCAAGAACCGTCACCGACCTGCCTTTTGCGGCTAAGCGCGCCGCGGTAGCCAACCCGCCAACCCCGGCGCCAATCACAAGGACTTTTGATTTGCCAATTGCTTTTGACTTGGCAGTAACTGTTGACTTGTCGGTCACGGCCCCAGCCTAGGAGCCACGGCTATTTTAGGTAACCGCGGTTACAGGTCGACCTTTCCAGGAGTTAGCACCGCGGCGGTGGCGCGACCAGGAAAGTACATTGAGAGCGGTAAATGCGGTGATCGAGATGGGTTGGGCCAAGGCATCGGGCCAGCTGCGCTCACCGGTGCGCTTTGCGACCAGCACTCGGCTGGTGACACCGGCCGCATAGCCGATGGCACCGATGGCACGAGTCTGTCCGCGCCCGAAGAGCATTGCTGCTGCGGGTGCGACATATGCGGTGAGGAGCAGCCCGTTGACGGCAATGGATCCAGCCGGGCCGTTAAATGCCGACCAGAGTGACTTTGAATAGCCATTAACAACCTCCTCTGATGTCGCGTACATCCGGCAGTGGGCGACTTTTGAACCGTCCGCGGTAACCGCCTGCTGGCCCATGACTTTCACCGCGCGCATGAGTGCCACATCTTCAATTACCTCGTTAGCTACCGCCTCATGGCCGCCGACCGCCCGGTAGGCCTGCGCATCAATGACGATGAATTGACCATTCGCCGCAGCCAAAGATGGTCGACTCGACGCCTCAGCCCAGCGCAGCGGCACCGTCGCGCACCAAGACCAAACGATCAGTGGCTGCACGAGGCGTTCTAGCCAGGATTTGGCAACCTGCCTGGGATAAGGGGAAACGAGAGCGAATCCTTGGTCGCGCAAGAGTCCGACGGCGCCTCGAATGGCCTGTGGCTCGAAGTAAACGTCAGCGTCGACGAAAACTAGGACGGATCCGGTAGCGAGGTCTGCAAGTCGAGCACAGGCCCAGGGTTTGCCCAGCCACCTTGCTGGCGGCGGATCATCCGCGCCCACAACCAGCCTCAAGTGCGGGTCGGGTATTGCTCGAACTATCGCCGCGGTGCCGTCGGTCGAACCGTCATCGAGAACTATCAACTCAAAGTCGTCTAATCCCTCTTGCGCAAGAATACTTTGCACGGTAATGGAAATATGTTCGGCTTCATTTCGCGCCGGGAGCAGGATGCTGACGCGCTCGGATATGTTCGGGCCGGCTACTGCCGGTGCGCGCAGGTGCCGCAGGTTGATCGCCGTGTGCACCGCGATGGCAATCGCACCAAATGCGCCAATTGCCGCTGCGCGTCGAATTAGTGCTCCGCGTCTAATCACCACTGGGGTTGGCTCCAACTGCGCCACCACCAAGGAATCAGCACGATACCCATGCAGACCGCACCCCAGAGCGCGACCGTGGGACGGCCGAAGAAAACTGCGGCAGCGAGCACATTGGATAGGTAGACCCAGGTGAGCAGCAAGGTGGGGACACCGTCCTTGACGACCTTGCGCGGTAGCCGGTCAAGGAGCCACATCAAGACGAATGCCATAAGCAGCCAGCCGAGGAAATTCTGCAATGGGATGCCCGGGATACCAGGTAGTACCCAGCCCACCGAATTCCACTGCCAGGCCCCCGCGCTGACCATCTGTGGATCCAGGAACAGATCCCACGAGGCGAATAGCCAACCGCCCACCAATGCGGTGGCGAGCCCACTGCCTACCAGGCGCTGCGCCGCCAGTAAGCACGGATAAGCCATCATCGCCCAGGCCAGTGGGATGAGGATCGGAACGCCAAGGACAGCGGGGCCAAGAACACTGGTATAGGTGTAATCGCCGAATGGGAATCGGGTCGCGGTGCCGATGGCTTCGATCGCAAGACCGAAGCCAAGTGAGATCGCAAGGTAGCCCGCGGTCCAACTAAGTCCGCGCGATAGGTAGGCATGTGTTGCGCTCGCCAAGAAGAAGGTGACGACGGTGCCGATGGTGAGCGCGATTCGCGGTTGGTCACCTACCAGGACCCAGATGATCTGCCCGGTGATGGTCAGGCCGGCTAGGGCCCAAGGCACATAGGGCAGCCAGCCCGATCGGGAGCTGCCACGATCAGAGTGGCGTCCGGTGTACACCCGCACGCTCATGCCCAGAGTGTAGGCCGTTTATGGCCCGGGCAGATGTGACCACACCTGCAGGTCATGCACCCCAGCTGCGCGGCCCTGTGCCAGCCGCGCGATGCCTTCGAATTCGAAACCTGCGGCTGCTAGAGCACGCTGTTCGGGAAGGTTCGCAATATCGGTGGACGCTTCGACGCGCAGATACCCCTGCGAATGCAGGTGTTCGGCCAGCAGTTGATGGCTCAAGGATCCGATGCCTTGCCCGCGGTATTCGGCAACGATGCCGATGCCGATGTTCATGGCCCTGGACCCGAGAGTGGGGCCATACCAAACCACATGCGCCGATAGGTAGCCGACATCTGCCACGGGCGCACCTTGCGCGAGGAGTCTTATGCACCACCTCTCGATGATCATTTGATTGGCGGCTGCCGCCTTATCGCCCCAGTTCTCGTATGGGCTGTGGATCAACTGCTTTGGGTATGCCTCGTCAATTGGGCACAGGGTGATCTCACCACCACCGTTCAGATGACCTGTTAAAGACATCCACCAAAGTTACCTGCCGGCGAATGGCCAGCAATCCGCGGTGCTCTCGGCAATAGGCTGCCAGCGTGAAACAGCCATCGGCGCTGGGTGTGTGGGCACCGTTGGTCACGCTTTGGATTGTTTGGGGTTCCACCTACCTTGGCCTCTCCGAGGTGGTTAAGTCGATGCCGCCACTGATCGCAACCGGGTCGCGATATTTTGTTGCGTCGCTATGCCTTGGTATCGGGGTGCTGGTTTTTCGTGGTCTAGCACCGTTTCGGATCACCCGTCGGGAGCTTTATTCAACCGCCATCATGGGCCTTGGCATTATCAGCATCTGGGCTGCGGCTCTAGCCCTTGGCCAGCGATATGTCCCTGGCGGGATCGCCGCCCTCATCGGCGCCTCCATTCCGCTCTGGATTGTGTTGTTACGGCTACTTAATGGGGACCGTCCAAGCCGGCTCACCGGGGCCGGGGTAATTATTGGCATCGCCGGGATTGTGCTGATGTTGTTGCCCGGCGGTATCGTCTCGGTAAGTGGCGCTGCACCCGGTGCCGTTCTTTTCTGGTGTTTGGCAATACTCGTGGGCTGCATTTCGTGGGCCTTCTTCTCCTGCCGGGCGAAGTCATTCGCGGTACCAGCCAACTCTCTCGTGACCGCGACGTTGCAGATGCTGATGGCAGGCGTGGCGTTGGTGGCCGTCGGCATCTTGATTGGCGAACGGATCGAATTTGGCAGCTATTTAAGCGTGAGTGTCATTGGTTGGATCTGGTTGGTGATTGCCTCGATAATCGGTTATTCGGCCTTCACCTTTCTGATTGCTCGGGCGCCCATCTCTTTGGTCTCAACATTTCCCTATGTGAACCCGGTTGTTGCGGTGCTACTCGGTTGGCTGGTATTAGCGGAGCCATTTAGCAGATCAATTCTCATCGGGCTAACGGTGGTTTTGGGTGGTGTCGTACTAGTCGTCAAGGGCGAGCGGGCTTAGCGACCGGTTAGCCGCCCACTTCAGCAGCTGCACCAGCTGTGATCCGAAGTAGTTCGTCGTAGCTGGTCGGGAATACGTAATGGGGATGCCCGCCGGCAGCCCACACCTCGTCGAAGCGAGATAGTGCAATGTCGACGATGGTACGTAGCGGGTGCGGGTGCCCAACTGGCGCGACACCACCGATTGCAAAGCCCGTAGCTTTTCGAACCTCATCAGCATTGGCCTTTTTTATCTCACTGACTCCGAGGATGGTGGCAAGGGTCATGATGTCGACCCGGTGACCACCAGAGGCGATAACAAGAACCGGCTGGCCATCGGCCAGGAAAATCAGTGAACTGGCGATCTGCCCGATTTCGATTCCGAGCGCGTCGGCGGCCTCTTGGGCGGTGCGGGCACTGTCTGCCAGGGCTCGGACCTCGCCCCGGGCACCGAGAAGGGCGAGGGCTTCGCGCACTTTGATGACTGATTGCTGCTCGGTGGTTTCGCTCACGGGCATAGGTTAGTCGGGGTTTGCGGCTACCGGGTTTACCAGCGTCGTGAACTTAGCCGGGGCCGGGGTGGCCGACTTAGCAAGCATCGGTGTGACATTGGTCGCACCGTAGTCCGGTGCAGCCGCGAGAAACCTAGCCCACGGTGCCGTAATCGGCCGGCGCTGCTAAATTGAGGGTGGACAAGGGGATCGATTCGATAAAGGGGATGGCGTGAAAATCGCAGTTTGTGTGAAGCAGGTACCCGATACCTGGGCCGAGAAGAAACTCCGAGGTGATGACTCGACTTTAGATCGCGAAGCCGCCGATGGCGTCATGAACGAACTCGACGAGTATGCCGTAGAAGAGGCCCTAAAGCTGCAAGAAGCACATGGCGGTGAGATAACGATCGTCACGATGGGCCCGGAGCGGGCTGGCGAGACGGTGCGTAAAGCCTTAAGCATGGGTGCTGATGCCGCCGTCCACCTGGTTGACGACACCCTGCACGGATCTGATGCGCTAGCCACTTCGTACGCCTTGGCGACGGTACTTGACGGCCGGGATTTCGACCTGATTTTCTTTGGATCAGAATCAACCGATGCGCGCATGAGCGTCGTTCCGGCGATGGTTGCTGAGCGGCTGGGGGTTGCCCAATTGACTTTCGCACAAAAGGTTGACGTTGACGGCACCTCGGTCACGATTCAACGCGTCACCGACTACGGCTTCGAGACGGTGGTGGCAAGTCTGCCGGCGGTGGTAAGTGTGGTCGAGAAAATCAACGAGCCGCGTTACCCGTCATTTAAGGGCATTATGGCTGCGAAGAAAAAGCCCGTTGAAACTCTGTCTACCGCTGATGCAGGCCTGGATGGGTCACGACTCGGTTTGGCCGCAGCTTGGACGGTTGTCGAAGATTTTGCGGCTCGGCCGCCGAAGGCCACAGGCACAATTGTCACCGATGATGGTGATGGTGGCGTCAAGCTTGCCGAGTTCCTTGCTGTCCAAAAGTTTATCTAGAGTCGGCTTCCAGAGAGGATTCACATGTCTGAGGTTTTGGTTGTCGCAGAACATGCCGATGGCGTGGTGAAGAAAGTCACCAGCGAGTTGTTGACACTTGCGCGAACTTTGGGTGAGCCGTCGGCGGTCTGGATCGGCCCGGGTTATTGCGACGCAGCGGCTGCGACGCTCGGTGAATTCGGCGCTGGCAAGGTTTATGTGGCTGACGGTGCGCAGTACATCGATCACCCGGTTGCGCCACGCGCAGAGGTGTTGGCCAATTTGGTTTCGGAGCACTCACCCAGTGCAGTGCTGATCGCATCGAGTGCAGATGGCAAGGAAACGGCGGGTCGGCTGGCCATCAAGATCAACTCGGGGGTGATCACCGATGCAATAGGCATCTCAGCGGACCGCATAGCCACCCAAAGCGTGTTCGGTGGGAGCACCGTCGTGCACTCCAAGGTCATTAAGGGCACGCCGATCTTCACCGTGCGACCGAACTCCACCCCGCCGGTGCCGGCCTCGACGACCCTGACCCGTGTTGACGTCACAGTGCCGGTCAGCGAGTTGGCTATGAAGGCCAAGGTCACCGGCCGTACGGTTGCCCAAAAGGATGGGCGACCGGATCTCGCCGAGGCCGCGATCGTGGTTTCCGGTGGCCGCGGAGTTGGGGCAGCTGAAGGTTTCGCGGTGATCGAAGCCCTCGCCGACACCTTGGGCGCGGCCGTTGGTGCCTCGCGCGCTGCAACCGATGCCGGGTGGTACCCACATCAATACCAGGTGGGACAGACCGGCAAGACCGTATCGCCCCAGCTTTATCTGGCCAACGGTATTTCCGGTGCTATTCAGCACCGAGCCGGAATGCAGACTTCCAAGACAATTGTTGTTGTCAACAAGGATTCCGAAGCACCGCTTTTTGAACTCGCCGACTTCGGCGTAGTGGGTGATCTCTTTAAGGTGGTACCACAGCTGACCGAGGAGATCAAGAAGCGCGCCTGAGCCCCGTTGGCCTGCTGCTCTACGATGATGTGTTGTGAGTGACCGGTCCTATCTCGACCATGCTGCGACCACAGCCATGTTGCCGTCGGCTCGTGCCGCCTGGCTGGCCGCTTCTGAGCACCTAGGCAACCCATCCTCACTGCATGCATCTGGTCGCTCCGCCCGCAAAGTTGTCGAGGAATCCCGGGAGAGCATTGCGGCTGACCTGATGACACGTCCCAGTGCGGTCATCTTCACCGCGGGTGGCACCGAGGCGGACAACTTGGCGATCAAGGGCCTTTATTGGCAGCGCCAGCAGGTATTAGGCAATGGGGAGCCACTGCGGGTTCTGGCTTCGGCGATTGAGCACCATGCGGTGCTGGATCCGGTGACATGGCTGGGCGAGCATGAAGGAGCCATTATCGAATGGCTCGGGGTCGACCGCGATGCTCGGGTGAGCACGACTGCCATTGCGCAGTCCCTCGAGTCGGCTGCCAATGTCGCACTTTGTACGGTGATGTGGGCGAATAACGAGGTCGGAACCGTCGAACCGGTTGCGGCCATCGCCGAACTTTGTCGAGAGTTCGGGGTGCCATTTCATACTGACGCGGTGCAAACATTGGGTCAGGTGCCGATGAATCTGGGTGCACTTGGCGCTGACGCGGTGACGATAAGCAGCCACAAGATCGGCGGCCCGTTTGGGGTTGGTGCGCTGATCGTTAACCCGGCTACCAGCTTCACCCCGGTCCTGCACGGTGGCGGCCAGGAGCGCGATATTCGATCCGGAACTTTGGATGCCCCTGCCATCGCGGCCTTCGCGGTGGCCGTGCGAAATGCCGTTGACCAGCAGGTAATGCATGCGCAGCACCTACGGCAGCTGCGCAATGAACTGGTCAAGGGAGTATTGGCAACCGTTCCTGGTGCGGTACTAAATGGTGACCCGGATTTGGTAGGCGGTGGCCGGCTACCGGCTAATGCGCATTTCTCCTTTCCCGGATGCGAGGGCGACTCACTGCTGATGTTGCTGGACGCCGCTGGGGTGGACTGCTCAACCGGGTCGGCCTGCACCGCAGGGATTCCCGAAGCCAGCCACGTACTTCTGGCCATGGGCGTTGATGAGCGCACTTCGCGGGCCTCGCTGAGGTTTAGCTTCGGGTACCCGTCCACCTCGGCGGACGTTGATCGCGTTATCGCTGCGCTGCCGGGCGCCGTCGACAGAGCTGGTCGCTCGGTTTCGTCGAGATCAGCATGAGAAATCCGCTGATCGCATGAAGGTCTTAGTCGCGATGTCTGGTGGGGTCGACTCCTCGGTCGCGGCCGCCCGCATGGTCGATGCCGGTCATGATGTCGTCGGGGTGCACCTCGCGCTGTCGCGTAATAAGACATACGGTGATGGTCGGCAGCGGGGCTGCTGCACCCTGGACGATGCCCGTGATGCACGTCGTGTCGCTGACAAACTCGGTATCCCGTTTTATGTATGGGATATGGCTGAAGAGTTTGCGGAGGCGGTAATTGCCGATTTTGTCGAGGAGTACCGGGTCGGCCATACGCCCAATCCGTGCCTGCGCTGCAATGAGTCCATTAAGTTCACGGCGGTCCTCGATCGGGCCCTCGCAATGGACTTTGATGCAGTTGCTACCGGGCATTACGCGCGGATCGTGCTCGGACCGGCGGGTCCGGAGTTACATCGGGCGGTGGATCCGGAAAAGGATCAGTCCTATGTGCTGGGGGTTCTAAAACCGCTGCAACTAGCTCATTCGATGTTTCCCCTCGGCGCTGACACCAAAGATGTCATCCGGGCTGAGGCGCAGGCTCGGGGCTTGTTAGTCGCGCAAAAGCCGGACAGTCACGACATCTGCTTCATTCCCGATGGTGATACGGCTGGTTATTTACAAAGACAACTCGGGTCCTTACCCGGTGAAATCGTCGATGCCGAGTCGGGCGAGGTGCTGGCGCAGCACGATGGCACCTATGCGTTCACGATTGGGCAGCGTCGCGGGCTGGCTTTGTCTAGACCGGCGGCTGATGGGGCGCCGCGTTATGTTGTTGACGTTGAAATCGACACCCGGCGGGTAACTGTCGGACCCCCGGAGCTACTTGATGTCTATGCCCTCGAGGGCAGCAAACCCATCTGGACCACCGCGCCTCTTGGCGCATCCCCGATCGATCTGCTGGCCCAGGTGCGGGCGCACGGAGTACCGGTGCCGGCCCGCGCACATCAACTCGCTGATCGGGTGATGGTTGAGCTCCTGGTGCCGATTCGCGGTATCGCACTGGGCCAAGCCGTCGTGCTCTACGACGGTACCCGGGTTGTTGGCTCGGCAACTATTGCTGCCACAACCCGTGCTGCATGAGATCAGTTACATGAGTGGGCACGAATTTCCTTGGCCGCGCTTGGCAGCCACCGGGATTGGCTCCTTGCCCGGCACCGACGCCGCAGAGGCGGCCCGGGTCGTTGCCGGGGAGTTAAGTGATTTCATTCACGTCTTCGAGCTGCCCGCACGGGGTCCGGGCGCGGATCTGGTCGGGCGCACCGCGGCGCTACTTACCGAAGTTAGTCTGGATTTGGGCCTGGATACCACCCCCCAAGGCTGGCGGGTGGCACCCGGCCCCGGTCGGGCGATGCGGCGGGCTCGGTCCTGGTCAGGTGAGGACCTAGATGCCCTCGAAGGGCAGGCCCAAAGTTACGTCGGCCCCATTAAAACTGAAGTTTGCGGCCCTTGGACCCTTGCCGCAAGTATTGAAATGGCAACCGGTGAACGAATCCTTGCGGACTTCGGTGCCTGCCGGGATATTACTCAGGCACTGGCTGAGGCGGTGCGCTTGCATATCGGCGACCTGGTCAGGCGGTTTAGTGGTCCGGTGATGGTGCAGATTGACGAGCCGTCATTACCCGCCGTGCTTGCCGGTGCGATTGGCACGGCGAGTGGGCTGTCGTCCTACCACCCAATAGAGCGTGCTAGCGCCGGTGCCGGCCTTCGGATAGTTCTTGACGCCGCCAAAGACTCGGGCGCCACGGTCGGCGTCCATTGCTGTGCTCGCGAAGTGCCGGTCGACATGCTGGTCAAGGCTGGTGCTGAGTTCATCAGCCTTGACCTGCTGCGGGGTAATTGCCCCGATGAGCAATTGGGCCAATTACTGGAGTCTGGAATCGGCCTGTTTGCAGGCAGTGTGCGGGCGGTAGGTAATGGCGCGATTAGTAACGCGGAAGCCAGCCGGCCGGTGCGCGAGTTGATGCACCGACTGGGGATGAGTGATCCCGCATGGCTCGCGGGGGTTGTCATTACGCCGACCTGCGGGCTGGCTGGGGCAAACTGGGAGTGGGTTCGAGCCGCATATGGCGCCTGTCGAGCCGCTGGTCGGGTGCTGCGAGATGATCGGGTTGACGGTGCGGAAGAAGGCGGCGACCATGGCGGGTGATGCTAGTGAATCGGGTGTGCCGCGGGCCAAGAGTGCTCGATGGATTGAATTAGCGGCAGCCATCAACTCGGCCCGAACTGCCTATTACCAGCACGACAAGCCCACGCTGTCTGATGATGAGTACGATAGTCATTTTCATGAGTTGCTCGCATTGGAGCAGGACTGGCCGCAACTGCAGTCCGGGGATTCGCCGACTTTAAGTGTTGGTGGCCGTAGCTCGGAGATGTTCAATCCGGTTGAGCATCTTCAGCGGATGTACTCGCTCGACAATGCTTTCACCAGCGACGAACTAGCTGGATGGCTGAGTCGGGTTGAGCGTGGAATCAACCAGGTGCCGGAGTTCTTGTGTGAGTTGAAGATTGACGGGCTAGCCGTGGACGCTGTTTATGTGGATGGTCAACTGCGTTCATTGGCAACACGCGGCGATGGTCGAGTAGGTGAAGATGTCACCTATAACGCGCATTTCATCCCTAGGGTTCCAGCGGCCTTGAGACCACCGAAGAAGGGTGCGATGCCGTCGCTCCTTGAAGTGCGTGGCGAGGTGTTCCTGCCGATCGCAACCTTCTCCATGATAAATGAAGAGCAGCTTGCACAAGGCCTGTCACCATATGCCAATCCCAGAAATGCAGCAGCCGGCACTTTGCGGCAGCGGGTCGACCGAAGGCAGGAAGAACTGCGCTTGGCCGAGCAATCGCCCACAACAGGTGAACGCGGGGCAGCGAAGATCGCGCGGCTGCGAGCCGAACTCGACCTGTCGATTACTCGGCTAAGTGGCCTCGGCCTTACGGTCCACGGTATTGGTGTCGTTGAGGGATTTGAGATCACGAGGCAAAGCCAGGGCTATGAATTCTTGAAGGCACTGGGGCTGCCGGTAAGCAACTTGGCCCGGGTCGAGAGCAGCTACGAGGGAGTGCGCGAGTTTATCAGCTACTTCGGTGAACATCGCCACGACGTTGAGTATGAGATCGATGGCGTCGTTATCAAGGTTGATGATCTTGCTCTGCAAGGGCAGTTGGGCGAGACCGCGCGCGCACCACGCTGGGCCATCGCCTACAAGTATCCGCCCGAGGTGGTCCGAACCAGGCTGCTTGATATCCAAGTCAATGTGGGCCGCACCGGTCGCATCACGCCATTTGCCGTCATGGAGCCGGTGAAAGTAGCGGGGTCTACCGTGTCAATGGCGACCTTGCACAACGCTTTTGAAGTCGAGCGCAAAGGCGTACTGATCGGCGATATGGTTTTTTTGCGTAAGGCCGGTGACGTCATTCCCGAGGTACTCGGTCCGGTTGTCGAGGCCCGTGACGGAAGCGAGCGGCCCTTTGCGATGCCGACGAAGTGCCCGGCCTGCGGGGCGAAACTCGGGCCGGCAAGCGAGGGGGACAAGGATTATCGCTGCCCGAATGCGCGCACCTGCCCTGCGCAATTGCGCGAACGCTTGTCGCATGTCGCATCACGTGGCGCACTAGATATCGAAGGGCTTGGTGAAAAGGCAGCCAACGCGTTGCTGGACTGTGGATTAGTCGAAGACGAGGGTGATCTTTTTTCGCTGGCTGAAACCGATCTACTTACCTGCGAGTTCTTTAGGCGTGAGCCAGGCAAAGGGGAGGACCGACCCCAGCTCACCGAAAATGCCAAGAGCATGTGGGCGCAGGTGCAATCGGCAAAGGCACGGCCGCTGTGGCGGGTATTAGTCGCCCTGTCCATCCGCCATGTTGGGCCGACGGCTGCCCAGTCACTTGCGCGCGCCTTCGGGAGTATCGATGCGATAGCGGCGGCCGGGGTTGCTGAACTGGCCGAGGTTGATGGAGTCGGCGAGAAAATTGCGGTGTCCGTTCACGACTGGTTCCGCGAGCCATGGCACCAAATGGTCATCACGAAGTGGCGCGCTGGCGGAGTGCAACTGGTAGAGAAGGTGGGCGAGTCGAGATCTGCCGAGCTGGCGGGTTTGGTGGTGGTCATAACAGGGTCACTGGCCGGCTACACCCGCGATAGTGCCGCCGCGGCGGTGACGGGCCGGGGCGGAAAGGTGTCAGGTTCGGTATCGGCGAAGACAAGTCTTGTGGTCGCTGGGGAGAACGCCGGCTCGAAATTCGACAAGGCGATGGCCCTCGGAGTACCTGTCGTTGGTCTAGCTGGCTTTGAAGCGCTACTCGCGAAGGGGTTGGACGCAGCGCTGACTACAATCAACTAGTGACTGGAATTACCCGTGACGAAGTGGCGCATCTAGCAAAATTGGCTCGCCTTGACCTAAGTGGCGCCGAACTCGATCATTACGCGGGCCAGTTGGACGTCATTTTGCAGTCGGTGGCCCGTATCTCAGAGGTTGCCGCCGAAGACATCCCACCGACCTCGCACCCGGTACCTGTGGAAAATGTGTTCCGCGACGACATCGCCATGCCCGGCCTGGATCGGGCGGAGGTATTCGCTGCGGCTCCTGCGACCGAGGATGATCGTTTTCGCGTGCCGAGGATCCTTGACGAGGAGGAGGCATGACGGGTGCCGCAGCGGATCTAATTCGCCAACCCGCAAGTGTGCTGGCTGCCGCGATCAGCGCAGGCGAGGTGTCATCAGTCGAGGTAACCAAGGCGCACTTGGCACGAATCGCTGACGTCGATGAACGAGTTCACGCGTTCTTGCAGGTTACCGCTGAAGCGGCACTTGAAAGTGCGCAGGTGGTCGATGCAAAGTGCAAAAACGGAGCCAAACTCGGAAGTCTCGCCGGGGTGCCGATTGCGGTGAAAGATGTGCTGACGATGCGGGGGGTGCCTACTACCTGCGGGTCGAGGATTCTCGAAGGCTGGTGCCCGCCATATGACTCCACCGTCGTTTCCCGGTTGCGGGCGGCCGACATGGTTATCTTGGGCAAGACCAATATGGACGAATTCGCCATGGGCTCGTCAACGGAGCACTCGGCTTATGGTCCAACCCACAATCCGTGGGATCTCGAACGTATTCCGGGTGGCTCGGGCGGTGGGTCGGCGGCCGCGCTGGCAGCATTTGAAACCCCGCTTTCTATCGGCACCGATACCGGTGGATCCATCCGCCAGCCGGCGGCCGTAACCGGAACCGTCGGCGTCAAGCCCACCTATGGCGGGGTCTCGCGCTACGGCCTGGTGGCATTAGCCTCGTCACTTGATCAGGCTGGTCCGTGCGCCCGTTCGGTGCTGGATGCGGCATTGCTTCACTCGGTGATAGCCGGCCACGATCCTCGCGATTCAACTTCAATTGATGCACCGGTTCCCGATGTGGTGGCGGCGGCTAACCGTGGCGATGTCCGCGGATTGCGCATTGGGCTGGTCAAGGAGCTGAGCGGCGAGGGGTATCAGGCCGGAGTGTTGCAACGATTCAACGAGGCCGTTGAGTTGCTGCAGGGGCTGGGGGCTGAGGTAGTTGAGGTTTCGTGTCCGCACTTTGACTATGCCCTGGGTGCCTACTACCTGATTCTTCCCTCCGAGGCCTCGAGTAACCTCGCGCGCTTCGATGGGATGCGTTATGGCCTACGTGTTGGTGACGACGGATCAAATTCGGTTGAGCAAGTCATGTCGCTTAGCCGCGAGGCCGGATTCGGTGCGGAAGTGAAACGCCGAATCATGCTGGGCACCTATGCGCTTTCGAGTGGCTATTACGACGCTTATTACGGTCAGGCCCAGAAGGTTAGAACGCTCATCACCCGCGATTTCAATGCCGCTTTCGAAAAAGCCGATGTATTAATCTCGCCGACGGCACCGACCACGGCGTTCAAGATCGGTGCGAAGGTGGATGACCCGCTGGCAATGTACCTGAACGACATTGCCACTATCCCGGTCAATCTGGCCGGCAATTGTGCGATGTCATTGCCGGTCGGTCTCTCGCCTTGCGATCACCTCCCGGTGGGGCTGCAGATCATGGCACCGCCGATGGCCGATGACCGGCTTTATCTGGTGGGCTCCGCACTGGAAGCCGCCCTCGCCGATAAGTGGGGCCACCTGCTGATCGAGGAGGTGCCGAACCTATGAGCACCAACCACGAAACGGTGCCATTCGAAGAGGCGATGACCAGATATGAGCCCATTATCGGCCTCGAGGTCCATGTTGAATTAGGGACCAAATCAAAGATGTTCTGCTCCTGTGCCACGACTTTTGGTGCCCCGCCAAACACGCAAGTGTGTCCGGTCTGTCTTGGACTACCGGGCTCGATGCCGGTGTTGAATAAGGTGGCCGTGGAGTCCACCATTCGTATCGGCCTGGCATTGAATTGTGAGATCGCTGCCTGGTGCCGGTTCGCTCGCAAGAACTACTTCTACCCGGACATGCCCAAGGACTATCAAGTCAGTCAGTACGACGAGCCCCTGTGCACTAATGGTTGGCTGGACGTAACTGTGGCAACTGCTGACGGTCCGCAGGTGGTGCGAGTCGAAATCGAGCGGGTTCACATGGAGGAGGACACCGGCAAACTGACTCATGCCGGTGGTGCGACCGGTCGCATCCATGGCGCTGACTACTCCCTGGTGGATTACAACCGGGCGGGGATCCCGCTGATCGAGATCGTCACTAAGACCGTGATCGGCACCGGGCCGTTGGCGCCCGCCGTCGCGCGTGCTTATGTAGCCGAATTGCGTGATGTCATGCGTGCCCT
>SXGR01014243.1_pt1 | contig 70411 bp, 61 predicted proteins | sample 3174711 | NCBI WGS metagenome assembly SXGR01 (sample SAMN11356860, study PRJNA531348) | freshwater metagenome | isolation source: freshwater sample F1-60 | place: China: Fuxian Lake, Yuxi | collected 2017-12-25 | reverse complement strand
CGGTGGGCGCGAACGGCCTCCCACATGACGCGGCGGTCGGTCTCGGGCAGCGGACGCGACGCCACCTCATCGACGGCGACCCACTCGAGCCGTCCTTCGTCGAATGTCATGGGTCCCACCAGCGCGGGATCGATCGCTCGGGTCGACTCAAAGAGGAAGATGAGCCAGTGGTTCTCACCCTCGTAGGCGCGTTCGGACACGATGCCGTTGAGGCGCAGATCCGCGTAGTCAAGGCGAAGCCCCGCCTCCTCATGCGTCTCACGGATGGCGCACTCGTGCGGAGACTCCCCGCGATGCACCTCGACCTTGCCACCAATCGGTGAACAGCGGCCGGGGTTTGGAGGCTTCACCCGGTGCAGCAGGAGGAGGCGATCCTCCGCGTCATAGAGGTAGACGAGGACCGCGACCTTGAGTGGAAGGGTCTCACCAGTCACGAGCGCGAACCCGCCCCGTGGACAGGAACTGTCGCGGCGTTGAGCAGCCCGGCCTCGACGAGGAGGCGTTGCACGGTGGCGCGCCCGGACTCCGAGATCGCGCAGAGTGGAAGCCGAAGGGTGCCACGATCGCGGCCCAACAGAGCGAGCGCGCACTTGAGCGGCACAGGATTGACATCGAGCGAGAGCAAGCCGCGCGCAAGAGTGAAGAGCGACTCGTGGGATCGTCGCATCGCCTCGAGGTCGCCAGCGGCGATCTCGCGGCAAAGTTGTGCGACGCGGTCGGGCACGATGTTGGCGATCACGCTCACGACGCCCGTGGCACCCACAGCCGCGAAGCTGGCCGTCAGCGAGTCGTCTCCAGAGAGGATCGCGATCCGGCATCGGCGGCGAATCTCGCTTGCACTATCCATGGACCCTGTCGCCTCCTTAATGGCCACGATGTTGGGATGCCGCGAGAGGCGCTCCACCGTCTCGGGCAGGAGCGTGACACCGGCGCGCGCGGGAATGTTGTAGAGCATGATCGGGAGATCCGCGCTGTCGGCGATGGCCATGAAGTGTCGATAGAGCCCCTCGGCCGATGGCTTGTTGTAGTAGGGCGTGACCTGCAGCGAACCGTGGGCACCGAGTCGGGCGGCGAGTCGGTGCAGGTGAATGGCGTGCGCCGTACTGTTGCTCCCCGCGCCGGCGATGACCTGCAGGCCAAGCGGTCGCGCGGCTTCAACGGTTGCCTCGACGACGGTTTCATGCTCGGCCTCGGTCAGGGTCGGCGCTTCGCCGGTCGTGCCGCAGGGGACGACCCCTCGGACGCCTCCTTCGGCCTGGAACCGGATCGCCCAGGCGAGCCGTTCGAGGTCAATGGCGTGCCCGTCGTCCGTGAAGGGAGTAGCGAGCGCTGTGTAGGCGCCCGAGAAGGAGATCATCGTCGGAGTCTACGCCGCGAGTCCTGCCGCGCGTTCGCATTCGTCACAGAGCGCGACCGCAGCCTCGAGCGTCGACGCCTCGGCGATCACCCGGATGATCGGTTCCGTGTTCGACGCGCGCAGGTGAACCCATCCGCGGTCAAGGTCGATGCGGACGCCGTCACACGGGTCGATCCGCGCCCCCGCCTGTGCCGCGAAGTGCGCGCGAACCCTCTCAAGGGAAGGAGCGATGGCCGCGTGGCCGCCGATCGAGGCGAGTTCCAGCTTCCGCTTCACCATGGAAAACGCCGGGACTTCGCTGGCGATGGCCGAGAGTGGCTTGCCCTCTGCAGCGAGGAGTTCGAGGACGAGCGCCATCGCCGAGAGTGAGTCGCGCACCCAGCAGACCCTGGGCCAAATGAGTCCGCCGTTGCCCTCGCCCCCGGCGATGCCATTGGCAGCGCGGATCCCCGCCACGACATTGGCCTCGCCGACCGCTGTGCGCACGACATGCGATCCTGGGAAACGAGCGGCGACCTCGTCGATCATGCGCGAAGTCGAGAGATTCGTCGCCAGCACGCTGGCGCCATCTCGTTGGAGGAGGCGCAGCGCGCCCAGGACCAGCGTGTACTCCTCACCGACGAAGACGCCGCGCTCATCCACGAGCGCGAGTCGGTCGGCATCCGGATCCTGAGCGAAACCCACTGCGATCGAACCAGCATGGCGAACCGCATCAGTGAGCTGCGTGAGATTCGCGGCGAGGGGTTCAGGTGTGTGGGCAAAGGTCCCGGTGCGTTGGGCATTGAGATGGGTGACCCGGCACCCGAGCGCGTCGAGCAGGAGCGCTCCGGATCGAGCGCCTCCTCCATTCACGCTGTCGATCGCCACCGCAAACCCCCTGGCGCGGATCGCGGCGACATCCACATTGTCAAGGACTCGTGCAACATGGATCTCATCCGCATCGCCAACTTCGCGGCGTGAGCCGTTCGTTGCACTGCGCAGAGTGTCGCCGCTGCGGAACCGGTCGATGACACGCGCCGCCTCCTCGGCCGGGAGTGCGAGTCCATCGTGATTCAGCGTCTTGAGCCCATTCCACTCAATTGGGTTATGACTCGCCGTGACGACGACGCCCGCGACGGCACCGAGGTGACCGATCATCACGCCGACCGTCGGCGTGGCCACGATCCCCACATCGACCACATCGAACCCGAGTGCTTCGAGTCCGCTCATGACGGCCGCGGCGAGTTGGGCGCCCGATCCGCGCCCGTCGCGTCCGACCACGACGGTGCGCCCCCTCGCGCGCGAGCCCTCGAGCAGGTGCGCGCCGAACGCTCCGGCGAATCGCTGCGCCACGGCGGGGGTCATCGAACGGCCGACGAGTCCGCGCGCGCCGGACACCGAGAGCATGAGCGGAGCCTCATCCACGCACGCGAATCTAGCGCAGTTTCCGGGGCGCGTGGCGATCGATGGCTATACTCAAAAAATGTTCGAGTTGGAGATTCACCGCTCGTTCTCGGCGGCGCACGCGATCGTGATCGGGGGTGCCCGCGAGCCTTTGCACGGCCACGACTGGCAGGTCGATATGGTGGTCGAGGCCGAGGCGCTCGATGCCGAAGGCATGGTCTGCGACTTCCATGCCCTCGAGAGAGCGCTCGGCGAGGTGATCGCGCCGTTTCGGTCGCGCAATCTCAATGAGACCGCACCGTTCACTCGACTGAATCCGACCGCGGAACTCGTGGCCAAACACATTGCGCTTGAAATGACGACCCGCGTCGGCCCACCGGCTCGACTCAAGAGCGTTCGCGTGACCGAAGCCCCGGGGTGCTCGGCGAAGTTTCTGTGCGGGAGCGGTTCCACATGCTGAACGACGATCTGCAACCGTGTCAGGATCCGGCGGCTCAAGGATCGTCGGCGGGTCCGCTCGACGATCCGGGGCGGTTTCTCAATCGCGACAGGTCGTGGCTGGAGTTCAATGCGCGCGTCCAGGCCATGGCGAGCGATCTGCGGACACCGCTTCTTGAACGGGTCCGATTCCTCTCGATCTACTCGCGGAACCTCGACGAGTTCTACATGAAACGCGTCGGGAGCCTCCGGCACTCGGTCGAGTCTGGGCAGGGCTTGCCGCTGATGGACACCGTGACGCCCGCGCAGGCGCTGCACGCCGTCCGATCCCGCGTGCTCGATCTCGGTGCCGAGCAGTCCCGCATCCTTCGAGACGAGCTTCTTCCGGTCCTCAGAGGCGAGGGCATTTTCCTCTTGGGATGGAGCGAGCTCTCCGAGAGCGAACGCGCCGAGGCAGGCGCGTGGTTCCGCCGCAGCGTCTTCCCGATTCTGACGCCGCTGGCGGTCGATCCGGGCCACCGATTCCCGTTCATCTCCAACATGAGCGTCTCACTCGGTCTCGTGGTGCGCCGACCGGGCGAAACCGAGACGATGTTCGCGCGCGTGAAAGTCCCCGAGAGCCCGAGTCGCCTCCACGAGTTCCGTTCCGGCGGCCGGTTCATCTCGGTCCAAGAGATCATCGAGCACAACCTCGACGAGCTCTTTCCGGGCATGGAGGTTCTGCAGGTGCTTCCGTTCCGGGTCACGCGCGATGCGGAAATCGAGCCCGAGCGCGACGCGGCGGACGACCTTCTCGAGTCGGTCGAACAGAAATTGAAAGAACGAAAGTTTGCGCGCGTGGTCAGGCTCGAGGTCGCCGCCGGCGCGAGCCCGAGAATCCTGCGCTTCCTCATGGAGGAGCTGGAGGTCGGCCCGGAAGATGTGTACGAGACGGTCGGGCTGCTTGACTACACACTTCTGGACGCGATCGCCGACATGGACCTGCCTGCGCTCAAGTATCCGCGGTGGACGCCGCTGCCGCCAGCCGAGTTGGCGGATCAGGAGAACCCCGACATCTTTGCGGCGATCCGCAAGGGTGACATCCTTGTCCACCACCCGTACCAGAGCTTCGAACTTTCGGTTGAGCGGTTCATCAAGACCGCGGCCGAGGATCCGCGGGTTCTCTGCATCAAGCAATCGCTCTACAGAACCTCGGGCGACAGTCCATTCATTGCAAGCCTCATTCGTGCCGCTGAAAGTGGCAAGCAAGTGGCGGTGCTCGTGGAACTGCGCGCCCGATTCGACGAAGCTCGCAACATCGAGTGGGCGCGTCGCCTCGAGAACGCCGGGGTCCATGTGGCGTACGGGGTGGTCGGTCTCAAGACGCATACGAAGACCGCCCTCGTCGTCCGGCAGGAGATCGACGGCATCCGGTGCTACGGCCATGTCGGCACCGGCAACTACAACGCGAAGACCGCGCGGCTCTACGACGATGTTGGCCTCCTCACCACGGATCCGCTGATCACCGAAGACCTCGTCGACCTCTTTAACTACATGACCGGCCGTTCTCGCCAAACGGAGTTCAACAGACTCCTCATCGCGCCGGTGGCCATGAAGCGTCGGTTCATCGAACTCATCGAGCGCGAGACCGAGATCCAGCGCAAGGGTGGCCGGGGCCGCATCATCGCCAAGATGAATCAAGTCGAAGATCGCGGGGTGATGGATGCGCTCTATCGAGCCAGTCAAGCGGGTGTCGAGATCGATCTCATCGTGCGCGGATTCTGTTGTCTGCGACCGGGCATCCCCGGACTCTCGGCGACGATTCGCGTGCGCTCCATCATCGGCCGTTTCCTCGAGCACAGCCGCATCTTCTACTTCGGTGCCGGTCAGGAGGAGCCGACCGATGGCCAGTTCTTCATCAGCAGCGCTGACTGGATGTACCGGAATCTTCAGACACGCGTCGAAGCGGCCGCGCCCATCGACGCCGCGTCACACCGACGCACGCTCTGGACCATCCTCGAAACCGCGCTCTCCGATGTCCGTCAAGCATGGGCCATGCACGGCGACGGCACGTACACGCGCGTCAGCGATGAGGCCGTCGCCGAGGATGATCCGCGGCGTCTCGGGATTCACCAGCGACTCATGAACGCGGCGCTCGAGTCCCATGCTCGTGCATCGGGCATGCCCCGCGAGGCGCCTCCGGCTATCGGCTCTCCACAGCCTTCGCTTCGGGACCCGCCTGGGTTGACACCCCCGAGCCAGCGAAGTCGACGCTCGGCCGACTGACACCGAGATCGAAGAGCGTTTCCGCAAGTTGCCCGGGAAGGAGATAACGAAGCGTCCCATGGACGCGCCACGAACTGATCTGTGCCGACGATCCTTCGTGGCGGAGAACGACGGGAAGCGAGTCCATCGTGTAGCTCCGCGGGGGCAGCGTGCGGCTCGCGACCCACTCGGTGCTCCAGACGCCAGCGTCGGATGCGAACTCGTACTGCCAACGATCCAGAACGAGTGGCTGCGGCCACGGGTTGAACAACTCCAACTGGATGGAGTACTCGTCCGCGTGCTCGCCACGGGCGACGAGGTCGACCGCTTCCACGCGAATCTCGGGATCGCTCTGGCATCCCACAAGGGCGATGAGAGCGACAGCCGTCGTGCGGATCATGGGCGCAATCTATACCCCAATCCATAGCATGGGGCGTCGTGCGAAGCGTGGCGAAGAGTGCGTTCGTTCAGGTCCTGTGGATCGCGGCAGGGTGCACGGTTTCGCTCACGCTGTCCGCGCTCGCGCAAGATCGTGCCGTCGTCGCCGTCGACGACTCTCCGAGCGCTGAGCAGTTGCTGGCGCAGGCGGAGGACCAGGCCGCGAACAATCCCGGGGAGTCGGCGCGCCTCGCCAACCGCGTGCTTGTGGAGTTCGGGAGCAAACTCGTCCGCGTTCCAGGAGAGTTGGATCGCTTCATTGAGGCACGCACTCGGACGCTCGCGTTTCTTTCGGCACACCCGGATGTGCTTTCTCGCTACCGAGCGACACAGGCGGGCGAAGCCGATCGCATGGAGGCGCTCGGCCAGGACGATCTCATTATTGAGAGCCGTTTCCTGACGCCAGCCGGATTGCGCGCGTGCCTGCGCCAGGCGCAACGGTGTGTCGATGAGGTGCGCTTCGCCGCGGCCGAGCGTCTCGTCGACTCCATCGCCACGCATCCTGATGTCTCGACGGCCGATCCGGCACTTGTGGCCACGCTGCGCGCTCTCGCGGCGGCGGGACTCGGGAATCGCGCGGAAGTCGATCGCGTCCTTGCATCGTTGCGAACATCTGCTGATCCCACGCTCGTCGCGCTCGCGCCAAGACTCACCGACGCCTGTGCGCCACGCGTGACGCGCGGGGGAACGAGCGCCGATCCGCTACGCCCGGCGGCGCTTGGCGAACTCCCGCCCGACATCGTGCGACTCTGGAGCGAACCGCTGGACAACTCGCTCTATTCACGCCTGCGTGCGTCGGTGGACGAGGGCGGCATGGGTGCTGGCGGCCTCGAGGGCGGCCTCCTGTCAGGACGGCTCCTGGTGTCGCTTCCAACGATCGCGGGTTCGACCGTCCTTGTCAACGAGGGCTATGTGCTCCGCGCCTTCGACGCATACTCGCACCAGCCTCGTTGGTATCAGTTCATGGGGGCACCGAACTCGCCTAGGGCAGACGCTCAGGCGGGGGACCTCCTTGCGGTCACCGTCCACACCGGCCGCGTTCTTGCGCTCTCCGGGCATGCGCTCGCGACCGAGCGCAGTGGGGGCGGACGCGTCGTGTGCGTCGATCTCGAGAGTGGCGTTCGACTATGGGAGTTTGGGTCCGAGAGACTTCGCGAACATTCCGAGCTTTCCGGCGTCTTCTTCTACGGCGCGCCGACGGTCGCTGCGGATACGGTGATCGTCCTTGGGCGAAAGGTCACCGCGCGGACAGAGACCGTCTCGTCGGTCTTCGGCCTTTCGTTGGAAACAGGCGAACTCCGCTTCGTGACACCCGCGGGTGCCGCGCCGGGCATCCGCATTGGCGGCGCCCGTCCGTTCACCACTCCGGTTGTGAGTGATGGTTGGGCCTATGTTGCCACTGGCGCGGGAACGACGCTGTGCCTTGATCCGGCCAACGGGCGCGTGCGGTGGTTGCGTCGAGATCCAGTGCCCGTGCGCGACACGCCGCAGGAGAACCTGCCGTGGGAACTCGGCGGCGTCTGCATGTGTTCGCGCGGTCTCGTCACACTCTCTCCCGGGGGCGACGCGGTGCAACTGCTCGATGCGCACACCGGCAGCGAACTCGACTCGATGCCGACCGGCTCTGGAACGCTCTGGGGAAAGCCGCGCTACTTCTTGCCCGACCGCGACGGCGGACGCATCTTTGCTGTGGGCGATGGGCTCGTCGCATTCGATGTCAACGATCTTCGCACCCCACTCTGGCGACTTGCCCTCCAGAGCTCCGTGGCGCCCGACGAGAATGAGGCCATCCTCGCGGCGACCGGCACGGCAGGGATCCGCGGTCGCGTGCAGTCGGGATGGCTCGCGAGTGGCCGGCCTGCGCTCATCGTGCCGTTCCTTCGTGACGCCATCGTTGTGAACGCCGACGATGGCACGACCGCGATGCGAATCGCCTGTCGCGGCCCGTCGAATGTTGTCGCGAGCGAAGGGATCGTTGCGGCCGCAACGAGCGGCGCGGTCGAAGCGTTCATGGATGCCAATCGCGCGCAGCGGATTCTGGTGGAAGCGCTGCGGAAGAGCCCCAACGACCCCGACGCGGTCGTCGGCCTGATCGAGTTCGCGTTGCGTTCCGGTGACGGGGATCTTCTTTCGAGGGCTTGCGCGGACGCGTCGGGGACGCTGCTCGCGGTGTCGCACGACGAAGATCGCCGAGGACGCCTCGCCGACCTTCTCATCGAGGCGGCCCGTTCAACGCTCCTTTCGCGGAACACCTCCGACAGCCTCTTCGAAGCGATCGTGACCGCGGGGGTCTCCCCGGAGGAGCGAGCGATCGCGCTGCTCGCACAGGGCGACTGGCTGGCCCAGAGCGATCGGCACCACGCGGCGGCCCGTGCGTGGCAGGCACTCCTGACCGAGCAGCCGGCGTCGCTCGCGCTGGTGCCCATGTCGACACTGGACGGCACTGGGCTGCTTCTCGAAAGTGGAGGCCACGCGGCCACCAATCGACTCATTGCGATGGAGCGCGCACACCCCGGATCGGTGATCATGCCGCAGCGCGAGGCGACCGGCTCTTCAGCCGATCCGGTCGTCGGTGCCGCGATGGCGGCGGGGACCCACGATGCCGCGCGACTCTGGATCGGCGCCGCACAGGCCGCCCTCTCGGCGGGCACTCTCGCAGAATTCGCCGGCCGCGTCGATGCCGCGATCGCGAGTGCGATCGCCCTCGGGGATGCCGCATCGGTCACGACGGTCCTCGACGCGACGCTTCCGCTTCTCGAAGCGGCTCAACTTCCGTGGACGCGGGCGCAACTCCTTGACCGCTGCATCTTGTCTGGGTTCGATCCGTCGCTGCGATCACTCGGTTCGGAGCGCCTCTCGGCCGTGCTCGCCCGCACGCCCTCGATGGCACTTGTGCAGGGAACGCCGCGCCCGCGAGTCGGATGCGCCAGTCTCGGGGAGTCCGCGCCGTCGTCGGCGCGGCTCCTTCGCGGCATTCTCGCACCCGTGCGCGAAGTCGCGGGGGGACCCGCCTTGGGACGGCATGCCTACCTGATCGCCGACCGGACACTGACGAGACTGGATCCACCCGACCTCACTCCGAGGTGGACAGTGCCGCTCTTGGGTGATGTCAGGTTCGTCGCCGCCACGCCAACGGCCACGCTGGTGGTGGAACAGGCCGATCGTGAGACCGTCGATGTCGCGGCCATCGACGCTGACGGGCAGGCGCTGTGGCGGCTTGACGATGTCGCCATGGCCGTGACGGGTCGGCAGCCCTCTTACTCACGGAGCGAATGCGTGCTCTTCCCGGGGGCCACGGACCTCGTCGGCGTTCGCGCGGATGGCTGGACCGCCTCGTTCTCCCTGCGCGACAGCGAGCGGCTCTGGAATCGCGCTCGCGTGATCGAGCAGGTCGACTGTGCCGATGCCTCCGAAACCATCGTCCTGCTCGGTGGTGTTCGTGCCTCGCACGACGAGCAGGCATCGTGGCTCGTCGCGCTCGATCGTCGCACCGGCACAGTGATGGCGGAGGTCCGGGTTCCCAATGACGAGCCGCTGCGCTGGGTGCGCGCAGTCGAACCTGGGGCGGTCGCCTTCGGGACAACGCGCGGTGTTGGGCGGTGGCAACTGACGGGCTCGTCCGCGGGGATCCAGTGGTTCGTGATGGCGCCAAGCACAAGGTCGACGGTCTCGGCCGACCGGCTCGGTCAGCACCTCGTCGTCAGCGATGCCACCGGGCGAACAAGTGTCTTGAACCCATTGAGCGGACTTCCGTTGCCAGACGCCTTCGTGTCCACGGGACAGGGGCGTGCTCCGGACCCGACCCGCCGATGGATTCGAATGGGCGGCACGATCGTCACATGGACGAACAACGGAATCGATCTCTTTGGGCTCAACGGGGCTGAGTCGGGCTCGGTGGCGCTTCACGGCGCGCGGCGCATAGAGGATGTCCTTCCTTCCGCGTGTGCTATTGTCGCGATCGAGCAGGGGGAAGGGCTTGAGGAAGCGAGGGAGTTCGGACTCGGGCGCCAGGCCGCTAGCGCGCTCATCCACCGCTTCGGCTGGGACGAGGGGGGACGGATCATGGGGCCGCCGGTTCAGGTCGACCTCCACGACGGTCGACTCGACCGAGCACAGCTCGTCGACGGATGGGTGCTCCTGGGCGGCCCACAGTCCACGCTGGCGGTCCCATTGCCCTGAGTGGGAGGGGTTGACAAGGCAAGCGACCGCGGGAATACTCCCCGCGCTTCCATGACCACCACATTTGCAGAGACTCTGGAGGAGACGCGCCTCGACCCGCGCCAACCTCTCTGGGCATACCCATCTTCGCCTCTGATCGCCGGGTACGACGACGATGAGGAGCCAGAGTTTGAACTCGAAGAGGACGACGACTTCGACGACGAGGAGTTCGGTGACGAGGACGGGTTCGGCGAGGACGAGGACAATCCCAAGAGCCCGCGCGAGAACACCGAAGAGTCCGAGGAGGGCGACGATGACTTGGTGGGAGAAGGCGAAACCGACGAGCCAGAAAGCCGTCCCAACGAGGAACTCGAACAGACAGCGAAGCCTCGCGCAGGTGGCAAGTACGACGAGGATGGCGGCGACGATGACGAGGATGACGGCGACGATGACGACGATGACGATGACGATGACGACGATGACGACGATGACGATGGCGACGATGACGATGACGATGACGACGATGACGACGACGATGACGACGAAGAAGAAGACGGTGACGAAGAAGATGACGACGGCGACACGAAGAAGAAGCCCAAGAAGCCTGCGCCGAAAGCACCCGCTCCGAAGTTGCCCCCGAAGTTGCCCCCGAAGTCGCCGACCAAGCGTCGCTAGGGCGTGGATCGCGCGAGCCGGAACTCGGCGAATTCTAGGTGTCCTGCGATGGGGTGGACAATCAGCACGGTGCCATCAGGCGCCAGACTGACTGGAATCCAGACCGCATCAAGAAGCGCGAGAGCGACCGACGCCTCGGTCGCCTTGGATCGCGATGGCGAGGGTTCGATCGCGAGCCGGGTCGCACTTGTGCAGAGCAAGCGCCCGTCCTGCAGATCCGCCAGGGCGACGCTGCCCGGACTCGCCAACGCCACGGAGTTTTCATCCGCGTCCCAAATCGCCATGCGCGCAAACCTGGGATGATGCAGCGCGAGACTTCCCCGCGTGGTTCGAGCGCACCGGAGCGCCGTGAGCGTCTGGTAGGCCGTGCGCGCATCCGCGCGCGCTGACAACTCCATCGTGGCAGACGGCGTCTCAATCCGTCCATCGACAACCGGAAACGCGCACGCGGCCAGCACACCGTCGTCGAGTCGTAGCGCGTAGAGCGTTCGTCCATCCCCCGAGAATGTCGGCGCATGCCAACTCGCGCCACGGACAGACTCCACCATGCAGACGGGACCGCACGAACCCTCCACAATGGGCGCGATCGCCAACGAGAAGCCAGTGCCTTCGCGCGCGCGACGGGACCATGCGAGGAGTCCCGTCGAGGATGCTGAAGCATGGGCGTTGATGAAGTCGTCCCGAACGAGCCACGCGGGAGCGCCACCGGTCCACGCGACCTTCCCAATCCACCTCGACCCATCAGCTTGCGGCGCCTCCACGAGGAATCCCGCAGCGTCCACCGAGCGCCCGAGCAGGAGCGACGCTCCATCGGCCTCGGTGAGCGGGGCAAGACCACTGGCGTGGAGGGGCACGATGGTCACCTTCGCAAGCGGGGTGCCAGCGCCCTCCCCAAGGAGGATCGGCCACTGGGCCGAGTTCGCACTCTGGATCGCAGCCATCGAACCGTCAGGCGACACGAGCGGCAGCGAGAATCCGTCGTACGGCACCTCTCCGAGGCGCTTGAGTGAGAAGACCGCTTCCTGGCTCACTCCGGGTTGCGCTGGGATTGGCGCAACGGCGGTCGTCCCTTCGGGCAGTCTGACAACGAGCGGCCCAGGCGTGGGTCGCTGGCATCCTGCGAGTGCCAACAGCGCCGCTGCCACCGTCGCGCGGGCGACGATCATCACCGGCCGTTGGGTGTGATGTTGGGCTCGATGGGTGCGAGCGGATTGACCGGTTCGCCGCCGGGTTTTTCCGGCAACAGCAGTCGATTCTTCTCGACGAGATCCTCCGACTCCTTGCTCAGCGGCTTCGAGAGCACATCGAGTCGCTCGCGCTCGTCGGCGTTGAAGTTCGTGTCGTTCTCGTCGGGATTGTCGACCACAGTTGGCGTGATGAAGATCAACAGTTCCTTGCTGGCCTTCACATCGCTCTGGTTGGAGAAGAAGAGGTCGAGGATCGGGACGCTGCCAAGGATGGGGAACCCATTCTTCTCCTTCTGTTGGCTTTCGACCCGAACGCCGCTGATGACGATCGTCTGGTTGTTCTTGATCGTCACATTGGTATTGGTCGATCGCCGCGAGATGGTTGGGTTGCCGGATCCGCCGACATTGAGCGGCGAGGCGGTGTTCACATTGGAGAGGAGGACCTTGATTTCCATCGCCACATTTCGCTCCTTCGTGATGCGCGGGCGCACATTGAGGCCGATGCCGACAGGAATCTGGTTGAAACTCGACGAGGTGCCGCCACCGGTCGTGCCGCCTGTCGTCGTGCCAGTCAAGAAGGGGACATCGTCGCCGGCAAAGAACTGTGCTTCCTTGTTGTCCGTCGTGAAGACGCGCGGCTGTTGCAGGATGCGGACGCTTGTGTCTCGCTGCAGCGCCTGCAGGATGACCGTGGCGTCGAGACCGAACGCAAAGGTGAAGGTATTGAATTGCTCGGGGAAAAGACCATCCTTCGTGCCCTCAACGGTGGTGTCGATGGCGACGGCATTGTTTGGATTGACCGGTGACACTGTTCCCGAGGGTCCGAACTTGATGCCCATCGCGAACTGGTCCCCCAGTTCCACCTCAGCGAGGACACTCGAGATCATCACCTGACGGCCAGGCTGGTCGAGTTCGTCGATAAGCCTGAGCACCGCGGCTTCGATTTCCGGCGTCGCCAGGACGAGAAGCGAGTTCTGATTCGCATTGGGAACCACTCGGCTCTTCCCGATGACCGCGCTCACTTCAGTCGTCTCTGCCCCGCCAGCGCCGCCGCGAGCGTTCTGCCATGGGAACTCGATCGTGCCCTGTGACCCGCCGCCGCCCGAGCCCGAGCCTGTGCCGCCTGTGTTGGATGAGTCAGTGGCGCCCTGCGCATCGAAACTTGACGATGGGTCTTCGACGCCTTCCTCGGGCGCAGTGATACCGGAACCGGATCCGCTCTCGGCAAGAAGCGCGTTGACGATCTCGGCCACACTCACTGCGCTCGCATACTTCAGCTGCACATTGGTCGGCATGCCCACCTCGAGCGGCGTGTCGATTTCGGCCATGAGCGCGTCGAGCCACACGAAGTTGTCTGGGGTCTTCGTCAGAATGACGAGCCGGTTCGAGTCTGGATAGGCCTCGATCTTGAAAATGTTGGCGACCGCGACATCGGCACCCGACTCGCCACCACCACCACCACCACCACCCGCCAACCGAGTCGCCCCGCCACGGCTGCGGCCAGCGCCGCCAGAGCCGCCCCCGGCCTCAAGGAGCGACTGGAGGAGGTCGCGCACCTTCAGCGGGTCGGTGAACTTGAGGTCGTAGGCCTTGAAGATCGCACCGCCCTTGGTGGGCGGGATGTCCCACGCTGTGGCGATCAGATCCGCGATCGACCTGAGCATGTCGGGCGTCGTGCGCACCGTGACCGAGTTGGTGGCCGGGAGCACAGTGACCACCAACGGCGGCGCCTCAGCGGTTCCCTGCTGCGCGGCTTGCGGCGCATTCTGGCCCGGTCGCTGCTGGCCTCGGGCCGCGCCCGTTCGCGCCGTCCCTGACGCCGAAGAGCCGGAGAAAATCGCGGTGATGGAGTCCGAAATGACCTGCGCATCCGCGTACCGGATGCGGAAGGTTTCAGTGCGCGTGTCCGCGAAGGGCCCGACATCAAGGATGTCGATGAGCTCTTGGCAGCGCTTCGCGAGTCCGACATCGCCCTCGAGAATGATCTGGTTCGAGTTCACATCGACATCGAGCTTCGCGTAGTCGGGATTCGATGTGATCAGGCGGTCGTAGATCGACTGCGCCCTCGTGTTCTCGATCTGGAACACTTTGATGCAGATCTGCCCGGTCTCTTCGAGGCCAAGGACATCGACCGAAGGTCCAAGGACGAGCCCGGGGAGGAGCTTGTTCATGTTCGTCATGACATCGATCATGATGAGCTCGTCGGTCTCCACGACGACGATGTCGTTGAGCCGGAACGCCTGGAAGATGAGTTCGAGTGCCTTCAGGCGCGTGACCGGCTTGTCGCTCAGGACATTGATGGTCGCGTTGCGAAGCTGGTCCGAGCGCGGGATGACGGCCTTGCCGGTGCACTCGACGATGAACCCGAAGAACTCCTCCACCTTGGTGCCCTTGACATTGAGCAGCACCATCTCGCTCATGTCCACCGGACGACGATCCTTGCGGAACTGACGCTCGGCGGCGGGGGGGATCCCGCTCCCTGCGTCGCCCTGCGCCATCGCTGCGCCATCAAGCAAGACGGGCATGGCGAGCCATGCAGCCGCCGCGCTCGCAACGAGGTTCTTGTATGGATTCATCTTCACGGTCAGGCTCCGAGGGTAGTCCTCATTGGTCGAACGCGTTTCGCGCGGAATGCTTGCCGATTCATCGTGGGAGTTCCGCGCGACGGGCGCGAAGGAGATCAAACTCCTGCCGCAATCGCCCTTGGGTGGCGGCATCGAGTCCGGGTTGCTGCCGTGCGCGGCTCACTTGCGCGATCGCAGCGGTGACTTGCGCCTGCGACATGAGCCGGATCTGTTCCGGGGTCAGCGGATCGGGAATGGCGGCTGGCGGCACCACGCTCGATGGGCCCGCAATCGCGCGCGCGGGCGTGTACGGTGTCGCCAGCGAGGCCGCTGCGGCGGGTCGGACTGGCTGAGGCGGACTCGGTGGAGGCGGCTCGACGACCACAGGCGGAGACGCTGGAGGATCCGTCGACAGCACCGCCGGCTCAGCCACAAGCGCGGGCTCGGGCGTGGGCACGAGTTCGGCCACAGGCTCGGGTACGGGCTCGGGTGCAACTGCGGGCGAGGGGACACTCTGAATCCCCGAGGGCGTTGCTGCATGCGAGATGGCACCGAGCTTCGACCAATCCGTCGGTGTCCAGATTGGCACCGAGTAGCTGCCACCCATGTGTTCGATCTTCACATTCGACGGCGGCTCAATCCCGATCACCTTGATGCCGTTCTTCTCCTCACCAACCCGAACGGAGAAAGTGTCGAAGAGGACCGTCGTGCCGATGACCCCCTTGGGCGCCGATCCTGTGTAGGTCGCTGGTGGTGCCAGTGGCGGCGGCGGGTCGACCGGCTCCACTCGTGGAGGGGGCGGCGGCGGAGCAGGCGGAGCCTTCCGTTCGGGCGGTGGCGGCATGACGAAGAGACTTCGCCCAGCGAAGCGATCCCGCGAAGTTTTCATGAGGTCTTGGTGTCGTTCAAGAGCACGATCAGTCGCCGATCTTTCTCCTTCATTGCCATGCGGAACGAGCAGCGTTCCCAAGATGGGCATCGCTTCACCCAAGAGAACCCAGGATCCGAGAAAAACCGCCAATCCACTGACGATGAACGGGCCAGACCAACGGGTTCCACTGGGGAGATTTGCCCGAGGGTGCATCACGGTGTCGCCCCGGGTCGCGTGTCCTTCGCGGTTGTCGCCCATGCCTCGGCCACAAGCTTGACATTCACTCGTCGCGTTTCGCCCATCCGGTTGATCCGTAGCGAGTAGATCGAGTCCACATCGGGGTGAGACTCGAGGTCGCTGAGGATCCCGATGACCTCGTCGGCGTCGGTCTCGAAACTCACCTGACCCCGGATGCGTTCGAGACGCGCGCCCGAGATCGCGCCCACTTGAAACGCGGTCCCCGGCAGTTTGCCGCCCTGAAGCGACTCGTAGGGGGAGTTCGCAATGCGGTGAGTCCTCAGTGTCTCCGTGATGGCCTTCGCCAGACTTTGTGAGGTCGACGCCTCGTCCAACGGGATTTCCGCTTTCCCGAACGCGATCACGGCGCGCTCCACATCCTTCGACAGCGCCGCCTGGCGTTGGGCGCCGCGCTGCAATAGCGTTTCAAGTCGGTCGGCCGCTGCATTCCACTCCGTCGCGTAGCTCCACACATAGTCGTTGACGAAGAGCCAGAGGATAAGTCCGCCGACCACGGCGACGGCGACCTTGCGCCCGGGCGACAGGGACATGAACCGCTCTGCGAGCTTGCTGCGGCCGCCGCTCATGGATTGCGCGCCCGTTCGAGCAACTTGTAAAACTCCGCCTTGAGGCGAGCCTCGGTCGCTTCATCGAGACCGCTGAGTCCGCGTGCGGTGGAGACCCGTCCGGCGGCCTCGCGCGCTTCGGCCTGTGTCATCGCCGCAATGTGCTGGTCCGTGAGAGGCTCGGGGACCGCAGGTGCGACGGCTTGAGCGCCGGGGCTGCCGCGGCGAGCAATGTCTGTCCCGCCGGAGGCACCCCCCGATGATGGGCGCCTCCGCGTGCGTGCCTCGTCGGAGGCGCCAGAGTTCGCGCCCGCTGCGGCGACCGGTGGACTGGCTGCGGCTGTCGCCGCGGTCCCTTCGCCGGATGACTGATGCGGTGCCCCTGCGTCGGGTGCGCTGTCATTGGCGAGCGTCGGCACCGACGGCGAGTCCGGCGCTGTCGATGTCCCCTCGGATGGAAGGGACCCGTACTTTCGCTCCCGCAATGTTCGCTTGGCAAAGTCTTGATCGTCGGTGTAGTTCGGGACGAGGGTCGGCTTGATGATCGCTGCGGCAAGCTCAAACTTGACGACCCCGTTGTTGTTGGGGGCATCCCAGCTCTTTTCCACTCTGTCGAACACTCCCGACGCGCGCATCTGCGCTTCCATCTGGAGGATCGAATCCGCGGCGTTCGAACCTGATCCAACGGGCTTCGAAGTCCCAGTCACCGACAGTGGGGCAGCCTGACCGAGCGTGATGGTCTCGAGCTCGATGCCCACGGGGGTTGTTGACGCGACATCACCGAGCAACTTGGTGATCGGCCAGGCGTAGCGCTCGTAGTCGCGATACATGGAACCCTGCTTGTCATCGCGGTCGAGGATTCGCCCATAGGCCTGCGGTTCGGGGAGGAGCCATCTGAGGTAAAGAAGGCGTGCGCCGGCGACAGCAGGCGGAACGAGCGCGATCGCGACCGTGGCCGCGATCGCGAGCCGCGCGGCCACCTTCGGTTTCATCGCCGCCGCGAGCATCCTCCGGGCGATCCCAGGATTCTCAACCTCCTCGTGCGCCCGGAGACCGCACAGGCGAGCCGTGGGTTGGCCCAGCGCCGCAGCCGCCCCGGCGGCCGTGCCATTCTGGTGCCACCATGCGTCGTCGTCGGGAGATCCCTTGATGAGCGACCGAAATGAATCGATGCCGCCACTGAGCGGCGCAAAGAATCCCTCGCATCGCCTCTCGATCGCGCTTTCGACGCGCACACAGATCGCTTCGGTTTCGGTGTCGGGAACCTCCGCCGCGAGGAGTGTCTCGCGGAGTGCGCGCACGATGGCGTCGCGCCACTGCGACTCGTTGGTGCCATCCTCGCGCACCACGCGGAACGCGCTCTTGAGTCCGTTACTGAACGCGATGGCGATCGAGCCCGCAGCACGCTCAAGGTCCATCGCCAGCGACTCGGACGCGCCGAGGCCGATCGCGCCCGTCACGAGCGTTGCGAGCGCCGCGATGCTGGGCGCGAAAGTGACCGGCACCGCTTGCATGATCGGGAGGAGGTCCGCTGGCGCCGTCTGCTTCGCGGGCCACTCGACCACCAACGCCTTTCGTGGCGCGTCTGGATCAGTCGCGGGAAGCATCGCCCCTTCGGTGCGCCATCGCGCCGAACCCCCGAGCAGGAGGTTCTCGATCTGCAGCCGGAGCGCCATCTCCAGTTGGTCTGCCGACCCGGAGGGAAGTGTCAGCGTCCTACAAATGACCGCGCTGCCGGGAAGGACGACGACGATTCGCGACGGCGGCGTGGCCTCGCACCGGGTGAGCACCTCACGGATGCATGCATGCCCGTTGAAGGCGAACGAGTCGATGATCTGAGGGGCGGCCGAACCCACGCGCAGCGCCTCGACTCGCACGGCCGCAACCGATTCGCCCTCAAGCGTCGGCGAGAGCACCCACACGAGCGTCGGGTCGGGTGCCTGCCGCTGTGGCTGAGATCGCTTGGACTTCGGGAGGGCGGTCATGGTTCGCGGTAGCTCAGGATCTGCGCGGGCAGCGTTGAACGATCCACCGTCGCGAGGATTTCACACTCAGTGCCACCAGTACTGGAGCGACCCACGCTGCTCACGGTGAAGACAAAACTCTGCACATCGAGGTGCTTGGCGAGAGGTGCAAGGACTTCGCGTGTCATGCCGGGAATCTCAAGAATGTCCGCGACGCTCGTGAGCCCAGTCGGCCTCGCGTCGCGGCGGGAGAGAAGCGTATCGACAAGCTTCGGGTTCATGTCAAACACATCACGAAGCACGCGCCCAGAGACGGTGTTGATGTTGATCTTTCCCGGCAAAGGGCGAGTGAACTCCTGGAGGGAGCACTCATTGAGCACCCTGCCCAGCGCGTTGGCATCGAGGTCCCCTGGGCCCGCTTGCGCCACTCCCGTGCCGCCGGTGCTGCGTCCGCCGCTTGAGCGATTCGTGCGTCCGCCGCCAGTGGTCCCTCCTTGGGGCTGCGCCGGAGTATTGCCGCTGCCGAGTAACGAGAGCGGCGTCGTCAGTAGGCTTTCGAGCCGCGCGTTCGGTGTTTGCGCGTACTGCAAGAGCGCCGCGGCCTGCGGTGCCGAGATCCCAGTGCGTTCGGTGACATCCTCTGCGGTGGCCACCTTCAGATTGAGCCGGGGCTCACCGCTCGCTCCGTTTGGAGAAGTTCGCGAGAACGATGTGAGGATCGACGACCACCCTGCGTCGAGGATGCCGTCGGCCTTGTCCTCAGGCCAGGACTGCTCGCCGTCGTCTTCATTGGAGTCCAGTCGTCCGTTGAGGTTCCAGTCTTCGCCGCGGATGTACTCGGGCCAAACTCCCGCGACGAGTTCGAGTTCTGCGAACGAGCGCAGGTTTCCATTGCGCGGCTCATAGCCGAGGCCGCGATTGGCGTAGTAGGACTTCTCCGCGCCGATCATGCTCTGTTCCTCGTCGGCGTCGCGCCAGTCCGTGATGGCACCGGCCACATCGGGCGTCATGTCTGGGATGTTGAGGAGATCGTTCGAACTGAGCAGGTTGATGTTGGCCTTGGCGTGTTCGTCCATTGGCCCCACATACTCCACATCGTCGAGAAAGTGACGGATGTCGTAGCTGCCCGTCTCAAGATCCCCGATCGCGTTGTCGTCGAGTTCGTTGATCATCGCCAACGCGTCATCGGGATCGGGGTTCCCAGTGTGCCACTCCATGATGGCGATCATCGTTTCAAGTCCAGCCCGCGCGGCCCAACGGGCCTGGACCCGCGCGAGCGCCTCGTTGCCCAGAACGGCCTGCCTGTAGGTGGCAATCTGGAGTCCGGCGACGATGGTTGCCGCGATCGCCACCGTCCAAATGACGATGACGAGCGCAGAGGCGCGGCGGGATGTCCTCGTTCCCCGCATCAACTCGGGCCTCGCGATCCCGGGCCGCCGCCTAGACCGCCACCTCTCTCCGGGCCACCGCCGCGTCCGCCGCTGCCGCCGCGTCCGCCGGGGCTGCCGGGGCTGCCACGCCCCACCCCTGCGCCGCCGCGGCCGTCGGATCCGCGACCGCTAGGCCTCAGACCTCCCGCCTCCGGACCCGTGGCGGCACCTCCACCATCGGTTGCGCCGCCGGCGGGCACGATCCCAGAACCTGCCGCGGCGGCCGCCGTCTCGTCCGACACTCCGGCGCCATCGCCGGAGGGAGTCTCCGCGGGAGGTGGTTCTTCGTAGGGCGGTACGACTCGGTCGATGGGGATCACCGTGCTAAGACTCATAAGGTCGTGTCCCGCCGCATAGAGGTCAGTGCCATCAGGTGCGCCGCCGCTGGAGACCGTGACCCGAAGTGCCCATGGCATGCCAAAAACATCCGAGTCCCATTCGTCGTACCACGCCGTGCCGTCGAACGCCTCAAGATTGAGCCCGATGACACCCTCCATCACCGGGGTGGCTTGTCCACCACCGAGTTCGTTGTCGTCGGGAACGCCGTCAGAACGGATCCAAAGCGCGCAGCCAGCCTCATCTTCCTCGACGCGGCATTGGACTTCGTGCTCAAACCCATCGCCGGCGTACTGCTGGGCGCGCACGGGCGAAAGTTTGGTGGAGTACACGAGAACCTGGTCGCGATCGAGTTCGCCCACAGGCGAATCCGCCTTGTCGCTCACAATCACCACGCGCGAGTCCACCAGCGCATCACTGCGGATGACCTGCTGCAGCTCCCGCCGGACGCGCTCCAAGGCTGTGTTGGCTCTGAGCGAACTGGACAGTCTCACCCTGGCTGAAGCGCGCGCGCGCGCGATCTGACTCAGGGACGCTCCGATTGTGGCGAGCACGATCGCCGCGACCACGCCAGCCACAATGAGTTCGATCAAGGTGAAGCCGCGAGGGCGGACGCGGTTACTTGGTGGCCGTGGCATTCTCGTCCTTCGAGTCCCAGTAGCCCTGCCGATCAAAGGGTTCCGACGGCATGCGCTCCGGATTAGGCTCTTCGCCCTGCCGGATCGAGATGCGCGTCGCGCACCGGTAGCCACGACCGGCATCGTCGTGGACGACGGCGAGGACCGCGCACGGGTAACCCGGCTCGGCCTCTTCGATGGTGACCTCGTAGTCGTAAAGATCAAACGGCGCATCGAAGCGCCCGCTCGTGTCGTGCTGTTTCGGCCACTCCACGGGGCCCTCCACCAGGATTTCCGCCAGCAACTGGTCCAGCAGCGCCGCCGCCACGACGCCGCGCTCGCCGCGCTGCTGCTCCATGAGAGCGCGCGAGGCCAACGAGACGATCGTGCCCAGTCCGATGGCCAGGACGACCCCCGCGATGATGACTTCGAGGAGCGCGAATGCTCGGCGCATCGGCGTCACCACACTTCCCCGCGCGTGCCGTACTGCGTCATGTCGCGGGGCTGCCGCGTTGCGGGGGCCCGTGAGCCAGTGTCGATGCGCACAGGAGTCACGGAGTTGGCGTCAAGGCGCAGCGTGGTGTCGAGAACCGGAGACACAAGGTGCATCTCGATGGCGGGTCGGCCTCCGCCGGGAACGGTCGCTATGACCCAGTCAGTGCCCACCACATCGAGGCCATCGACGATGAGATCAGCTAACTCCATGCCATCCGGAAGTGCCACGGGCTGCAAGCGACGGTCGGCGAACCACTCGGCTCGCGAGTTGCGACTCTCACCGCCGGCGTCGAGGTTTCGCTCCGCCACGAGCAGCGTGAACCAGCGGGTCTCTGGATCCTGCCAAAGCGCAACTTGCTGGCTTGAAGTCGCCTCCCGGAAGGCGTAGAGCGAGAGAAGGTCCATCATGCGATCGATCACAAGGTCGTGTTCGGACTTCGTGGTCCTCGTGATGCGGGGCACGATCATGGCCGCCATGATGGCGATGATCGCCACGGCGATGATCACCTCGATGAGCGTGAATGCCCGTCGAGGTGCGGCCACCTACTGCTCCCCGTGCGTGATGTCCTTCGCGTCGCCTTCGCCGCCGACCGCCCCATCGGCCCCGTAGGACATGATGTCGAAGTCGAAGTTCACGACGCCAGGAACGACGATGACATACGCGTTGCCCCAAGGATCCAAGAGATCCGACTTCTTCCCGAGATAGGGATTGTCGCCCAGCGTCAGGACCTCAAGCTCAAAATCCTCGGGGCACTTGCTGAGCCCTGCCTCCACCATGTAGGCCCGCACCTGGTTCGCCATCGACGCCGCCTCGGCGCGCGCTCGCTTGTCATTCGCCCTCCCGAGGAACCGACCGACCCGTGGTGCGACGACGGCGGCAAGAATGGCCACGATCGTTACAGCCACGATGACCTCGAGAAGTGTGAACGCGCGCTCGGCATGGGGAGCTCGCCGTGACCGAACGGAATGTGTGGGGCTTGGTCGACGCATGTTGGAAGTCCTCGCTTGGATCAACGGAGCAGCGGGCAGGGTATTGCGCTTTCGCGCTACCCGCCGATGGAATTCTGAAGCTCAAGAAGGGGCAGCATGATGCCCATGAGTACGAACGCGGCGACCACAGCCATGACGACGATGAGCACGGGCGGAAGGGCCTTGGTGAAGAGTTTGATCGAGGTGTTCACCTGTCGGTCAAACGCGCCTGCGGCGTGCATCAGCATGGGCTCAAGACGCCCAGACCGCTCTCCGATGTTGACAATCTGGATCAAGAGAGGCGGAAAGAGGCCAGAGCGCTCCAAGGGATCGGCCAGCGAAGAGCCTGTGGTCACTTTCTCTTGGACTTCATCGATCGCGGCCATCATCGCCGCGTTGCCGAGTGTGTCTCGCACGACACGCAGGGCCTGAAGGATCGGAATGCCTGCCGACACCAGCGTGCCAAGGGTGCGCGTGAATCGCGCCACGGCGACATCACGCAGAAGCCGTCCCAGGATCGGGACCCGCAGCAGTGTGAGATCGAGAAGGAGCCGGTTGCTCGGCACAGCGACCCAGCGCTTCCAGGCGACAAATCCGGCGATGCCCGCGATGGCGATGGCCCACCACCAGGTGCTGATGAACGCAGCGATGCCGAGGAGGATCTCCGTCGGCAGTGGGAGTTCGCCCTTGCCCTGCGCGAGGATCGGCGCCATGATCTTGGGAAGCACGACCGTGATCAGCACGACCACGCTCAGTGCGATGACCGCAGCCACGATCATCGGATACACGGTCGCGCCGACGATCTCGCGCTTCAACTCGACACTCCGGTCGAGGAGGTCTGCCAGTTGGTGAAGCACTTCCGCATTGCGTCCCGATGCGTCGGCGGCGCGGAACATGCCGACCGTCATCTCATCAAAGGGAGGTCCATACTCCTTCGCCGCCTGATGCAGCGTCACGCCGGCCTCGACCCTTTCGATAAGGAAATCGAGGATTTGCGGCATGCCCTTGCCGTGCGCCTGTCGGCGAACGGTCCTGAGCGACTGGAGCAGGGGGAGGCCGGCCTCGAGTGCCGTCGCGATCTCACGGATGAGCGCCGTGAGTTCGCCACGCGCGATCGTCGGGCGCGACCCTTGGCGCGTCTTCCAGCGTGCGGCGAGGTCGGCGAACGGGACCTTCGTCGACGAGGCGGCGACGACGGCGGCGCGCGGCGCCTTGGTGTCGGCCATCGCCTCGACGGAGATCGCGACGATGCCCCGCTGCGCGAGGATGCGAAGCGCCTCGCCGCGGTCGCCCGCCTGAATCGTGCCGACCGCAGAGGCGCCGCCGAGCTCTTGGTAGCGGAATGTACCCATGCGAGCGCCTAGATGACCTCGTCAACATCCTGTGTGGCGCGCAGAACCTGGTCGATCGTTGTCGATCCCTCGCACGCCTTGAGCATGCCATCTTGACGCATGGTGCGAAAGTCGTTTTCCACGAGACCCTTCAAGTCGCCCACCGAAAGCCCCTTTGAAATCCCCGCTCGCAGGCGAGGACCGATCTTGAGGAGTTCGAAGAACCCGAGGCGCGATCGGTAGCCCTGATTCCGGCACTCTTCGCAGCCGACGGCTCTCCACGCACCGTCCCTAAACGACTCGGCCTCGTCATGCGTCAGCCTGGCGCGTTCGTCATCGGTGAGTGGCTCCCGCTTGCGGCACATTGCGCAGAGTCGCCGACCCAGTCGCTGCGCGAGAAGTCCTTCGAGGACGCTCGCGACGAGGAATGGCTCGGCCCCCATGTCGGTCAATCGTCCGATGCTCGAGATGGCGTCGTTCGTGTGCAGCGTTGACAGGATGAGATGGCCGGTGAGCGCCGAGCGGATCGCGATGTCCACCGTCTCGTTGTCACGGATCTCGCCCACGAGAATGACATCGGGATCTTGTCGCAGCATGGCCCGAAGTCCGATGGCAAAAGTGAGACCTCGCTTTGGGTTCACTGGGATCTGATTGACCCCGGCAAGTTCGTACTCCACGGGATCTTCAATCGTCAGAATCTTCAGGCTCGGGTCGTACAACTGAGAGAGCGCTGCATAGAGAGTCGTCGTCTTGCCGCTGCCGGTGGGCCCAGTGACAAGAATGAGCCCGTGGGGCTTGTCAATGAGCCGGTCCATCGTGGCGCGGTGGGCCTCGCTCATGCCAAGGCTCTTGAGGTCGAGCGGCAGGCTGCTCTTGTCGAGGATTCGCATCACGACGCTCTCGCCGTAGATCGTGGGAACCGTTGAGACTCGCAGGTCGACCTTTCGCCCCTCAAATCGCAGCGTGATGTGGCCATCCTGAGGCACATACCGCTCGGCGATGTTCATCATCGCCATGATCTTGATGCGGCCGATGAGCGCAGCCTGCAAGTGTTTGGGCGGCGATGGCTGCTCGATGAGGACGCCGTCAACTCGGTACTTGATCTTGACGAGATTCTCGAAGGGCTCAATGTGAATGTCGCTCGCCCGAATCTGAATCGCCTCGAGGATCAGCAGGTTGACGAGGTTGATGAGCGTCGGTTGCTCGGCCATCCGATGCACATCCGCCGCCTCAATCGCATCCACATTGTGTTCGGTCTCGGGCTTGGATGCCTCGCTGCTTCCTGCGAGCGACTCTGCGATACGAGCCGCCGTCGTTCCGTAGGAACGGCGCATGAGTTCGGCGAAGGCGGCCGTCTCCACGCCCACCCTTGTCACGGGCATCTTGACGAGCGTCGCCACTTCGTCGGCGGCCGTGATATCGAGCGGGTTGTACATCGCGACGAGCAACCGTCCCCGCTCCACCTTGAGCGGAACCGCGCGGACCCGCACCGCGACCTCGGGCTCAAGGAGTGCGATCATCTGCGCATCGACTTCAGGGGCCTTGTCGTGCCAGGCGATGCCGAGTGCCCGACATCGGTCCCGGATCTTCGCGGCTTCGGCTTCAGCCGACGCCACTTCGCCACCGGCGCGCGCGATTTGGATCTCCGCAGATTGAGCCATCAATCGTCCGTCGTGCTGGGCGCTTGGCCGGGACGAACCCCCGAGGGTGCCGGGCGCGTCAGAGGAGCGCGGTCCTTGGGTCCGATGGCGCCCTTGCGTGATCCGCCTGGCTCCGCCGTACCAGGAGTCAGGCTTGGAATCCCGCTTCCATCCTTCGGCGTCGGCGGTGCGCGGACTTCGGCGGCCGCCCTCTTTTCCGCACCCGGCAGTTGCATGGCGAGTTCCGCGCCGAGGATCCGTGCAATCTCTTCGCGCGTGCGATCGTTGAGTCCGTCGCGCTCGGCATAGAGGCTGGTGTAGGCGTCGTTGTTCGGCTTGGTGACGCTTGTCTGGCCTTGGGTCAGTCGGCGACGGGTCTCGGCGGTTTGCTTCTTGGGTTCTTCAATCCGGAGCACTTGCGTGAGCCGCGACTGATAGTCCGAATATGACGCGAGGTAGGACTTCTCAAGACCATTCAGTTGGGTCACCTGCTCCTCTGAGAGTCCCGGGATCGCGCGCGCTGCCTCGAAGTACGGAATGAGTGGACTGGGTCTGTAGACCATGGGATACGCGGCGGCGAGGGCGGCGCTCCTGAAGGGTGGACCAAACTTGTCTCCGAATGCCGTCGCGAGCGAGTCGAGCGAACGCTCCTGAAAGTCGCGAATGTCGATTCGCTTGGCGACGATCAACTCAAGTTGGGTGAGTCCGGTCTGGAAGTCCTGCTTCACCATCGCGTCCTTGATGATGGGCTGCGAGGTCGCCATCTGCTGGGCTCGAGCCGCGAGTGCGTCATCGAGTCCGGTCTCGTACTGCGTGATGGCCTCCTTCGCCGATGCGAGCACCTCAGGAGGCACATCCACGGAGCGGGCAATGAGGATCAGGTCCACCGACTCGCCGCTCAACTCGCCGCGTGGCAATTCCTTTTCGCGCCGCATGGCTCGTTCGAGTTCGCCCCAGTGGCTCATCTGTTCGTCGGAGAGTTGACTCCTGAGGTTCTCGACAAATCGACCCTTGAGGCGAGCCTTCTCCTGAATCCACTTGTCGATGGGGCCCATGATGACCCCGATCGCGCCCTGATCGCCCGCGGCGATGATCTGGTCCTTCATGTTCTTCATGGTGTCGCGCAGGCCGTCGGTGCCGATCTTGAAGTCCGCGAGGTAGTCCTTGAGCAAGCTTTCGACGATGGCCTGCTGCCACTCTTCAAGGACGAGGTATTGCCGGAAGAGATCCATGTCGCGATGGAGGTAGTCCGGCTGAAATGCCTCGACGAATCCTGCCTGCATCCCAAGTTGAGCGTGAGCACTCGGCGGAGCAAGCAGCGACGCGCCAAGTGCGAGTGACAGGGCCATGGCGCGGAGTCGGGGCAGTTGCATCATCGAAGGTTCCTTGGGGGGTTGAGCCTCAGTCGAACGCACATCCCCGTCCGTTATGGCAGGGATTCTGCGGTGATTCTAACCCACGAAGGGGGCTCATCAGCGGGACTGCCCCGGACGAGAGGCTGGTTGGAGCGTCGTCCGCTGCTCGATCCGCTTCACGGAGTGAGTCTGGACGATCCGGTCCACGAAGATCCCTGGGGTGTGAATCTGGTCCGGATCGAGCGAACCGGTGTCGACAAGCTCCTCAACCTCCGCGACGCACACGCGGCCACAGGCAGCCACCATCGGGTTGAAGTTGCGGGCGGTCTTCCGGTAGACGAGATTCCCCGCGTGGTCACCCTTCCACGCCTTCACGAGGGAGAGGTCGGCGCGGATCGCCCGTTCGAGCACGAAGGTCTCCCCGTCGAACACCTCGTGCGGCTTGCCATCGGCCACAACGGTGGCGACGCCCGAGCGCGAGTAGAACGCCGGGATGCCTGCGCCGCCAGCGCGCAGGCGCTCGGCGAGTGTGCCCTGTGGTGCGAACTCCAGTTCGAGCTCGCCGGACATGAACTGCCTTTCGAACTCGGCGTTCTCGCCGACATAACTCGAGATCATCTTCCGGATCTGACGGGACTGAAGCAGAAGCCCGAGACCCCAGTCATCGACGCCGGCATTGTTGCTCGCGACAACGAGGTTCTTCGCGCCGCTGTCGCGAAGCGCGATGATCAGGTTCTCAGGAATCCCACAGAGTCCGAACCCGCCGACAGCCACAAAAAGCCCATCACGGACGAGATCCTTGATCGCGTCGTCGCACGAACGCCGCACCTTGTCGATCGCCATCAAGCCAGTGTAGGCATGCGCTAGCCTCGCTCGCATGCGGCCGGTGCTGGTGATTCTCGTGCTGCTCTCGGCCATGCCCGACACGATGGCCGCGCCAGTGGTGAAGGAGATCCTGATCGACCGATACGGGGCGTCGGCCCAGGATGCGCAGTTGTTCAACGCGATCAACTTGCTTGGCGCCGTGGCTGCGATTCCGCTGATCCTGACCTGGCGCCGACGATGGTCTCCAGAGCGATTCGTGATCGTCGCGTCGCTCGCTGACGCGCTCCTTCTCGGGGCCATGGCACTGCCGCTTGGGCTCTCGTGGACGCTCGGGCTTCGCGCCCTTGAGGGGGTGACCGATGTCATTGTCTTTGCCGGACTGTTCGACCTCGTACGCCGCGGCGCGAAGGGGCATGTCGCGCGGGGCCTCGGCTTGGCCTCGACGCCGCTCATGCTTGGGCTGGGAGTGGGGGCCGTTCTGGGTGGAGCCATCGCGCGCAGCGGTGATGCCGTCGCCTCGGCCGGCTTGGTGTTCGGGGTCTCGGCCGTGCTCAGTGCGGCCGTGTCGGTTGTGATCATGGCGCGGCCGCCGTCGATAGGCCCATCAGAACCATGCGAGGCGGCGCGCGCTCCTGGACCATCCTCCTTCGGGCCACTCTGGCCCGGACTTGCGATGGCTTTCTCGGATCGGGCCACAGGCGGACTCATCACGGGCACGCTCCCAGTCGCCCTCGGGCAGATCCTCGGGCACTCTGCGGCGACGCGCGGATTCCTCGTCGGGCTTCCGCTTCTGCTAATGGCGCTCGGGGCAGGGCCCGCGGGATGGCTCTGTGACCGAATCGGATCGCTGCGCGTGCGCGTTGTCGCGGGGGTGGTCTACGCGCTTGCGTTCGCGTCCTTGCCATTTGTTTCTGGCGACTCGCTGATGCTCGGTCTCGCCATGACCGTGGTTGGCCTTGCTGGGAGCGCGCTGTTTGCGAGTTCGCTCGCACTCGTCGTGGGTCCGGTCGACTCAACCATCCAACTGGCTGCGTTCCGGGGAGCGGGGGACCTCGGGTTCTTCTCCGGGACGGCGCTCTGTGTGCTGTTGCTGCATGCCTTCGGCGGCGAATCGCCCTCATTTGTCGACTATCGAACGCTTGTGCTCACATTCGCTGCGTTTCATGCCATCACGACGGTTGTGGGAGGCACGGCGCTCGCGATCGCCAAGGCGCGAGCGGCCGAGATGGCGCGGTCTAGGTAACGACGCCGGGTCTGTCGATCGCTGCAGCCGTGGGAGCTAGTTCGGGAAGGCGTCGATGACTGACGCTCGTGGGCGCAGCGACTCGAGTGCCACGCGCATCTTTGAGAGTGCGCGCGACTGGATCTGCCGGACCCGCTCCTTCGTCACGCCGACCATCGCTCCGAGCTGCTCCAGCGTCATCGGCGCCTCGTGAAGCGGACGGTCGAGTCCGAAACGGTGAAAGATCACCGTGCGCTCGATCTCGGTGAGCGAGGCCGCGTTGTCCGAGAACAATTCCTTCACCTCGCTGAGCACGCCACGGTCGCAATGGGCACGCGACTCGGCGACGGCATCCCCCCGTTCCATGGCGGGGTCGAACTCGACCGGCGCAATCTGGCGCTGGCGCATCGTCTTCATCCCGAGTCGGCTGTACGCCTTCAGGATCGCTCGGCAGGCGTAGGTCGAGAACTTGAAGCCACGCGTGGCGTCGAACTTGTCGATCGAGCGCATGAGCGCCATGTTGCCCTCGCTGATCAAGTCGCCGAAATCCAGATCGGCCGCTCGCACACGCTTGGCCATCGCAAGAACCAACGCGAGGTTGGTCTCGGCGATCTGCCAGCGCAATGACTCGGCGCGATCGTGCCAGCCGAGGAGTTCTCTGGTCTGCGCCGCCGCGAGTGGACGCCGCTGAGCGCATCGCTGCAACTTTGACATACGGAATCGTGCGTAGTTGAACTGCCCAAAGATGACCCGTTCCTGCGCCGCGCTCAGCACCAGCGTCTTGGGCGGGCGCGGGCTCCCAGCTGCGTCATCGCGGCGGCGATCGTCGAGCAGCGGCTGATACCACGCGACACTCGGAACTTTGATGGGATCCGGGTCGTCGAAGAGGCGCCGCGCGGCACCGGCGCGGTGGAATCTCGGGTCATCCATGAACGAGACCGGAATCGCGCGAAGTCGATCCGCGCAACGGCGTTCCGCTCGTGTCAGTGGGGAATGGCTTTCTGAAGTTCGAACCATCTGATCGGTCTCCACAAAGGGCGAGAAATCCCACAGGGCTGACCCACCGCTCCATACGCAATGAGCATGACGGCGTTCACGAAATACGCCGCGATCCCCGCATTTTTCCTCGAACATCGAGGCCCCGGCGCCACCTGCCCGTTATTCGGGCTTGCCAGAGGCCGAGTCGTAGACCCAGGTATCGATCGCCCGCGACGAGTCAGCGATTTCGCCAGGTCCGAAGAAGAGGCCGAGTTCACGCGCGGCGGCCTCAGGGCCGTCGGATCCGTGGACGAGGTTGAACGAGTTGGAGATCCCAAAGTCGCCGCGGATCGTCCCAGCGGCCGCCTTGGATCCAAAGGTCGCACCCATGAGGTTCCGGCACACGCCGATGGCGCCGACTCCGCGCAGCGCAAGGACGACGACGGGTTCACTCGTCATGAACTTCACGAGCCCCGCGTAGAAGGGCTTGCCCGCGTGGTCCTTGTAGTGCTTGGCGGCGAGATCCTGGGAAATGCGCATCAACTTCATCCCGACGATCTGGAGGCCTTTCTGCTCGAATCGGGAGAGGATCGATCCGACAAGGGCGCGCTGGACGGCATCTGGCTTCAGGATGATGAGGCTCGTTTCCATGGGGGGCGGGATGGTAGCGAGGCGGCCGTCATTGCGCCCGGAATGGGGCCGGCGGATGAGACCGATACACTCGAAACGGGATGGAACCCACACCCGATGTCGCCATGACCAAGCCCGCCACACGCCGCCGTGGGGCGTCCGCCGAGGAGATGTCCGCGCAACAGCGCGAGATTTCCGTGAGCGAGTTCTTTGCGAAGAACCGCCATTTGCTTGGGTTCGACAACCCCCGCAAGGCGCTGCTGACGGCGGTCAAAGAGGCTGTCGACAATGCGCTCGACGCCTGCGAGGAAGCGGGCATCTTGCCCGATATCCGAGTGGAACTTCTGCAACGATCGGAGACGCGATTCAAGGTCACGGTGCGCGACAACGGTCCGGGCATCGTCCGCAGGCAGATCGAAAATGTTTTCGGTCGACTGCTCTACGGCTCAAAGTTTCACCGACTGAAGATGAGCCGTGGCCAGCAGGGGATCGGCATCTCCGCCGCCGGCATGTACGGTCTGATGACAACGGGGCAGCCCGTGCTCATCATCTCGAAGACGCACAAGAAAAAGCCCGCGGTCGAGATCCTCCTCAAGATGGACACCTCGAAGAATCGAGCGGATGTCGTCAGCGAGACCGAGCATCCCGAGGACGACGGCATCTTCGCAGACGGCCACGGCACACAAGTCTCCATCGAGATGGAGGGGAAGTACCAGCAGGGGCGCCAGTCCGTCGACGAATACCTCGACCAGACGGCGATCGCGAATCCGCACGCGCGGATCACTTTCGTCACGCCCACGAACGAGACCGTCGACTTCAAGCGCGGCACCAATGAACTCCCTCCCGAAGCGAAGGAGATTCTGCCGCATCCGCGAGGGATCGAGTTGGGCACCCTCATCCAGATGCTCGAACGGACCGACCGCTCCCAAGTCGGTGGGTTTCTGCAAGAAGAGTTCTCGCGCATTTCACCGTCGGTTTCGAGGGACATCTGCGCCAAGGCAGGGATCACCGCTCGCACTTGGGTGAAGCAAGTCGGCCACGCCGAAGCCGAGGCGATCTACAAGGCCATTCAAGAAGTCAAGATCATGGCACCGGCCACGGACTGTCTCGTGCCCATCGGTACCAAGGCGCTCCTGTCGGGGCTCTTGAAGGAAGTGAAGGCGGAGTTCTTTACGGCCTGTACACGGCCGGCCGATGTCTACCGCGGCAACCCGTTTCTCATCGAAGTCGGTCTCGCGTTTGGTGGCGAACTCCCCAAGGACGAGTTGATCCGTGTCATCCGGTTTGCGAACCGAGTGCCGCTGCTCTACCAGCAGGCCGCGTGCTCATCCTTCAAGGCCGTTCTTGAGACGACTTGGAAAAACTACGGGATCTCCCAGTCGCGCGGCTCGCTCCCTGAGGGCCCGATCGTTGTCATGGTGCACATGGCCAGCGTGTGGGTGCCGTTCACCAGCGAATCCAAGGAAGCGATCGCGGACTACGACGAGATTCGCAAGGAGATGAAGCTGGCCCTTCAGGAAGTCGGCCGGAAGCTCGGCATCTACATGCGTCGGCGCCAGCGCATGCGCCACGAAGGAGAGCGCCGATCGATCTTTGAGCGCTACATCGGCGAAATCTCCCAAGCCACTGAGGCGATCACGGGGACGAGTGCCAGGCGAATCTACGACTCACTTCTCAAGGTGGCCAAGCGCAAGACTGAGGAAGCCGACGCCGTCCTGGACGAGGAGGGGCGTCGTGTGAAGGATGCCGATCCGCTCCGCAAAGACGACTCGGTCATCATTCTTCCGGGCCGGGCGCCGGGCGCGCCTGAAGCCGACGAGGCTCCACGCAGCGGCAAGGTTCAGGGCAAGGATGGGCTCTTCGGCGACGACGAGCCTCGGTCGACTCGCAAACGCAAGGGCACGGTCTAGGAGGAACGATGGCACGCAAGGCAGGCACTGGCAAGGGCGTCCGCGAAGAGACCCTCGGCAAGATCGGCAACCTCGGCACCGCAGTCGCCACGGCGGCACTCGCCGAGCACGATCCCTTCGTTGATGTGCCCATGCGAACGATTTCGAATACGACCTACTCCGAGGCGCGGCGGCTCTTGCAGATGGGCGACGCGACCCTTCGACGGAACCTCTTCAACACGGCGCAGGCGCGCAAGTTCATGCAGACCGTGCTCTTGTCCAAGGGATGCAAGGACCTCCTCGAAGCGCAAAAAACGCTCAGTCTCCGCGGCATGTACTACAAGAGCCTGCACACGATCGCGGGGACGAACGAGAAGACCTTCGAGGACCAGGAAGAGTCCGACGGCATCCTTGAGGACATCGAGGTCGCGCTCGCAACGCTGCGCGAGAACCTCCACCTCTTCGCCAAGAAGCGCGGGACGATGGTCGGCAACATCACCGTTGTCGACAACGGTGACACCATTGACTGCCGACACATGGGGACGGGTGGGTACGCCATCCCGTCGATCTGCGAACCTTCGGTCATTCAGTTCGGAAAGTGCGAGGCCAAGTTCGTCCTGCATGTCGAGAAAGACACCGTGTGGAGTCGGTTCAACGAGGACCGCTTCTGGGAGACGCACAATTGCATCCTCACGGAGGGCAGCGGGCAGCCGCCTCGGGGCGTGCGCCGATTGCTCTACCGACTCAACAAGGAGCTCGGGCTTCCGATCATCTGCCTCCTCGACTGCGACCCGTGGGGTCACTACATCTATTCGGTGATCAAGCAGGGTTCGATCAATCTTGCCTTCGAGAGTGAGCGCATGGCGATCCCGGACGCGAGGTACCTCGGCATCCGTGCCGCTGACTTTGAGCGCTGTGGTCTCTCTGGGGATGTCAAGATTTCGCTCAATGATCGGGACACCGAGCGGGCGAAGCAGATCGCGGAGTACCCGTGGTTCGCCAAGAAGAAGCCGTGGCAGAAGGAGATCCAGGCGATGCTTCGCAACGGCTTCAAGATGGAAGTGGAGTCGCTCATCACCAAGGACATTTCCTATGTGACGGAGGTGTATGTCCCCGAGCGGCTCAAGGCGAAGGATTGGCTGGACTGAGGCTCGGGGTCTTCGTGGCGCGCTCGGGGAGCGTCACCACAAAGTCGCTGCCGCGACCGAGGTCGGAAAAGATCGCGATCGATCCCCCGTGCTCCTCGACGATTCGCTTGGCGACGGCGAGTCCGAGTCCGCTCCCTTCCTTCTTGGTGGTGACATACGGCCGGAAGATTTCCTCGCGCAGATGATCGGGCACCCCCGGCCCGGTATCAATGATGTGGATGCGCCGTTGAGGGGATTCAGGGGGGTCCACCCGCACGATGAGTTCGCGTCGGGAACCCGGATCTGTCCCCGCCATCGCCTGCATCGCGTTGAGCATCAGATTGAGGAGCGCCTGCTTGAGGAGACCCGCATCCACAGGGGCCGACACCACGGCGCGAGGCAGGTCCGTTCGCACGAGGATGCTGTCGCGTTCGCATTGCGGATGGACGAAGTCGGTGAGGTCTTCGACGAGCTCGCGCAAGTCACACTCGACGGTGTCGAGCCGAATGCGACCGGCATACCGAAGGAAGTCCTCAAGAATGTCTCGGAGTCGACTCGTCTCGCGGGCGAGGCTGTCGATCCGCCGCACGAGCTGCCGCGACTCGTCCTCGGAGAGCTTCGCATCAAGGATCGACTCGCGCAGTAACTGGGCGTTCAAGACGATGCTCGAGAGCGGGTTCTTGATCTCGTGCGCGAGCCCGCCCGTGAGCGATCCGGCTTCGGAGATCCCCGGAGCGATGGAGGTTCCCACGAGGGCGTCTCGATGTCGGGAGAGTGCGCTGCGGCGAAGACGCCGATCGATCCGTTGGCGCAGCACAAGCGCCACGAATCCGGCACCGACCGCCCCACCGATCAGCAAACCGACGATGAAGTGACCATCACTGGCGATGGAAAGGCCCAATACCGGTCAAGGTACGCGAGCGACCTAGGACGCTTGAAGCGGCGCGGGAGCGAACGCACGGGCATGCGTTGCCGCCCAACCCTTCGCACCGGATTGCGCGCTGTAGACCACCTTTTCGCCATCTCGGAAGGTGCGGAAGCCCTGATCCTGCTCGATCACGCTGAAGTGGACAAAGATGTCTTGCCCCTGCGGACCGACGATAAATCCGAAGCCCTTGCGGGCGTCAAACCACTTGACGATGCCTTCGGCCTTGTCGATTTGCTTGTTGTCGTCAGCCATACAGAGCCTCCACGCAAAAAACCTATTCGGACTGTGACTCGAAAATGAGCATCGGCAACACGAACCGTCCGGAAACGAAGATTTTGAGGAATCTCGACGCGGAGGCATCTGGGATGACCCCAACACTTGAAACAGAAAAGGGGGCCCCGTGTCGGGGCCCCCTTCGGCAAGCCATTGAATCAATAGCGGTTATGTGAGGGTTGGTGGGGGCGCGGTGACTAACGGCCGCGGCCTCCGGAGCGTCCGCGATCCCGGCCGCGGCCGCCGCCGTGACCACCGCCGTGGCCGCCAGAACGGCCGTGGTCGCCGCCCTCGCCGCCGCCGCCGTCACCATCGGCACCCACGAGCGTCCCTTCCGGGACCTCGAGGAGCGCCTTGCGGCTGAGCTTGATACGGCCGGTGTCATCGACATTGATGACCTTCACCTTGATGGAGTCGCCAAGCTTCACGACTTCCGTCACGCTCTTGACATAGCCGTGCGCAAGTTCACTGATGTGCACCATGCCGTCGGTGCCCGGAGCGAGTTCGACGAAGGCGCCGAACTCCTTGATGGAAACGACCTTGCCGTCGTAGATCGTGCCGATCTTGATCTCCGCGCCCAGCGCCTCGATCTCGGCGCGGGCTTGGGCCGCGCTTTCGGCATTGGCGCATGCGATGAAGACGGTGCCGTCTTCTTCGATGTCGATCTGCGCACCCGTGCGCTCTTGGATCGAGCGAATCATCTTGCCGCCGGGTCCGATGACCTTGCCAATCTTCTCGGGGTCGATCTTGATCACGGTGATGCGCGGCGCCAGCGGTGAGATGTCCGCGCGTGGCTTGGCGAGGACGCCTTCCATCTGGTCGATGAGGAAGAGTCGTCCTTCCTTGGCCTGATCGAAGATCGATCGGATCTCGTCAATGCCGAGTCCGCGTGCCTTGAGGTCGAGTTGGATGCCCGTGATGCCTTCGCGAGTTCCCGACACCTTGAAGTCCATCTCGCCGAAGAAGTCCTCCTCGCCGATGATGTCCGTGACGTGGGTCACCTTGCCCTGGGCGTTGGTGAACCTTCCGACAGAAATGCCCGCGCAGGTGGCCTTGATCGGCACGCCCGCGTCCATGAGGGCGAGACAACCGCCGCACACACTCGCCATGCTGGACGAGCCGTTGCTCTCGGTGATCTCACTCGTCAGGCGAACCGTGTACGGGAAGTCCTCGGCGCTCGGGAGAATCGCCAGAAGCGACCGCTCGGCGAGGGCACCGTGGCCAATCTCACGACGGCCCGGTCCGGTGATGCGACCGGCCTCGCCCGTGCAGAACGGAGGGAAGTAGTAGTGCAGGTAGAACTTCTTCGCGTACTCGGGAAGGAGCCCGTCGACGATCTGCTCGTCCTTGGTGGTGCCAAGGGTGCAGGTCACGATGGATTGCGTCTCGCCGCGCTGGAAGAACGCGGAGCCGTGCGTGCGCGGCAAGAGCGCCACGCTCATGTCGAGCGAGCGGATCTGGCGCAGCGGGCGACCATCGGCGCGAACGCCCTTCTCCGCGACGAGATAGTGGGTGATCTTCTTCTCAAGGACGCGCAGCGCCTCCTTCGCCTCGCGCTGACGCTTTTCCGCCGCGACATGGTCCGTGTAGGCGAGCCCGGGTGCGACGGTGAAGAACGAGTCGATCGTCCACTTCTTGATGCGGTCGACTTCGTCGTTGCGAGCCTGCTTGCCGTGGATCTGACGGGCCTTGAGCAACTCGTCGTAGGCCTTCTCCTTGACGAGCGCACTGACTTCGGCGCTCGGCGCAGTGGACTCGCCGGCGCGTTTGGCCGCCGCGCCACTCTTGGTGCGGAGTTCATTCATCATGTCGAGGATCGGCTTGATGCCGTTCTCGTAGCCATGCGAGATCGCCGCCACCATGTCGGCTTCGGAAATCTCAGCGGCCCCGACTTCGATCATGTTGACGCCGTCGCAGTGGCCCGACAGCACGAGGTCCAAGTCGCTGAACTCCATCTGCGCCTGTGTCGGGTTGATGACGAAGGTCGGCTGGTCGTCAATGAAGATGCGTCCGACGCGGATGGTCGCGACTGGGCCGTTGAACGGCGCGTCCGAAAGGTGGAGCGCGGCGCTGGCGGCCGAACAGGCCAGCACATCTGAGTCGTTCTGTCCGTCGTGGGAGAGGACGAGCGCCTGAAGCTGGACCTCGTCGACGAATCCCTCGGGGAAGAGCGGACGGATCGGACGATCCATCATGCGCATGGTGAGGATTTCCTTCTCGCCCGGAGCGCCTTCCTTCTTGCGGAAGCCGCCCGGATACTTGCCCGCCGCAGGCGCCTTCTCGCGATAGTCGCAGGTGAGTGGGAAGAAGTCGATGCCTGGGCGCGGGTTGGCGCGGACGGCGGTGGCAAGAACGACGGTCTCGCCGTAGGTGGCGAGGACGGCGCCGCCAGCAAGCTTGGCGATCTTGCCAGTCTCGAAGCGGAGCACGCGGCCACCGATTTCTCGTTCAACGATGGTGTGCGGTCGGGTTGTCATGATTCGGATTGCCTTTCTTTGGCAGGTTTGAGTGCCGCCTGGGAAGAACAACGGCGGCGGAGTTCGGCCGGCCAAGGCAGAGGGCACGACGCGCGAATGGACGCGCGCCCTGCCGACTGCCTCCGCCGGTACAGCGGGCTACTTGCGCAGCCCGAGCTTCTTGATGAGCGCCGCGTACCCTTCCCGGTTGGACTCGGCAATGTAACGGAGCAGGCGGTTTCGCTTGCTCACCATGAGAAGGAGTCCGCGGCGACCCGCGTGATCCTTCGCATGAGACTTGAAGTGGCCCTGAAGCGAGTTGATGCGCTCGGTCAGGATCGAGATTTGGACTTCGGTGGACCCTTGGTCCTTCGCGTGGCGCTGGTTCGCCTTGATCACCAGTTGCTTATCGTGAGTTGAGATCATTGGTTGTCCTGTGCGGCCATCCGAGCCGCCGTCTTTTCGCGTGAAATTGAGTCGCGCAGCGTACCGCAGAGTCCCCACAGGGTCAACGGCCCTATTCTCTTCCCATGAAGACCGCTGTCGTGGGCCTCAAGGCGGCGACCGACGAGTTCGTCGCCCTTTCGGCGAGACTCGAGCAAGGTGGTGGGCCCTCGGGAGCCGAGCGACAGCACCGGCACGGTCGCCTGACGGCGCGCGAGCGCGTCGGGCGGCTCTTGGATGATGGTGCACCGTCGCAGGAACTCGGCCTCTTCGCGGCATGGAACATGTACCGCGAGTACGGCGGGGCACCTGGGGCGGGCGTGATCACGACCATCGGCGAGGTGGATGGCCGCCTGTGCATGGTGATCGCCAACGATGCCACCGTGAAGGCAGGCGCGTTCTTCCCAATGACCTGCAAGAAGATCATCCGAGCGCAAGAGCTCGCGCGGCGCGCACGGATGCCCCTCCTGTACCTCGTCGACAGCGCGGGCGTGTTTCTTCCGCTGCAAGAAGATGTCTTTCCCGACACGGATGACTTCGGCCGCATCTTCCGCAACAACGCGGTCATCTCAGCCGACGGCATCCCACAGTACGCCGCGATCATGGGGAACTGTGTCGCCGGGGGCGGCTATCTCCCCGTCCTGTGCGACACGCTTCTCATGACGGAGGGAAGTGGGCTCTACTTGGCGGGTCCCGCGCTCGTGAAGGCGGCGATCGGTCAAGAGGTGTCGAGCGAAGACTTGGGTGGCGCCAAGATGCACGCGCAAGTCTCGACCACTATCGACTTCCGCGAGAAGGACGACGAGGCGTGTCTCGCGAGGTTGCGGCGGCTCATGGGGGCGTGTGCCGCCGCGCCGCTCGCCCCCACGCCTCGAACGAACTCCCGCGAACCATCGCGCGGGACAGACGCTGTCTACGAGGTCTACAAGGGGGAACCGGGATCGCAGTACGACATGCGCGACCTCTTGGCGTGCGTCGTCGATGAGGGCAGCGTCGACGAGTATCGGGCGGAGTCTGGCGCCTCGATCGTGTGCTGCTACGCGAGAATCGGCGGATTCAGCGTCGGCATCGTGGCGAACCAGCGCGCGATGACCCAACGGGTGCTGCCAGGCGGGAAGCCTGGTCCACATGCGACCAAGTGCATGCCGGCTGTGATCTACGACGACAGTGCCGACAAGGCGGCACGCTTCATCATGGATGTGAACCACCGGCGCATCCCGCTCCTCTTCGTGCACGACACAACAGGATTCATGGTCGGCCGCGACAGCGAGCAGGGGGGCATCATCCGAGCCGGTGCCAAGATGGTGAATGCAATGAGCAACTCCATCGTGCCCAAGATCGTTCTCATCGTTGGGCAGTCGTATGGCGCCGGGAACTACGCGATGTGCGGCCGTGCCTTCGACCCATTCATCACGCTCGCATGGCCCGGTGCGCGCTGCGCGGTGATGGGTGCTGCGCAGGCGGCCGCCACGCTCCTGCAGATCGACCTTGCCGCGCGCGAACGAAAGGGAGAGGCTGTCGATGAGGCGATGCGCACGAAACTTCTTGGGGCCATCACGGCGTCGTATCAGGAGCAGCAGGACATTCGGTACGCGGCCAGCCGCGGCTGGGTGGACCGTCTCATCGAGCCGCACAGGACGCGCGAGGAGCTGACGCTGGCGCTCAAGGCCGCCGCGCAAGCACCCATCATCGGCGAGTTCCGGACCGGCGTACTCCAAACATGACGCCGTCGCTCGCGGGCTGCCGAACGGTCGTCGTGGCCACCTCGAATCCCCATAAGGTCGATGAGATCCGTGCCGTACTCGCCTCTGAAGGACTCGTTGTCAAGTCGCTCCGCGATGTCGGTGGCGGAGGGATCGCCGAGCCCGACGAGAACGGCGCGACTTTTGCGGCAAACGCACGGATCAAGGCCATTGCGTATGCGCGCGCGCTCGGCACTTGGGTGCTTGCCGATGACTCGGGTCTTGAGGTCGACGCCCTCGGTGGAGCGCCGGGCATTCACAGTGCGCGATGGGCGGGCCGTGGAGCCGGACGCGACGAGCGAGATGCCGCCAACAACGAGAAGCTTCTCGTTGCGCTCGCGGCCGTCCCACTCGATCGCCGCGGCGCGCGATTCGTCTGCGCCATGTGCGTGGCCGACGCTGAGGGTCGGGTGCTCGCCGAGACTCGAGGCGAGTTTCCCGGCACGATCGGGATGAGTCCGCGCGGGTCCAACGGGTTCGGATACGACCCGCTGCTGATCGTTGATCCAGATGGCCGCACGAGCGCGGAACTCGCAACTTCAGAGAAGAACGCTCGGAGTCATCGCGGGATGGCAACGCGCGCGATGGCGCGAATGCTCGTGCAGTTCACCCCTGCGCGATAGGCGCCCATGGCGCTCGCACTCCCCATCTTCCCGCTCGCCACGCCCGGACAGCGCTACTCCTGCCACGGCTGTGGCAACTGCTGCCGTGACTTCACGGTGCAACTGCGAGTGGCCGATGTCGAGCGACTCGCGAAGCAGGGGTGGACTCAACGCCTCGGTGCGAATCCGGTGGTTGAGTTCAGAGGCGTTCCCTACCTTCGGCAGCGCGCCGATGGCGCGTGCGTCTTCCTCCGGGAGGACGGCAAGTGCGAGGTCCACGCCGCGCACGGCTTCGATGAGAAGCCATTGGCCTGCCGCATGTTTCCGTACATGCTTGCTCCAGAGCCAGCGCGAGTGCGAATGGGCATGAGCTTCGCGTGCCAGAGCGTGCTGGAGAACAAGGGCGCTCCCTGTGCGTCGCAGGTCGCAGAGGCTGCGCGGATCGCGAGAGAGGCGCCCGAGGCCGTACAGAGCGCACCTCGCGCGCCACTGGCGCGCGGTCTCGCGAGTGGGGAAGGTGAACTCGAGGCGCTCGAACGGAGTGTCGTGGGGTGGATCGCCATGGCGCACCCCATCGATGTTCGGCTCGACGGGCTGGCGTGGCTCGCGGAGTCTCTCCTTCGGGCGCGGCTCGAGCGCGTACGCGGCGAGCGCTTCATTGAACTCGTCACCACTCTTGTGAGCGCCCTTCCCGACGAGCTCGCCCACTTTCCCAATGGCCCCTTGACCCCGCGACAGGAACGAATGCTGCGAAGCGCCATCTTCGCGCGCGTTGAGGATCCGAAGCCGCTCGCGCAGGGCGCCCCGACTCGATGGCGAGCTACGCTGTCGCAGTTCCTTCGCCACGGCGCGTGGAAGCGCGGAGGGGCTTCGGCTCTCGTGCCTGCGATCGGTCACTCGGGACAGCCCCGCGTTCGCTTTGGTCAAGTGTCGGGGTCTGCGGGGATCCTTGCGAGCGCCGATGCGGTGGCCATCGACGAACTCCTCACGAGATGGATTCGCGCAACGGTTGAGGGCGGGCGAGCGTCAGGATCGGGTTACTACGGATGGGATGCGACGGCCGGGCTTTGTGCGCTTGTGCTCAATGTGGCCTGCGCGCTTTGGCTCGCCCGGTACCGAACTGTGGCCACCGGATCAAGCGCACCGACACTCGACGACTTGCGATGGGCACTGTCGCGCATCGATCGCACATCAGGCCGGGCTCCGTGGCTCGGCTCATGGAGCGAACGGGCGCGACTCATGTACCTCGTTGAGGGAAGCGGGCTCCGTCGGGCCGTCGCCGCCGGTTGCCGCTGGCGCGCCTAACTCGGCGTCTGTCCGATCGACGCCCGCATGTCGGTGTCGGCCATCAGGTTCTTCATTCGGTAGAAGTCCATCACGCCGAGGTTTCCGCTGCGGAATGACTCGGCCATCGCACGGGGGATCTCCGCTTCCGCAAGGATGACGGTTGCCCGGTTCTTCTGCGCCTCAGCCTGATGCTCGGCTTCCTGGGCCACGGCGAGCGCGCGCCGCTGCTCCGCCTGCGCCTGGAAGCGCTTTGTGTCAGCCTCGGCCTGCGCGGCTTGCAGTTGCGCGCCGATGTTCTCGCCCACATCGACATCGGCGATGTCAATGGAGAGGATCTCGAAAGCCGTTCCCGAGTCGAGTCCCTTCGCGAGCACGGTCTTCGAAATGCTGTCGGGATTCTGAAGGACCTGCTTGTGGTCGATCGCGGAGCCGATGGTTGAGATGATGCCTTCACCCACGCGGGCGATGATCGTCTCTTCCGTCGCGCCTCCGACCAATCTCGTGATGTTGGTGCGCACCGTGACGCGCGCCTTGGCACGCAACTGGATGCCGTCCTTGGCGACCGCGTCGATGGTCAGTTTCCCCGATGCGGGATTCGGACAGTCGATCACCTTGGGCATGACCGAAGTACTCACGGCATCCACGATGTCGCGGCCGGCGAGATCGATGGCGACCGCACGGTCCCACGGAAGGTCGATCCCTGCCTTCTCCGCCGCGATCATGGCGCGCACCACATTGGTGACTCGTCCGCCCGCGAGAAAGTGCGCTTCCATATGGGTGGTGGGGATGTCGATCCCGGTCTTCTTGGCGCTGATCCGGTTGAGCACAATGATCGATGGGTTCACCTTCCTCAGTCGCATCATGATGAGGTCAAGGAGCGATACGGCCGCGCCGCTGAGCCAGGCCTGCAGCCAGAGCTGGATGTACTGGCCGATGACCAAGAGGAAGACGAGGCCGATGACGGCCGCCACGGCCAGTGCCACCCAGGTGATTGGCTCGAGGGCAAGAAGGGGTGCCGGAGTGCTCATGCGCGCATCCTAGTGCGCGGAGCCCGACGCGCTGTCGGCGGAAGACTCCTCGCGCACCTTGAGCTGTCCCTCGAGGGCTTCAATGACGCTCACACTGCGGCCAGCCTCAATGAACCCATTCTCGGCCACGGCGTCGAGCCGTGCGCCGTCGATCCGGACAAACCCGACGGGGCGGAGTGTCGTTGCGGCGATTCCCGATCGACCGACGAACGCGCAGAGGTGAGTGGCCGTTGCGCGCGCGGCCATGCCACGCGTGGCGCGCGAAAGATCCGTGGGCGGCTCGTCGCCCTGGGGCGCTGGGGGCGATCCGTCAGCGCCGCCTCGCAGCACCATGCGATTCGCGATGGGCGTCTTCGACCACACCTTGAAGGCGAGAACAACGGCGATCGGACTGCCTGCGCACACGATGACGAGATAGATGCCTCCCCATGTCGAGTCGTAGACGAACATCGACGCGATTGACGCGACGGCAGCGACTCCGGTAAGTATGGCGAGGACGCCCGCGGTTGGAATGAACAACTCTAGGACGAGAAAGACGAGAGCGAGACCGAGGAGTCCCAACGAGACGAAGAGATAGATATCGTCGCGCACGGGGACGGCTTGTTGAGCCACGATCAGCGAGGCAAAGTTCATCCAGTGTGCTCCTGGGGAGTCCATGGTGTTGTGTGATCAGCGTCCGGGACAGCTTCGACTTCCCATTCCCCAGCGAGGCATCGAACCAGCCGCACGCGAGCCCCCGCGTTCACATAATCGCCGGTGGTGCGCGCGTCGATGGGGCGCCGCTGCCAGAGCACCTTGCCGCTCGGGCGCAGGTCCGTGGCCGCGGAGAGCACGGTTCCCACCCCAGGTGAGTCCGGTACGCCCTCGGCAGCGAGAAGCGCGGGACCGGCCCTCGTTGTGGCCGCCTCCTGCAGCGTTGCGCGACGAGCGAACTTCGACTCCGGGATGTACCGCCAGAGCGCCCAGATCGCCGCCGCCGATCCAAACAAGCCGGCCAGGGTCGTGCCGATTCCCACAAGCAACTGCCGCTGGCCCTCGACCGATGAGATGTCACGAGTCACGAAACTCGACACGAGCCCGGCGAGGACCATGGCACCGCCGAGTACGGCGATCCATCCGCCCACAGGGATCACCACGATGTCGAGCGCGACGAGCGCGAGCCCGACAAGGACCGCGACAAGTTCCCACCACTGCGCCATGCCGACCAGTGCCGGCGCGCCGATCAGGAGCAGCAGTGCCACCGTCGCCGCCGCTCCGAAGAGGAAGCCGCCGGGAATCATCGCCTCGAGTGCGAATCCCACGATCAGCACGATCACGAGGACGATCCGCACGGGCCAACTCGTGAGAAAACGAACGGCATGCTCCGACCATGTCTCGCTGTAACGCACGACGCTCGACGCGCCCATCCATGCCTTCAGTTCGCGATCATCGTTGACGGTTCCGCGGCACAACGAGAGGGCTTCGGCTTCATCGGTGCGCACAACGAGCAACTGATCAGCGAAGGCCACTTGGCCGACGAGTTGCCACGCGTCGCGTTCTTGCGCGGCAAGGCGCACGCGTGGCGTGGGCATTCCCTCGGGTGACTCGAGGACATCTCGCGAACGCGTACCCGTGAAGAGCGGCGCGATCGGTTCGATCGCGCCGTCGGCCAAGTCGGCCCATGCGGGAACGCGATTCGTCGCTTGAGTCGGCGGATCCTCGCCGAAGATGGCGTGGTACTCGTCGCGGTCGACGATCGCCCGCTGGGTCGAGTCCTTCTTTCTCAGGAGCCATAGTTCGGAACCGAGCCGCACAAACGACCGGACAAGTCCTTCGTCGTACCCGCGTCGGCGTGCACTGTCGGCGACCTCCGAGATGATGGGCGCCTCGATCTTGGCGCGCTCGGTGGCCGGCAATGGCGTGAGGCCCACTCCCGGGACGCCCTGGATGGGTGCGGCGTCCCCCATGGCAGCACCTTCGCTCATGATGATTTCGCGGCAGGCAAGAGCGATGATCGCGCCGGCCGAGTAGGCGTTGGGGTGAACCCACGCGACCGTGTTGGCTGGGAACTGCGTCTTGATGAGATGGCAAATCTGGAGCGTGCCGTAGGCATCGCCCCCGGGCGTGTTGAGTTCGATCACGATCGCGGTGGCCCCATCCTGCACAGCCTGCTCGACTCGCCGCTCCAGGGAACGGGCCGTGACTTCATCAATCTCGCCGTGCACCGGGAGGACCGCCACCAAGGTCGCTTGCCGTTGGGCAGGAACAGCGACTTGGGCGCGTGAGATCGGTTCGCGCGTCGCTCCGGCCCACAATGCGACCGCGCAACCCAAGATGACGGCACTACGCATCAGAGGAGCAATGGTACGGAGCGCGAGGTGTTGAATGAAAAAGGCCCAGCCGAGTGGCCGGGCCTTTCAATGGCACTGTGTCTGGCGGCTGGAATTAGTCCCAGCCAGCCGTGTGACTCGCCGGGAGCCCCTGTGTACCCGTGACGGAAGTGACGAGTTGGATGAGCATGTCACCGTGCTTCGTGGTGTCATCGTTCTTGAAGACATTGTCGACGATGTTGGTTGTGCCGACCGTGACCAAGTCAGTTCCTTCGGGCACGAAGGTTCGGCCGAAGGTGACATGGTTGTCATTGAAGCAGAGGTTGCCTTCCCACTCGTCCTTGGCCCCATGGATTTCCAGGGTCTTGGAGGTGGCGTAGTCGGCGGCGGCGGTCGAACCATCCTTGACGCCGCGGTTCCCAAGAACCACCATCTTCGAGTTGACGGAGTTCCTCCACTCGCGCGCTCGGCGCACCGTGTTCGAGAGGGGCATCGTTGCGTACGAGGTCGCCGAGGCGCTGATGGTGGCTCCGGTGCCTGTGATCTTGAAGTTAGTCTCGTCCCAGTAGATATCCGAGGCGGGTCGGTACGCGTTGTAGTTGTAGTTCGCGCAAATGGCCATCTTCGAACTCGTCTCCGAAGGGCTCATGAGGATCTGCGGCGAAAACATCTGCTTGGCGACGCACGCCGAGTAGAGGCTCTGGTGAGAGTTCCTCGACTCGTCCTCATTGCCGCGGCCGGGGAGTTGCGCTCCGCCGTACGCCAAGCGATTGATCTCGCCCGGGGTCGGGAAGCGTCCACTGACACTGTCGACGGCTGCGATGGACCATCCCTTGTGCACCTGTTGGATCTGGGTCGAGTCCTTCACCTGCCGTGCCGTGGCGCGCGCCTTGGCAAGAGCCGGGAGAAGGATGCCCAAGAGGAGGGCGATGATGGCCATCACGACGAGAAGCTCGATGAGCGTGAAAGCGCGTTGTGTTCGATGCGTGTGAGTGTTCATGGTGGGTTCTTCTTGTGGTTTCAAGTGGCGTGTCGGTCTCAAGGGTTGAGGGCATCCACGGTGTGCGTGCCCATGTTCTCCTGAGGGACGCCGATGGTGATGCCGAGGTACGCATCGCCCGCGGCAGCGCCCGAAGCGCCGGTCCCGCAGCTCGTGAATTCGCAGTTGTACAGGTTGTCCTTCGTGAGGTTGCCGGTCCCGCACTCGTAACTCACGCCATCGGGGTACATGCTGGAAAGGAACTGGGTGTGGTTGTCTGCGAAGCAGACATTGCCTTCCCATTCTTTTTTCGATCCGTGGAGCTGGAGTGTCGGGCTCTTCTTGAAGTCGTCACCGGTCATGGCGCCGTTCTTGGTCCCGCGACTCGCCACGAGCGGCTTGGTGCTATCGCTGGTGTTGCGCCACGACATCTTCTTGCGAAGACCAAAGAGTCCTTGGTGCGCAAAGGAGGTGTGGCAGAACGGATTGTTGGCACCGCCTGGCTGCGCATGGACATTGGCGTAGAAGGTGGTGTCCCAGTACTTGTCGGAAGCCGGGTCGTACTGGGTGTGGTCGTAGTCCTTCTTCTCAACGACGACCGGATTCACCTCGGTCGGGCCGATCACGATGTCGGTGTTGAACATTTCACGCGCAATGCAGGCGGAGTAGAGGTTCGCGGTGCTGTTCTTGCCGAAGTCCTCCTTGCCTTGACCCTGCAACTGCATCGCCTGCGTCCCGATGACGACGGCGAGCCGGTTGATAAGGCCCGGGATTGGAAGCTTGCCTTCCGTGTTGTCGTTGGCGTAAATCATGAACGCCTTGTGGATCTGGGTGACCTGGGTCGAGTCTTTGACTGTCTTGGCATTGGCCTGAGCCTTCGCCAATGCTGGCAGGAGCAGTCCAACGAGGACGGCAATGATGGCAATGACGACCAGCAGTTCGACGAGCGTGAAGCCGCGTCGAATGAGCGTGGGATTCTTCATGTGGGTTGATTCCTCAAGTGTGGGGGAAAATGTGATGTCCAGACGGCTATGACGATCTCGTTCGGCGCGGACGGTCGCGTCGGCGAGGCGGTGCAACGACGGCAGCGAATCGGGATGGGTGCTGAGCCGCGACCGTCGGCGAACTTGCGGACATCGACAAGCCATCCACAGAATGCGTGAGCACTCTGGATTCGATGATCAGATTGTCGACTGCCGAGCCGGAAACACTTGGTTCAAACTGAACCGAAGTAGGACGGGGTGAACTTTCGTTCGGGTATGGATGACTCGGGCAGGCTGAACGAACTCTAGACCATACGAGGCTAGCGCGATCCGGGTGCGAGTCAAATCAGGGTTTCTGGATTTATCTGGACCATCCGAGGGAGTATCGTCGGGAGATGTCCAATTCTCATGATCAGCGTGTCACGGAAACGCTCGCCTTGCTCGGACTTGCGATTCCGGCGGCTCCAAAGCCCGTCGCGTCGTACATCCCGTGCGTGAGGAGCGGGAATCTCCTCTTTGTCAGCGGGCAGCTGCCATTCCGCGATGGCGCCCTCATCGCCACCGGCCGGGTCGGCGACACGGTGACGCTCGAAGTTGCCCAGTCGTGCGCGCAGCAGTGTGTGCTCAATGGACTCGCGGTCGTGCGCGGGGCGTGCGGCGGATCGCTCGATCAAGTCGTGCGCATCGTGCGGCTCGGCGTGTTCGTCGCGAGCGTGGAAGGTTTCGGTGACCAGCCCAAAGTGGCCAACGGGGCCAGCGACCTCCTTCAGCGGCTCTTCGGAGAATCGGGTCGGCATGCACGAGCCGCCGTCGGCACGAATGCACTGCCCCTCAATGCATGCGTCGAAGTCGAGATGCTCGTCGAACTCGCTCCCTGACACTCGTTGGGGGCGGCTACTTCCGAATGAGCAGGATGATGATGAGCAGCGCGGCCGACAGCGCGGACAAGCCGATGATGAGTGCGAGGTGCAACGAGGACGCGCGCCCTGACGAACGCGGGGCTTCGGCCACCTCGGTCTCGGCCGTCCCTTCGACTTGCGAGGCGAGGGCCGAGATGTCGGCTTCGCGCGACGCGTAGCGCAACGGTTGAGCGGCAAGCGCCAAGTCGAGGTCATCCATGAGTTCTTGCGCGGACTGGTAGCGGTCCTTCGCTTTCTTCGCCATCATCATCTCGACGATCTCGGCGGTGCTCTGCGAGATGCCGCTCACAATCTGGTCCGGCGGCGTGAGTGGCGACTCCAGATGGTGGCGCATGACTTCGGTGGGATCGCGCCCCTCAAAGGGAACCCGGCCGGTCAGCATGTGATAGAAAGTTGCGCCGAGTCCATAGATGTCAGCGGGCGGGCCGAGGTCGACGGCACCGCGAACTTGCTCGGGACTGATGTAGTACGGCGTGCCGAAAGCCTTGTGGCGCTCAGCCTCGGCGGTCTTCTTGTCACTCATCGCCCGTGCAAGTCCGAGATCCGCAAGCTTCACGACGCCGCTGCGGGTGATCATGATGTTCTTCGGTTTGATGTCGCGATGAATGAATCCAGCGGCATGCGCGTGCTTGAGGGCGCTGGCGATCTGGCGCACGATCTGCAACGCGTCACGGTCCTTCATCCTCTTTGCCGCAACGATGCGGTCGTACACCGTGTCGCCATCGACATACTCCATGACGAAGTAGTGCTGCTCGCCGACGCGGCCGAGTTCGAGCGCGCCGACGATGTTTGGATCTGAGAGCTTCGCGGCCGCTTGTCCCTCCCGATAGAACCGTTCGATGAAGTTCTGATCGGCGGAAAACTGTTTGGGCAGCACCTTGACGGCAACGAGGCGATCAAGGCTCACCTGCTTGGCGAGATAGACACTCGCCATCGCGCCCGCCCCGAGTTTCCGGATCATCTGGAATCCGGGGATGCGCAAGACGGTCTTGTCGCTCTCAGCTTCGTTGCGCAGTCGCGCCAACTGTCGCCGCGTGACGATCTGCGCATCCACCAAGATGTCTGAGAAGGCTCGCCCCTGTCCGGCATTGGCGCGAAGCGCGGCGATCGCCGCGTCGACCTCGGTCTGCGGCGCGAGGCCGCGCTCGACGATGAGGCGAGCGACAAGCGAATCGCTCGCACTTCCGGATCGCGATCCAGCGCTTTCTCCGGTCCCCGATGGGGAAGGTCCCGCGGCCCCGGGACCACCCGGGGAAGGCGGCGGCGAACTTGATGGTGGCTGTGTACTCACCGTGCGAGTGGTTCCAAATGGGAGCAAGTCCGTCCCGCAACTATACTCACGCGCTCTGGCGATGAGGACGGACACGAGGCGCATCTTGATCGTGCGTCCGAGCGCCTTGGGCGATGTGTGCCGGACGGTGCCGGTGCTTCACTCGCTCCGAGCAGCCGATCCACAGGCCGTCATCGACTGGGTCGTTGAGGACCGCTGGGTCGATGCGGTTCGCTCGACGCCCGGGCTCAACGAGGTCATCGCCTTTCCGAAGCGTCGCTTCCGAGCCGTGGCGTGGAATCCGGTGGTGATGGCCGAGTGCGCGAGGTGGTTCGCGCGACTCCACGCGAGGAAGTACGACACCGTGATCGATGCGCAGGGGCTCGCGCGAAGCGGCCTCATGTCGTTGGCGACCCGTGCGCGCGTCCGCGTCGCCTCGTCGCGGGCGCTTGAGTTCGCATGGGTTGCGGCCACCCATCGCGTGGCCACGGCGCCCGATGAACATGTGGTGGATTCGATGCTTCACCTCGCTGAGGCAGCGGGGGGGAGCCCCGGGATCGACATGCGGCTGAGTGCGCCGCGAGAAGGGGTGGATGCGTGGGCGCGACTTCGAACGGACATTGGAGTTGGCCACCGATACGCCGTTGTCGCGGCGGCGAACCGATGGGAAGGGAAGCGCTGGCCCGCGACGCGCTGGCAAGATGCGCTTGCTGTCCTCGGAGCGGACTTCGCGCGCCACGGCATCACTGATGTATGTCACATCGGCGCCGCCGGAGAAGAGTCGCAAGTCGGTGAGTGTGTGCCATCGGTCGACTCAGCGACGATCCGTCATCACGCGCTCGCGGGGCGGACCGATGTCGCGGCGACGATGGCCGCGATCGCCGGGTCGGCGATGGTGCTGTCACTGGACTCCGCTGCGGCGCACATCGCGGTTGGTTTCGCGGTGCCCCTTGTCGCACTCTTCGGAGCGTCGCGCCCACATGTCGATGGTCCCTATGGAGAGTCCCGTTGGTGCCTGCATGGAGGCGAGGGTGAACGCCTTGGTCCGCGAATGCACCGCGATGCGCTCGTGGGCCAGGCGATGATGCAGCGGCTCGCGGTCGCCGCCGTCGTCGACCGGGTTCGTGCGCGGCTCGCGGAGTCGAAGCGATGAGTCGTCGGTCCTGTGTCATCCTCGCCAGTTCAAGTGTCCGACGCCGACAGTTGCTCGAGCGCCACGGCTATGAGGTCGTCGTACGGCCACCATTGATCGACGATGCCGGCATGCCAGTCCGGGCCCAACGCGCGCGGGCCGACTGCGCTTCCTTGGCATGGTTCAAGGCAGCGCAGGTTTGGGTGCGTCGCTCGGTCGGCGAGGCTTCCCACGCACCATTGGCCATCGTGTCCGCAGACACTGTGTGCGTTTCTGGCTCGCGCGTGATGGGCAAGCCGACGACCGAAGCCGAGGCTCACGACATGCTTTCCACAATCATTGGGCGGCCGATCGAAGTGTTCACGGGAGTCTGTGTGGTCGATCTCACGCAGCAGCGTCGAGTGCTCTTCAGTGAGTCGGCCGCACTGGCACTCTGCGAATCAAATCGCGCGCGGCTTGCGGCTCATCTGGCGAGCGGCGCGTGGCAAGGTCGCGCGGGTGGCTTCAATATCGAGGAGATCGCTGGTGCTGGGTGGTTGTTCGACATCGAGGGGGATCGCGATGTCATTGCCGGGCTGCCGATGCGCGCGCTTTCACGGCGCCTTACCGAGATCGAAGGCACGGTGGCCCGTGGGTGATGGCCGCGCCGGTCCGTGGCCTGCGTGGATTGCGCCGCTCTCACGAGTGCCCGAGTGGGGCTATGGCATCGCCGTGGCGTGGAGGAACGGCCGATTCGATCGCCGTGTTGGCGTCCGGAGCGTGGGCGTCCCAGTGATCTCCGTGGGCAACATCGTGGCGGGCGGTACGGGCAAGAGCCCCATGACGCGCTGGGTCGCTCGCTGGGCGATCGAAACGGGGCGGCACCCGCTGATCGCGATGCGCGGCTACCGGAGTCGCGCGGGGATTTCCGACGAAGCTGAAGAGCATCGGCGCGAACTCCCAGGGGTCCCGCTCGCCGTGGGTCCTGATCGCTACGAACAAGTTGCACTCGTGAGAGCGGCGCATCCGTTGTGCGATCTTGTCATCCTCGATGACGGGTTCCAACACCGACAACTCGCGCGTGAGTTCGACCTCGTGCTCGTCAACGGCGCTGCGCCCGCACTGCGGAGCGGGCTGCTTCCGCGTGGATGGCTCCGCGAGCCCGCGGCAAACTTGCGACGGGCCCATGCCGTCGTCGTCACGCGAGTCGCAGCGGTCAACGCGTCGATCGCGCGCGCGATTGAAGGCGTACACGGCCGAGTGCCTTTGGCGTGGTGCGACTCGGAATGGGAGCATCTCGAGCGGTTCGAACCCGGGGAGGCCAACGGGGTCGCCGTCGTCGCGTGCAACTGGCTTCACGGGCGCAGGGTCGGCGTGTGGGCTGGGGTTGCCCACGGAGATGAGATCGTGCAGGCGACAATGTCGCACGGGGCGCAGGTGGTCAGCGCCCCATCGTTGGGCGATCACGCGCGGTACGACCCAGCGATGGTGCAGGCACTTTCGCGTGCCGGGCGGCGCGACGGCGCCGAGGCGATTCTGGTGACGGGCAAGGACTGGTCGAAGCTCGCGCCGTTGGTCGCCAATCTCGGACTCCCGATCCTCGTGCCCCGGCTCGCACTCCGGATGCACACGGGTGCCGACGAACTTCGGGAAGCACTACGGATCGCGATCGGGCAGCGGTAACCTCGCGCCCATGGCAGCTCACGAAGCGCGGATCTTGGAAGCCCTGCGCCGCTGGCGCCCGTATCGACTCCTGGTGGTTGGGGACTTCATGCTCGATCAGTCGCTCGAGGGGGACGCGGAGCGCCTGAGTCCGGACGCACCAGTTCCCGTCTTGGCGGTGCGCGATCCATCGGCGACGACGGACACGGCTGGAGGGGCTGGGAATGTCGGCGTGTTCGCCGCCGGGCTTGGCGCCACGGTCGAATGTGTCGGTGTCATCGGTGACGACGCTGAGGGTCGTCTGCTTTCGTCGGCGCTTGAGCACGCCGGCTGTGGCGTCGATGGATTGGTCGTCGACACCTCGCGGCCGACGACGACAAAGCGAAACATCGTTGGGCGCGCTCAGCATCGCCATCCGCAGAAAATGTTCAGGATCGACATCGAGTCGCGCGAGCCGCTGGCTGACGCGATTCACACGGCGCTGCTCCGGCAGATTGAGCGTCGTCTTGATGCGTGTGATGTCGTGTGCCTCGAGGATTACCGCAAGGGAGTCTGTACGCCGGCACTCTGCGCAGCCGTGATCGCGGCCTGCCGCGCGCGGCGGATCCCTGTCTTGGTCGATCCGGCGCCGATTGCTGACTACTCGCGGTACGCGCACGCCACCGCGATCACACCCAACCGGTCCGAGGCCGAGCGCGCCACTGGGATCACGGTCGATCCGTCGGATGCGGTCGCGGGCTCGAGGCAGATGGCCGAGGGCCTTCTGCGATCGCTGGATCTCGACGCCATCGTGGTGACCCTTGACAAGGATGGCGCACTCGTCCTCGAACGAGGGGGATCCGCGGAGCACCTACCGACCGTTGCGAGGCAGGTTTACGATGTCACAGGTGCTGGGGACATGGTGCTCGCCGCACTCGCAGGGGGCATCGCCAATGGGCTGTCGTGGCCGGACGCTGTGAGCCTTGCCAATGTCGCGGCCGGGCTTGAAGTCGAAGTCTTCGGGGTGCGACCCTTCAGCCTCCCAGAGATTCGTGCTCAGTTCCTTCGTCAGACTCAGGGGGCGGCCGGCAAGCGGCGTACGCGCGAGGACCTTGTCGAGGAACTGATCCCCCATCGCCGAGCCGGGAAGCGGATCGTGCTCACGAACGGATGCTTCGATGTGATCCACGCTGGCCACATCGCCTACTTGCGTGAGGCCAAGGCGCAGGGCGATCTCCTCGTGGTGGGATTGAACTCGGACGAGTCAGTCCGCGCACTCAAGGGATCAACGCGACCGATCTACAACGAAACTGAGCGCCTCGAGATCCTTGGCGAACTGACCTCCATTGACTTCTTGACGGTGTTTGGCGAGCGAACCGCATCAGAACTGCTTCGCGCGGTGCGCCCGGATATCTTCGTCAAAGGAGGGGACTATGCACCCGAAGAGGTCGCGGAATCAGCGCTTGTCAAGTCGCTCGGAATAGAAATGAAAATTCTCGCGCACCGGCCCGGCGTCTCGACGAGCTCCGTCGTGGAGCGTGTGCGCGCGGAGTGCAAACTTGGTGAACGAGCGTCTGCCCCTTGACTCAAGCGGCGATGCGGACGATACTTTGCTCAGTCGTGAAGTGCCGTCGTGCGCGTGGTGAGGTGTGAGACCATGCGCGTGCGGGCTGCAGTGAACCGCGTCTGACTTTGGATCGCACCAGCAAACTCTGAGTGGGGCACACGAATGGCAACAACGACGAAGAAGGATCTCATCGACCGCATCGCTGAAAAGTCCGGCATCAAGCGCGGTGATGTCAAGACCTCGGTGCAACAGTTCCTCGATGAGATGATCGCTGAACTGCAAGCGGGGAATCGGCTTGAGTTTCGCGACTTTGGCGTGTTCGAGGTGCGAGACCGTGCGGCCCGCACCGCGCAGAACCCCAAGACGCTCGAGCAGGTCGTGGTCCCAGCGCGGCGTGCCGTGCGATTCAAGGCCGGACGCCTCATGGGTGAGTGCGTGATGCGCTCGAAGTCCTCGCGCGAAGCCGTAGGCGCGAGTTGATGGCGCGGGCGGGGCGATCGAGGCACGATGCCGACCAACGGGAGCGGGTCGATCCACAGGAGGCCATCCGGCTCCTGAAGGGGATGCCCCCCAACGCCCCCGAAGCCGAGATGGCTCTCCTTGGGAGCATGTTGGTGGACTCGGGTGTGATCGGAGATGTGGTCGGGATCATCGCCACCGCCGATGACTTTTTCCAGGAACGCCACCGCACCATCTACGCCGCACTCGTGGAGATCTATGACCGCACGGCGTCGGCCGATGCCGTCAGGCTCCACCAACACCTGACGGATCGAAAGGTGCTCGAGTCGGTCGGCGGTCTCGAGTATCTCGTGCAGCTCTCGGAGTCCGTGCCCAGCGCGCAGTTCGCGCTCGAGTACGCGCGCACCGTGCGCGACAAGGCGACGCTGCGCCAACTGATCGACGCGTCGTCGTCGACGATGCATGACGCGTATCAGGTGACCGACGAGGCGCAGAACATCCTGGAGGCTGCGGAACAGCGGATCTTCGCCATTGCGCAGCGCAGGGATTCGGTCGCCGTTTCGGCCCTGCCTGATCTCCTGCGCGAGGCGATGAAGGCGATCGAGTCGCGCGATGGCACCGGGCTCACTGGTCTCGCGACGGGCTTCAGCGACCTTGACGAGATGGCCAGCGGGCTCCAGCGCGGCGACATGCTCGTCCTTGCCGCGCGCCCTTCCATGGGCAAGACGGCGCTCGCGCTCAACCTGATGGAAGGGGTGGCCTTGACCGGACAGCCGGTAGCGATGTTCAGTCTCGAGATGGGGCGGCAGCAACTGGTGCAGCGCCTCTTGTGCGCGAAGGCTGGCGTCGACGGACAGCGCCTCCGGAGAGGGACGCTTCTGCGGGAAGATTCGGCGCGTTTGGTGGCTGCGTGCAACGCGCTCGACAAGTCGAAGATCTACATCGATGACACGCCTGGGCTCACGCTTCTCCAACTTCGTTCCAAGGGACGGCGGATGCGCGAGAAGTTCGGGGTTGGCTGCATCTTCATCGATTACCTGCAGCTCATGAGTTCGGGATCGCGCGCTGAGAGTCGGCAGATCGAGGTGAGCGAGATCAGCCGTGGGATCAAGGCCATGGCTCGCGAACTGGCGATTCCTGTCGTGTGCCTCTCTCAGCTCAACCGCGCCGCGGAGCAGCGCGAGGGCCACCGCCCGCGCATGAGCGACCTTCGCGAGTCAGGCTCGATCGAGCAGGACGCGGATGTCATTCTGATGCTGCACCGCGAGGAGTACTACCACCACGGCGACGAGGAGTGGAAGGTCGCGAATCCCGACAAGGCTGGGATCGCCGAGTTGATCTTCGCGAAGCAGCGCAACGGTCCCACGGGTGTTGTCAAGCTCGTGTGGGATCAAGGTTCGACATGTTTCCGTTCCTACTCGGCTTCGCTGCCACCGGTTGGTGTCTCGTTCGGCGCGTACGAGCCGCGCGAGTACGGCATCCCAGAGTGATCCGAGCCGTGTCAGCCCGTCGTTCGTAGACTCCAGCGATGGACGAGGCACCGAAGGAGCGCGTCGTCGCGCTGCTTCGCGCGGCCGCGGCAGGAAACGAGGACGCTTGGCGCTCCCTTGTCGAGTCATACTCGCCCCGTGTCTTCGGCTTGCTGCGGGCACGCTGTCGCGACGAAGAACTTGCCGAAGAGCTAACCCAGTCGGTCTTCGTCACCCTCGCGGAGAAACTCCCTGACTATGTCGAGCAGGGGCGCTTCGAGTCCTGGCTCTTCCGCGTGGCACTCAACCGACTTCGCGATGAGATGCGACGCCGGGGTAGGCATGCGACCCCGACCGACCACGAGAAGCTTGCCGCGTTTGGGGATGCCGAGGCATTCAATGCAGAAGGCGGGAAAGCGGGTTATCGGGCAATACCGGCGGGGGACAGGCGCGTGCTTGAGAGCGCACTCCTCGACCTCAATGCCGCGGATCGGCAGATCATCGACTTGAGGTTCATCGCGGAACTGAGTTTCGCAGCCATCTCGGCCATGACGGGGGAGCCAGTCGGGACGCTTCTCGCGCGTCATCATCGGGCCCTTGCGAAGTTGCGCAAGGCGATCGAACGATCCCCAAATCAGGACTTCTAGATGCAATCCCACAACGACGGAGGCGTTTCGACATGGACATGAACGACGGCGGTTGGTGGAGCGGTGATCCATTGGGCGAGCGACCGAGCGAAGGCGATCGCCTCAGTGACATGCTCGAGGCGCGCGCGCGAGCGGTGCGATGTTGTGACGGACTTACACAGCGCGTCTTTCAGGCGTCGGCTCCGTTGATCGGGCGACACGGGCTCGTCGCGCGATCCGAATCGGGCGCACGCGCGTGGTCTTGGGGTGCCGGCCTCGCGGCAGCCGCGTCGATCGTGCTTGCACTCTTCGTCGGTGTCTCAACGCAAACCGCACGGCTCGGAGTCGACATGACGCTCGCCGACCGGGTCGGTGGCGAGTCGGAGCCGGTTCTTGTGGCACTCCTCGCCGGAAGCGAAGTCGTCGAGCAAGAGAGCCCGTCGGCCTCGGAGTTGTTGGCCGCGCAGGCCATGCCCATTCTTCGAAGCCGCGACGCAAGCTTCAGCGACCTTGACTCGGAAGTCCGGCTCGTCGTTGCCGGAGGAGGTGATCGATGATCCTCCCAGCGCTCGCGCTCGCGGCAGCTTCATTTGCCGTTGACGCATCGATGAACGATGGGACCGTTGGGTGGGCGGCAATCCTTAGCCGAACCTGTGCCACGGCGTACACGGCTCAGGGATCGACGGTGTCTTGCACCGCAACGGCGGAGGCTCCAGCGCGCGGCGGCGTGCGCGGGGTTTCGCCGGAGGCGCTCATTGAGGTCGCCCGAGAAGTGTCGCCCGAGTGGGGGACCTCGCTCGCCGAAGCGAGAGCCCGCGATCCCGAGGCATTCAAGGCCGCGATGTCGAAGGGGTTTCGAAGGCTCTCCTCCCTTGCGGTGCTCAAGGCGCGCAAGCCGGCGCTCTATGCGTTGCGCGTCGAGGAGATTCGAGTGCAGGGCGAGATCGACGCGCTCGGGCCGATGTGGGCGAGCGCCAGTTTGACCGCGCGCGCTGAGGAGGCCGCATCGCTGGAGGCTCGCATCCGCGGTCTCTCGGGAACGCTAGTGGACCTCAACCTCCGGTCACGCGCGATGGAACTTGCCGAACTCGATGCCGTCATGCGCAGCATGCGACTGGAACTCGAGCGAGACTCGCGCGCGCGTGAGTCGTCGGTTGACGCGGTGGTGGCGGCGTGCAAGGCTGGCAGTCCCTCATCGGTCAATCTTGGCCGCGCGCCGGTCGATACGCTTCCGCCTGCGGCGCAAACCCAACCCGACGCGGCAGCGTCCGGGCGAGGGGTCGCGCCCGCATCTCCCGATGGCACGACACCCCGCGAAGCGCCCGCTGCCGATTCTCCCAACCCCTAGGGGGCACCGACGAGGGTTGACGCCGGCGGGGATCGGCGCGCTGCTCTTGGTCGTTGTCTTCGTCGCGTGCGTGGGTTCGCTGCCGTGGAGCGCCGGTCGCGTCGAGAGTTCTGGGGGCGCGCCGGTGCGCCGGTACGAAGCAGGCAATCTCGATCTCGCGCTCGCGCCACCATCGTGGTGGGAGTCGACGCCCGAGTCCGATGTGGCGTGGAACGCCGAGGCCGCAGCGGGTCAGTATGTCCCCACTCGAATCCTCGGGACGGACCGCCTCGGTCGCGATGTTCTGGCGCGGCTCCTCGTGGGTGGCGCGATCAGTCTCATGGTTGGAGTGGTGGCCGCGATTGTGGCCGTCGGGGTCGGATCGCTCTATGGCGCACTGGCGGCGGCATCGGGCGGACGGGTCGACGCCGTCCTGATGCGTGGGGTCGATGTGCTCTACGGGCTGCCGTCCATCTTGCTCATTGTGATGCTTGCGGTCGCCGCTGAAGGAGCCCTCGAACGCATGGGGGTGCGCCGGGGTGGATGGACTGGGCAGGCTCTTGACCTCGTGGTCCTTCTCCTCGCGATCGCGGCGACGAGTTGGCTCACCGTGGCGCGTGTGATTCGCGGGCAGGTGCTCAGTCTCCGTGCGCAGCCCTTCATGGAGGCGTGCCGCGCGATCGGTGTCGGATGGACGCGGCAGTTTCGCCTGCATTACTTGCCCAACATCGTTGCTCCCGTGGTTGTGTATGGCGCGCTCGCGATTCCCGCAGCAATCCTCTCCGAGAGCTTCCTGAGTTTCCTCGGGATCGGTGTGCGAGAGCCCCTGCCGTCGTGGGGAAATCTTGCCGCAGACGGTCTCTCCGAGGTCAACACGATTCGCAGTCGCTGGTGGTTGCTCCTGTGGCCATGCATGGCGGTCGGGATGACGCTCTTGGCACTCAACTTCGTCGCCGATGGCGTGCGCGCTCGGGTCGATCCGGCGAGCCGAGGTCGCTCCGCCGCGACCTGATAGCCTCGCTTCCCCATGCAGAATCGATTCGGAATCAAGGACTTTCTCGTGCTCCTTCTCCTTCTGGCGATCCTCGCGACGCAATGGTTGTCCATGGTCCAGCGCGACCGTCAGTGGCCAGTGCTTCAGGCGATCGCCGACCAGGTTGGAGCACTCGACGAGCGACTCGCTGGCGTCGATGCCCGGCTCTCGAGCGGCGTTGTCTCCGCGCCGCGCGCGACGGTCGGCGGTCCGGTGGCAGCCGCGACTCCCTCGCGCGCCGAGGGCTGGGCGCGCACAGGCGTTCCCGTTCAGTGGCAGCCGGAGCCAAGCTTTGCCAACGATCCTTCGAAGGTGCCTGGCTATCGAGTCGGCGGCGAGTGGGTCGAAGTCTTCGAGGGACAGCCGCAGAAGCTCACGCCGTATCTGTATGCGGATGTTTACGGAAATCGCGTGGTGGACCGGGTGTGCGAGTCGCTCGGTTCCTTCGACCCCAAGACGATGATGCTCGTTGGGGTTCTCGCCGATGCCTGGCAGGTGGATCCCGACGGAAAGTGGATCCGGGCGCATCTCAACCCTCGGGCGAAGTTCAGCGATGGCTCGCCGGTCACCGCCGAAGATGTCCGGTGGACCTATCAGGACTTCATCATGAACCCGGCCATCGATGCGGACCGAACACGCTCGACGCTGGCGGACATCCTCGACGGTGTCGAAGTCATCGACGAGCGGTCCGTCGAGTTTCGGTTCAAGGACGCGCTCTTCTCGAACATCCTGATCGCGTTGGGTGAGCCCATCCTCTCAAAGAAGTACTACGCGCAGTTCGAAGCCGCGCAGGTCAATCAGTCGACGGGACTCCTCATGGGCTCGGGGCCGTTCATGATGGCGCAGACGCCCAAGTCGGTCTCGGAACTATCGACACAATGGACGCCTGGGAACGATGTGGTCCTGGTGCGCAATCCGAACTGGTGGATCGGTCGCGCGCCCCTCGATGGCCAGCGCTTCCGCGTCATCAAGGATGACCTCGCGCGCCTTGTGGCGTACGACAACAATGAGGCCTCAATGGTCTTGCCGACATCGCCGCAGTACAACGCGCTCCTTCGCGACCGCCATGATTTCGAGAAAACCAACTACGCACTCAAGTGGATCAACATGCGCAGCGGGTACTCATTCATCGCGTGGCAGTGCGGGCCGCGCGGCGAGACCGGCCGACTCACACCATTTCAAGACGGTCGCGTTCGCCGAGCGATGACGCTGCTGTTGGACCGCGAGAAGATGATCCGCGACATCTGGGACGGCATTGGCGTGGTGGCCAAGGGTCCGTTCAACCCGGAGAGCCCTGCATCAAACCCATCGCTGTCGCCTCTGGAATTCAATCCGCAGGCCGCCATGGCTCTCCTCAAGGAGGCCGGATGGGAGGATCGCAACCAAGACGGCATCCTTGAGAATGAGAAGGGCGAGAAGTTCAAGTTCGAATACACCTACGCCACCGGCGGCGAGATTGCCGAGCGAATCGCGCGGTTCGTGGTCGACTCCTACAACAAGGCGGGCATCGAGGTGACGACGCGGCCCATCGATTGGGCGCGCTACCAAGACCTCCTGAAGTCACGCGACTTCGATGCGATCACGCTGGCCTGGAGCGCAAACTCTCCCGAGAGCGACCCGCGCCAGACCTATCACTCCGAGAGCATGGCCAAGGGGCGCGACAATTTTTCGCAGTGGTCGAGTCCCGAAGCGGACGCGCTCATCGAGAAGGGGCGTCGCACCATGGATCCGGCCATGCGCATGCTCGTCTGGCACGAGCTTGAGCGAGTCATCGCCGAAGGCCAGCCCTACACCTTCATTCGAGTCGCACCATGGCTCCGGCTCATCAAGCGGGACTTCGGCAATGTCCGCATGTACAAGACCGGGCTCAGCCCCGAGGAATACTTCTTCTCCGGTCCGTCTTCGACCACGCAGCCGGGTACCTGAGCCCTCCAGCGCATGCTGCCGTACATCAGTCGCCGACTGCTCTTCATGATTCCAACGCTGGTTGGGATGACGCTGATGGTCTACACACTCATCGCGCTCGCACCGGGCGGATTCAGCGCCAGCGCCTCGGCCGCGGCAGGCGGCGGAGCGCCCGCGGGTGGCGACCCGAGGATCGCTGAAGCTAAATTCCGCGACCGATTCCTGCTCGACGAGCCCTTGCTGACGCAGTACGGTCGCTGGCTGGCGCGCGTCTTCCCAGTAAAGTTTGGGACCCGCGCACAAGTCGATGCCACGGGTGAGCGCATCTATTGGCCAGCGAGCCTTCCGGAGATGATTGCCGTAGGGGATGCCGCCTCGCCGGCGGAAGTGCAGAGGCTCGCCGAGTCCATGGCGGCCGCGCGGGCGTCGTTCCATGCGGCCGAGCCGGAGCTGCAGCGTCAAGCGCAGTACCGACAGGTGTCGCGTGAAGCGAAGACCGCGCGCGAGTCCCTTGTGGGAGCCCTCGCGCAACTGCGGCTCGACCTCGCGGAGTACGCGGCGGCGACGGGGCAGTCGGCTCTCGTCGACAGCCGCGGCGAGCTTCCCGCGAGCCGACTGGTGGCACTCCGTGTTGACACAGCTCACGAGCTCTGGTCGTCGGTGGCGGCATCGGCGCGCGTCGCCAACGATGCCTACGCGAAAGCGTCAGCCGCTCGCGCCGTGCTCGAGGCATCCTTTGAGTCGCGCCCTTTCCGCGAGGCCGGTGTCGGAGTCATCCCGGGGGTCCTCTCAGTGGGTGCACCGGATCTCGGGTGGAGCCGCACGAAGAACCGGCCCGTCGGGAGCCTCATCCTTGAGGCGCTTCCGGTCACGCTCCTCATCAATGTCGTCGCGTTCCCTCTGATCTACCTCGTCGCGATTCCAGCGGGGATGCTCGCGGCCGCCCGGCGCGGCTCGCTCTTCGATGTGCTTTCTGGAGGCGTATTCATCGCCCTCTGGTCGATCCCCGTTGTGTGGGCGGGCGTGTTGGCGATCGGGTTCCTCGCGAGCAATCAGTACCTCGGACTGTTTCCCGTGGCCGGCCTCCATGCCACGGACTCAGCATCCATGCCCTTCCTTCCCTCATGGGGGGCGGCCGGCTTCGCGCGCGGGTGGCTGCTCGACCTTGTCTGGCACCTCGTCCTACCGGTGACCTGTCTTGTGTATGCGGGTTTCGCAGTGCTTTCGCGGCAGACGAGGGCGGCGATGCTCGACAACTTCAACGCCGACTATGTCCGCACCGCGAAGGCCAAGGGCGTTTCGCGGCGCGACATCGTGCTTCGGCATGTCTTCCGGAATTCGCTGCTGCCGCTCATCACCATGTTTGTTTCCATCTTCCCTGCGATGCTCTCTGGCAGCGTCGTCGTCGAGAAGATTTTCTCAGTGCCCGGCATGGGATCGCTCATGCTTGAGGCGATCTCATTGCATGACGCTGAGATGATGCTCGCCAACACCGTGATGATCGGTTGCGTGAGCCTCTTGGCGCTGCTGCTCGCTGACATCCTCTACGCCGTCGCCGACCCGAGGGTGTCGTATGCCTGACAGGGACCTCACAAAGTCAATCTCCGGTGTCGAGGCGATGCGTGGCATCGGCCAACTGGAAGCGCGCGGATTCTGGGCTGATGCGTGGGACCGCGTTCTGAAGAACCGCACCGCTGTGCTCGCATTGGCGTGGATCGGCGTGGTGGCGCTTTGCGCGGTGATCGCGCCCTTCATCGCGAATGCGAATCCGCTCCTGCTCTGGCAGCTTGATGCGGACGGGGAGGCGGTCGGATGGACATCACCGCTCTGGCGAAGCCTCACTGCGAGCGATCTTCTCATGGCGCTTGGTCTCGTCGTCGGCGGCGCGTGGCTTGCGCTGCCGCTGAAGTTGCCGCGAGGCGAACGCCTTGGCGCGCTGGTTGTGGCAGCGATCATTGCGATGGCGACGACCGTGCTCTCGGCCTTTGCCGCTGACTGGCTCGACGAGCCCGTCCGCGAGGGATGGGCAAGGGCGCTCGGTGAAGAGGTCTCGGATCCACGGCACATGGCGTCGCGGGCGTTCATTGCCGCGACCCTCGGACTTCCGTTTGCGGCGGCCGCTTGTGCAGTCCCGTTTCTGATCTCACGCCGTTCTCGTCTCATCGTGGTCGCCGTGGCGCTCTCGGCGGCCGCGATTGCCGCCGGCAGTCGATGGCAGTCCCGGCCCATCGACTTCGACCGCTTCGTGCTCGACGAGGCCTCTGGTCGCATTCGGTGCGTTTACACGCTCATTCCTTGGAGTCCCGACCGACTTCGGAGCGAACTCATCACGGTCGCCCCGGGCATGACGGTTGCTGAAGCCATCGCCGCCAAGGAGGCGGCAAGCGTTCGCGAGTCGGAACGGTTCTCGGCCGCTCTCATGGCGGCCCGCGCGTCGGGCTCGAGCGATCAGGCGTTGCGGATCGAGGACGACATGGCGCAGGTGGCGCGGCAGCGCGCGTCGCTCCAGCGCGAGTGGAAGACGCTTCTCAAGAGTGACTTCGCGCAGCGTCGATTCCTCCTCGGCACGGATCCCAATGGCGCGGATGTTCTCGCGCAGCTCCTTTGGGCCTGTCGGCTCTCGATCTCGGTGGGCTTCGTTTCCACTGGCATCGCGGTCGTGATCGGTGTGACGATGGGGTCGATCATGGGCTTCTTCGGGGGCACGATCGATCTCCTGCTGTTTCGAGTCGTCGAAATCTTCATGGCGGTGCCTGTGCTCTTTCTCTTGATTGTGGCCGCCGGCGTGCTGCCACGAAACACCTATGTGATGATGGCCATCATCGGATGCCTCTCGTGGACAGGGGCGGCGCGGTTCACGCGCGCGGAGTTCATGAAGTTGCGCCACCAAGACTTCGTGCTTGGGGCGCGTGCGTCAGGGCTTCCGCTGCGAAGCGTCCTCTTCCGGCACATGCTTCCCAACGGCGTCACGCCCGTCCTCGTGGATGCGAGCTTCGCGATCGCCGGAGCGATCATCGCCGAGGCGACGCTCTCGTACCTTGGACTGGGTCCAGACAATCAGGCGTCTTGGGGGAAACTCCTCTCCAGCGCCACGGGGACCACAGGAACTTTTGTGTGGTGGTTGGCGATCTTCCCAGGCGCGGCCATCTTCTTCTCGGTGCTCGCGTACAACATCTTGGGCGGCGCGCTTCGCGACGCCATCGATCCCAAACTGAGAAAGGCCGCGCACTGATGGACGGGAACGGACCGCTCTTGGAAGTTGCCGATCTCGCGGTGTCCTTCGACAATTCGGGGGGCGGTCCGCGCATCCAGGCCGTCGCGGGGCTCAGCCTGACGATCCACCCACGGCAGACGCTTGCCGTTGTCGGTGAATCCGGATGCGGGAAGAGCGTCACTGCGATGACGACGATGCAGCTCATTCCGTGCCCTCCGGGTCGCGTGGATGGGGGCACCATTCTGTTTGGCGGTCGCGATCTCCTGACGCTCTCAGAGCGCGAGATGCGGAAGGTACGAGGCAGCGAGATCGCCATGATTTTCCAGGAGCAGATGACGAGCCTCAATCCGGTCTACACCATCGGGGATCAGATCCTCGAGGCGATCCTGCTCCACCAGCGAGTCACCGCTGATGAGGCGGTCGAGATTGCGATTCGCGCACTCGAAGAAGTCGGGATGTACTCGCCCATCGAGTCTCGGATGCGGCGCGAACTCGCCGCGCTCAAGGTCGAAGTCGATGCGCAGCGACGCGCGCCCGCCGAACTGCTGCAGGCCGAGAGTTCGCTCGGCACACGCATGCGCGCCACGCGCCTGCAGCTCTTGCGCGACTACCCGCATCGGTACTCGGGTGGCATGCGGCAGCGGGTGATGATCGCGATGGCGCTCGCGTGCAAGCCAAAGGTGCTCCTTGCCGACGAGCCCACGACGGCGCTCGAGGTCACGATTCAAGCGCAGATCCTCGAGCTCCTCGACGAGATCCAGGCCACGCGCGGGATGGGCATGATGCTCATCACACACAACCTTGGCGTCGTGGCGGAGAACGCCGATGTCGTGTGCGTCATGTACGCCGGACGGGTGGTCGAGTACGCACGGGTTGAGGAACTGTTTGCGCGGCCGCTTCACCCGTACACGCGCGGGCTCTTCCGCTCGATCCCGGGGCTGCGCGATCACCGCGCACGACTGACGACTGTCGAGGACATCGTGGACGATCCTGCGGAGTTCCGCAAGCTGGAGGGCTACGAGAAGGGCGTCGTTCCGTGGTGGCCGTTCCTTCCCGAAGCACACCGTCCCGCACTCGCTCCCTCTCGCGATCCCTACGCGCTCCATGAGATTGAACCAGACCGCTGGGTCGGTTGCTGGCGCACCCCGCATGTTGAGGCGCACCCGACCCGCCGTGCCGATCTCACCTACCGCCGATCGCGTTCGTCGGTGCAGGCGGCGCCGTCCGACCGTAGTTGAGCACGGGGACAATGGCCAGAGCAAGGCCGAGAAGCAACAGGATCGCCAGCGCGATCCCGATCAAGAGTCGAACGGTTCCGGATCGCCGACGCGTCGACTGAAGGTGCGCGATGTGCGGTCCGGTCCATGCCGCGCCGCACTCAGGGCACGCGGCTTGGCCCTTGAAGAGTTGGTGGCCGCAGACGCCGCAACGAACCCATGGGTCGCGCGCGAGTTCGCGGAGTTTCCAGCCGGAGGTCAACAGCCAGAGCATCCCTGCGGTGATGATGAAGAACACAACCGGGCAGATCAAACTGAATCCCACGCGGGCGAAGGCTACCGTTCCCTACACTCGGTTCATGGCAAGCGTTGATGTCGGTTTCCGTCGACTCTCTGAACTCGCGGTCGTGCCCACTTACCAATCGGCGAACGCCTCGGGCATGGACTTGCACGCCGCGATCGACGCGCCGATGGACCTTGCCCCTGGGGCCATCGCGTTGATCCCACTCGGTTTCTCGGTGGCGATTCCCATCGGCTACGAGGGGCAAGTTCGTCCACGCAGCGGTTTGGCGACCAAGCACGGCGTCACGGTTCCCAATGCGCCCGGCACAGTCGATGCGGACTACCGAGGTGAGATGAAGGTGGCGCTCATCAATCTTGGTGCGGCGGTGTTCCGCATCGAGCCGTCCATGCGTGTGGCGCAACTTGTGATCGCGCCGGTGGCGCATGCGCGGATGTGCGTCGTTGAAGAACTCTCTGCGACGGGGCGCGGTGCTGGCGGGTTTGGTTCAACGGGCGCGTGACGGCCGCGGCACGAGCGCGGCGGGGTCGAGTGCAAGCGCCTCAGGACTGAAGAACGGCTCCGCCGTCGCGACGGCAATCCGGCTGCCGAAGTACTCGTCCTGTGCGCGGATCCACTGAGGAATCCCGCGGTTGGGTGGGTGCTGCACGAACTGGCTCCGATACGCGAGGATCGCCTTGAGTTTCCGCGCCGAGTGTCCAGTTGTGTCGACGACGAATGACGGGCTCGGGATCGACTTCAAATGGACGGAGTAGTACTGGAAGAGCCTCGGAGCAAACCACGGCGATCCGGGAAGATCGCACTTGACCAACTTGGCGGCGAATCGCGCGGCCGTCGTGAGACGGCTCGCCGCCACATGGTCCGGATGCGCGTCTTCTGAGTGGTGGGTGAAGATCACATCGGGTCGGAGTGCGCGCAGGATGCCCGCGAGTGCGGCGCGCGAGGGGAGGTCATCCATGATCTCACGGTTGCGGAGGCCGGCTTGCTGGCGCGTGACGCGCAGAATGCGCGCTGCGTTCGCCGACTCGGCGGCGCGCCGTCTGGCCGACCCCTTGGGTGTGGGCTCGCCATCGGACAGGTCAACAAGCGTGACCGCGTGGCCCAAGCGCGCGAGGCGTGAGATGGTGCCGCCCATCCCAAGTTCTTGATCGTCCGGGTGTGCACCGATGACCGCAACACGCATCGGGTCACTCTACTGCGCGACCGCTTGAGGCAAGGATCCGCGAGTACAGCGCGAGGAGGCGCTGCGACATCACGCGCCAGTCGAACTCGGTGCGGAACCGCTCATTGCCGCGCGCGCCCATCGCGCGGCGTTCGTGCGGATGGGCGATCATCCACTTTGCTCCACGGCGCAGGCCATCGAGATCGCCGGGATTCACGAGGATTCCTGTCTCGCCGGGGACGCACACTTCTCGTGCGCCGTCGATGTCGTAAGCGATGGCAGGCTTTCCCGCAAGCAGTCCTTGCACGACCGCGCGAGGCAGCCCTTCGCGGTAGGAGGGATGAATGACGACATCCGTCGCGGCGAGCAGGGTGCCAATGCGCGACGGCTCGACGAGACCCGTGAGGATGACCCGGTTGGCGATGCTCGAGCCGCGCAGGCGCTCCCCGAGGCGAGCCCTCCACCACCCATCGCCGACCCACAAGAGTCGCATCGGCGGCCCATCGCGCGACGCGAGCAGGGGAGTCAGTGCATCGATGAGGTCGTCGTGTCCCTTGTGCTCGGCGAGCCGCGCAAATGTTCCGAAAACGATGTCGCCCTCGTCGATCCCAAGTTCGGCCCGGATCCGCGCGCGCGTTGTGCCCTCGGCGAGGAGCGCATCAACATCGATGCCGGAGCGAATCGTCGTGTACTGCGATGGCTCGCCGATGCGTGCAGCGAGCGCCTGAACGGTCATGGCGTCAGCCACGCTCACGATCGCATGACAGCGGCGCGCTGCCCAGCGCTCGGCTCGGGCGTAGATCCAGTTGCGCCAACTCGACTCGCGCGGATGGAACGCGAGTCCGTGGATCGTGTGGACAATGCACGCTACGCCCTCGTGCCATGCCGCCGCGCGGCCGAGGATGCCGGCTTTCGATGAATGCGTATGGACGACATCGGGCTTCCACGAGCGGATGAGCCTCCGCACTTGGCGGTGGCCGCGCAGGTCGGCCAGCGGCGACACTTCACGCGTGAGTGCGTCAATCTCGATGCACTCGACGCGCGCGTCTGAGCGCGCCTCGTTGAGGAGCGACCCCTCGGGGCCGTAGATCGGTCCGAATGCGAGTCCGACCTGATGGCCCGCATCCGCTGCGCCTCGGCAGGACAGAAGCGTGTTCTCTTGCGATCCGCCCACGATCAGGCGCGTCGAGAGGTGCAAGATCCTCACGCGGATGACGCCTCCGGCGTCGCGATCTCGTTGCGCCCCCCGTAGTGAATCCATTCGAGGCACAGTCCCTCTGGTGGCATCGTCCGTCCGGCCTTCGTTCGATCCCGGCCGGCGATGATCTCATCGACGAACGCCGGTGCGAATCGCCCGCGCCCCACTTCCACGAGCGTCCCCACGATGATGCGAACCATGTGGTGGAGGAATCCGCTGCCGGCGACATCGAAGCGGACGACGCCGTCCTCGACCACCGTCACCGTGACGCCGTGGATGGTGCGGGTCGTAGTTTCCCGTGCATCGGGATTGTGCGCAAAGGCCCGGAAGTCCCTCGTCCCGAGCAATCGAGGGGCCGCGGCGACCATGGCGTCGATGTTGAGCGCGTGCCGGATGTGCGCGGTCGTCCGTCGCTCGAACACGCTCGCTGGGGCCACGATCGAGGCATCCCGAACACGATCTCCATGCCGCAGTCGATACGAGTATGACTTGCTCACGCAGTCGCGAACGGGGTCGAACGAGTCGTTCGTCAGCGACGCCTGGCGAATCTCGATGTCGTGCGGAAGTCGTGTGTTGAGGGCAAGGGCGAGGCGGTCGACGGGGATCCTCGACTGTGCCGGCGAAAACGCCGCGACTTGCGCTCGTGCATGCACGCCCGCATCCGTCCGGCTCGCGCCATCCACGGCAATGCGCTCGCCAAAGAGATCGCGCACGGCATCCGTGATGACGCCCTGCGCCGTGCGAAGCGGCGGAAGTCCAGGCGGTTCCTGCCGCTGCCAACCGTGGAAGTCGGTGCCGTCGTAGGCGATCAGCAGGCAGAATCTTGGCACGGGGACTCGCGCCCGTCGACTACTGGCCGAACAGCGAGGCGGGGGCGAGCATGCCCTTCGCGTCGAAGTAGGACATGGCCTCGGTCACGCTCCGGAAGACTCGCGTGGCCGTCTCACTAATGAACGGACTTGGGTTTTTCCGCGGCTTCCATACGACATACACCTCCTTCGTGTGCTCGAAGGCATGGTGGAGTTCGCGCTCGACTCCGCTTGAGAGCGCGGGGACACCGCCGGGAAGCTCGGGGACCAACGAGACGATCATGTCGCTCTGGTCGATGAGCTTGAAGTCGCGCATGTAGATCTGTCCGTCGATGTCCCCGGCGATGTCGAGCACTTCCCGCACAGGCAGGCGCATCGGCGGACCTCCGTGCCGTCCACCGAATGCATGCGCGGCAAGTTCCACGAAGTCTTCACCCTTGCGCGCCGCCTCAAGCGCGCGATCAAGGAGGAGCTTCTCGTCCACATCGGCGGGGTCGAAGGTGATGAAGTGCTTGGCGAGCTCGGCGCGGAACTGAGCGACCTCCTCGAGGACATCGGGCATGTCGACGACATGGCTCATGGGAAAGGAGGGGTAGACCTTCCGCATGTCCGGCCGCGTGACCAGTCGCAGGCAGGTCTCAACCGTGTCGCGCTGACGCCCGCGGCTCAGGATGTAGAAGTTGTTGGCGCAACCCATCGCCTGGGCCATCAGTTCGGTGGCGAGGATTTCTTCCTCGCGCCAGACCATGCAGTCCTTGAGCGTGGCGTCAATGATGTGATCTTTGTGGAGCCGATGGTGGACGGTTTCGACATTGTCCACGAGGCAGATGAAACAGTTCGGTTCCAGTTTCTGGAGTTGGTCGAAGTCGAACGCACTGAAGAGTCCATGCCGCCAGCGGAATGTTGCGTGCGTGTTGACGATGACATTGGGATGGTCGGCGCGGGGGTGGGTGGACGCGATGATGTCCTTGAACGCCGCCCGGCGAAGGCTGGCCAGCCGCGAGATTGGAAGATCGAGGATCCGTCCCGGCGTAATGTCCGAGGCCTCCGCGTACATGAGGTCGCCGATGTTGAAGAGCTCAATGCGCTCCCCACGATCGTTGCCGGAGTTGACGACCTCGCGAAGGTAGGGCTTCTTGTCCACCCCGATCTGGCCTGTGATCACGGCGCGCATGAATCCGAGTATACGGATCGCGCGCGCGGCTCCGGGAGCGCGCTCTAGGTCATGGGCCGCAAGAGCACACTGACATGCACTTCGATCGCACGGCCCTCGCCCACCGCATCAACGCGCTCGTGCGTCTTTCCCTTGACATTCACCAACTCGGTCGGACAACCCAAGAGCGATCCGAGTCGATGCACAATCTCGGCACGGCGCGGTCCGATCTTGGGTTGTTCACAAATGACCGTGCAGTCGATGTTGCCGATCTCAAATCTCGCGCGGCGCATCCGTGCCACCGCCTCCACGAGGAACCGCGCGGAGTCGCTGCCCTCGTTCGCTTGATCGCTGTCGGGGAAGAGTTGCCCGATGTCGGGCTCGCCGAGCGCCCCAAGGATGGCATCGGTCACCGCGTGCAGGAGCGCGTCGCCGTCGGAGTGCGCCACCGGACCCGCCCCATGATCGAACTTGATCCCGCCGAGAACGAACGGGCGTCCCGTCCCGTGCGGCGCCACGGGCTCGAGCCGATGAAGGTCGTACCCGTGCCCAATCCGCATGCGGAGTCAGTCCTTCGGACGATCGGGAGTGGGCGTACCGCCCTCGGGCGCGTCTGACCCCGGCGACGGCGGAACAGATGCGGGCGGCACGATCAGCGTCGGATCCGGTGGCGGATCCTCGGGGGAAGGCCGGAAGGTGACATCGATTCGTCGACACGCGCGGGGCGGGCAAACCATCTGATTGTGGAGCGACCCGAATTCGGTGTGGGCGTCCCACACCTCCCAGAGCATCTTGGTGGGTTCGGCGCGCGGTCCGCTGCCCTCGCCTTCAACAAACTTGAAAGTCAACTGCTTTCCGGCGGGGATATCCATATGGAAGAACGGTTCGCCATTTCGCGTGTCGACAAGGGTGATGCTCACCGGCCGAGTCGGTGTCGAGATGTAGACGAAGCCGCGGTCTGTCGTCGAGAACCAGCCACCGCCGGGCTGGTAGCAGCCCGGGATGGAGGCGGCAATCGTGAATGCGAGAAGCGCCGTGCCGGCGATCCGAAAGCCCTGGCGGGCTGAGGTGCCTTGGAGAGTGCTCTTCATCGTGCGCGGGCGAGTCTAGCAGTGGTCCGACGCAGCGCGGCTGCGGAGGAGTTCCACGAAGCGTTTGCCACGCGCCTCGAAGTTCGTGAACTGATCCCAGCTGGCGCAGCCGGGCGAGAGGAGCAATATGTCGCCCGACTTCGCGAGAGACATGGCGGTTTCGACCGCGCACTCGAGTGTCGTGCATCTGCGCGCGCTCGGGTGTCGTGCGACTTCCGCTTGGGTGGCACCGATGCCATAGAGTCCGGCAAGCCGCGGTGCGAGCGCACTGATGGGTGAGAGGTCGATCTTCTTGTCGTAGCCACCTGCGATGAGGTGGATGCGGTGAACATCGGCAAGCGACGAAATGGCCAAGAGCGTGGCCTCGGGCGTGGTTGCCTTGGAGTCGTTGTAACAGCGCACTCCCTGAAACTCGCCGACGAACTGAAGTCGATGGTCGAGCCCTCCGAACGCCGCGAGAGCGGCGCATGCCGCCTCAGTGTCGGTCGGGGCACCGTCGAGTTGCGCACACCCGCCCAGGATCGCTAGTGCAAGGCGAGCGTTGCGTCGCTGGTGCTCCCCGGGCACCGAAAGAGGCGGGGGTTCAGGTGTTGCCTCGGAAAGCGTCGATGGTCGTGCCCACCACGCATCGCCGTGGCCATCGGCAGCGACCGTCGCCGCCCCTGAGGGATGCTCATCAGCGAACGACGAAAGGAAGATCCCCGTGGGCCCTTGGTCGCGACGGATCTGCCCCTTCGACCACGAGTAGTGTGTGAGGGATCCATGCCAGTCCAAGTGATTGGGCGCGATGTTCGTAAGCACTCCGATTGTCGGCGACCACCCTCGACCGCCGGCCTCACGCGAGAGCCACCAGAGTTGGGCACTCGAGAGTTCGAGCACGATCCATTCGTCGGGCCCGGCTCGTGCGCCCCCGAGGAGCGAGCCGCCAAAGTTGCCGCCGATGCGCGCGTGTCGTCCGGACGCGCGCAGCGCGAGCGCCGT
>SXGR01615071.1_pt1 | contig 70472 bp, 69 predicted proteins | sample 3174711 | NCBI WGS metagenome assembly SXGR01 (sample SAMN11356860, study PRJNA531348) | freshwater metagenome | isolation source: freshwater sample F1-60 | place: China: Fuxian Lake, Yuxi | collected 2017-12-25 | reverse complement strand
GGCAACCTCCACGTCAACGTTGTCTCCGACGAAGATCCCGCCGATCCCGCCAGCTGGGCCAAGGTCGACCAGGCGTGTGCGCGGGTCTTCGCCGACGCGGTCGATCTGCGCGGCACGCTGTCGGGCGAGCACGGCATCGGCCTGGTCAAGCGCCCCTACATGCACCTCGAGCAGAGCGAAGGTGCGCCCGGAAGCCAAGCTCGTGTACAACAACTCACCCAGCTTCAACTGGACGATGAAGTTTCGTGAGCAGGTGTATGACGAGTGGAAAGCCGCTGGTAAAGATCTGTCGGCTTACCCGGATCCGAAGAAATTCGAGAAGGGCCTGATGGATGTGAAGCTCGACGACAGCGCACTCGCTCTCGAAGCGGATCGCCTGATCCAGAACTTCCAGCGTGACGCGGCCCGTGAAGCTGGCATCTTCCATCACCTGATCACGCTGCCGACCTACCACGAGACCGCACTCGGCGTAGACATGTTGTCGTCGGGTTACTTCGGTGAAGAAGGCATGCTCGCCTACGTGAAAGGTATCCAACGTCAGGAAATCCGTCGCGACCTCGCGTCGGTCAAGCATCAGGACCTCGCCGGTTCCAACATCGGTGATGACCACAAGGAATACTTCCTTGGCGAAAAGGCCCTGCTCGCGGGTGGCGCTGCCAACACGATGAACCAGTTCTGAGGACTGGTTAGAGGGGTGCCTTCGGGCACCTCTCTATACTTCTCGCCGAAACCCCAATATCGGCACGTCTTTGATGACTACCTCCCGCGACCTCATCCAGCAAGGGGGAACCTCTTTCGGCACCAGCGGCGTGCGTGGTCTTGTCATCGATCTCGACGATGCGCTGTGTATGGCGTATTGCCTCGGCTTTCTGGATGTTATCCACGATAAAATCACCCGCGATAGTAGAAAAGGTCCGGTTGCGTTAGGCATCGACCTCAGACCCAGCAGCCCGCGTATCGCCGCAGCCTGCGTGGCAGCAATCAGAAGCACCGGTCGAGAAGTTGTGTATTGCGGCGCGTTGCCGACACCAGCACTCGCGAGTTATGCCATCGAATCAGCGATGCCAGCGATCATGGTGACCGGAAGTCACATTCCGTTCGATCGCAATGGCATCAAGTTCTATCGGGCTGAAGGTGAAATCTCTAAAGCAGATGAAGCAGCCATCGTTATCGCTGAAGTGCCGATGGATTCATTGCCACAGGTTGAACCCTTGCCTTCGCCTGTGATTGCTGCCTCCATCGCCTACCACGACCGCTACATCAACTTCTTCGGTGCCACAGCCCTGAGAGGTATGCGCGTCGGCTTCTACCAACACTCTTCCGTTGCGCGCGACCTATTCACCGATATTCTCGAAGGTCTCGGCGCATCAGTGATTCCTCTCGGCCGCACCGACCAGTTCGTTCCCATCGATACCGAAGCTGTTGCTCCAGAAGACATCGCACGCGCGCGAGCCTGGGCGGAAGAAATTGGCTTCGATGCCCTCATCTCCACAGATGGTGATGCAGATCGCCCTCTCATTAGCGACGAAAGCGGCGTCTGGTTCAGAGGTGATGTCGTCGGATTGCTCACCGCACGCGTGCTTGGCATTCAACACCTCGTCACACCGGTCACCAGTACGACAGCATTGGAACGATCAGCGTCATTTACATCCATCGTCAGAACGAAGGTGGGCTCGCCTTACGTCCTCGAAGGTCTCGACCGTTTGATCGCAGCGCAGACCAGTGGTGGCATCGCCGGTTTTGAAGCGAACGGCGGTTTCTTGCTCTCTTCACCAGCGCACAAAGGTGAACGGTCCCTATCACCGCTACCAACACGGGATGCGGCATTGCCTATCATCGCGCTTCTGGCAACGGCTCGATCACAAGACATTGCCCTGTCAGCTCTGCTGAACGGTCTGCCTGCACGCTTCACGTCCAGCGACCGCATCAAGGATTTCAGCCGCGAGAACTCAACGCAGTTGATTGCAAGACTGAAAGTACCGGGTACTGCCACGGCACTCATCGAGAACCGGTGTGGCATCCAAACTCACACGGATGAAACTGACGGTCTGCGTATGACCTTCGAAAATGGCGACATCGTGCACCTTAGACCTTCCGGCAACGCCCCTGAACTGCGCTGTTATGTAGAAGCGAACAATGCAGCCCATGCTGCAGAACTCGTCGCATATATCCTTTCGCGGATCGCTGCCTCCCGTTGATCCTTCCGGTCACACGCACCACCGCGTCATAGCGAAAACCTCGATACACGTGATTCAAGGGAGCCTCCGGATGCGGATGTTACGGAAGGCGACACGATCGCCATGATCTTGCAGGCCGATGTAACCTTCGCGCGCTTCTCCGAACCCTATCCAAGTGGCGAACTTGCTGTTGGCAACCAACGCCTTCCAGGTATCACTGCCGATCATCACATCAACCGTCTGAACACCGTTTTGCCAAGTCTGCAGGTGGCCGGCTTGATGGCGAATACGAACGTGGTTCCATTCGCCGGCAGCGCGCTGCGATGACGCCGGTGCAGCGACCATATCGTAGAGTGATCCGGAACGTCGGTTGGCTTGTTTGTTATCGGGGTGGCGTGCGTCATCGAGAATCTGGATTTCCGGAGCGCGCACGTAAATCGGCTTATCGAATTCGTCAGCGAGAAAGAAGATGCCGCTGTTGCCACCTTCAGCGATGTGCCACTCGATCTCGAGTTCAAATCCAGCGTAAGTTTCGCGAGTGATGAGGTCACCACCACCCCGTTCAGTGAGCACCAAGTGACCATCATTGATCACCCAAGCGGCTGGGGTATCAGCACGCCCATATCCTCGCCACTGCGCCATCGAGGTGCCATCGAAGAGCGTCACCCAAGCGTCGCCTCTAGCACCGTCTGTAGCGCTGTCTGCTAGTGAGCCATCAGCGGATACCTCACCACTCGACAGCACCAGGAAGAGCACCAGGAAGCACAGGCACCTGCGAACAACGCCCAAACCGCGTGAACTTTTGACAGGATTCATCGGATGTACTCTCCATAGCGCCGCCAACGGGACCGCTGGAGATTGCAGGGCATTGACCCGGTGATCAAGCACCCCCGTATCGAGCGCCGCGGCGGTGTAGCACCACGCAGATACGGTAAAGTTCCACTCACGTTAACTACTCATCCAGCGATGGCCATCGGTTCACCCAAATCCAAACGCGCCGGCAATCTGGTTTACAGGACCGACCAAGGTCGTGTATGCCCCGGATGTTTGCGGCCTATTGCACAGTGTGTATGCAGGGACCATTCACGGCCCGGAAGCAACGCGAGGAAGCCCACTGACAAGGTGCGACTACGCCGCGAAACCAAAGGTCGGAAAGGTGCGGGTGTCACGGTGATTGAAGGCTTACCGCTCCATGAAGAAGCATTGTTAGCGCTCGCACGCGTGCTCAAAGCGCGATGTGGCGTCGGCGGTTCAGTCAAGGATAGCTTGATCGAGCTGCAAGGAGAGCAGCGGGAGAAGATCAAACCTCTGCTCGAAGCCGAGGGCTTCGTGGTCGTCATCGCCGGAGGTTGAACTGCATTTCCTTGCTCTGGGACATTCTCCATGAACGGGTGCATACGTCGCGATCGGATTTCCGTGCGACTATCCTGTGACCGTGATCAGCACACTACCCGATCCATTAGGAGATCCCTAGATGACCTACCGCCCCAAGCGCATGAAATTCGGCATCTTTCTCGCGCCGTTCCACCGCGTAGGTGAAAACCCGACACTCGCCCTGAAGCGCGACATGAAGCTGATCGAGTACCTGGATGAACTCGGCTATGACGAAGCGTGGATTGGCGAACACCACAGTTTTGGTCGCGAAATCATCGCCGACCCGGTGGTCTTTATGGCTGCCGCAGCAGAGCGTACGCGCCGCATCAAATTCGGTACCGGTGTACTCAGCCTGCCCTACCACCATCCGCTCATGGTGGCTGACCGCTTAGTGCAACTCGACCATATGACCGAAGGCCGGGTGATACTCGGTTGTGGACCGGGTGCACTCGCGTCGGATGCACACATGATGGGCATCCCCCCCACGGAACAACGTCGTCGCATGGCGGAGTCCCTCGAAGCGATCATGAAACTTCTGCGCCGTGAAGAACTGGTGACGATGAAGACCGATTGGTTTGAGCTGCGAGATGCACAGCTACAGCTCGCCTCGTGGTCAGACCCACACCTGCCCGTATACGTCGCTGCGTCGTTCACGCCTGCAGGTCCGATGGCGGCAGGCAAATACGGCACAGGCCTGCTATCCGTTGCCGGTGTCGACAACACTAGTTTTGAACGCACCTGGGGTTGGGCCGAAGAAGCCGCCACAGAATCGGGTCGTTTGATTTCACGCGAGCAGTGGAAGGTGGTGGTGCCGATTCACGTTGCCGAGACCCGCAAGCAGGCGCTCGCCGAAATCGAAGAGGGTTACAAGATTCGCGCCTACACTGGCGATGCGAAGAACCCGGCAGCAGCAGGACCTGGGTTGTTCGCCGGTGCAGGCTCGCTTGAAAATCAGGCGGAACGAAGCACCGCGCTCATTGGGTCACCGGATGATGTCGCCAAGTCCATCGAGATCATCATCGAACGTTCTGGTGGCATCGGCGGAATTCTCGGTCTCGCACACGAATGGGCGAGCACCGAAGCGACCTATCGGAGCTTCGAACTCTTCGCTCGCCATGTGGCCCCGCGCTTCCAGAATCAACTCGGACCGATTTACCAAAGTCGCGACTGGGTTGAAGAACACATGCGCGAGGTGTTTGGTGGCACACTGCCCGCGATGGTCAAAGCGTTTACCGATGCCGGTAAAGAGCTGCCTGCATCCATCGTTCAACAGCAGAAAGAACGTGAAGAACGCCGCCAGGCGAGGGCGATGAAAAAGGAAGCTTAAGGACTAGTCAGTATGGCGCGCATCTTTGACGACAACTCACAGAGCATTGGGAATACACCGCTCATCCGCATCAATCGCTTGAGCAGGGGTATCGACGCAAAAATTCTGGCGAAGGTTGAAGGACGAAATCCCGCCTATTCGGTGAAGTGCCGCCTCGGTGTTGCACTGATCTCCGCTGCGGAGCGCGATGGCATCCTCGTGCCTGGCCGACGTGACGTGACCATCGTCGAGCCAACCTCCGGCAACACTGGCATCGCGCTGGCCTTCGTCGCCGCTGCACGTGGTTATCCCATCCTCCTGACCATGCCCGATACCATGTCCATCGAACGCCGGCGAATGTTGCAATCGTTTGGTGCCAAGCTGGTGCTCACCGAAGGCACGAAGGGGATGCTTGGGGCAATCAACAAAGCAGAAGAAATCGTTGCCAGCGACCCACGCTCTCACTTCATGCCGCAACAGTTCAAGAACCCCGCGAACGCACACATTCATTTCACCACCACTGGTCCTGAAATCTGGGACGACACCGAAGGGAAAGTGGATATCTTCGTTTCGGGCATCGGCACCGGTGGAACCATCACTGGTGTATCCCGCTATCTCAAACACGAGAAGAATCGCGCGATCACGAGTGTCGGCGTCGAACCCTCCCTGTCACCCGTACTCACACAACTGCGTACAGGACAACGAATGACACCGGCACCTCACAAGATTCAAGGCATCGGGGCCGGATTTAAACCTGACGTGCTCGACTTAGGTCTCGTCGACGAGCTGATGACGGTGACAAACGACGAAGCGATCAACATGGCGCGCCGGTTGGCGACTGAAGAAGGTATCAGCTGTGGAATTTCTTCAGGAGCCGCGATGCACGCCGCCGTGAAGGTCGCGCAACGTGCGGGAAACCAAGGAAAAACACTGGTGGTCATCCTGCCAGATGCCGGAGAACGTTATCTCACGAGTGCCTTGTTCGAAGGTTTGCCGACGCAATGAACTCAAACGGCGGTGTATTGCCCGTGGATCCGGCGGCAGCGAATCAATTGCTCACAACACTACGTGCGGAAGAACGCATCGAATGGGCGGTTCAACAGTTCGGCATGCGCGCGGTGGTGTTGTCGAGCATGCAGAAAACCAGCTCCGTGCTGTTGCACATCATGGCCCGTATTGCGCCCGACAATCAGATCCTGTTTGTAGATACGGGGTTTCACTTTCCTGAAACGCTGGCCGTGCGGGATGAGTTCATTCAGCGTTTCGATTTGAAGATCAACACGCTTCATCCAGAGCTTTCACCCGCGGAGCAAAAAGCCAAGTACGGTTATGACTTGTATGAGTTTATCGACGGCCAACCCGACTGCTGTCAGGCGCGTAAAGAAGTTCCATTTCTCAATCATGTGCGCAAGCAGGGTACCCAACTAGTAATGCTGGGACTTAGGCGCGCAGAAGGGGGTGCACGCGGAAATCTGCAACCGTTGGAGCTCGATCCACGTTATTCAGGTTATGTCCTGCATCCCTTGCTGGATTGGCGTGCAGCGGACGTGGACGATTACCTTAAGGCGCACGACGTACCGGTAAACGCACTTCACGCGAAGCAGTATCCGAGCATCGGCTGCTCCGTTTGCACGACGCCCGTCGAACCCGGTGAAGATGAACGCGCCGGACGCTGGCGTCACTTACGTGGTGAAGGAGTCCAGCCGCGTTACTGCGGACTTAACTTCTCCGACGGCGGCGGCATCTAGAGAACACCCGGCATCACTCCACTGACCAACGCTCCACCTTTGATCACCGCAAGAAGCCGCTCCGGTTTCGAGAGAATGTTGATGTCAGCCGACGGATCGCCATCGACGATCAGCATATCGGCCAACTTGCCCGGTGCAATCGTGCCGAGATCAGGAATCCCTGTCATTTCACCACCATGTGCAGTGGCCCACTTGATGACATCCAGTGCACTGATGCCGACCTGTTCCACATAACAAGCCATCTCACCGGAGTAGGCTCCATGTGGCAACATGTCGAAGAAGCCATAGTCATCGCCAGGAACGAACTTCACACCACGCGCATTGGCGATGGGCACTTCACGTTGCATGTACTCGAAGTCTTTCTTGTCATAGAAACCTGCGCCATCAAGGGTAGGATCGCCTGCGGACAGAAACGGTGAGTACATGCTGGGTAGAACGAAGCTGCCGTTTTCAAGCATGGCATCGATGCACTCATCATCCATCCAATCGGCATGATCGATGATATCAACGCCCGCTCGAATACACTTGAGGACCTGGTCCCGCCCACACACGTGAGCTCGGGTGCGCGCACCCCGTTCGTGAGCAGCGTCGGTGGCAGCTTTAAGCTCATCGAACGTCATCTCGCGACAACTCCGCATCGCATGGCCTTGCGCGGCGAAGAGTTTGATCACCCGTGCGCCTCGCTCAATTTCATTGATCGCGGCGGCACGGAATTCATCAGCTCCCCAACACTTCACCCAAGGCGTACCTTCGCCTGATTCATCGGACGCAACTTTTGGTGACAACGCGCGGCTCGATGGAATCAGTCGAGGTCCCACCACCACGCCAGCGTCGAGCGCTTCTGCAAGGCGACCATCGATGTCATGAAAAGTGCCAGCGCCAACGACACTGGTATAACCCGCGCGCAGCGCTTTCTGTGTATTGGCAAGTGCCCAGAGTCCCTGCTGCATAGCCGGTGCATTCATGGCCACCTTGTTCTCACCACCCATGCTGTACGCAGCGTGAAAGTGACCGCTGACCATCCCGGGCATCATCGTCTTGCCTTGGAGGTCTACGACGGTGTCGTTAAGTCCAGTCCCGACGGAACCTTGTTTTACTTCGATGATTCGGTCGCCATCGACAACAACGGTGGTGTTGCGTTGACCTGAATGTAGTCCATCCAGTAAATACGTGTTACGGAAAACCACTCGGCTCACAGCGCGCCTCCTCTCTTTCTGACTTGCTGAGATCTTACACCGGCGCAAGGCGCGATCCATTGGGATGATCGAATCCAGGCCACTCAGCGTTGCATCACTCGGGTGGCGTATCGCCAATCGATTTAGCTTCCACAATGGCGTTATGCTCCACCCAAGCCAATCCACTTTCGGAGCGAAAGATGCCAAGGGTTTCTGAAGTTGCAGGCCTGACGGGCTTCGGTGGTGTTTACATGCACTGCCCGGATCTCTTCAAAGGCTTCATGTTTCGATACGGCGTGCTGTGGTCGCACAGCAAGCTCGATCCGGTGCTCAAAGATCTGATCCGGCTGAAGTCATCCAACCTCAACGGTTGCCGTTACTGAATTCCAGCACGATCTGCTGCGGCGCAGCAGAATGGCATGACGGAAGAAATGATCGTGACGATGCTCGATCACCGGAACTCGGATCTCGACGAACGCACTAAGGTAGCGCTCGATCTGGCTGAGGACTTCATCCTCAATCACGCGCGATCTGTGAACGATGCGTTTATGGATCGTCTCAAACAACACTTCAGCGAGGCACAAATCGTTGAGCTGACGATCGCGATAGGCATCTGGGATTCCGTGCACAAGTTCAACAACGTCTTCGACGTGCATCCTCCGGTTGAGGAAGGGACATTTCAGGTCAACCCGCCTGACGTGCCGGAAGACATGCGGATGCACGTATCGGATCCGGGCAACAAGTACTGATCTACTTCAAAGTATCCGATGGTGGCGCGAAGCTGAAGAGATAGGCGCGCCGGCGTTGCGTGGGTGAACGGTTCGCAGAGGTGAAATGGCACGTGCCCGGTCCGTGAACGGTGCAGCCTCCGGCGTTGAGCGGACAGGCCACGGCGGTGTCGAAAGGCAGTTTCGCCTGTTCTTCAGCTGTGATGGCCAAAAGGCGTCCATCATCATCGGGATAGCCTCCCACCACTTCGTGGGGTAACAAAACATCCAGTGAATGGCCGGGTAAAAAGTGCATACAACCCGTGTCTTCATCCACATCATCGAGCGGCAGCCAAAACTGCAGCAAATCGCACGGTACACGAGCACCCGCTCGTGTCACCGGTTTGAAAAGGTAGGACAAGTCCTGATGCCAAGGAGTGGTTGCAGGATGTAGCGGTGGTTTGTAGAGCAACTGATCAAAAAGCCACACCGGGTCATCACAGCCAAACACTGCAGAAGCGAGGGCACGTCCTCCGCGCAGCGCTGGGTTGTCCTTGAAACCTGAATGCCACGCGGAAGGCCGGATGATCTGTCGAGTCTGCCCGCCCAGCATCCGGTCGTTAGGGCCACAGTTGATCGACCTCTCCAGAACCGCATCATAAAGCGTGCGCAGGTCAGTAAGATCGTCCACCGTAATGAGCTGCGAAATCGTACAGAACCATCGGTTTGAAATCGACCTCGAATCTCATTCGAGCTTAAGCGGCGTGTTCCCCACGAAGGTGGCATTGGACTCGTTCCTCAGTAGCGCAAGCCCATCGGCCTGCTCAATCGAAGGGTCTGCGATGCGATGGCGGTCTTGTCCCTTAATGTGTTCACTACGTCACCAGTGGCTCCTTGTTACGGGTAGGATCAAGTCTGCGTAAATCGACCCGCATATGCGAACCGTTTACCATCGTGACCACGATAACTGCTCTTTCCAAACGGATCGTCCCTTCCCATCAACGTAGAAAACGCGGGTGGGTTGCGCGCGAAGAAAGTCTCATCCACCACACTGAAATCATCGAGCTGACGCACAAACACGCGGTTGTAGGTGACATGAATCGCCACCCGTGCGCCCTCTCTGCTCCTGTCACCTTGCCAGTGCCAGATCCCATGGCTCATCAACAAGACGGAGCCTTTCGGCATCAGTACCGGTACCGCACCACTCACATCATCACCGCGACGAGGTGCACGGCGCATTCGATGGCTGCCTGGTAGCACCCAGGTCGGACCAACCTCGGTGCTGTCCCAATCCTGCAGTGCCCACACCGCCACCGCGATCAGACCAAACTCCGGGTATGGTTCCCGCACCAGGGGATAGTCAGCATGTAAGGGAATCGCACCAGGCCCAGGCATTTTCCAAGTGCCCGACATGGCACCGAGAATCATATTTTGACCGATAGCGGATTGGGCGAGTGTGCAGACTCGGCTATGTAACACCAGTTCCTCGTAGCGACGGTCTCGCATCATCAGGCCGTTGGTGGTGATCGGATGATGACGAGTGACTTCCGTGGCGGTGAGTGCGCAAAGTTCGTCAGCGAATTCCCCTGAAATCGCTTGAGGCAGAACGGCGTATCCCAGTTCACTGAGCTGCGCGACTGCATCATCCAGTCCGAGCGCCTGCGCGCGATGGGCATGGTCAGGATTTTCCATGGTACGCGCGGTCATGTGTTCGTGCAGAGCATTCAACATCTCGCGCACTGGTCCATCAGGAACGGTGCCAATCACCTTGAAAGCATCTGCTCCAAAACGATGGCGAAGTTCGCGTTGCTGCCGGCCGATACTCTCGGCACCTGCGGCGTACACAATCTGAGCGAACTCTAGCGCGACCTGATAAGGCGCGACCACTCGCAGGTCAGCTGGGATATCACCGATCGCAACTTCGAGGTGGCCGTTTGCAATCTTGAGATACCACGACACCAAGGTTGTACCTTCGGCCAGGTGAGGAGGTATATCTGTGAAAACTTCACACAAGCTGAACCGCACGGTTGCAAGCCCGGCCCGTGACGACAGCTCCGCCTGCAGAAAGCGGCGGGCTTCATCAATCCAGCCTTCAGAAACAAACTCGAGTCGGTCTTCCACCGATACCGGCACCATGACGAGCCTCCCCAATTCGTACAGGGCGAGTGTAGCCGGGTTCGACGCTGCTCGCCGCCACCCGGTTCTTCTGGTTTTTAACCTATCCACCTGCTCGTTCGTCTACCGTCTGCGAGAGCTTTTCCAACCGGAGTTTTCATGCGAATTGTTGTGTACAGCGCCGGAGGTGTCGGTGAAAGTATTGGCGCCTGACTGTTTCGAACCGGACAAGACGTGATATTGATCGCACCAGGTGCGCACTTAGCCGCGATGCAGACCAACGGACTCCGGCTGATTCGACCCGAAGGTGAAGAGCGGCTCAAGATCCCTGTGGTGGCATCCCCGGGTGATGTTGACTGGCGTAATGACGACGTTGTGCTGCTCACCATGAAGACCCAGCAGACCGCCGCAGCATTGGCGGATCTCAAGGTTGCCAATCCCGATGCGGTTGTCGTGTGTGCACAAAACGGCGTGGCGAACGAACGTATGACGGCAGAAATGTTCCGTCAGGTGTTCGGCATAGTGGTGAATCTTCCGGCGATGCATCTGGTGCCAGGCGAAGTCATCACCCATGCAGTCGGCAAAGGTGGCATCCTCGATTGCGGCATCTATCCACTTGGCATCGATTCGACCGTCGAACGTATCGCGTTTGCTTCGGAAAAAGCGGGTTTCAGCGCTCGACCTGATCCTGCGGTGATGCGCTGGAAGTACGCGAAGTTGCTCACCAATCTAGTCAATACCGCACAAGCGCTGATCGGGGATGTTCCGGCGTTTGTCGACATCGTACAGGCAGCGCGCCGAGAAGCTGTGGCCTGTTATGAGGCATGTGGGGTTGATTTTGCAAGCGCGAGTGAAGTCAAAGAGAGGAACCGGAATGTCTATCAGATGGGCAACATTCCGGGGATCTCCAGAAGTGGAGGATCAACGTGGCAGAGCCTGGCGCGGGGCACAGGTAACGTTGAATCGGACTACTTAAATGGCGAGATCGTTCGGCTGGGTGCTCAAGCCGGCATTCCAACGCCGATAAATGCCACCCTGCTCACAGTTATGAACGAAGCGATGGCCAGCGGAGTTGCAGCCGGCGCCTATGGTGAACAACAGCTGCTTGCGCGGCTCGGACTGACCGTTTGACGTCAATCGTGCTCGCCTTATCTTCGACAAAACGGAGATGTCCATGCCAGTGAATGAAAAAGCGCCACTCGAAATCACAGCCTTTCAATGGGTACCTGATTTCGCACAGGGTTTTGTGCGTGATCTAAGACCTCGTTAGGCCTGCGAAGAGATCGGTCTCGACTATCGCGAACGATTGATCGATGCAACGCGTCCCAAGACAGCGGAATATCTTCAGGAACAGCCGTGGGGTCAGGTGCCTGTGGTACGTGAAGGCGATATCAAGATTTTTGAAAGTGGTGCCATGCTCATCTACATCGGCGAGAAGGATGAACGTATTTTGCCGAGTGCACCGGTCGATGGGATGCGCGCCTTTAGCTGGTTGTTTGCAGCCCTCAACACGATTGAGCCTGTATTTTTTGAGCTGTCCAACGTGTCGATTTTTTCGGCTGACCAGGAGTGGGCCAAGCTACGCCGACCAGGATTGCTGGAATCTATCGGTGCAAGGCTTGATGGGCTGGTGGGGGCACTGAGTGATCAGTCGTGTCTGACGGGTAGTTTCAGCATTGCCGACATTGCGATGTCGACCATGCTTCGAGAAGCGCGCGATACTGACCTTGTCTTCAGTCGACCCACGCTGGCCGCCTACGTTCAGCGCTGTATCGAACGGCCAGCTTTTGAGCGCGCCATGGCGGCACAGCTAAGACCGTTTGCGCGTGGACCAGGCAACCCTTCATGGGCAAGCTAAACACGACAACGCTCGAGATCACACACACCGAACTTGTGATGTGTTTCGAGGCGTTGCATGCAGACCTAGTCCACTTTGTACAGCAGTGTCCCAATACGCACTGGCAGGCGTTGACGGTCGAAGAAGGTTGGCGCGTTGGTGTCACCGTCCATCACATCGGCGCAATTCACTACCCTGTGATCGATCAGGTGCAGGCGATGATCGACGATAGACCACTCACCGTGAGAACCATGGCCGACGTCGATCTTCTAAATGCAAAACATGTTCGCGAACACGCCGACTGCACAAAGGCTGAGACACTTGAGTTTCTTAAGCACGTAGGACAACACCTGCGCTCCTGGTTAATGACGATCAACGATACCGACCTCGCACGGACGGCAGACATCCCATTTATGGGTGATATGACAACTGCGGCCAAATTGCTGCGTGTCGTTTTGATTGAGCTTTCCAACGGTCATCTACGAAGCGCGCAGGCTGCATCCATCTGAACCCCTAGGGAAACTCTGAATATTCGGACTTTTTCGTCAGAACAAGGCGGGGGTGCGGAGGAAAATCGCGGATATGTAGCAAATCTGCGATTTTTCGGAGAGACGATTAACGAAGCTCGCTGCCCTAAAGGGGGAGGCGGAAATAGACATTAATCAGAGTTTCCTCTAAACAGGATTCACTCAACAAGGGTCCATCGAGGAGAAGCATGAAACGCCCGTTCACCGTTGACGCCGGTTCACACGTTCTCGAACCCGTCGATCTCTGGCAGAACTACCTCGAGCCTCGTTACCGAGATCGTGCGATCTTTATTCGCGACACACCTGAAGGCGAAGAGCTGGTGGCTGACGGTGAAGTGATCATGCGAGGTCGCTTGTCAGCACTCGGTGGGGTGGACTGTAATCCACTCGAGCTGATGGCCAACCCACGGCTGTCATACCTTCACGGTTGCCCGCGTGCGAGCATGGAGACCAACGCCCGTATTCAGCTGCTCGATGATTGGGGTATTGATGCAGGCATCATCTTCCCAACCATTGGTATCCTCTGGGACAAGGAAGACGATCCGGAACTGGCGATGGCTTGGGCACGCGCCTACAACAACTGGCAAATGGATTTTGCAGCACCATCCAAGGGTCGCATCGTTCCGATTGCGCATGTTCCTTTGTACGACCCTGAACTTGCGGTCACTGAACTGAAGCGCTGTTTGAAACTTGGATTCAAAGGCATGTTCCTGGCGCCAGAGCGTGTGATGGGTAAACGCCCTTCGCATCCAGACTTCGATCCACTCTGGACGCTGCTTCAAGAGGCAAATCTGCCGGTATGTATGCACCTCATCGTCCGCTTTCGGCAGCAGGTCGGGCTTGCCGGTCCGGGGTGGTACGATTCCGGAAAAGAGAACAACTTCGTTTTCTCGTTCGGTCTCGGCGGAACGATGCAGCTGATTCCAGCCGTGTCATCCATGGTGTGTGATGGTTTGTTTGATCGTTTCCCGCGTCTCAAGCTACTCGTTGTAGAAGCGGGAGCTGGATTCGCTGCCTATGTGATGGACCGCCTCGACGAGAAATACGATCGTTTTGGCCACGGTTCGCCGATGAAGCTGAAACCAAGTGAGTACTTCCGCCGAAACCTCTGGTACACGATGAATCCGTAAGAGCGTTCGATCAATGCCAACTGTGATCTCGTGGGTGAAGACCGGTTTCTGTGGGGCTCGGACTATCCCCATATCGACAGTCACAGCAATGCAGTGGCAGAAGTTAATGCCGCGTTAGCCGGGATGACGGAGGCGCGACGCAATTTGGTTATCGGTGAGAACGCGCGGAAACTGTTCGCGCTGGGATAGATCGCTCCACCTCTACGAGGATCGGATGGGACCAGCTTCCGACAATAGGTACTGTTCCGTCGTACTGCGTTTGGAGAAAGGACTTGACGCTTATGGCGGGGTAAAGACCAAGGCATTCTCCCAGCCCGAACCACTACGAGTGACTCGCCAGACGCCGGCGTGGGGCGAAGGCGTCGATCCGCCAAAGGTTGATCGGTATGCGTCTACCTCCGCCCTGTCCATGCCGAGCTTGCGCAACATGACACCGATCGGCCCTCCATGACTGATCAGACATACCGTTCCCTGGTCCTGGCCCTCTTTGGTGATTCGCGTAAGCACAGGTTGAACGCGGTTCACGATATCCCGAGCACGCTCGCTCTCATGCCATTCACCAATTCCGTGTTCAATCTCTACGGCCACACCCACTATCTTGGCCACGATCGATGCGGTTTGTTGGGCTCGTAGAAAGTGGCTGCTGTAAATGCGCACAACCTTCCGATCGAGCAGGAACTTCCCCACCAGATGCGCCTGGTCTTCACCTTCGACCGTTAATGCAGGTCCTGGAGGCACGTCGTACGGGATGTCGGCACGCGTCATATCAGGCGCCGCATGTCGGATCAGATAGATGCAGCTCGTCATCGGAGTCAGCTTCCCCTAAGGAAGGTCTGATTATTCAGACCTTCATGTGTGGTGCATGGAAGCACCACCACTTTCCATGCGTGTGGCGCGTGCCTCGCACGCGAATTCACGGGCAAAGCCCGTGTAAACGCGGGGAAAATGTGAAGAATCCGAAGGATTCCGACCTGATCAATTCGCAGGAGCGAATTGATCAGAGTTACCCTAAGAGCGTTTGTGAAAGTCTACGAGGAATACCACGAAGACACTTCCGGAGGGTTGTAGGCTCAATCACGCTACAACACAGGCGTTCCGCCCCACGCTTGTTAGTAACTTCAGGCAGCACTTCAGGCAACACTTCAGACAACATAGGTTCTCCTGAGGTTTACCTCTCACTTTCGCACATCCGCGCATTCGGCCTGTACCTGCCAGGACCAGAAATTGGCTTACCCCTCAATCACTCCTACAGATGAATCCAACCGCATCACCTCGCTGGATGTGGTCAGGGGTTTCGCGGTTCTCGGCATCCTGCTTTTGAACATCATCGGCTTTGGCCTTCCATCACCGGCCTATTCCAATCCGAGTTTCGATGTTTCCGCTGGCGCCAATGCCAATTTCTATACCTGGGCCACGATTGAACTGTTCGCAGAAGGTGCCATGCGTGGTCTGTTTTCGTTGTTGTTTGGAGCCGGGGTGGTGTTGTTCACCACCGGCGCCAATGCCAAGTCGGGCTGGATTCATTACAAACGCACGTTCTGGTTGCTGGTTTTTGGTTTAGTGAACGCATTTGTGCTGCTGTAGAGCGGTGACATTCTGGTCACCTATGCCCTCGCGGGTGCACTTCTCTACTTTCTCAGGAACCTGTCCGCCGGCAAGTTACTCGCGCTCACCGCGGTGCTCTTTCTTCTCCTGTCGCTCTTTCAGGGTGCGGTCGGATTTGGCATACAACTCTTGCGTTCGGCTCACGATGAAGTGACCGCCGCAGAAACGCCCGATTCGATATCAGAAGAGACTCGGGAGTTGGCTGCGGAATGGACCACTTTCGTTGAAGGCTATCAGCCTTCAGAGGAAGCGACTAGCGATGAACTGAAGCAGCAACGCGAGAGCTACCAAAGCGCCTTCGAGTGGAACCGACACGAGAGCGCTGAGATGATCACATTGGTTGTGCCGGTATTTCTGTTGTGGGATGCCCTCGTGATGATGATGCTCGGCATGGCACTCTTCAAAAACGGGGTGCTGCACAGCACACGCAGCAGCGGCTTCTATGTCGGCCTGACCGTTATCGGATTCACCGTCGGCCTGATCACCAACGGATACGAGATCCATCGCGCAGTTGCAGCGGATTTCGAGATTCTCGCGATCTTCGCCCAGGCACAACCCACCTACCACCTGGGGCGTCTTGGCATGGCTTTGGGTTACGTTGGCCTGATGGTTCTAATCGTCAAGAACGGCAGATTCACCTGGATCACGGAACGCCTGGCGAGTTGTGGCCGCATGGCGCTAACAAACTACCTCACACAGTCGCTGCTCAGCGCGTTGATTTTCTCAGGGCTGGGTCTGTCGTTAGTGGGTGAACTCTCCCGGGCGCAACTCTATCCCGTCGTCATCGTGATCTGGATTGCCCAGATCGCTTTCAGTCAATGGTGGCTCAAGTCCTATACCTTGGGTCTGCTCGAGTGGCTATGGCGAGCACTCACCTATGGCACCGTGCCTGTCATGCGACGCTGAAACGGAGGTGCAGAGGGTATGAACGAAAGCGGTTGTTCTCTGGATCAGTACCGCTCACCCCCAAACGTCGGTTCCCGCTTCTCCATAAACGCCCGCGCGCCTTCCTGCATATTGCGTGGAATCAGCACTGCCTGGTGACCCATCTCAAGATCAAGCTGATCACCGAAACTCTGCCGAAACGCTGCATCGATCGAACTGCGGATGCGCGTTGAAGCAGCGGGCGAGGATCGCATTAAGATTCCAGCGATACGCTCAACTTCAGCATCGAGCTGATTATCGGCAACACACCTCCAGATCAGCCCCCACTCATAAGCCACCGCAGCAGACATCCTCTCGCCGAGCAGCGTAATCCCGAGCGCCCGCGCACGCCCGGTTCGCAGCGGAAGGTGCCAGGTGGTACCGAGATCAGGAACGATGCCGAGACGAGGGCCAAAGGTCGCGACGAAGAAAGCGGAGTGGGATGCGATGGTGATGTCACATGCGAGTGCGAGGCCAAATCCACCTCCGGCCGCAGCACCATGCACACGTGCGATAGTCGGTACAGGACAGTCGACGATCGCACGCATGGTGTCGTTGTAGAGGCTGCCATTGGTATTCACGGACTGATCTGCGTCGTTTGCCGCTGGTTGGCCACGCGCTACGTCACCGAGATCCGCACCGGCGCAGAAGCCTCGACCGCTCCCGGTGATGATCACCACACGAATCGAGGGATCATCACCTATCACGCGCATTGCATCGCTGATGCCGCGCATCACCTCCGGGTTCAATGCGTTCAGAGTTGTCGGGCGATTCAGCGTGATACGCCCCACACCTTCTCCGGCAGTAAAAAGAACCGGCGCTACGTCACTCATAAGAACTTCTCTCGTCATCAACGATTTTGAAAGTCGGTATCGCGAAAGGTCTATACGACAGCGGACTTGGGTGCCGTACGTCCGCCCCGCAACAGACGCCCAGGCCGAACACCGGTCGCCTCACCCTTCTCAAACGTCACCTCGCCCGCACAAATCGTCGCAACGTATCCACGCGCCCGCTGGATCAACCGCTTCCCACCCGCCGGCAAGTCCCGAACCATCTGCGGTGCCTCGAGTGCCAACGCCTCGTAATCAATCAGATTGCAGTCCGCGCGATAACCCGCAGCGAGCACACCACGATCATGCAATCCGTAAAGCCGAGCGGTGTCCTGCGTCAACTTGTGCACCACAAACTCCAAGGACATCAGCGGCCCACGCTGCCGATCTCGAGTGAAGTAGGTAAGCATGTACGTCGGCACACTCGCATCGACCAACACACCACAGTGTGCCCCGCCATCAGACAGCCCAAACACACTCTGTGGATGTTCAATCGCGCGGCGCTGGCTCTCAAGATTGCCGGGGTAGTTTCCAACAAGCCACAGCAGGGGCACGCCATCAGCCATTACATCCATCATTACTTCAATGGGCGAAACACCCTTCCGAGTGGCGATTGCAGCCAGACTGTCGTCGGCACTCGGTTCGTATGTGAGGGACGCATCCATCACATAGATACGCGCGAACTCGCTGATCATGCGCTGCGCGTCGCGATTGCGCGGCAGAATCGGCTCGTCGGCAAGCACACGGACGCGAAACGCCGGATCGCGGAGCGCTGCAACACGTTCATCGAGCGGGCGGGTATGAATTTCCCGGTAAGTCGGAAACTGCCGCATCGGGTTGATGGTACCTTCAAGTGTCATCAGCACCGACGCCGGGCGCGCGCCCACTTGTGGTCGGAGAGACAGCCCTTCCGCATCGAGCTTTGAAGCCAACTCCCATACTGGCGTTGAACTGCCGTCGGTGAGTGTTGTGACGGTTCGCTTGGTCGTGCGGGCAATGTGCTCAATCCACCTCAGTTCATCAGGCTCTTTAAGCCATTCCGAGATGATCTCGATGGTGCCGTGATCAAGCCCTTCAAACGCACTGCCGATGGTCATCATCTCTTCTGCGGTGGCGTTGGTTCCGGGAACTACCCGACCAGCCTTGTCGATGTGGCCATAGAAACGAGAGGTGGAGAACCCAAGCGCGCCTGCTTCCAACGCAGAACGCGTAATGCGTTTCATCTCGACCATCTCTGCGGGTGTCGCGTCCTCGTAACTGCGATCACCCATCACGTAGTGACGCAGTGCGACGTGGGGTACTTGTGTACCGATATCCATGACGTAAGGCGTATCGATTGCGTCGAGATACTCTTCGAACGTCTCCCAGCCCCATGTGACGCCTTCATGCAGTGCAGTACCGGGTATGTCCTCCACACTTTCCATGAGTGAAATCAGTTCTGCTTCGGACCCTTTACGAACCGGCGCAAAGCCCACACCACAGTTGCCCATCACGACCGTCGTCACACCATGCCAGCAACTCGGTGTCACAAGCTTGTCCCAGCACACTTGCCCGTCATAGTGCGTATGAATGTCGACGAAGCCAGGCGTCAACAACCGACCTTCTGCATCGATGATCCGTCGCGCGTTGCTCGGCCCACTAGACCCACGATGAACCGCAGTGATGGTCTGGCCGTCGATGACAACGCTGCCTTCAAAAGCCGGCGTACCGGTGCCATCGACGATTTTTGCGTTGCGGATGATCAGATCGTGCATAAGTCCCCCTGCCCTTTCCCAATTCTTTTCAACACGCCGAAGACGCAAGCCCGCATTATTCATGAATGACCGGCTGCGGACGCCGATAGCAGTAAAAACACTGGGCGTGCTCCTTCCGCGTGCTCGACGTGCTGCAAGCACGCCTGCGCGCGCTCCAGTCCGCGCCACCCAGTCTTTTCACAACTCTCGACGCCCTCGCTACGTTCCTTCATGAATAATGCGGGCTAGACTGGTGCCTGTTAAAGGAGGCCCTAAAACCATGATCCAGCTCGAACAGCATACCGCAGCAGGAACCTTAACTGGCTCCTACACGGCTGAGTTCAACGGTGTCGTTGACGCGTTTATCCACAATTTTGAGGCGAACGGCGAAGTCGGCGCATCACTTTGTATCACGCGGGACGGCGCAACTGTGGTGGACGTTTGGGGTGGAGTCGCAGATGTTGCGGCGCAGAAGCCTTGGGAGCGCGACAGCGTTTGTGTGGTCTTTTCCAGCACCAAGGGCGCAGTTGCACTCGCCGCCCACACACTGGTCTCGAAAGGCGCACTAGATCTCGACGCTGCGGTGGCTAGTTACTGGCCGGAATTCGCAGCCAACGGCAAGGACGGCGCAACCGTGCGTATGATGTTGGACCACTCCGTCGGAGTTCCTGCTTTTCGCGAGAAGCTCAAAGACAAAGCCTGCTGCGACTGGGACTACATGATTGATCGTTTACAGCAGGAAGCACCGTTCTGGAAACCCGGCACACGTAATGGCTACCACATGGCCAACTTCGGCTGGACGGTGGGTGAACTGATTCGCCGCGCCTCAGGCCGAACACTCGGCACCTACTTTCGCGAAGCCATCGCTGCGCCAACCCAGGCGGAATTCTGGATTGGCCTCCCTGAATCAGAGGAGTCGAAGGTTGCGCCGATGATTCCCTTCAAACCGGTACGTGGTGCTCCGATCAGCGCGTTTACACAGGCACTGATAAGCGATCGAAACTCGATCTCCTCCCTCGCGTTCTTCAATCAAGGTGGCTTCAGCCCCAACAGTCGTGAGTGCCGCGCGGCTGAAATCGGTGGTGGTGGGGGTGTCGCCAACGGGCGCGGTCTTGCGCGAATCTATTCTCCGTTCGCCTGTGGTGGCACGCTCAACGGTCGAGAGTTTGTGGATGCCGACACGCTCGCAGCGATGGGAGAAGTCGCCGTCGCCACCCATGAAGATGCAACCCTTCTGATTCCGACACGGTTTTCATTGGGTTTTATGAAATCCATGGATAACCGCAAGTCTCAGGGTGTCGACAAGAGCAGCGTAATTCTCAGTGGTCCTGCTTTTGGGCACGTTGGTGCGGGTGGCAGTATCGGCTTTGCTGATCCCGATGAACGGATGAGTTTCGGTTATGCCATGAACAAGATGGGGCCAGGAATTCTTCTTAACGAACGTGGTCAAGCGCTGGTGGATGCTACGTACCGCGCGCTTGGATACAGCGCAAACACATCCGGTGTGTGGCGCAAAAACTAACCACGCTTTTCTCCTAAACCCGGGCTTCCGGCCAGAGCCGCAAAAAGTTCTCGCTGTAGAACCGCGTCTTCGCCTGCTCATCGGAAGCCAAAAGATACTTCTCGAACTTGCCGATGGGATCACGCCCACCTTCCACGTGTGGGTAGTCACTGGAAAAGAGGTATAGCTCATCATTGGATCGTTCGATGAGATCAGCAACGTTTTCATGCGGGAACGGCGTGAAGCCCATCTGTTCGGTGAGCTGCACTGAAGGTGGCCGCGAAAAACGCACCGACTCGTCAACACGTCCGTAGATGCGAACCACATCGTCGAGACGTCGAATCATCTCCGGTACCCAACCCGCGCCAAGCTCAACTGCCGCACCACGAAGTTTGGGATGGCGATCAAACACCCCATCAATCACCATCATGCTGATGAAGGTCTCCGGAGGCTGATGCATTACGGCCGCATCCTTCGTACGCACGTTCTCACCACCGCCCATCCAATCGCGTGTCGCCGCGCGGCCATTGTTGGTCCACGACTTGAGCGTCTGTAGCGGCGAACCGCCCACATGCAGCACAAACGGTACGCCGGCTTCAGCGAGACGCGCCCAGAAAGGCTCGAGGTCCACATGACCCGGTGAAAAACCAATCGGCGCACGATGCGGAACCCAGATCGCTTCGTGACCTTCTTTAAGAACCACCTCGAGTTCAGCAATCGCCTCAGCAGGATGATCGAGTGGAACCACGGCAACACTCATCAGCCGCGCATCGTGACCACAGATCGCATGCATGTGACGGTTCACAGCGCGAGCCGCGCCATAACGTAGATCTACACGCGTGTTTGAGCTTGGATGAAAGGGCTGGACTACAGAGTGTGTTGCGAAGACGAGCTGTTTTTTGAAGCCAAGCAAGTCCATCGCTGTTGATCGGTCTTTGGCGTCAAACGCACCGAGTGCCTGAATTTCCTTGGATTTTGCGATCAACGCATCACCGAGCGCGATCTGGTCACGGATGTGATCTGCGGAATGTTTGCCACCCTGCGCCATAATCACCGCGACTTCTTCGTCGGTCACCAGGGACGCGTTGTAGTTCACCAGCGCAATCTCTTCGCGAATCGAAGGATCAGCGAAGTCGCGCAGGAAGTTAGGCAACTCCATGACGTGGCTGTCGGCGTCGTAAAAAGGCCGGGTGGAAGGCGCGTATGTCATGGGATTCTCCTGAAAGTGACTTTAGCCGCACTGACTTCTAGGCTTCATTTAACCACCGCTAGTCCTAAGCGGCACAGCGCAGAGCGTTGGCTTCGCTCTATTTTTGGGGTCTCGGCGCGAATGCGGGCATGCCAGAATGCACACAACCCCAAGAGAGCAGGCACTGATGGTACTTCAAGATATCGTCTATGAAACTCGCGGGGCCGTTGCCCTGATCACCCTCTCCCGCCCGCAGTATCGCAACGCGCAAAGCTGGAAATTGTTAGACGAACTCGACGAAGCACTCGATCGCGCCAGCGCTGACCGCGCCGTGCGCGTCATCGTGGTTCGTGGTGAAGGTGAACACTTCTCCTCGGGACACGACCTCGGAACGCCTGAACAAGTTGCCGACGCGCGTGCTCGCCAAGTGCCCGCTGTGGGCATCGCCGAGTACGACAACTTCAGGAAGTACAACCTCGACCTCACGCTGAAATGGCGCAACCTGCCGAAACCGACCATCGCCATGGTCAGGGGCTACTGCATCTATGGCGGTTGGATGATCGCGGCCGCAATGGATCTCGTATTCGCATCACCCGATGCGCGCTTTCTTGCGGGTCAGGTCGAGTACTTCTCCATCCCTGTCGATGTCGGTTTTCGTAAGGCCAAAGAGCTGCTGTTCGAGAGTCGGTTCATCGACGCGGAAGAAGCGAACGCCATTGGGTTCGTTAACCGAGTTTATTCTGCGGACACACTCGAACGGGAGACGCTGCAATTCGCTGCACGCGTTGCTGAACAAGGATACGGCAGCTTGCGAATGGCGAAGCTTGCGCTCAACAAGATGCAAGACACCATGGGCTTCAGTGCTGCGATGGAAGCAGCCTTCGCGGACTTCCTGGTGCTGCGACAAATGGGCGGCCATCCCGCGCCACCACGTGGCGAGCGCCGCTTGCCGGGTGTTGGATTAGCGCTCAAAGGTGCGGCTCAGGAACGTGGCGAGCCTTAGGTAACCGTTAGGCGCAGCTACGTCAGCGCATTACTCTCGGGTGAGTGTGCGCGGTTCGGCGCATTTCGTCGCGCTTCCAGTTCCTCAAGTATCCGCTGATGCTGTTCACGTGTGAGTCGATGATGGGAATAACACCACACCGAGATCACCGCACAACCCGCTACGAGTGGACCATAGAGCACACCGAGATCAAAGAGATTCGCGGCGCTCGGGATCGCATCCTTCCCTTCCGGCCAACCGATCGCCCACAAACCAACACCTGCACCGATGTTGCCAAACCCTGAAGCACACTTATTCGAGAAAGAGCTGGCCGCAAAGAACACACCTTCCTGGCGCTTGCCGGATTGCAGTTCGTTTTCATCCGCGATATCCGCCACCATCGAACCAAACGCCACGTTTGCTTGAACGGTACACGCGCCTTGGATCACCCGCATGGCAAACAAAATCGGCACCAGCAACGCATCTCCGTTCTCCGGCAATACGTCCATCAGACGCAGCGCGACGGGAATGATCTGCCAGCCACCCCAACTCATGGTGCCGAACATCACGGCGGTCCGTTTGCCGATGGTGCGAATAATCCATGGAGACGCGATGGAACCCGCCAACAACCCAATCGCATAAGCGGGCGCAAGAAAAGCAATCTGTGTGGAAGTGAGCCCCCAGAAGTAGGTGTTCATGTAGAGGTTGAGTGCGGTATCGACGCCGACCATCACGTAGATGACCAGAACACCCGAGAAGAGCCACGCGAACGAACGATTTGACAAGGCCGTGCGTACGTCGTCAACTAATCGCCTGAGTACCGTGAGCAGCGTCATCCTCGTCGTATCCGTCGGTTGAGGCAGAAACAGAATAACGCTCCTAGTTCCGAAAACAGACCAGAGGATCGTGATCGCCATCATCACCGCGAAGAAGATCGCAAATGGTGGGTAGGCATCGGGGTTGAGCTGCCCCCTTGTGAACTCGTCAGTCGATCGGAAGAAGAACGTGAAGCCAATCACCGAGACTGAGATGCCACCCACCGTAGTGAAGAACATCCGGTACGCCACAATGGCGGAGCGTTCATCGAAGTCATTGCTAATCTCTGCGCCTAACGCCAGGTGTGGTACGTGATAGAGCGTCATCGCCGTACGTGTGAGATTGGCAAAGACCACGAGCCAGATGAACAGCGCAACATTGCCTTCAACCATTGGGAAGAACAGGAAGAAAAAGGAGATGGCGAGCGGGATAGCAGACGCGAGCATAAACGGGTGACGTCGCCCCCAGCTTGAGCGCCAATAGTCGGAGATTGAGCCAGCCAGGGGATCGGTGATCGCATCCACAATCACCGCCGTGCCAATGGCCAGTGCCACCCAACCGGCGGGCATGCCGAGCACCTGGTTGTAATAAAACATCAGGAAAGTCGACATGGCAGTGTTCTTCATGCCTTCCGCCGCCTGACCGATGCCGTACGCAACCTTGGTGTTAACCGACAGTGGTCCGTTTACGCCCATTGAGTTCCCCTCGTAGTCCTTGAGATGTTCCTTGTTTGCAGATGCGGGCACAACGTGCCTGAGCGTCCTGCCGCAAAGAACTTCAGGTGTCGACATGGCGCGCGATCACCATCAATAATGCGACCCACGTGAACGCTCTGGGGGAGAGGGGGAATGACTCATCCAATGAACAGCGCTGCGGCGATCTGTGGTCTTGGTATCACTGCAATGGGCCGCGTCTATCGAGATGCTGATGATCTCGCCGCCGAGGCCGTGTATCTCGCAATCGAAGATGCCGGGCTAAAAAAGTCGGATATCGACGGACTCTTGATCAACGCCGGAGTGGGCAATGCCGTGAGTATTCCGCTGCACATCTCTCTCGGCCTGCAGGAACTCAACGTTCTGACCTTCATGCAAGGTTATGGTTCGAGTGCCGGACAGATGATTCAGTACGCGGCCATGGCCGTCGCCAACGGGCTCGCCAACTACATCGTCTGTGTATTCGCCGATGCGCCGCTGCTAGAAGGTCAGCGCACAGGTGCAGCCTACGCTGGCGGGGGTCGACGCAATGCGATGGGCTCGCTTTATCCCCTCTATGGTTTTGCCGGCGCGCTACCCATGTATGCACTCGCGGCGCAGCGTCATATGGATCTCTACGGAACCACTCAAGAACACTTCGCCGAGATTGCCATCGGACAAAGAAAGTGGGCGGCGATGAATCCGGCCGCAACCAAGCGCGAGCCCCTCGATCTCGCTGGATACAACGCCTCACCCTGGGTGGTAGAACCCTTTCACGTGCTCGACTGTTGTCTCGTTTCCAACGGCGGTGTCGCGGTGATCGTCACATCGGCTGAGCGTGCACGCGATATGAAACAACCACCCGTCTACGTTCGCGGTTTTGCACAAGCCCACGGACACGATGCCGGCATGTCAAACCAGGACGCGGCGATTCACACACCTGCGGCACGTTCTGCACCGCGGGCACTGACGATGGCGGATGCCAAACTGTCCGACGTTACGCAGTGCCAGATTTATGACTGCTACACCTACACCGTGATTGTCACGCTTGAAGACTATGGCTTCTGCAAAAAAGGAGAAGGCGGGCAGTTCATTGCAGATGGAAAACTGAGTCCTGGTGGAGCCTTACCCACCAACACCGGTGGTGGCGAATTGTCGTCCTACTACATGTGGGGTATGACGCCCGTGGCTGAGGCGGTCATTCAAGGGCGTGGACAAGGCGGCGCGCGTCAGGCCAAGAACGACCTGATCCTCGTTTCTGGAAACGGCGGTGTACTCAACTATCATGCAACGCTGGTGCTTTCACCTGAAGCGGCCTGAACTACTGGAGCAATCATGACGAAATCACCCTCCTGGCTGCCTGCACCTGACGATTCCAATCTGCCGTTCTTTGAAGGCGCGAAAGAAGGCAGGCTCAGACTGCAACGATGCAATGACTGTAGCGCCTGGATGTTTCCGGTGCGCGTGCGCTGTCAATCATGTGGATCAACAAACGTGAAGTGGGCCGATGCGAGTGGGCGCGGCACCGTTTACACCCATGCACGGCTGCAACGCGAGTATCACCCCCGTCATTCGGGACGATTGCCACTCGTGATGGTGCAGGTGGATCTGGAGGAAGGGGTGCGAGTGAATACTAATTTGATCGACTGCGACCCAGAAAAAGTGAAAGCCGGAATGAGTGTGCAGGTCGCGATTGAGCACTCACCGTCTGGAGAAGCGGTGGTGGTGTTTAGGCCCGCCTGACAAGCACACCGACACCAACCGCCAGCGTCCGAATTCTATCGCTACTCGTCTCATGAACCCCGAGCTTGAGACTAAAGTTCTGGTAACGCTGAGATGACAAAACGATCAACGCGCACCTGACGCCCAATTCTATCGGGAGCTAAGAGCATGCTGTACGCCCAGATCAAGAACCTCGCTATTGTTTTCACCGTTCGGGATCTCAAGCGAACCCATCAGTTTTATTCGCGAACACTGGGGCTGCCGTTCGAGGTGGCAGATTTCGAAAGCAGCTACCTTCAAGCTCGATTGCCTGGGGATGTCGAGCTTGTGTTCCTGCCCGGGGATGTGTCCCCCGGTGCGACACCGCAGGTCGTCTTCGGCCTTGCCAACGGCGGTATCGACTCAATGGTCGCCAAACTTGCTACAGCAGGCATCGAGATCGTCACGCCCGTGACGGAAGCGCCGGGAGGCTGGTCCGCCGAGTTTCGCGATGTCGATGGGCACATCCTGTCTCTCTATCAGGGCGGCGCATTGGCTCGTTGAGGTACGGTACCTGGAGCCACGGTGCGCAATCGACGCAAGTCTCGCCTCCGCTGCCTTCTGCCGCGCAGACTCCTAACTCTTGCGTGGTCCCGCCAGCTGAACCTTGATCCCATCCGGATCAAAGAAAAACACGAGACCGAAATCAGGCCCGCCACCAATCGGCCACACCGGCTCGAATCCAAGCGCCTTCATCGAGTCGATCGTGGCATTCAGATCCTTCACATAGAAGTTGATGCGGTCGATGCCGAGGTGATTAACGGGTGGTGGATACGGAGGTGAACCATCGTAAGGTCGTTTCCACTGCCGCAGCTGCAACGTTGCACCATCCGTCCCTTCACCCAGACTCACGTCCTCACCTTCAAACTCGATGGGCTCATCAAAGCCATGGGCTTTGGCAAACTCGCCTCCGCCAGCCATCGAACCTGCTGCAGAGTGTGTAAACCCGAGCATGCGATAGAACTCACGGGATCTTTCGAGGTCCGACACGTTCATATTGGTATTCACCAGACGAATCCAACTGGGCCGTCCAGTCGGCTTTACACCACCGTCGGCTTGGACCAACTTCAGGAAAGCGCCGTCCTGATCTTTGAAAAACACGAACCGTTCACCATTCGGCGCGGTTGCAGGGGCGGACACGAACTCGACACCCTTGGCGGTCAAGTAGGTGCAATCGCCATCCAAATCGGTCGTTGAATACGTCGCATAAGCCATGCCGATGTGGTTCAACTTCGCATAGGGCGGCTCGCTGCGGTACGAATCACCGCGGAATTGCACCGTGTCCACGAATGGCATCGCTGGCGGGTTTTCGAGACTCGTCAGCGCGACGTAGATCAGATAGTCATCCTCAAAACCGAGCGCTCGCGCGAACGTGGTACTGGTCTCGGGACCCGCCGGATAGATTTCTCCTTTGAACCCTAACGTTTCGTAGAAGGCGCGCTGACCTGCCATATCGCTGGTGTTAAGTCCAAAGTAACCTTGGCGCAGGAGACCAATATCAGCCTGGACTGACTGCGCGATGCGAATGACACCGGACGCAGAGGCTTCTCCAGACAACTTCACATCCAATGTGTTTTCGTTCTTCAGGTCTACTGGAATGGACGTTTGCCCATTCCGCCGGCGCTCCGCCGATGCCAGTACTTCTTTGCCATTCAACTTGACCCGCGCACTGTGCGCGCTGCTGCTTTGAAGGATCAGCTTCGCCGGACCGACAGTTGCATTGAACGCGGCTGAGTAAGTCACCTCAGCGCCCTGTTTCAGTTCGAATAACCTGGGGCCAAAGCGGGTCAGGTTTGCTTCGCTCATTTCTCTCCACCCACGCTGATGAAAACACCTGCACCGACGGTAAACGAGGTCACCTGCGAACGCTAATCAAGAAGCGGGGCTGGTTGAAAGGGAAGAAAGGCGCGGCAGGAAAACTCCCGCTATCCTGCTCACCTTTCTACCTGGGGCGTAAGGTCCTTCAACATGGTGAACTTTCTGCGCCCGAATCAACCATCACGGTCCTTTTTTCAATGAAGATCCCCAAGGAACTGCAGACGCTGATTGACGACGGTGTGATCGGAGCGGTTCTGCGACAACTCGACAGCGGCAAGGAAGCCACCGTGTTCATCGTCCGATCAGGCCAAGAAGTACGCTGCGCCAAGGTCTACAAGAATATGGCGAGGCGCAGTTTCCAGGCTCGTGCTCAGTACCGCGAGGGTCGCCAGGTACGTGGTAGCCGCCAAAGCCGGGCGATGGAGAAGCGGACACGTTTTGGACGGGAGGAAGAAGAAGCGGCGTGGAAGAACACGGAAGTTGACGCGCTCTATCGGCTGCGTGCAGCCGGCGTTCGGGTGCCAGAACCCTTCGCCTTTATCGATGGTGTTTTGATCATGGAGTTGGTGACCGGCGTCGATGGCGAAAGCGCACCCCGCCTCGGCGCCGTCGAATTCACAGCCGAAGAAGCCAGACACTGGCACGGCTTTATGATCGAGCAGATCAAGCGCATGTTGTGTGCGGGTCTCGTGCACGGTGATCTGTCGGAATACAACGTGCTCTTCGGACAAGAGGGTCCGGTGATTATCGACTTTCCACAGGCTGTCGAAGCCTCGGCCAACAACAACGCCAAAGCGATGCTGCTGCGCGACGTCGGCAACATCACCTCGACCCTCGGCGCCTTCGCCCCGGAATTACAAACATCCCGTTTCGCTGACGAGATGTGGGGGTTGTTCGCGAGTGGTGATCTCTCGGTCGACACACCACTCACCGGAGTCTTCGTTGACATCGAAACGCCCGTTAATGTCGATGAGGTCCTCGAAGTGATAGAGGACGCGAAAGCCGAAAATGAGCGACGCCAACTAGGTCGAGACATCGCCGAAGGTCGTGTGGTCGCCCCGGCGGATGAACAATCCGATATTCCTGGTGCAGCGCAATGAACCCACCCGCGCTTTGGCGCTGTTGTTCATGAGCCAGCGTGCATTCGGCTCTACGCTCGCACCACCTGCGCCTGCTCAATCGCCTCCCTGATGCGGCTGTGTTCCTGGCGCGAGAGTTTGTAGAGGCTCGCCACCAGCGCCGTGATACCGATCATCACCAGAACGCCTGGCCCCATCGCCATGGCCAGAGTGCGTAACGAGTCAGGATCGATGGTCTCAAAAGTCGCATTACGCTCGATACCCGCGATATCCACAACAACACCAGAAATGATGATGCCGAATCCACCAATCGCCTTGGCTGCGAATGACGCCGCCGCGTAGTAGATGCCTTCATTGCGGCTGCCATGAATCTCCTCATGTTCATCGGTGATATCCGCAATCATCGAGCCGATCATGACACCCAGTACACCGATACCCAGCGCACAAATCGCATTGGCTGCCATCACCAGATAAAAGAGCATCGGCTCACCGGGTTTGGGAAACACGCCAAAAAGACTGAGGATGATCGGCAGCGTGTTCCACAACGCGTACCAGACAAGACCACCGATGAGCAGCGTTTTCTTTTCCGGAAAAATCCGCCCGAGTGGCGTAGCCAACGCAGCACCAATGAAGCCGCCAATGACCGACGCCGGAAAGCTCAAACCAATCATCGAGAGGCTGAATTGAAAATACAGCGTGCCGAGATAGATCGACAGTGCACTCACCATCCCCATGGTCATGCCCCATAAAACCGCTGTCAGAACAATCACTCGAAAGGAACTGAGCGCAAATGCCTGACCTGCTTCCCGGGCAACCTGGAGAAAGCTGAATCGGCTTCCATTGGGCGTCGCTTGCGGCAGGTGTGGAATCTGACTGTGTGTGCCATAGGCGGATATCCAGATACCGAGTGCAATGACGATGGCAAACGTCGCAGCAAACAACGGATAGGCGTCGGGATTGAGCTGTCCGATCGGGTACTTTTCTGTCGCTTCAAAGTAGATCTGCATACCGATTAGAAACACCATCAACGTTCCGACTGAAGCGAACAACGAACGCAAAGCAGAAAGCAGCGTTCGTTCATCATAGTCCGTCGACAACTCCGCGGTCATGGCGGTATGCGGAATGGAGTAACAGGATTGCGTAGTTCTTGTGAGCACGGAGAGCGTGATCAACCAACCAAACAGACCCATCTCATCGAGCCCCGCAGGCGGTGCGAACAACAGATAGAAGCTGACCGCGAAAGGTAGAGCTGACAGATACATGAAGGGGTGACGCCGCCCCCAACTGCTCTTCGTTCGATCCGACCAGGAGCCGACGATAGGGTCGAACACCGCGTCGATCACCAGCGCAATGACGATAGCTGCGCTGGTCAGAAAGCCCGATAAACCAAGAACCTGGTTGTAGAAGAACAAGAGGAAAAATCCGAACGAGGTACTCTGTACGCCTTCAGGAATTTGTCCGAACGCGAACATCAAGCGTACGCGCCATCCGAGGACGGCGGTTGCAGAAGCTGTCACTGTGATCCCCTCAATACAATGGCTCGAACTCTCTTGGAGAAGCATCAACCGGGTCCACGTTCTCAATTCCGAGGAACGAAGACCGGCGGAGCAATTCACCACTCAACCTAAGCGAATTCAGCCCGCGGAGCCACCTTTGGTGGTGATCCAGACATTTCCCAAAGCTCCAAACGTCATCACACGCTCTTCACGTGTTGTCCACGACACAATGCCGGCGGAGTGATATTCAACGATCAACCCTTACAGCGTGCCAAGTCCGATGGCCGCGGCAAGCGGGCTGTCCGCTGCCGTTTGTGCGCGGATCGCTTCACGGTGAGCTTCTGCATCGGGGTTCGCCAGGAATACCCCTGCGGTCACCAATGCGCCAGCAATCGCACCAACGACGGCGGCACGCATCAGAAGACACCTGAGCGGTGCAATAGTGAATCTTTCATGCCTTGCCCGTAAGGAAGTGGCCTCGAGCAACGCCTGTGGAGTCATAAACAGGCTCTGCATGATCCACGCGGTACTTGAGAATCGGGCTCATACGTTGTTTGCGTGGATACTTCGCAAGGTGTGCACCCATATCGCGGTACCAGTGATCCCGCAGGTGTGCTTCGAGTGCTTCAGATGATGTCCACTCTTCGTAGACGTGCACACGACCTGGTGTCAGGTGATCTTCAGTCCAGGCGTAGGCGATACAGCCGGGCTCGGCCAGCGCACCATCGATAAACCGGCGCGCGGCCAGCAGCATGGGTTTGACGTCTTCCGGATTTTCGAAATCCATGGAACCGTAAATGATGACTTTCATTTAGCCTCGCTTCATGAACCGAACCTGATCACGAGCATACCACCATATCCTGAAGCAGAAGATCAGAGGACGTGGTTGGACATCCACCAGTCCCAGATTACGTCAGCAGCCATCTGGTGACCTTCGGGTGACGGGTGCACCGGATCATCCGGATGATTACGCAAGGCCACGAGCCCTCGCCTTTGAAACGGGCCAGAAAGGTCCAGTACCGGCAGCCGTGTGCGTTCGGCCTCTAAACCGACGATGGCGTGCGCAACCCGGTGCGTGTAAACCCCTTCTGCATCCGTTTCGTGAAAGGGAAAGACCACCAACAACAATCGGAAACCGTGCTGATCACGTAATGCTGACAAGCGTTCAAACGCAAAACGCAGACGGCCGACACGGGTTTCATCCCGATACCAGCCCGATGGCAGTACTTCCGGCGCTTCCCGCATGAGCGACAACAACCGGGTTTCATCTGCTGCGATCGGCGTGATGCGATCCTAGAAGCGCGTCCTGAATACTTCGGGATCATTCGCCACTTCTTCGTATCACCGCCCCTGAAGCCGATCGACGCTGGTTAGCAACAACTGCCCGAGCCGGCTCTGCAACAACCAGGGATTGCGCGCATAAACGTTGAGACGTTCGAGGTATTCGAGGTTGGCAGAGACGACACCTGCATCATTGAGACAGAACCCGACCACCACGATTCGCGGTTGAAGTGGCAGTCCGTGTCGCTCCAGCACCGCGATTTCCTGACGCGTGTCATAACCACTCAAAGAAAGATTCTGTACATCAAAACGTGGATCACGCGCCTTGAGGCGATCTCTGAGCAGATCGGGGTAGGTGGTGCCCACCGGCAGCTCGCTGCCGAAGGTGATCGAATCCCCAAGAAAAACCACACGACGTACCTCGTCATCCGTGCTCGGCTCCGGACTTCGGAAGCCGACGGAATTCACGGCCAGTTCGGTTTTGAACGCTCGCCCTTTTGAACCGGGGATCAGTTCGTAACCAATGTCGGGATCTTCGGAACGACGGAGCACCAGGTCTTTACCTGCTGCCATGGCCTTGAGGGGTTCATAGCCTGCTAGGCGCAGGCCCCCTTCGATGCACAGCAGAGTAATCAGGGTACTCGCCGCCACCAGAGCGGCGTTGGCGAGATTCTTTTGCATACGGGATCAGAGCGTGCGGGTTCAGGCCCTGGCCCGCGCCCGGGCGAGCGCTGGTCGAGCCTGACAGGTCGTCATCCATCGTTTCACGTGGGTGTACTGCGAGATGTCCTGCTGGACCATATCGAGCAACATCAACACCGCCGCAACATTGAGATCCGCAACAGTAAAACGATAACCGAGAAGATATGCGCGCTCCGCGAGTTCGGCATCGAGAACTTTCAGCGGTCGATCGAGCCCTTTGACCGCATTGTCGATCACCGACTGATCACGTTTGTCAGCAGGCACAAAGAGCTTCTGGATGACGATCTGCATCTGCAACGGTTCAATCTCGCTGATCGCCCAGACACTCCACTGCCAAGCTTTCGCTTCGCCGGCAGCGTCCATTGGATAGAGATCACCACCATAGGTCTTCGCGAGATAGAGGTTGATCGCCATGCTCTCGAAGAGCACCAAATCACCATCCACCAGCGCCGGAATACGGCCGTTAGGATTTACCGCGGTGTACGCGGGAGACGACTTCGCATCGCGGAAGTGCTGCGGGACATGTTCGTACTCGACACCGGCTTCTTCAATCCCCCATATCGCCCGCAAGGCGCGCGACCCGGAAATTCCATAGAGCTTGCGAGCCATCTTCTGACTCCTTATGCCGTCTGCCGATAACCCGGCGGACGTTTGCCGTGTTCGTCGAGCACCTTGAACTCTTCGCCGAGGTCCTCGATCCAGATGATCTTGCCGGTGCGATCCATCAGATGTTCGCGATCAAGGAGCATCTGCACGATGCAACGGCCCACAAACAGCGGTGTTTGTGATTTGGTGAGGTCCATGTTCCGCTCTTTCGCAGCGTCCTGGATGAACTCGGTACTCACCGAGCCCGGATACATCGACATCGCGGCAATACCTTTTGGCTTGAGCTCGACAGCCATATCTGCCGTCAATCGATCAAGACCCGCCTTGCCCGCGCCGTAAGAGCAGGAGAAGTGGTAGCTCTGACCGCCGGGAGAAGAGATGTTGACAACGGCCGCGCCGGGACCGGATTTGAAAATCAGCTGGGCCGCATGCCAACTCGCGACGTAGTGCGCGCGCATACCGATGCCAACCTGGTCGTCATAAATCTGGATCGGATGATCCCAGAAGCCGCCGCCCCAAGCGGGTGGGCTCGGAATCTTGTAAACATTGTTGATGAGGTAGTCGATGTGACCCGCTTCGCGGCCGACCTGTTCAAACACCTTGGCAATTTCCGCGTCATTGGCGTGATCACATTGAATGGCGATGCCTTTACCACCCTTCTCGTTGATGAGCCGCGCGGTGGTATCGATAGTGCGTTCACCGGGTCCGGTGGTACGTCCGGTCACATAGACCGTCGCACCTTGTTCAGCAAGCGCAAGGGCTATGCCCTTGCCAATCCCGCGACTTGCGCCTGTCACGACGGCAACTTTGCCGGTCATGGCTCCCATGCTCTTACTCCTGCGTTATGAAATTGAAATCAAGCCGCTGCGAACTTGTCGAGGCGCTTGTGAATGACATCCTCGGCTTGCGCCATGATGCGCGCGACCAGCTCTTTGCACGTCGGAACATCGTGAATCAGGCCCTGGCTCTGGCCGACAGTCCAGATGCCCCCATCGATATCGCCGGCACCGAGAACGTTGGCACGACCGCGCACACCAGCAACAAGTTCACGCACGTCTTCGATGGTCTTGGTCGGATCTTGTTGAATCTTGGCCACCTCGAGCGACACCGCGTTTTTTGCGACGCGCGAGGTGTTCTTGAGGGTGCGGTTGATCAGCACCGTGTCGCGCTCACTCATGTTGACGATGGCCTGCTTCACGTTCTCATGCACTTTCGCTTCTTTGGTGGCGATAAAGCGAGTGCCCATGTTTACACCATCAGCACCGAGTGCGAGTGCTGCAATCAGGCTGCGACCATCGGCCATACCACCGGAGGCAATCACGGGAATGCTCACCTGATCGCAAGTGGACGGTAGCAACACGATGAGCGTCACATCGTCTTCACCGGGGTGACCGGCACACTCGAAGCCGTCGATGCTGATGACATCCACACCCACACGTTCTGCGGTTACTGCGTGTCGCGCGGAGGTGCACTTGTGAATGACCTTCACGCCATTGGCTTTGAAATCTGGCAAGTGGGGTTCTGGGTTTCGACCAGCAGTCTCAACAATCTTTACGCCACCTTCGATAATGGCACGGCGATACTCGTCATACGGAATCGGGTTGAGAGACGGCAGGATGGTGAGGTTGACACCAAAGGGCTGGTCCGTCTGATCCTTGGTGCGCTGAATTTCTTTCATCAGGTCTTCAGCGGTCTGGAACATGTGTGCGGTGATGAAGCCGAGCGCACCTGCATTGGCTACAGCGGCAACGAGATCGCCATAACCGACGCCGGTCATGCCACCCATCACGATGGGTGTTTTAACGCCGAACATTTCAGTGAGACGGGTCTTGAGCATGGTTCCTCCCTTTATTGGTTTTTTCCCGGTCTACGAGTCGTGATATCAAGCGACGCCGTCGTGTGCGCGGTAAATCGCTGCGGCCCGGCATGTTAACGCTGCGTCCACTGACGCGGCTACCAGCACAGAACATCACCGACGGTTTCGGCGAGAAGGTCTTCCGGTATCCTCGCATGCAGACATGGAGCGGGATAACAGGAGCGCAACTTGGAATACTTCGTGAACTTCCCCGCCGGGTCAGTGGCGAACCCAGGCCACTGGGCAGCAGAAAAAGAAGCCGAGGGTTGGCACGGTATCTGTGCAAGCGATCACCTCTGGGTCGGTGCCACGCGTTACCCGCACGTGTTTGTCGCGGCAACACAAATGGCCTGCGCCACATCGCGTATTCGCATCACCACGTCGTTTTGCAACAACCTCTTTCGTTCACCAGTGGAGTTCGCGCAGGCTGCTTTGTCACTCCAGGCTGCATCGAATGGACGATTTGAAGCGGGGCTCGGCGCCGGCTGGTTGAAAGATGAGATCGACGCGCTCGGAATGACCTATCCCGATGGTCCTGGTCGCATCTCACGATATGTCGAAGCGTTAACCATCGTGCGTGAGTTGTTACGCACCGGACAGTGCACGTTTGCCGGTGAACACTACAAAGTGAGCATCACCGGGACTCAGCAACTCGCTCAGGTGAGTGACATTCCGCCTTCGCTGGTCGCTTCGGCGGGAGGATCCGTTGCCCTCAAGCGGGTGACACCTTTAGTTGATCGTGTGGAGATCAAGGCTTCGTCACGCAGTACACGTGGCGGTCAGCTCGACTTTCCGATCATGGCGACAGTGACGGAAGATGAAGTACGCGCTCAAGTCGACAAGGTGCGCAGCATCGCGCCGGACAAACCGCTCGGAATTTTTATTCTTACGGGTGTGGGTAACGGGCCTGCAGTTCAAGGTCTGAAAGCCGGTCTTGGCAATGGCTATCTCAGTCGTTTCCTCGGCGAACCAGCTGCAGTGGCGGATGCACTCCGTAGTCTTGGAGACCTCGGGATTTCGCGAATCCAACTCACCGAGCTCGCCCCCGGATCACACTCGTTACTCGCCCCTCACTTGATTTGATTGGGAAAAAGCCATGAACGACATCGACCACATCATCCGTCGCAAGTACGAATATGCTTACGGCATCGACACCCGCGACTGGGTGCTCTATCGCAGCATCTTCACCGATGAGATTCGAATGGACCTTTCGTCCTATTCGGGCGCACCCGCTGCGACGATGTCCGCTGATACGTGGGTATCGAACTGTCGACGTCTCTTCGACAACCTCGATGCGACACAACATGTCATGACCAACCCCATCGTTGATCTGAACGGCCCAAACGGAAATGAAGCGCGGCTGCGTATGTACATGAAAGCCGAACACTTTCTGCACACTCATACCGGAAATTCCGATTTCGCGCTGGGCGGCTACTACGATGATCGTCTGGTGCAAACACCCAACGGATGGCGAATTTGTGCGGTGACGCTCACCGTATTTTGGAACCGTGGGAACCGGGACATCATGCGATTGGCGGTCTCCTGAGAATCTCACCGGCGGCGTGTAATGGGCGCGCTGCGAAGGTAAAGTGCGCCCCGGCCCGGTTCTGAGGCTCACCGGAATGAAGGAAGGATGTGATGCAGGAACTTGATCGCTCACGGGTCACCCCGGACGAAATCGACTCACTTGGACACTTGAACGTCCGGTTCTATCTTGCCCGTGTAGAGCGCGCGAACCAGAAACTGATGGCGGCACTTGGTCTGTCTGAGCAGGTGCTCGATACCCAAAAAGCACTGCTGCGACGCATCGACACCTATTGCCGTTTTCGGCGGGAGCAGTTCGAAGGGGCGGAACTGACGGTCCTTGGTGGTGCGCTCGGAACGGTGGGTAATCAGGTTCGATGTTACTTCGAGATTCGCAACCCGGCGCGTGATGAGTTGGCAGCGACCTTCGTGAATGGCACCGTGTTGGCCGACAAACAGAGCCGCAAGGTGATCACCCTTCCCGCTTCCGTCCGCCAAATCAACGAACAATATGGCGTACAGATTCCGGACTACGCCGCACCCCGTTCGCTGACACTCGACCAACCCCGCACCGATATCCCCTTGAAGTACCTGTTGGAAAAGATCGGAGAGTCGTCCGAGTTCGGCATGACAGGCCGACGTGAGGGCACGATTGAAGCTAAAGATTGTGGTCCTGACGGCATTCTCCGCGACGACGTTGAGCTGATGTTCATTCTCTTTCGTCGCCAGATCGAAGCCGGCGCTGACGCAAAGGCGTTTGGTCCACCAGTTCTGCGCACCGATGAAGGCCACCGCTTTGGCTGGGCGATGCTCGAAACACGTAACATCGAGTTGGCGCGGCCTAAAGCCGGCGATGATGTGCTCTGGATCGGTGCGGATGTGAACATCACGGAAAAATCACGACAGTCACGGCGCTGGGCTTTCGTGAAAGCGACGGGTGAGATGCTCAGCATTCATGATTCTGTGGGTATCGCGATGGATCTGGATGCACGCAAGGCGATTCCGATCTCGGCGACGATTCGCAGTGCGATGGATAAGCACTACCTGCCCGAATTCGCCTGAAATTCTGGGGAATCTCTGATTGATGTCTATTTCCGCCATGACTTCGTTGATCGTCGCTCCAAAAAATCGCGGAACTACTGCATTTCCGTGATTTTTATACGCTCCTCTCGCCTCGTTCTGACAAAAATATCCAATCAATCAGAGTCTCCCCTAGGCTGATACACCCATTTGCGCGGTCGACATCATCGCCGCGCTGAGGCGTTCTGACACTTCCAGTCGCTGATTTCGATAATCAGATTCGATTGCAAGATTTCTACCCTCGTCCGGGTCATTCACCAGATCGTAGAGCTCCACATCACCACTCGAATACTGCGAATACCGATATCGGTCGGTGTAAATCGTTCGTGTATGCAGTGGCAGCGGACTGCCGATGAGCGCGAGCGGAAACTCCTCTTCCACGAGACAATGATCACGCACCGAACGATGCGGATCATTGAGCACCGGCACCAGACTCTTACCCTGCATATACACAAATGGTTTTGCTCCGGCGAGATGCAGGAACGTCTGTGCAAGGTCCATGGAGCTGGCCAGCGACTGTGTGCGCAGGCCGGCTTCTCCAGGTCTTGCAATCAGCAAAGGCAAGCGCAAACAGCCTTGATAGTGCATCGTCGCTTTCAGCATGAGGCCGTGATCACCAAACATGTCACCGTGGTCACTCGTAAAAATCACCACGGTGTTCTTTGCGAGCCCCAGTCGATCCAACGCTCGCAACACTTCACCGATGCCTTGATCCATCATCTCGATCATGCCGAATTAGGCCGCCATGGCGTGGCGCACGAGCTCACGGTTGGCACCAAACATCTGCACGATGTTCTTTGACGGTTTCCACGAACGGATGAGGCTCAGGTGCTTCGCGGCACCGGAGAGGTCGTCGTCGATCGTCGCGGGCTCAGGCATGTCGTTGGGGTCATAGGCCTGCCACCACTTGCCGGGTGGCGAAAACGGATGATGGGGATCTGGGTAGGAGCACTGCAGGAAAAACGGTCTATCCCCAGCAGCCATACGCTCAAGCGCGGAGATAGAGCGCTCGGTGACAAAGGTCGTGGAGTGCAGCTCTTCGGGCAGCGTTGGCTGAAAGATCTGCCACCAGTCAGGGTAACGCTCAATCGCGGGTCCAGGGTTTTCCCAGGCAACATTCAGGTCAGCGGGTTTGGCACCACGCTCCAATGCCCAGCGATAGGGATGTCCGGTGACCGCATCGCCATGGCCAATTGCGAACTCCACATGCCGAAACCCATAAAAGTCGGTGATGTCAGGCGCCTCATTGAGGTAGCGCTCTGTATCTTCCAAAGTATCCTAACCGGCCGGAAAAACGGACTGCGCTGTAGGTGCGTGACGTCCGGCTCGACTCACATTGCGGCTGAGCCCATGTTGGAGGTGCGACTTGCCAATCAGCGCCGTGTCGTAACCACTTTCAACAAGCTGACGCACACAAGTGTTTGAGTTCCATGCAAGGGACCGGTCGTTAAACACGACACCGTGTGACGACGGCATGCGCCCGGTGATCATCGAACACCGGTTCGGCATACAAATGGGATTGACGACATAGGCGCGATCAAACACCGTTGCTCGATCTGCGAGTGCGTCGAGATTGGGAGTGCGGACGATCTTGTTGCCGCCAAAACCCACATGATCGGCCCGCAGCTGATCAGCCACGATCCAGAGAATGTTGGGGCGCAAATCGGGTGCGTCGGGTTGATCCACAAGTTTTCCTTCAGTCAGGTCGATCAGGGTTGAAGCCACGAAAGCGTTGAATTGCCCGCTGGCGTGCGAACACATGATCAACAATCGGTGGTGGATAGTTCAATGTTAAGCCTGTCTTCCAAGGCTCGAAGAGGAAACGGTCCAGTACAGAGGCCAGCTCCGGCACGTGGAGGCGTGTAAACACTCCTTTCGGATCGAACCGTTGCCCTTGCGTTGTGGGATTGAAGATACGAAAGTAAGGCACCGCGTCAGTACCGGTTGAGGCACTCCACTGCCAACCGCCGTTATTCGACGCGAAGTCTGCATCGACTAATTGCTCCATAAAGAAACGTTCGCCTTCACGCCAGTGAATGAGCAGGTGCTTGGTGAGAAACATCGCTGCCACCATGCGCAGGCGATTGTGCATCCAGCCGGTCGAAGTGAGCTGGCGCATGGCGGCATCAACCAGCGGATAGCCGGTGAGACCCGACTTCCACGCATCGAGTGCCGCAGGGTTCGTTTCCCACTGCAACCGGTCATAGTGTTGATGAAACGACTCGCCTTTGGAGACGTGAGGATGCAAAGCAATCACATGCCGGTAGAACTCGCGCCACAGGATTTCGTTGACCCAAGCCTCGGAGGCTTCCGGTGCAAGCGCCTTCGCGGCATCAAGGCATCGACGAGGCGATATCGCGCCGATGGCAAGATACGGCGATAGTCGACTCGTTCCTTCGATCGCAGGAAAGTCCCGATTCCCTGCATAACCGGCTAAGCGACCTGCCGCAAAATTTCGCAATTGCTGATAGGCCACCCGCTCACCAGCGGGCCACGCTGCAGCGCCTTCGCGCTCGGCTGATTCGTCCCAACACATCAGCGCGGGGTCGAGCGGGGCTGCAACCGGCTTCGGCTTGTCGAGTGTTTGCAGATCGGTGTCGGTCACTACTCCGAACCATTTGCGGCGGAAAGGTGTAAAGACCGTAAACGGTTTCGCTGCAGCCGTGAGCACGCGCCCTGGCGGCAATATCACCGAGCCTTCGTGACGCACACAACCACGCCCTATGGCTTTAACTGCGCGCCAGACCGCTCGGTCGCGTTTCACTTCATCCAGCGGGTATTCGGCGTTGAAATGGAGTTGAACTGCGCCTGTTTCCTGAAGGAGCTTGACCATCGCAGCAGGCGCGTCACTGAAACGGGGGACCTGTAGCACGTGCAACTTGATCCCAAGCGCCGCGAGTTCATGTGCCAGCGCTTTAACCGTTCGACGAACAAAGGCAGTTTTGCGTGGGCCTTCATGATGCGCGGCCCATTGCGCATCGGCCGCAAAAAAACATGCCTCAACGCTGCCACCACCACACGCAGCAACCAGCGCCGGATTGTCTTCGACGCGAAGGTCGCTGCGAAACCAGACGAGTTGTTTCAGGGGTGGCACGCCGAAGATCAATCGGACTGGATGCGACGCCCTCGTGATGCCAGTTCATGGCGCTTGATCTTCCAGCCGTCCTTAGTCCGCACCATGTCGGATTTGTAGGTGGCCCAGAGGGTTAGCGTCGTGTTCGGTGCATCTTTCATGTAGTGCAGTGCCTGCACATCCGTACGGCAATGCGCGTTGTCGCCGTTGATGGTCGCGAGTTGCGGCCCGAGCATGTGTTGTGTGGGTCCGAAGCGCTCCAGCGCGCCGATCACGTAGGTCGTCCAGTTGTCACCTCCATGCACCGGCTGGTCGCCAAAACCGACGACTTCAACATCGTCATGGAAACAGCTGCGGTACATCTTCATGTCCCGCTCATCGACACCGGCTGCATAACGCAGCATCACATCCATCAGTTGTTGGCGGTCTGTGGCCCAATCGCTCATGTTGTTCCCCTTGATCCCCGTTACAAGACTCGGGTATTAAGCCCCGAGGGCCTTGGCCGCGCAACACAACAAACATTTAGGGGAAAGACATGTATCCGGGACACTGGGCTTCGATCAAGCCGGATACGCCAGCCGTCATTCACGCCGCGACCGGGCAGACCATGACTTGGGCAGAGCTCAACGATGCCTCCAATCAGGTTGCAGGGCTCCTCCGTCGGCTTGGGCTCGAAACGGGTGATCACGTCAGCCTCCTGATGGAGAACCACCTCGACTATTTCCCGTTTGCGTGGGGAGCCATCCGCGCCGGGCTCTATCTCACCTGTATCAATCGTTACCTGACATCCGATGAAGCGGCCTACATCGTGACGGATTCGGCGGCCAAGGCCGTTCTGGCGTCGGGTGTAACGTGCGACCTCGCCGCACTGAAAACGCTGACACCTGACACACCGCACCATCTTTGTGTGCGCGGATCTGCTGACGGTTGGCAGGACTACGCCACACTGCTTGCCCGCGAAGAAGCCGCTCCGCTCGCAGTAGAGCCTATGGGCGACAGCATGTTGTACAGCTCAGGCAGTACCGGACGACCCAAAGGGATCAAACGCCCGCTCTCTGGGAAGACGATTCACGAAGGTATTCCCGGTGTTGATCGCGCCAATCCCTACGGCATCAACGATCAAACGATCTACCTCTCACCTGCACCGCTCTATCACGCGGCGCCTTTCGGTTTCTGCATGCGCACGCTGAGCCTCGGTGGCAGCGTCGTGATGATGGAGAAGTTCGACGCGGAGGCAGCGCTCGCAGCCATCGAACAGTACCGCGTGACCCATAGCCAATGGGTTCCCACGATGTTCGTTCGTTTCCTGAAGCTCGATCCAGAAATTCGAGCGCGTTATGACCTTTCTTCTCATCAAGTCGCGGTCCACGCTGCTGCACCGTGCCCGGTCGAAGTGAAACAGCAGATGATGAACTGGTGGGGGCCGATCCTGTGGGAGTACTACGCGGGTACGGAACGTAACGGTTCAACCATCATCGGTCCGGAAGACTGGCTCGCCCACCCCGGATCCGTGGGTCGCGCAGCGAGTGGGATCATCCACATCTGTGATGAATCCGGTGAAGAAATGCCCGTGGGTGAAGCCGGACTCGTTTATTTCGAACAGCCAGCCAAGCCGTTCGAATATCACAACGATGCCGCCAAGACGGCGAGCGCCGCTCACCCACAACATCCCAACTGGACCTCACTCGGTGATGTGGGTTATCTCGATGCCGATGGGTATTTGTTCCTGACAGATCGTAAGGCCTTCATGATCATTTACGGTGGCGTGAACATCTATCCGCGTGAAATCGAGGACGCGCTGATTCTTCATGACAAGGTCGCCGACGTGGCGGTTTTTGGTATTCCGAATGAAGAGTTTGGCGAAGCGGTGAAAGCCGTGGTGCAACCCGCACCAGGCGTAGAACCAAATAAGGTCCTCGCCGATGAACTCACGACCTTCGCTCGGCAACATCTCGCAGGCTATAAGGTGCCGAGGTCCATTGATTTCATGGTGGAGCTGCCGCGACTCCCCACCGGGAAGCTCTACAAGAAAGTGCTGCGCGACCCCTATTGGGTGAAGTAGTCGAAGACCAAAATTTCGCACGATGGGGAGGCTTTCACCCTCCTTCCCCGGCGTCTATGCTTGCGGCCCACAACACCCCGCCCCACTACCGGAACTCCTGATGGAAATCGAAGCCCACGACCCTCATCACGCGGCTGAACACGACCTTCGCGACAAAGGACTTTCACACAACTCCATCGGTCTTCTAGGCAGCACGGTCCTCGCGATTTCGTGTGTCGCACCGGCCTATACGCTGACCGCCACCATCGGCCTTCTGGTGGGCGAAGCCGGGACTCAAGTCCCGATCATTTTCCTCGCGGGCTTCTTGCCGATGTTCTTCGCAGCGTTCGCCTATCGGGAACTCAACAAGGTAGCCCCAGATTGCGGCACCTCCTTCACTTGGACCACCAAAGCATTTGGCCCGTACATCGGCTGGCTCGGTGGTTGGGCTGCGATTCTTGCAACGGTGATCGTGATCTCGAACCTGGCGGGTGTCGCCGTACAGTTCACCTATCAGTTCATCGGTGCGGTCACCGGCAGCGAATGGATCGCGACGTTATGGGAGAACAGGCAGGTTAACGTCGTGAGTTGCCTTGTTTATATCGCGCTGGCGACCTGGATCGCCTATCGCGGCATCAGCACCACCGCCCATGTGCAGTACATTCTCGTGGGTTTTCAGATGCTGATACTCGTTGCGCTGGCGATTTTCGCCTTCAATCGGTGGTCGACCGCAGAAACTGCCATCGAATTCAGTTGGAGCTGGTTCAGCCTTGACGGGCTCACTGTATCCGCCTTCGTCGCCGGGCTCTCCGGTTCGATCTTCGCGTTCTGGGGATGGGATTCAGCGCTCACTGCCAATGAAGAAACCAGGGATGCCGACAAGACGCCAGGGCATGCAGCAATTCTCGGTGCGGTTTCCGTCCTGTTGACCTATCTGCTCGTTTCGGTCGCGCTCATCATGTTTGCCGGTGTGGGGACCTCAGGACTTGGTCTCGCGAACGAAGACATCGCTGACAACGTATTCGGTGCGGTTGCCCAGCCCATCATGGGTGATCCTTGGTACAGCCTGCTGTTTCTATGTGTTGTGGCTTCGAGTGCTGCGAGCCTCATCAGCACCTTTCTGCCGACCTCACGCACGTTGCTCGCGATGGGGTCATATCGTGCCATCTCACCAAAGTTCGCCACCATTCATCCAAAGTATCTGTCTCCCTCCTACGCCACGGTTGCAGGTGGTCTTGGCGCGGGCATCTTTTACGCGACCATGAGTTATCTCAGCGAAAATGTGCTCGTGGATACGATCTACTCCATCGGCATCATGATCTGCTTCTACTATGGCCTCACCGCCTTTGCGTGTGTGTGGTTCTTCCGCAAGGAGCTGTTTCACGATCTGTCATCGATGGTCTTCAAGTTCCTGTTCCCGTTGCTCGGCGGCCTCGGTCTCACCTTCGTTTTCGTCATCACCTTGCACGATTCGTTCTCGCCGGACTATGGAAGTGGCGCATCAGTAGGCGGCGTCGGACTCGTGTTCGTTCTGGGAGTTGGTTTAATTCTCTCCGGGTTGCTCATTATTGCCTGGTGGCGCGCGAAGGACCCGGAGTTCTTCATTGGCGACACACTGAAAACCGATACTCCAGAACTTCTGGATTGATAAGCCCGGTCGGGCAAGGATCTAAACCGTGTCTCAAGAGCAGCTCTGGATGTTGATCGCGACGGGCGTCGTGATCGTGGCGCTGCAGTTGATTCTGTTGCTGCGACGACCCCGCTTCGACACACCGGCGGACCTCTCCGCGCGACTCTCGACGTTGGAAAGCAGCTCACAAGGACTGATGCAAATCGTGTCCCGCACCGAAGGTGATCTCAATCGCCAACACGACGCGATCGAGAACGTACAACGCGCCTCGACAGAAGGCAGCAGTGCACTGGCTCGAACTGTCGATGAAAAACTCAAAGAAACCATCGACGAAGGGCGTGTCGGGCGTCATGAGCTGACAGAAAGTTTCGGTCGCTTCGAAAGCCGGCAGAACGAACTCTTGTCAAATCTCATGCAGTCAATGGTGCAACAGCTGCAAGGTATCGCCCAGGGAAGCAGCCTCACGGCAGATCAGCTTCGTAACACGTTGAACGAACGCCTCACCACGATTCAGGCGGAGAACGCGAAGAAGCTTGAGGAAATGCGCAAGACCGTCGATGAGAAGTTGCACGAGACACTCGAGGCGCGACTTGGTGAATCGTTCAAACAGGTCAGCGAACGTTTGGAGCAAGTCCACAAAGGGCTCGGTGAGATGCAGTCCCTCGCTAGCAACGTCGGTGACCTTAAACGTGTGATGACCAACGTACGGACCCGTGGCACATGGGGAGAGCTGCAACTCGGTGCACTCATCGAATCACTGCTCACGCCAGAACAATACGAACGCAACGTCAAAACGGTTCCGGGTAGCAATGACTTGGTGGAGTTCGCGATCCGCATGCCAGGACGCAGTGATGGTGAGCCGGTGTGGTTGCCGATCGACTCCAAATATCCGGTTGAAGACTATCAACGATTGCTGGATGCCCACGACACTGCGGACAAAGTCGCCATCCTCCAGGCAACCAACGCGTTCGAGTCGTCTTTGCGCAGCGAAGCCAGGAAGATTGCGACCAAGTACTTGAGCCCGCCCTACACCACCGACTTCGGCATTCTGTTTCTGCCGACGGAAGGCCTCTTCGCTGAAGCACTGCGTATTCCCGGGCTTTTTGAATCCATGCAGAACCAGCTGCGTATCGTCATCGCCGGCCCCACGACGCTCGCTGCGACGCTCAATAGCCTGAGGCTTGGATTTCGTACCCTCGCCATCGAGCAGCGGTCATCGGAAGTGTGGGAGTTGCTCAGCATCACCAAGACCGAGTTTCGAAAATTCGGCGAGGCCATCGATGCGACACGAAAGTCCATTGATCAGGCGTCGAGTAACCTTGAGAAAGTCGGTACCAGAACTCGCGCCATCGAGCGGAAGCTGAAGAACGTCGAAGCGATTTCTGCAGGCGACTCTGTTCCGCTGATTGAGGATTCCGAAATGGAGGACCCAATTAACTGAAAGCAAACACACTTACCGTCGTGTTTTTTATGGATTCGCGACATTCAATTCTTGCCAAATTTTGCCAAGCGACCTAACCTGCCGATATGAGCACGATGAACATCTCCTTGCCGGACAGCCTGAAAAGTTACATCGACGAACAGGTGAATCAGCGTGGCTATGGCACCAGCAGCGAGTACATACGAGAGCTGATCCGTCGAGATCAGGATCGATCAAATTTGCGGGCGCTCTTGCTTGCAGGTGCAGCGTCTCCCCCCACCCAACCCGTAGACGAGAAGTACTTCAAGGCGCTAAAAACCAGGATCAGATCTGGTACTCAACCAAAAACAAGTTCAAGGCAACCACGCTGACGCGTTTGAATGAAAGCTAAACCCGTCGTCCCGAGTGAATCAGCACTTCGCGATGTCGTGTTAGCACTGAACTTCCTTATTGCTGAAAACGGCGAGCAGACAGCCCTTCGCTTTGTTGATTCGTTGAGGAAGGGATACACCCACATCAGTTTACATCCGGCATCCGGGTCGCCGCGATACGCCCACGAACTAAACCTGCCTGGAGTTCGTCATTGGACGTTATCAGGTTTCCCTTACCTAATTTTCTATATGGAGCGTCCGACCGTTGTCGACGTTTGGCGGGTTTTGCACGGGAAGCTGGACATCCCGAACTGGATGCAAGAAGACCCCGATATGACGCGAACGCCAGGTAGTAACGACTGGGCGTTTTTTTGCCCTCAGAATCTCTCGCGTCGATACCGCAACATCGCACCCGCACCGGCTTTTTGATCTTCCCCTTCCTTCACAGACAGCACCCCATTCACCCACACCGCCTCGATCCCTGCGGGATACTGCTTGGGATCATCATAAGTCGCCGTGTCCACAATCGACGCTGGATCAAATAGCGTCAGGTCCGCCCACACCCCTTCACGAATCCGTCCGCGATCCACCATGCCGAACGTGTCCGCAGACAGTGAGGTCATCCGCCTGACTGCTTCGGGTAACCTGAGAATCCCGCGTTCGCGTACATAACGTGCGAGCACACGCGGAAACGTTCCGAACAGGCGCGGATGAGGCCGACCCCGCAAATCGGGAATGCCATCGGAGCCGACCATCATGTCGGCATGGGCAAGGTTGGTTTCAATATCTTCTTCCGCAATGATGAAGTGGATACAGATCGTGCGGTCACCACCCGGCGCGGTAAGGATTTGACGCACGAGCTCCGTGATGTCGACGCGTTGCTCTGTCGCGATGTCCTTGAGCATGCGGCCTTCGTATTCGCGGTACGCCGGACAACTGGCTATGCGAATCACCTCCGCAAGTTCACGGCTGATCCGATCAAGGTTGAAGTACTCGATCATGCGGCCACTGCCTGCGGTGTACGGATAGACATCGAGCGTCACCCTTTGGCCCGCGGCAAGTGCCGCATCCACCTTGGCCAAGGAGTCTTTGACCTTGCCCCAGTTGCCAGGTCCTGCTGCCTTGTGATGCGAGATGTGCACATGCACGTCGGCTTCACGGCCGATGGTGAGCGTTTCATCCACCGCTTCCAGCAGGCGATCCCCTTCGTTACGCATGTGTGTGGTGTAAAGCGCGCCAAAAGGTGCGGCGCAGCGGGCGAGCTCAATCACCTCATCCGTCACACTCCAGCGACCCGGCCGATAGATGAGACCCGTCGAGAAACCACATGCCCCTTGTTCCAGCGCAAGTTGCACGTGATCCCGCATCGTCACGAGATCTTGAGGTGTAGGTGAACGCTGCGCCATGTCCATCGCCAGGACACGCACGGTATTGTGCCCCACGAGCATCATATTGTTGATGTTCGGCTTTCGCTCGAGCACGGCGCGGAAGTATCCGTTCAAATCACGAAAGTCACCGCTGATACCGGCAAGGATGCCGCCACTCATCGCCATGGGGTCACGCGCCGGGTCTGCAGGAATCGCACTGAATCCACAGTTGCCGCTGACGACGGTCGTTACCCCTTGAGCAAGCTTGAACATCATGTCTGGCAAACGCAGGAAGGCGTCGTCGTCATGAGAGTGGGTGTCTATGAACCCGGGTGAAAGCGTCAGGCCTTGACCATTCATCTCATCGCGCGCCGCACCGACGGTTCCGAGCGCATCAATTCGACCATCCTTGATTCCAACATCGCCTTCGAACGCGGCACTGCCTGAGCCATCCAGAATCGCAACGTTTCGAATCGCGTAGTCGAGCATGAACGTCTCCTATAGACCGTATTGTGTGGGTCGGGTGCGCAGCCACTCACCCACCTTCTCACCGATCATGATGCAAGTGAGGTTGGTATTGGCCCGTGGCACGGAAGGCATGATCGAGGCATCCGCCACAACAAGCCCATCCACACCATGACATCGTCCGTATTGATCCACCACCGCCATCGCATCTTCCTTCGGCCCCATCTTCGCGGTACCACTAGGGTGATACCCACTGGCTGATAGCTTGCGACAAAGTGATGCCAGGGTCGCAGTATCCGTTCCTCGTGCAGGATCAGGAAACGCGATGGATTCCGTCATGCCCTTGAGCGGAGAAGTTGCCGCGAATCGCAGCGTGTCCTGCATACACCCCACAAGGCGTGTGAGGTCACGTTCATCCTCACAGAACCGGTTACGCACGATCGGTGCGGCCAGTGGATCCGCACTCGAGAGTAACAGCTCACCACGTCCGTATTGATACTCAAGCACCGCGGCGATGGCGAACATCGGTGGCCCACCCGGCTTACCTGCGAAGCTGATCTGTTCGATCTGCAGGTCGTTACGCTTGTCCGAGCCTGGGGCGGTGTAACGCAGGATCGTCTGAATGATGGGCGCGTCATGATCGACCTTAAGCCCTTCCTTGCCACGACAAGCCACAGACAGCGCCGGATGGTCAGAGAGGTTCTTGCCAACACCGACGAGCTCTCGCACACAACGTATGCCGTGATGTTCAAGCTGCGAACGTTCACCGATGCCGGATCGCATCAGCAACGTCGGTGTCTGCAACGCACCTGCAGAACACACGACGAGTCGGGCTTCGATGCGCTCCGTCTTCCCGCTCTCATCTAAAATCTCAACACCTGTGCAACGTGAACTGTCGATGACAAGCCGGCTCACGTGACTGTGGGCCTTGATGGTGAGATTGGGTCGAATGCGTGCAGGGGCGAGGTAACCCACGGCACAAGAAATACGCAACCGCCCAAGTTTGTTCATCGGATGGGGTCCGGCGCCAAATCCCCAGGGTTCATTGGCATCAGCGCAATGTGGATATCCAAGCCGATCTGACGCATCGAGAAAGGCCGCTTGTGGTGTGGTCAGCTCCTCCCTTGGATAACGTCGAATCGAGATCGGTCCTGCATCGCCATGCCACGGATCGTCACCAAAATCGAGGTCACGTTCGAGGCGACGAAATGCAGGCAGTACCTTTTCCCAGGTCCACTCGGGATTGCCTGCGGAAGCCCACTCATCGTAGTCCTCGGGAACACCACGGAGCGCAATGGTCGTATTCACCGCAGAGGAGCCGCCCACGACACGCCCGCGCGGAAAGATCACCGATCGACCTTCTGTCGGCTCGTAACGAAACTTCCAGTCGTGATCGTTGTAGGAGTTGTTGTGGCTGTTGATCAGATCAAAGGGTGTTCGTGCGAGATCGGGATAATCGGGACCGGCTTCCACCAAACAAACGGACAGGTTTGGATTTTCCGAAGCACGCGCCGCAATGGCTGCCCCGCTGCTGCCGGCACCCACAATCAAGATATCGAATCGGGACATGAACGCTCTCCTCTCCCGTTTTCATCACAGGGGATGATGTGGTGATCCCTCCGCCGGCGCAATTCATGCAATCCTCGTCTCAAGATTTTCTTCTGCTACGCTGCCGCTTTTCGAGAGCGAGTGAACTCATGGGAAAATTCCTGCGCGCGATCGTCGCCATGATTGCGGCTTTCGGCCTGGTGGCCTGGATCGCCGTTTCGACGCGCAGCGGCCAAGACATCCTCCTGCCTCGGCTTATCAATGCGGCGCTGCAGAGCCAGCCCGACGTTCCTTTCGACGGATTGCGCGTCTTTATGTGTGGGACATCATCGCCTTTGCCTTCCGCTGATCGTGCACAGGCCTGTGTCGCGGTGTTCGCGGGTTCATCGCTTTATCTCGTTGATGCCGGCGAAGGGTCGAGTGAGACCTTCAATCTCCACAATGAATCCACCCTCAACCTCAAAGCAGTGCTGCTGACCCATTTCCACTCCGATCACATTTCCGGCATCCCCGATTTCAACCTCAACTCCTGGGTCACGGGACGCAAGGAACCCCTCGTGCTGATTGGACCGGCCGGTGTGGAGCGCATCGCGATGGGTTTCAACGAAGCTTTCGCCATGGATCGCAGCTACCGCGTCGCCCATCACGGCGAGGCAATGCTTCCACCCGCACTCGGTGAACTTGATTTTCGCGAAATCGCAGTGAATGAATCCTGGACCGATGGCGAGCTGACCATCACGGCCTACCCCGTGGATCACGGACCGGTTTCACCTGCGGTGGGGTACCGCTTCGACTACAGAGGCCGAGCAGTGGTGGTGAGCGGCGACAGCAATGTCGTGGACTCCCTTGTCACAGCTGCCAAAGGCGCGGACCTCCTGTTGCACGATGCCTTGTCATTAACCCTCATCCAAACCATGGAGAGCGCGCTCGCCACTGTTGGCCGTGATCGTCAATCCAAGATCATGCACGACATCCAAAACTACCACGCCCATGCGTCAACCCTCGGCGACGCGGCGTCCAAGGCAGGTGTGAAGTTGCTCGCGGCCTACCACCTCGTTCCTCCACCCAGGAACACCTTGATGAAGAACGTCTTCGTTCGGGAACTCGCCGAAGGTACCGTGATGACGACGGATGGGATGGTGTTTGAACTGCCTGCGGGTTCAGACGCAATCAACGTGCACGAACCATAACCACGAGGGATTCCATCACTTTCCGTGACTTGTTAGCTGGCGGGGGTGCGAAGCCTCTGCCACCCTTTTCCTTGTGTTGATGCAGCTCACTTAAGAGCAAATACGGGAGCGATGAAGGATGACCCGCAAACCTCGCCTGCACATTCCCCTGCCACCCGCGCGGCCCGGTGCTGATCCGGACTTCAGCTACATCGATATCGTTGCTGCAGGGGCCATCGGTCGGCCCGACCCCCACACCCGCATTCGCGACTTATCGAACGACCTGATCTACTCGATGGTTCGTGTGCTCGACGACGACGGCGTTGCGACCGGACCGTGGGATCCTCAGCTCGATCCCGAGCAGCTGATCTTTGGTCTCCGGCACATGATCGAAACGCGGCTCTATGACAATCACATGCTGCGCATGCAACGTCAGGGGAAAATTTCGTTCTACATGAAGTCCCGTGGGGAAGAGGCGGTTTCAGTTGCCGCCGCCATGGCGCTCAAACCCAGCGACATGCTGTTTCCGTCGTATCGCGTGCAGGGCTTGCAGATTGCGCGGGGTCGAAATCTCGTCGATCTGATGTGCCAGTGCCTCTCCAACAGCAAGGACATGTGCAAGGGTCGGCAGATGCCGGTGATGTATCACTGGAAACGCGGCAACATCTTCGGTATCTCCGGCAACCTCACCACGCAATACCCCAACGCTGTGGGTTGGGCCATGGCTGCGGCCATCAAAGGTGAAGACGATGTCGCTGCGGCCTGGATCGGTGAAGGTTCGAGTGCCGAAGCAGACTTCCACCATGCGATGACCTTCGCCTCGGTCTATCGCGCACCGGTGATCATGAACATCGTCAACAACCAGTACGCGATCTCGACCTTTCAAGGCACCGCAGGCGGTGAACATCGACCTTTCGCGGCACGCGGCCCAGGTTACGGCGTTCCAGGCATTCGTGTTGATGGCAACGACTTCCTTGCGGTTTATGCAGTGACGCAGTGGGCCGCAGAACGTGCTCGTTTGGGAACCGGCCCAACGTTGATCGAGTTACTCACCTACCGTGTCGACGCACATTCCACGAGCGATGACCCGTCGCGTTATCGACCCAAGAACGAACCGGAGATGTGGCCCTACGGCGATCCAGTCGAACGACTGAAAACACACCTCATCAAATTCGGTCAGTGGTCAGAGTCCCAACACGCTGCACTCATCGAAGAAACGCAGAAACAAGTCGACGCAGAGTGGCGGCAGGCGCTGTCCTACGGAACCATGAGTGAAGGACCATTTCTCGACAAGAACGAACTCTTTGAAGACGTGTACGTGGACATGCCGAACCATCTGATTCTGCAACGCGAACAGATGCTCGAACTCGACGATGAGCGGGAGGGCCACTGACATGCCACGCATGAACATGGTGCAGGCGATCAACTCAGCGATGGACATCATGCTGACCCGTGACCAGAACGTCGTGCTGATCGGTCAAGACATTGGTTACTTCGGCGGCGTGTTTCGTTGCACCGATGGTTTGCAACGCAAACACGGTGAGCACCGCGTCATCGATGCACCGATTGCGGAAGGTGGCATCGTCGGCAGCGCCATCGGCATGGGCGTCAACGGGTTGCGACCTGTCGCAGAGATCCAGTTCGCCGACTACATCTATCCCGGTGTCGATCAGATCATCAGCCAACTGGCGCGTTTACGATATCGAACTGCGGGCGACTTCTTTGCTCCCGTCACGATTCGCACACCCTGCGGCGGCGGTATTCGAGGTGGACAGACCCATTCACAAAGTCCTGAAGGCATCTTCACGCACCTCTGCGGTGTGAAGGTGGTGATGCCTTCGAATCCTTACGATGCGAAGGGTCTCTTGATCGCGTCCATCGAAGACGATGACCCCATCATTTTTTTTGAACCGAAACGCATCTACAACGGTCCGTTTGATGGCGATCCTGACAAGCCTGCTACGCCGTGGAGCACCCATCCGAAAGGCGAAGTGCCGAGCGACTACTACACGCTGCCCATCGGTCGTGCGGACATTGTGCGCGCCGGGGAAGACGTTACGGTGCTGTGTTATGGCACCATGGTCCATGTCTGTCAGGCCGCAGCGGATTACGCGGAAGTCGATGCCGAAATCATCGACTTAAGGACACTGTCCCCTCTCGACGTACCCGCCATCGTGCAGAGTGTTGAAAAAACCGGTCGCTGCGTTGTCGTTCATGAGGCCACACGATTCAGCGGCTATGGCGCAGAACTTGCGGCCACAGTGCAGGAAGAGTGTTTCTACAGTCTCGAAGCGCCAGTCATTCGCGTCACGGGTTGGGATACGCCCTACCCTCACGCCTTTGAGTGGGACTACTTCCCCACCAAACGTCGTGTCGCCGCCGCTCTCGAAAAAGTGCTGGAGATGACATGAGCGAATTCATCTTCAAGCTGCCGGACCTTGGCGAAGGGACCGTTGAGGCAGAGATTATTCTCTGGCACGTCAAACCAGGCGATGTGATCAAGGAAGGTCAGATCATCGTCGATGTGATGACGGACAAGGCCAATATCGAAGTGCCTGCACCGAAGAGTGGACGGGTGCTGCGCACGAGCGGTGGTGCGGGTGACATGGTGGGTGTAGGTACTGAACTCATAGCCATCGAAACGGATGTGAACGCAGCGATCGGTGTGCCACCTCCTCCCAAGGTAGAACCACCAGTTCCGAAGGCGGACGTGCCTTCATCACAACCCGAACCCGTGCATGTACCTGTTAGCGCGGAAACTCCTCTCGCAACACCTCGTCCCTCTCAACCGAACGTGCGCGTCATGGCGTCACCTGCCCTGCGTAAACTCGCGAGTGAACGCGGTATCGATCTTTCAACCGTCGCAGGCAGCGGTCCACGAGGACGCATTCTTCGCAAGGACATCGAGTCCGCTGAAGATGCGGCGCCTGCGACAGTTGCGGCCAGTGCGACCGCAAGCGCTGCCTACTCGGTAGGCGAAGTCACCGAAATCAAGGTGATCGGTGTTCGTCGTGTCATCGCTGAACGCATGCAGGCGGCGAAGCGCGAAATCCCGCACTTCGCCTACGTCGAAGAGATCGACATCACGGCGCTGGAATCACTTCGGATCAAACTGAATGCACGTGAGAATGCCACGAAGCTCACCTTCCTCTCCTTTATCGCCATCGCCCTGATGCGTGCACTCAAGCCGTTTCCGCAGTGCAACGCTCATTTCGATGCGCAGAGTGGAACGCTACGGCGATTCAGCTCCATTCATCTCGGCATCGCGACACAAACACCCGATGGACTTAAGGTGCCCGTTGTACACAATGCAGATCGACTGGATCTGAATGCGCTCGCCACCGCCATTCAGACCGTCGCTGAAAAAGCCCGCAATGGTTCAGCCACGCGCCAGGAACTCACCGGCTCAACAATTACGCTCACCAGTCTCGGCAAACTCGGTGGCATCGCGAGCACACCTGTCATCAACGCGCCGGAGATGGGCATCATCGGTGTAAACAAGGCCGTGCAAAGGCCAATGGTGATCGAAGGTCGGGTGGAGATTCGACTGATGATGAATCTCTCCTCTTCGTTTGATCATCGATTCGTCGACGGGTTTGATGCCGCGTCGATGATTCAGGTAATGAAGGGCATGCTGGAAGAGCCGGCGTTGTTGTTTGTGCCTTGAGATGAAGTCGGGCGGGCCGATTAACCTCCGGTGATTTCATCTCGAATCAAATCGGGTGTGAGAATTTTCAACTTACCCGTCGCACCAATCGCCAACAGGTCTTTGTCGCCCGTCACGAGAAAAGACGCCCGTCCGGTCACGGCAAGTTCGAGAAAGGCGACATCGTTCGGATCGCGACACGCCACAACTCTGGGCGGCGGGACTGGAATGATCATGGTCGCACACCAGGGTAGGTAGTCCGAGAGCAACTCCATCTGATCATCCGCAGACAATCTGAACTTTGGATAACCCAGGGCATGGATGAGCTCTTTCATGGTTGCCGAAGATGCCAGCGGTGTGACCGCTCCGGATTGCCATGAACGGCGTAGCGACGTGAGCCGTCCCTGCGAAAAAACAAGCGCAGACAGCACCACGTTAGTATCGAGCACCACACGCAGACCCTTCATAAGCTTGGACGCCTGGACAGAATCTAACGGCGTTTCCGCTTCGAGCCGCCATGATCACGATTCTGGTGGCGCGCCCAGTCCACTGCTTCCGCAATCACACCTTCGTCGAGGTTCAGTTCGGCTAGCTTTGCTCTCACCGCATCCGCTCGCTGAATCTTTACGGGTGTCAGTATGTTCCGTCCTTCAACACTTTGTACTTCAAAGTACTCCACCGGACCTAGAGGGTCAGTGATGCTCTTCGGCAGTGTGAGCTGGTTTTTGGAGGTCAGTTTTGCGAGCATTTTCTGACATATCGGAAAGTAAGGATTCCTTGCTTTAGCGCAACCTTCCAGCGACATCCACCCACTGACTATGCCGCCGCTGCCGCCCGCGCCTTCCGCTCACTCCGTCGTTCAAGCAACCCGATCATACGTTTGTGCCGCTCCTCGGAGATCGGGTAATTCCACATGACGGCAAAGCCAATCGCATAGAAGACCACCGGCAAGAAAACGAAGATCACACGAAGCGCCATGATCTGGTCAGCACCGTTGGTGCCACTCGCATCAAAGTCAAAGAAAGCCAGCAGGTTCAGCACAAACCCTGCAGCGAACGCGATAACAAACTTGTTGGCGAGCGACCAGATCGAGAAGAAGAGCCCGGTGCGGTCTTCGCCGCTTCGCAGCCTGTCGAGGTCAACCACATCGGCTTTCATCGCCGCAGGTAAAGCCGAGAAGCTGCCGATACCAATCCCGAGAAGGAAGAACACACCCATCATCCAGTAGAGATCACCTGGCCCGAGAAACCAGTAACCGGGCTGCGCGATAATCGCCGTGGTCATACCCATGAGCCACGCCTTGCGTTTGCCGACTCGTCTTGCCACCTGATTCCAGAGGAGCACACCCATCAGATTGGCGACGTAGAAAACAAGCAGCACCACGTTGCTCGACACACTCGCCTCGAGTACATGGATGACAAAGAGGATATAGAGCGGCCCACCGATGGCCGGGCCCAGCGCCGCCATCATGAAACCGAACATCAGCCGCTTGAACGGGCCGTTGGCCCACATCACGCGAAAACCTTCCTTCATCGAAATCTGACGGGACTCAATCGGCTGTCCTTCGGGCACCGACCACATCAGCGGCACGGCGAATACCATGCCGACCGTCGCGCAAATGGCGATGACATGCAGCGACTCAGGTACCGCGTTGCCATAGCCCAGCCACAGACCGGTCAACAGCGGTACGAGAATCGCGATGAGCGTGCCTATGAGCCCCGCTGATGTGCGCCAACTCGCGATGCGGGTGCGTTCATGGTAGTGCGGCGAAATTTCTGCGCCCCACGCGTAGTAGGGAATCGCAATAAAGGTCCAGCCGAGCCATAACAACACCAGCCACAAGGCAAAATACGCGTTGGTCACTTCACCTTGTGGATAGAACAACATCCACATGGAGAGCAGCGTCAGGGGGACACCCAGGAATATCCAGGGTTTGCGGCGACCATAGCCTGTACGCGTGCGGTCACTGAGTCGTCCTACAATCGGATCCGTCAGGACATCGCTGAGTCGCGCCAGCATGAGTATCGTGCCGACCGCCGCCAACGACAAACCCATGTCCCGGCTGTAAAACGGCGCGATGAACAATGCCATGGGCGTTGCCGCCATGGCCAGCGGCCCTTCCATGAATGCATAACTGATGAGTTGCCGGTTAGTCATCGAACCGGTGTTGTTGATCGCCACGCTGTGCTCTCCCCTTCAGTCGCTCAAGGCTACAGGAGAAATTCGCGGATGTGGCATCGAACAATCAGGATGAAGGTGTATGGCGCAGTGATGTAAAACGAAGTGATCATCCGTTGGGCTCAGCGCGTGGACGTGGCATAGAACCCTTCAAGTAACTCAACCCGATCGAGCATGTCCTCAATCGCGGCCAAATGCGGCAAAGCACTCACAGCACCCGAATCGATCAGGTCTTTGCCACGCGCCTGCACCTTGCCGAGCACTTCATCGAGTTGTGTCCGCAAGGGCTTCATGACCGTGCCACTGCCGACGTGTCGCCTGAGCATCGTTCGCACCACTTCCCGAGGCGCGAGCGAACTGTCTGCTGCAAACAAGTCAGCCAGGAACTCCGCCGGTTCCGGCCAGGGACCGAGCGTGACGCCCGCCAGCGCGTAGTACTTGAGCCAAGCGCTTGATGCGTCAATGAACTGATCGCTGCGCAGGACATCCGCTTCGATCCTTGCGATACGTTCCGCATGCACTGACCAGTATAACGGCGCCAGCGCTTCAGCCTTGGCTTCGAGCCCTGTCGCTGCCGCCTTCGGTGCACGTGCGAGCTGGGTACGCAGCGGCTCCTCACTGCAACGCACCGTCTTGTTAGCCAGTCGCTCTTCCGTACCCCAAAGGGTCGGAGCGATATCTGCGAGACACTGCGCCCGTGAACACCCGTCTTCGTCGTTACGATAAGCAAAGGTGCAAGCGCGTCCACCGGTTTGTTGGGAGAGCAGGAGTGACTCACCCGATTTCAACCCAAGGGTCTTGGCAGTGTCTTCGTGGGGTAGAAAACGAACTTCCAAATCAGCTGCGAGGATCACGGAGCCCTTGAGCGTGTCTTTCTCAGATCCCCCTTCTCGGGTGAAGGACAACGACTCGGGTCGCAGCCGCGTGATGCAGACTTCGATAGAACCAAGTTCGGCCAAAGATGCCCACAACCACGGTGCCGGAATGGACCCAGCCAGAGAATCTACGTCGAGCGCCAGGCGATTGATCAGTTCACGGTTCCACACCGCTGAGACTTCACCTGCCGTGATGGGCGAACCGAAGAAACGACGCGCTTCAGCGGTGAGCCGATCGCGGTTCGGCAGGAAGCCACTGGGCTCTGCACCATCACACGTCTTGAGACCCGATTCGCCGAGGACACTGCGACGTAAGGCGTTTTCAATCGCCGTATGTTTCGCACCCGCTGCAGGCGGCATCTGATAGAAGCCCGCCGTCATTCGTTTGCCGAAGTCATGGACAGCAGGGTCGTCGAGTTGTTCCACGTGCGCAGCGAGACTCGAGAGTGCTTGCAGATACTCGTCAAACGCCTGAGCGTGCAACGTACTGCGAAACGCTGGCGTGGTCTTTCCAGGATCAAGCACCAGCCCCTGAAGCTGGGTGTGCAGGCGTTGCCCCGCTGCAGATAACGTTTGCAGCGTCTCCACCCGGCCAGCATGTTCTACGGGTGATGCCGGGTGTTCGCGATAGAGCCGCAGAAGTGCTGCGGAATACTGTTGCCACTCCAGAGGATCAGACATACCCAGCGCTTGCTTCTGATCCATGCCACCCGTCGTCAGGAGCAGCGGCCAATGGGCATGGAACGGGTAGTCCCTATCCGCTGCATCTGCAAAACGCGGGTCCATCGCATATTCCGAAGACTTGTTGGCGTAACGCGCTTTCTGCGTCGCCCCTTGCAGGAATCGTTCTTCACACCAACGGAAGTCCGAACGTGGGAGCCGTTGGGTTTCCGGATCACGTCGGCGCAGGCTGAAACAACGTTCATTTTCTGAATCAAATGCTGTCCAGCGTTTGGCGGTCTCGCTTTGCCAATTTGATGCAATACGCTTGCGACCTGCACTTTCAAGCCGGGCTACGTCGGTTTTCACCACATCGAGCGCAAGACCGAGTTCAGCGATACGGGAGTCGAGTGCGTTGATGGCCAGCAGCTGTTCGGAAGCGGCATCACGCAACGCGCCGTAAGTGCGCGCATCGAGTGTGGTGATGAGCTCCCGCATCTGCGCGGACGCGAGTTGATCCGCTGCATCATCACCATCGAGAAGCGAGATGGCTTGCACACCCGCAACCACCAGCGCCACACCGGCGATGGAGGTCAGCAGTGAAGAACTGGTCGCGCCTTGAGCGGCGAGTGTTGCAAAGTCGAGCGCGGGCTTGCGGGCGATGGCAAAGGCGTTGGCGAGTTTGTCAACTCCAGCAAGTTCTGCGCCTGCAAGACCCAGCGAGAAGAGCGCATCAAGGCGAGTACCATCGGGAGGTAACTGCCCTGTAGTAGGCGGCTTCACACCAGCAGTCACCGGCAGCTCCTGCATCACGGTTTTCCAGTGAGCAGCGGCAGCTGCTTTGAGCACCGCGTCACGTGCTTCTGCTGTCGTCGCTTGGCTGAGCTGCGCGTCCATGTCAGAAGCAATGGGTTGCATGGTCTTCCACAGATCGGACTCGGCGACCACCAGATCCCCTTCGAGGCGGCGTTTGGCGTCAGCGATCAAGGAAAGCCCTGCCATGGCCGGTGCGAACAGCTTGTCATGAGCGTTCACACACGCCTGCACGGCTTTGCAGAGATTCCACACTTCAGCACTTGATCCAATGAAAGACACCGCGCGCAGTGTTCCCGAAAACCGATAACGCCCTTCAGAGGTGGTCTTCGGGCGAGTCAGCACATCGAGGTTAGTGAGCAACCTCTCCGCTTCGGGTGATACCGCCAGGGCTTTGGTGTCTACCTTTGCTCCGGGCAGTTTGACCGTCGCTCGGGTTGAAAGGGTCGCAACGGTCTTTTTGACTACATCAGCGACAAGGAATCGTTTGTGGTCCTTTCCGTACTGACGACCTATTTCAGTCGAAACTGTGGACGCTAACGCGGTCAGTTCTTCGAAGTAACGTGCGGTGGCGGCTGCGTCAGCCGGATCGGGATGCACTGCAGCGCCACCTTTCAGTTCAGACCAGAAAACCAGGTAGGCCGCAGCAAGTGCGGGGTCAGCTTCAACATGTTGGCGCACGGATGTGTGATAGGCAGCCATGTCCTGAACACCATCGGGAATCGCTGGTGCAGTTTCAACAGGAAGTGTGGGTGTGCCTTCTTTGGCATCTGCAGGCGCGGTCGCTTTCGCCTTGGTGTTCGCTGTTTCTGGAGTTGGTACTGGTGCAGGCTCCAGCCTTGGTTCCGGTGCAATACCGGTTTCAGCTGAGTTGGTTGCCTTGTCGGAGACATTAGCCGCATTGGCGGTGAGCAATGGCCAACCACTGACAAAAAGGCAGAAAATCAGCAAGGTACGGCGTAAACCCCTGCGCCAAAGCACTGCGGGCCGTACGGTGGCGGGCAGGCATCGAATCACGTCAATAAAGTCCATGTTGAGTGTTCTAACACGTGGTGGCTGACTCGTTCATGAATCGCCACATCGATTGTCGATAGTCTATCGAAAGGACCACGTGGCCGGCAGCTTTGTTGTCGTCCACTCAAGCCGTGGCGATCCGTCACAGGAACCTGCGCAACAATCCGGGTTAACATCGATGAAAAGAACAACAGACGGGGGCAGACTTGGCAAATCATTCCAATCCCGAAAGACCACGCAAAGGTGCAGACAGCATCACTACGGCCATTGGCGGCATCTCAGCCGCGCTGATCGTGGCAGCACTCGTGGTCTGGCTCGTCAGTGGTTACAGCGCCGTCTGGAACGGTTGGCCGGTCTTCGAGGTATGCGCGGCGCTCGCGTTCAGTGTGCAGTGGATCATGTTTATCCACGCTTTTTCTGCCAAGACAGAACACTTCTACGATCTGACGGGATCCATTACTTACCTTGCGATGGTGTGGTTTGCGGTGGCAGCGAGTGGTCCCGCGGACACCCACTCCCTCCTGCTCGCAGGTCTCATCACAATCTGGGCTTTGCGGCTCGGGCCGTTCCTCTTCAAACGTGTCAGGCAGGCGGGCGAAGACAAGCGCTTTCGTACCATTAAGACCTCGTTCCCCACCTTTCTCATGACCTGGACGCTGCAAGGTCTGTGGGTGTTCCTGACTGCGTCGTGTGCCCTCGCCGCCATCACACATCCCGGCGGTGTTTTCCTGGGTTCAATCGTCTGGATTGGCGTTGCACTCTGGATTGCGGGCTTCGCCATCGAAGTCATCGCCGACAATCAGAAGACAGCCTTTCGATCAAACCCTGACAACACTGGCAAGTTCATCACCACAGGGCTCTGGGCCTGGTCACGACATCCAAACTACTTCGGAGAGATTCTGCTGTGGATCGGTATCGCTGTGATTGCCTTGCCGGAACTTCAAGGTGGACAGTACATCACGTTGATCTCACCGATCTTCGTGGCGTTCCTGCTCACCAAGGTGAGCGGTGTGCGGATGCTGGAAGGCCTCAGTGATCGGCGCTGGGGTAATGACCCGGCTTATCAGGCCTACAAGAAAAACACACCCGTTTTGGTGCCACGACCCCCACGCGAGGCTATGTAAGCAATGCCGGATTGGAGCAACTGGTCAGGTCGTCATCGACTGCATACCGGTAACCTGCACTTTCTGCGTAGCGAAGAAGATGCGGCGGCACTTGCGGCGAAGGCGAGTCGTGAAGGGCTGAGGATTCGCACGGCAGGTGCGGGTCACAGCCATGCACCACTCGTCCCCTGTGAAGACATCATCGTCGACGCTCAGGCGCTTGCGGGTGTTTTGTCGGTCGACAAGGAACAGAAAAGAGTCTGGGTGGGTGCCGGCACACGCATTCATTCGCTTGGCGCACCCCTCAACGACGCCGGGCTCGGCTTGCATAATCAAGGCGACATCGACCAACAGGCCATCGCAGGGGCGACAGCCACAGGGACTCATGGCACTGGGCCGAAACTACGCAACCTTTCGGCGGCGGTCACCGGCATGCGCATCGCGCTGGCATCCGGTGAATTGATCACCGCAACTGAAACTCGAAATCCGGAATTGCTGCAGGCCGCCCGCCTGCACCTCGGTGCATTCGGTATCGTCACGGCACTGGAACTGCAACTGCGTAACGCCTATCGACTGAAGGAAGTGAGTTCGCGTTCAAATCTTGAGGAGATCGCCGAGCGGATCGATGCAGAGATCGCAGCTCATCGGCACTTTGAGTTTTTCTGGTATCCGCAGAACGACATGGCCTTTGTAAAGACCATCGACGAGACCGATGAACCGGCGCAGTACCCACTCGCAGCAGAAGGTTCTCGGCTCGCCTGGAGCCATGAAGTGTTGCCGAATCACCGCCCCCACAAACACACCGAGATGGAATACTCCGTACCTGCGGATCGTGGGCTCGCTTGTTTCAACGCCATCCGTGAGCTATTGCGTAATGACTTCAAAGACGTCGCCTGGCCGGTCGAGTTTCGAACGCTCGCTGCGGATGATGTGTGGATGTCGACCGCCTATGAGCGACCTACCGTGACGATTTCCGTACATCAGACGACGGATGAAGACGAAACGGATTATTACAATGCCTGCGAAGCGATCTTCCGCGCTCATGAAGGGCGGCCTCACTGGGGGAAGATGCACTATCTCAATGGCCCAACCCTTCGCGCCATTCATCCGCGCTGGGATGAATGGTGGGCCGTGCGCGATTCGGTAGATCCGAATCGCACCTTCCTGAACAGCTTTCTTGAGGGGCTGTCTACTTCCCGGCGATGATCAGCTCAAGCAGGTGAGGCTTGCCCGTTGCAAGGGCGGCCTTCACCGCAGGACCAATCGCTTCGGGGGTGTCCACAAGGGTACCGTCAATGCCATGGCCTTTCGCAGTCTGCACAAAGTCGACTGCTGGCGTATCCAAGTTCATATGGGGATAGGGCCCATTCGAAACTGCACCAAACCGGGCTCGGTAGATATCGAGATTGTGTTTGAGCACGCGGTATTCACGGTTGGCGAGAATCACGAAGAGAATCGGCATCTGATGATGCGCCGCACTCCATAACGCCTGGATCGAGTACATCGCCGATCCATCACCTGAAATCGCCACGATCCGTCGGCCCGGATGCGCCGCCTGAATGCCGATGGCACCGGCAACACCCTGCCCGATACCGCCCCCACGAGCGCCATACCAAGTGTGTGGGGCAGAAAAATCAAAGGCGGCGGCGACATCAGGATAGGCCGTAATCGATTCATCCACCACGATACTGTCCGACGGTAATGCCTGCGCCAACTCATGCATCGCTCTTGTGGCGGTCATCGGCGTGCCGGACCAGGCCTTCTGTAAATGGATTTCAAGCGACGCGAGGTACGCCGACGAAGTCGGCAACGATGAAGGCCTGGGCAACTTGCCAAGTGTGGCTTCAAGGGTTGCACCAATATCCGCACAGATGCCGAGTGTCGGAACAAAGTTGCGATTCACACGTTCAGGGCTTTGTTCAAGACGAATGAGCGGCACATCAGGCAACGAGCTTCCGGCGTCATACCAAATCTCTTCAAAGAAAGGACCGCCGATGAGGACAATCAGATCGTGGCGCGACAGCAGCGCACGAATGGTCGATGCTTCAAACGGAATGCGCCCACCAAAGGACGGATGACGATTGGGGAAGGTGGCGTGAACACGCAAGCCTTCCTGGTACACGGTCGCGTTGGTGGCCTCTGCAGTACCGATCAATGCTGAAGCACCGCCGTACACCACAACATCATCACCGGCAACAATGCCCGGTGAACGGGCTTGTTTGAGCAGTTCAACGAAACGATGGATTTGTACGGTATCGGCAACCGGCAAGCGAAGCGAAGTATCGGGACGCACGTCCGTCACCTGGGTCTCTGCAGAGAACACATCGACCGGCATCGACATGAACACCGGTCCACGCGGCGGAGTCATGGCGATACGCAGCGCTTCGCGCAACATCGGTGCGATTTCGTCCGCGTGCCTCGGCTCACCACTCCACTTGGTCACCGGCTTCGCCATGGCCACGAGATCATGAGACAGCAGCGGCTCACGCAGCCGCATGCGCGTGTCTTGTTGACCCGCGGTGATCAGCACAGGCGAGCCGGCCTTGAGTGCGCCGAACATCATACCGATAGCGTTGCCGAGACCGGGGGCCACATGGAGATTTACGAGCGACGGTGAATTCGTCGCCTGGCTGTAATAAGTTGCCGCACACGCGGCGATGCTTTCCTGCAACGCGACGTAGTACGGCATCTGCGGGTAGTCAGCGAGACTTTCGAGCAGCGGATTTTCCGTGGTGCCTGGATTACCGAAGATCGCTTTAACGCCATTGGCGATAAGACCTTCCATGAAGACGTGTCGACCGAGCATTTCTCTCTCCCCCTAGTTCGAATGAAGCATACCCGCTGTCAGGGATGCGCAATCAGCTCCGCCACTTTATTGGCTGCGCCATTTTCGATAATTGGGCCAGGTTTGCGCAGTACCCCAATTCTCCCAGAGTGTGTGCAGTGCAGAGTGAATACGCACACAAAACAAGGCTTCAAACGGGTGGACACCCTGCCGTCCAGCTGTCGCAGCGACGATCAGCGCTTTCTTTTTGGCATCGTGAGTCTCTTCGGCGTCTCCGCGCAGATGAAATTCTTCGCCACCTTGTTGTGTCGGCATTGCATGTAATGCGATTTGAGGATTCGTCTCGAGATCCCGGTACTTCGGCGACATGTTGACGATAAAGAGCCAGAGTTCCCCTTCGGCGATCACGGGAAAGACGGGATGAACACGCGGGCCGTTGGATACATCCACCGTCGCGAGAAATGCTGCGGCATTGGGATTGTCTTGATAGAGCAGCCTTTTTCCGGTGGCTGCAAATTCAGCGTTAACGGATTCGAAATGGTGCCAGGGTACGGATTTGCGCATTACGTGAGCCTCCTGAAAGGAGGATCACGCCAGCTTGAAGAACGTGACCCTCTGGTGGAGGGTCACGCTAGCGCACGTCCCGGAGAACGTGAAGGGAACGTGCTCGGCTTAGAAAAAAATACTCCTCCGAGCACGTCTTTCACAGCAGGTCTTACCCCTGCGGATTCACCAGGTACTTCTCTCCGGTCGCCATGCGTCCATAACCACGGGCGTTGTCGAGCTCAAGCATGCCAGCCAATCCAATCTCATTGGAGTATTGGCTCGCGAAGGTCGTATTGATCTCGTTCGCTACACGCTCACGCAGCTCCTGTGCCCGCTTCTGCCCTACTTTCTGCAGGAACGGCGTCAGCAGGAACCCACCAAGGGACCACGCCATCCCGTAGTTGCGGGTTAATGTCGTCGGTGATCGTTCCAGACCACCGTAGATGTAGACCTGCTTGTGCGTCGATGACCCATAACGGTTGAACTCGCCGCCCTTGCGGGCCTGCGCCACTTCCATACACGAGAGGATGTTGCTGGCGAGATTGCCACCACCTGTCGCATCAAAGGCAATCGTCGCATCGGTCGCCGCGAGCGCTTCGGTGAGTTCTTTCATGAACTCCGGTGAACTTGAATCCACAACGTACTTCGCACCGATATCGCGCAGGATCTTCGCTTGTTCGGGCTTACGTACGATGTTGATCAGATCAACACCATCCATGAGGCAAATCTTCTGCAGCATCTGACCCAGGTTGGATGCTGCCGCCGTGTGCGCCAGTGCCTTATGACCTTCGATCTGCATCGTGTCGACCATGGCAAGTGCAGTCAGCGGATTGACGAAACACGATGCACCTTGTTTCGGGGTCGTGCCGGCGTGCAGTGCGAGACACTGGTGCACCTTGAGGCGACGGTATTCGGCGTACATGCCGCCACCGAGTACACCGACGGTCCTGCCCATCAACGCTTGTGCTGCAGACGAGCTACCGGCTGCAACCACCACACCACCCCCTTCATTACCTGCGGGCAGAGACTGCCCCACACGCGCTTGCATGCCACGCATGACATTCGGTGCAACCTGGAGCGTCAGTGAGTTGGGCGCACTGGCGAGCGTGGCGACTTCACCACCCGAGAACAGCAACCCTAGATCCGAAGGATTGATGGGTGATGCTTCAACCCGAACGATCACTTCGTCATCGTTCGGCGTGCCCGCATCGTAGCTACGGATGGTGAGTTCAGCCTTGCCATCCGCGTGCAGGATGGAAACCAGTTGTCGACCATTACGCCATTGTTCGCTCATGACTTAACCCATCTTGAAGAAGCAGACTTTGTTGCCGTCCGCATCGCGGATGTAGGCGCCATAAAAACCAGGACCACGTTGACCCGCTGCACCTTCATCCGCAGCGCCGAGTGCGATGGCTTTGTTGTAGGCCGCATCGACTTTCGTGGTGGTATCGCACTGAATGGCGACCATGGTGCCGTTGCCGGCGGATGCGGGCTTGCCGTCGTAGGGAGTGCAGATGCCGAACATCGGTGCACCGGGGCCTGTGCCGAAGAGCTTCATCCGGTCCATGCCCATGACCATTTTCGCGCCGAGCTCCCCGAGCACGCCGGCGTAGAACTGTTCGGCTTTGGCGAGGTCTTTTACGCCGAGTGTGGTGTAGCCAATCATGATGACTCCTTGATGTTGTGAGGGAGGAAGGAAAACTGAGGGGCGGGATTCTATCCTGAAACGCGGTAGTCGACCGCACTGAAGGCAGGCGTCGCGAGGAGCTGCTGACTTCTGTTCAGAGCTCACATCCTGCGATGGGTTTTGCTTTTAGAGAAGCAACCGCACGCGTGGCTCGCGGCAAAAACGTGATGGTTTTTTCGCCGCTGTCTGGATCTGTGATGGTTAACTCGGCGGGCGCATCCGGATTGCCAAACTGCCAACGGCCCATGTGATACCGCTGACTGTTGCGAAGGCCGGCTTGCCACGCGTTGCTCTCGGAACTGACACCAGAAATGATGCGGCTTTCGCCCGACGCTTCAAAATCGAAACCGATTTCAAAGGGAAAGATGTCCGCAGCTTCGAGTCTGGTGCAGGCATCGATATGCAGGCCTATCAGATCTGAAAGATCGCCTTGGTCAACGATGCGTTTCCAATCCACTGTTGGCGAAGTGATGCCCGCTTCTTTCATCGTCGCAAAGATGCGTTCGGAGCTCGTCTGCCCGGACCAAGTGTTTCCGAGTTCACGAAGCGCACCGTCATAGATACGTTCGGTCGCATCACCACGCACCTTCCCCAGCCGCCGATCCCAGAACATCGCGAGTGCAGCACCTCGTGCATAGGTCAATTGCGAGAGTGCATGTGATTCAAAGAATCGTTCAGCAAGTTCTTTGTGCCCGAGATGGGCCCAAGGGGATAAGGAGATGTCGCGGAGGCGAAGGTCGAGCCGCTGGAGGTACGTCGCTCGATCAATGAATCCCCAGTCCATGAGCAATCGGTCCGTGAAGTAGTCCATTGCACCTTCAGAAAACCAGTACATCTCCGCTTCCGGTTCTTGCAACGGAGGAAACGCCAAGGACAACCACTCATGCAGAATTTCGTGGAACAACAACCGCTCGACTGCCGAGACCTCCACGTTACCTGTCATGAATACCGAAAAGCCACCCACAAAAGCGGTGCCGTCGAGGGCGTAGTCCTGGGGGGCGCCTTGCATCACCATGAGGTTGATCTGGTAGTCGGACTGACGCGCCTTTCCTGTAGAGGCATCGAGCTGATCAAGCAGCGACGCAATCCGTTGCACATCGAGTACTTTCAATTCGAGCGCTGAACCTGCGAGCACCACGTCGTAGCCTGATCGCAAAGGTGCTCTTTGTTGCACAGGTTTGCCGAACCAAAACGCTGCACGTTTCGGTGTAATCGGTGTGTCGAGTGAACGAAAGGTACCATCCTTCAACTCACCGAGTGTAGTTTGCATAGACCAGGGAACCGGAAACTGTTCGAAGCGGATGGCTGTTCGCCACGCCTCGGGTTGATCCGGCAGGATCAGAAAGGTGTGACCAATAAGATGAACGTAATCGGGCTGAATCAGCGGACGGTAACGTGTCATGTCACGCGAGCTCGGAGCTGTGGTTTTCCGAGGCTGGATGTCCCACGAATAAGTGACCGTGCGCTCTTTGCCACATACGCGGGCTTCAGTTTCCGAAGCCACTTCTATCATCGATCCCGCTTCACCGCGGAGATTGAGCAGGCTACGGTGCAATGATCGCGCGTTCGCCCATCGGTCAGGGATGATCAGCACTTGGCAGTCTGCATCGAGCCCTTTAAGCACCGCATGGGCGAAAAGGTAGGGCTCAGAGGCGTTGTCAACATAACGGAGAGTCAAATGCAGCTCAGCGGATGAGTTCGTCGCGTACACGTGATTCGTATAGCCACTTAAGAGAACGAGAAGCGCACCGATCAGCCACTCAAGATGAGCGTTAGTTCCGTGCATACGCGCACGTTGGTGAGTCTTCATCGCGGCCTTGCGACCTCTCGCTGCGCCATCTCGATCCACTCGGATTGTCGTTGATTAAAATACGGTCCAGCGGTTCGGGCGTATTCAACAACGTTCTTCCAGAGTTCATGCGCTTGCTGATATTCACCACGCTGCTGATGGATCAACGCCAGACGACAGCGCTGTTCTGACCCGTTGTCATAACCGCAGAGTGACTCGTATTCCTGCTGCGCCTGGTCAATATCACCTTTGCATTCCAAGGCACGCGCGTACAAAAGGTGGCCCGCATCCGAGGTTTTCTCCGGGTTCTCTCGCTTCAGGCGATCAAGGATCTCGATCGTTGCCGCGTAATCCTCCAGCCCCATGTAGGCTTCAGCGAGACCATAGACTAGGTCCGGATCGTGGGCATGTACACCTTTGAGTGAAGCAAGGTAACCGTCGCGCGCGTCGGAAAATCGTTTGAGCAGCAGGAACTGCTCAGCAACGTCCATGGCATTACGGACCGTCGCCGCCACCTTGAAGCGTTGTACGGCGTCATTGAGAGCTTGTTCGGGATAGAGTTTTTGCTGGATCGTTTCCATCGCCCGGCGTGCGGTTCGGGTGCGGCGCAGCTCTGGCAACAATTCAACGATGAAGTAAGCCAGGGAACCGATCAGCGGTGCGAACATGACCGCCCAGATCCAGATTCGATCGCTGTCAGTCTTGATGATGTGTAAAACCAGGCAGAGCTGGATCAAAACCGAGAGACCGAATAGCGGCAGCATAAGACGTTCCCTGTGGTGTGTGACGAGTAAGCTACGCGTTCGCTCGCGCAGCTGTATTCCTGAAGGATATCGTCGCATCGCGACTTTCGGAAAGGACTTTTGACCGCGACGAAAATTTCTCGTTACATCACTTTTCGTGTCGCTGGATCGGCTTTGTCGACGTGCAACCCCAGTTTTGAGGAAAGTCCCGAAAACGCTTCTGCACCCAGATCACCGCTGCGATAGAGCGCCGCCAGAGCAGCCTGCACGATGTACCACGCGCTCACCTCAAAGTGAGCGCGAAGGTCAGCGCGGTCTTCCGACAGCCCATAACCGTCTGTACCCAGTACCTCGACAGCGCCGGGGAGAAATGGAACCAGGCCGCTGACGAGCGACTTCTGGTAATCGGTCACGATCACGCAAGCGCCTTTCTCAGAACTGAACAACGATTCTATCACCAGTCTTTCCTGCACCGCAGTCGGGTTCAATCGATTGCGGCGTTGTACGGCTTGCACGTTACGCGAGAGTTCAATGGGGCTGGTGAGACTCCATATACACACGCCGATGTCCGCTGAGGTAAGTGTCTCCTTGGCCAGGCGCGCCTCCTGCATCAACGCGCCGCTGACAAGGAGATGCACACAGGGTCTTCCGGGTTTCAGGTCGCGTGAAAAACAGTACACACCTCCCAGCACATCCGCTTCCGTCACGCCGTCCGGGATCGCTGCCATGGGGTAGTTGGCGTTGTAGAGCGTGAGGTAGACCATCACGTCTTCCTGCGCCTGATACATGCGACGGATACCTTCTCGCACGATGATGGCTACTTCGAAAGCAAATGCCGGGTCATAACAAAGCATGTTAGGTACGGTGCTTGCGATGAGGTGCGAATGACCGTCCTGGTGCTGAATGCCTTCACCATTCAACGTCGTGCGACCAGCGGTGCCGCCGAGGAGAAACCCACGACAGAGTGCATCCCCACAGCTCCAGATCATGTCGCCTACACGTTGGAAGCCGAACATCGAATAAAAGATGGAGAAGGGAATCATTGGCAAACCGTGCATCGCATAAGCGGTGCCTGCAGCCATAAACGAGGCTATAGCGCCGGTTTCGCAGATGCCTTCCTGGAGAATCTGGCCGTCACGACTCTCGCGATACGGCAACAACGTATCCGCATCAACCGGAGTGTAGTTCTGGCCATCCGGTGAATAGATACCAGCGACCTTGAACAGACCGTCCATGCCGAAGGTGCGCGCGTCGTCCGCCACAATCGTCCCGACGTAATTGCCGAGCGGGGGGTGACGCAGCAGCTGCGAAAGGATGCGTACCATCGCCATCGTCGTCGACATGGGTCGATCCGTTGCGGGACGTAACAAGGTTTCAAACGTAGCGAGCTCTGGCGGCGCAATAACAGGGCAACTCACGGCACGTTTGGGCAGATAACCACCGAGATCATGGCGGCGTTCGTGGATATAGCGCAGTTCCTGACTGTCTGCTTCGGGTTTATAGAGGGCGGCGGCGCGAGCGGCGGCATCGTCTAACGGAATGCCGAGGGTTCGAGCGAGCGTCACACGTTCGTCCGCGGAGAAGTTCTTTTTCTGGTGAGCGGTGTTGGTGCCCTGGGCCGTCGCTATGCCGTCGCCTTTTACCGTCTTGATGAGGATCACAACCGGCTTGCCCGTTACTGCGACGGCGCGTGCATACGCCGCGTAGATCTTTTTGTGATCCTGCCCACCACGTTTGATTTCTCGAATCTCTTCATCGGTAAGCGTGTTCATCATACGTTCGAGTGCCGGGTTGCCTTCGACCCAGTGTTCGCGCTGCACTTTTCCGGGGAGTACGGAGTAACGCTGATAGTCGCCGTCGAGGCACTGCTCCATGCGTTTTTTGAGTACACCTTCGTGATCCTGGGCGAGCAGTGCGTCCCAGCCACTGCCCCAGATGACCTTGATGACTTCCCAATCCGCACCGCGGAAGGCGCGTTC